>OLNW01000551.1_pt1 | contig 43641 bp, 43 predicted proteins | sample 1672121 | NCBI WGS metagenome assembly OLNW01 (sample SAMEA3136648, study PRJEB25190) | human gut metagenome
GAAGGGTTTCCAATTTTATAAAATAATTATGGACGAGCAATGCTCGCCCCTACAATTAAGGTATACTATTATTTATCGGAAGGGTTTCCAAATTAAAACTTATCTTTCATTAACTCCATCATATTTACCATTCATATACACATAATTACCCCTAATTCTTCTATACTTAGGTCGTCTAACAGCAAAAATTTCAGCCAAAACAATAGCCTCAATAAGATTTTTAAACATATTTCTTCTATTCCATACTTCAAATTGTTGAGCCTCAAGACTAATTTCTTGAGCATCGTCCATTTCTTCTTCAGCAAGATTAATTACTTTATCCACAATTTGAGCCAAAGTTTCCCTATCAATACCTAATTCATCATAAATTGGGCTATTAATATACTCATAGTCATCCACAACTCTTTCAACATATCCACTGAGTACCTTATTTAGCTGACTATACAAAGCCTTCATTATTTCCATATCTCTTTGAGGAATATCAGTTCTTATATTTGGCACAACAACATTACTTGTACCCTCTCTCACATCATATTTTGGAGTAAAAGCAACATCTTCCATTATATCAGCCATTTGTTCAACAGTTACATTTTTATATGCAGGCCAGCCTTGACCTAATTTATAGTTAGTGTAATCACCAAAAAGCCTTTCCATATCTGGAGTATAGCTTTCTATATTGTAATACATAATATACCTCCAATATTGGTTATAATGTAGGTTATTCATATAAAATGTAATTGTGACATATAATTTTTGTTCAAATTAATGGCTTTTCCTCTTGTAATATTTGGATAAGTTGTGTATAATGAAATTAAATACAAGATATTTTTTAGTATCAAATATGAAAGGAGATTTTTTTATGGGCTATATGGAGGAATATAAGCGTTGGTGTGAAGATAGCTACTTTGATGAGGCAACAAAGGCCGAACTTTTAGCTATTAAAGACGATAAAAAGGAAATTGAAGAAAGATTTTATAAAAATCTTGAATTTGGTACTGGTGGCTTAAGAGGTATTCTTGGTGCAGGTACTAATAGAATGAATATCTACACAGTTAGTAAGGCTACACAAGGCTTTGCTAATTACATAAAAAGTCAAGGGGAGACTGCTGTTAAAAAAGGTGTAGTTATTGCTTACGACTCAAGAAACTTCTCTCCAGAATTTGCTGAAATTACTGCAAGAGTTTTAGCTGGCAATGGTATAAAAGCATACCTTTCAGATGAATTAAGACCAGTACCAATGCTTAGTTTTGCTGTTAGAAACTTAGGCTGTACAGGTGGCGTAGTTATTACAGCCAGCCACAACCCACCAGAATACAATGGTTACAAGGTTTATTGGGAGGACGGTGCACAGGTTCCTTTCCCAAGAGATGGCGAAATCATTAAGGAAGTTAATGCTGTTACAGATTTTTCAATGATTAAAAAGGCTAATTTAACAGAGGCTGTTAATTCTGGTATGATTCAGTATGTAGGTCCAGAGCTTGATGTTCACTACCTTGATGCTGTTACAAACCAGATTGTAAATCAAAACATTATTGACAACACTGATTTAAAGATTGTTTATACACCTATCCACGGTTCAGGCAACAAGCCTGTTAGACGAGCTTTAGCTAAGGCTGGATTTAAGAATGTATTTGTTGTTCCTCAGCAGGAAAAGCCAGATGGCAACTTTACAACTGTAGGTTATCCAAACCCTGAAAACAAGGCTGTTTTTGACCTTGCAATGGAACTTGCTAAGAAAGTTGATGCAGATATTATTGTTGGTACTGACCCAGATGCAGACAGAGTTGGTGCTGTTGTTAAAAAGACTGACGGCGACTATATGGTACTTACTGGTAATATGACTGGTGCTTTACTTTGCGAATACATACTTTCACAGAAAAAGGCAAATTGTACTTTACCAGCAAATGGTGCTGTAGTTTCAACTATTGTATCTACTGATATGACTAAGGCTATTTGTGCTGAATATGGTATGAAATATTTTGATGTACTTACAGGCTTTAAGTATATTGGTGAAAAGATTAAGGAATTTGAGGCTGACGGTAGCTATGAGTATATGTTTGGCTTTGAAGAAAGTTATGGCTGTCTTGCTGGTACTTATGCTAGAGATAAGGACGGTTGTCTTGCAACTATGCTTATTTGTGAACTTGCTGCTTACTACAAATCAAAGGGTATGAGCCTTTATGACGGACTTCTTGCTCTTTATGACAAGTATGGTGTTTATAAAGAAACTATTACATCAATTACATTAAAGGGTATTGATGGTGCAGCTCAGATTAAAAAGGTTATGGATACATTAAGAGCTGAGTCACCTAAGGAAGTTGCTGGCGTTAAGATTATTGAAGCTAGAGATTACTCAATTGATAAAATTGTAAACCTTGTAACAGGTGATGAATCTAAGAGTGGTTTACCATCAAGTAATGTTCTCTACTATGTTCTTGAAAACGGCACTTGGTTCTGTGTAAGACCTAGTGGTACAGAGCCTAAGATTAAGATTTACTTTGGCTCAAGCGACAAGAGTGCAGAAGTAGTTGACGAAAAACTTAAGAGTGCAGAAAGCGGTATTCTTGGTATTGTTGATGAAATTTTAAAGTAATTATATTGTAAATATTAAAAGGCTGTTGATTTTTTTCAACAGCCTTTTTTGTTATTGCAAATAGTAGCAATTAATGTTATAATGTTAAAAAAAGTAGGAGGCAAAAAATGAAACCATCTGTGCGAATGTTTGCAAAAATAGTATTTATTGCAATTTTACTTGAAGTTTTTCTATTTAATTTCAAATTTTGGACGACTATGACCTATGACCCTATATCAATGTCAATCACAAATGTGGGAGAAGGTCTTGAGAAAAAAGGCGATAACACTTTCCTTTTTAAGGGTAGTGACGATTCTTACATTGAAATTAACGGTATCAATGAAAAGGTTAAAAATATATACCTAGATATAGATTGTGATTATAAAAATGTTGGAGGCTACAGACAGCTTGTAACTACTTTTATGACAGATGAAGGTAATCAGGTGTACTACTATCAATTACCTCAAAGAGAAGTTGTACCTAATGTTGAAAGGACTAAATATATATCACTTAACACTTCTGGTGTAAGTAACAAGCTACTTTTTAGACTTGAATATGATAACGATACTAAAATTGACAGAGGTCCTTTAAACTATACTTTAACATTTAATAATATTATAATTAATAAACCTGTTCCATTTTTCTTTAGTTTTATAAGATTAATAACATTAATATTTATATGCAGTCTTTTTTATGCTATAAGATATAACACAAATGTATTTAATTTAAAAATAGAATTTAAAGATAAAAAGCAAAGAATAATAACATTATTACTTGTTTTAGCCAACTTATTATTCCTTTTATTTATATATAAAAACAATTTAAAGTATTATCATTGGGACAGAAATGTTTACACAAATTTAGCAGAGGCTATATTAAATGGTCATTTTGATTTACCTATGCTTGATGTATCAAACACTCTTGCTAAAATGAACAATCCTTATGATATTTTGCTTAGAAATAATATAGTAGGTACAGAAAACTATGCTTGGGACTATGCTTTTTATAATGGCAAATATTATGTATACTTTGGTGTAGTACCTTGTTTAATTCTATTTTTACCATTAAAAGCCCTATTTAATTATAATTTACCAGTCAATTTAGCTGCTTGTATATTTACTGGTATTTACATTATTATAGCTTTTAGGTTTATACATACTGTAATCAAAAAATATTTTAGCAACATACCATTTTTTATGTATCTTATGGTAAGTGAAATGTTTGTTTTCTGTAGTGCATTAGTTCCAGTATTTATCAAAATGGATTTATACTGCACACCTAATATGGCAGCATTAGCATTTACACTTTTGGGACTTGATATGTGGTTAAATAGTATTGATAATGAATACAATATTTTAAGCAATGTTAAAATTTTTATAGGTTCATTATGTTTAGCTTTAGCTGTTGGTTGTAGACCTCAGTTTGCGATTGCTTCATTTTTAGCAATATTTATATTTAAAGATGCAGTCATTAAAAAAGTTAATTTTGACTATATTCATAAAAAAGATATTTTTAGTATAGTTGCTTTCTTATTGCCTTATGTAGTAATTGGTTCAATGCTTATGTATTATAACTATGCTAGATTTGGTTCAGTAACAGACTTTGGAGCAATGTATAACTTAACAACAAATGATATGACAAAACGAGGATTTAGATTAGGTAGAATACCTTACGGCTTGTTTGCATATTTGTTCCAGATACCTGATGTAACAACAAGTTTCCCTTATTTAGACCAATGCCGCAATTTTACTGGCTATATGGGTGTAACAATAATCGAAAATATGAGAGGCGGTATATTTATATTTAACCCATTGCTATGGCTTAATTTATTGACATTTACAAAAACAGTAAAGGGTTATTTAAAGGAAAAGAAATTATTTGGTGTTGTTGTAGCAATGAACATATTTGCTTTAATAATACTTATAGCCGATGCTAATATGGCAGGCTTAGTAAACAGATATATGATTGACTTTACTTGGTTATTTACAATTAGTGCCATTATAATTTATTTAACAATATACGAAAGATTAAAGCCAGAATTTATTAAACCGGCAAGGTTTATATTCTCTTTAATATTTGTTTTTGCTATTACAATCAATATTTTACTTGTGTTTACTACTTACACTCACTATACATTAGATGTTACAAACCCTGATTTATTCTATAGTATAAAAAGTGCAATAGAATTTTGGCGATAAAAATTTAATTACATTAAAAAGGCAGAGCGAATTTACTTCGCCCTGTCTTTTTTTATTATCTGCTACAGCCACAACCACAGCCACAGGAATTGTTATTTGAGCTATTATTACAGCTACAACCACAGCCACAGCTATTATTAGAATTTGAGCTATCAACATCAGCTGGAATATTGCCACTTATACCAGCAAAAAATTCCTTTTTCTGTGGTGGTGCAAAAATATCCATTGGGAAATCAAGACTATCAAAGAAATCACAAGGACTAGTGTTTGAAATATCTTCACACTTATCAGGAATACAAAAGCCCTTAGATTCAACTAAAAGATTAACAAGTCTGAAAAGTTTAATAATAGTAAATAAGCCAATAGTTACATCAACTCTATCAGCATTATCTACGCCATCACTGCAACAGCAACGATTGAAAACAAGTTCAGCATTTAAGTTTACAGCCTTAGCTTCAACAAGTACAAAAGGCTGGGAATTAGTATCAAAGCTATTGCCACCCTGAGTGAAGAAGTCTGTTGAAATTAAAGAATCAGTAGTAATTGAACCAAATAATGTTACCTTTTTATTAAACACGCTTTGAGCTGGTATTGTGCAAAGCTCACCACCATTAATATTTCTAAAAACAAGATTGTATTTAAAAACATACTTTAAATCAATATCCCAAAAGCCTACCCTAAAAGGACTTGGAGTCTTACTTACAACAATTACCTTATCAACAACAAAGTCAGATACAGTAACTGCTGCTGCTGTTTCAGGAGGCTTAATTATTTCTCCTGCTTCAAGGTGTATATCACCGCAAAAAGTACCACACACAGCTGCTCTTGCAGGACCAATTAGACCACTTTCAAGGCAATCCTGCTGTCTGCAAGCATCATATACCTTTAATGATATTATACATTCGTCTTTAATTTTACCACATCCTGCTACACTGTTAGTTTCAAAATTAAATATTCCCATATATTTTATACCTCCTGTTTAATACCCCCTCTGATTTTAGATTATGAAAAATATTTATTTTTGTGATTAGTTATGTTATAATCAATTTAATTATATTGAAAGGTTGGGACAATTATTATGAAGAAAATTGTTTTGTTATTTGCTGTGTTAATTGTTGCTTTAACAGGCTGTAAATCTGATAAAGCACCTGATGAATGTATAAATCAAACAAATGAATTTGTACAATACTTTAGGGATAAGGACTTTGAAAGTATGTATGAAATGACTAAAGACAAAAATCCTTATTTAGCTGGTACTTATGATGCTAATTCTGTAATTGGTAGAGAACTTTTTGATGCTATGACCAATAGCCTTAAGTTTGAAATAACTAGTGGCTCAAGAAATGGTAAAAATGCTTATGTTAATGCCCATATTACCACTATAAACACTGAAAAATTGCTTACTAATGTTGTAAATGAATATACTGAATATTGCAAATCTATGGGTAATAGCTTAACATCAGATGATATGGATAAGGCTCTAAAAACTATAATTGATGAAAACTTGAAAAATGCTGAAGTATATGACAAGGATACAAGTGTTGACTTTGTTAAAGAAAATGGTAAGTGGATAATTGAAGATAATGTTGGTATTTATGATGACTTATCTGGCGGATATTTGACTTATTGTTTCAGAGTTAATTATATTGCAGGCTTAAACAAAAAATAATAGTAATAAACAAAGGAAAAAACAATGAAAACAAAGCATATATTATACTTATATTTAAGCCTTTTGTTAGGCTACTGTACAACAGAATTTATTGATTATAGTTTTTTTGCTGTGTATATTTTATCAACTATTGCATATTGGGCAATACTTTCTTTAGCTGATTACATATTTATTAAAATAGGACACCCTATTTTATCCACAGAGCTAAGAACACATAGTGGAAAAAGAGAGGTTGGAGGTGATATAGCAAGAACTATAGCCGTTATACTTGTGCCTTTGGTACACTTCTTTGGTCTAACATTTTATTACAACACTAAGTTTGATAGTACAATGCTTTTACCTACTGCTATTAGATGGCTTGGAATTTGTGCCGTTCCACTATTTATGATTATATCTGGCTATTTTAAGGTAAATTCTAGCTTTACTAAAAAGCATTATTTCGCTATAATACCACTTTTATGTACTCATATTGTTATAAGTACAATAAGAATATGGGTAGATTATCACTTCCACGGTGAAGCTATTGATACCACTTATATTTTAGATAGACTTCTTTATTTTAAGTATGGCTGGTACATAAGGCTTTACATTGGTATGCTTCTTATTATGCCACTTATTAACATTGGCTATAAAAATATTGGGGATAAGTGGAAGAAAGAAGTAATTATCCTCACTTTAGTTGGTCTTAATGCTTTAGGACCGCTTACATTTGATGTAGTTCCTTCAAGTTGGCTTATACTTTATGTTTTTGGTTATTATTTAATTGGTTGCTACTTAAGAGAATATAAGGTTAAAATTAATTATTTAACCGGTATTTTGGGTGTTGTAGCTATATTAGCTATTGTTAGTTTTGCTACTTGTATTCATTGTGATGGTGATGTTTTTGATTGGTCATTTATAGGCTATCAAGGCAATTCTGGATATTCTGCAATGGTTACTGTGTTTATATCAATGCTTATTATGGTTATGTGCCTTAATATTAACTTTAATAATAAAATTATTTCATTTGTTTTTAAGGCTATTAGTCTTGTTTCTCTTGAAATGTATCTTTTTAGCCAAATGTTTGACGGCTTTGTTTATAAGGAAATTATTAATAATAATGTGGCTTTTGCTAATAGCTTTAGTAGAATTTTTGTACTTGTTGGTACAAGTGCTGGATTGGCTTTTGTTGCTAGCTGGGTTAAAAAGGGAGTATTTGGTGTTTTTAAATTAATATTTAGAAGATAAACCCCTCTGTCACTTCGTGACAGCTCCCCTATAAGTGGAGCTAAACAATTCACCGTCCCTTATAGGGAAGGTGGCAACCGCAGGTTGTCGGAAGGGTTTCCAACATTACATATTATCTAAAATCCCTCTCACTAAATATACAACAAAAGAGGATGCTGTCACCAGCATCCTCTTTTATATATAAGGATATATTATGAAAAACTATCTTATGTATATTAGAAATCAACTTCTGTACCATAGTAAATGCAAGTAAAGAGTTTTTCCATAACTTCAGGAGTAATTTCTCTTGGATTAGAACCAGTACAAGCATCTGCAACAGCATTCTTAGAGATTTCTGCAATCTTTTCCTTAAATTCATCTTCATTAATGCCAAATTCCTTAAGAGTCTTAGGAATATTCATAGCCTTATTAAAGCTATCAATTCTAGCACGAAGAGTTTCAACACACTCTGCATCAGTACCATCAATACCAATACTTCTAGCAATATCAGCATATCTAGCTTCAGCAACCTTAGCATTGTACTTAATTACATAAGGAAGATACATAGCATTAGCACAACCGTGAGCAATATGACCAGTTGAGAAAGCAGCACCTGTCTTATGAGCCATTGAGTGAACAATACCTAATAAAGCATTACTAAATGCCTGACCAGCAAGACATTGAGCATAGTGCATCTGTTCTCTAGCACCCATATCACCACTATAAGAATTGATAAGATGTTCATTAACCATCTGGATAGCCTTAATAGCAAGAGGGTCTGTAAATGGACTATTTAATGTAGATACATAAGCCTCAATTGCGTGAGTAAGAGCATCCATACCAGTATAAGCAACAAGTTTAGCAGGCATAGTTTCTGCAAGGTCTGGGTCAACAATAGCAATATCTGGAGTAATATTAAAGTCAGCTAAAGGATACTTGATACCCTTAGAGTAGTCAGTAATAACAGAGAAAGCAGTAACCTCAGTAGCAGTACCAGAAGTAGAAGGAATAGCAATAAATTTAGCCTTCTGTCTTAACTCTGGGAAACTAAAAGGAGTAATTAACTGCTCAAAAGTACAATCTGGATATTCATAGAAAACCCACATAGCCTTAGCTGCATCAATAGGAGAACCGCCACCCATAGCAACAATCCAATCAGGCTCAAACTCTCTCATTATAGCAGCACCCTTCATAACTGTTTCAACAGATGGGTCTGGCTCAACACCTTCAATAAGTTTAACTTCTATACCAGCTTCTTTTAAATTATTTTCAACCTTATCAAGGAAGCCAAAACGCTTCATAGAGCCACCGCCTACAACAACAACAGCCTTTTTGCCCTTGATAGTCTTAAGTACATCAATAGCTTCTTTGCCATAATACAAATCTCTTGGTAATGTGAATCTCATCATAGTCAATCCCTCCAATAAAATCAAAGATTCGACAGGAAAATTATAAATGTTGTCAAATCTTGTTAATCTTTTAACAAATTCATTATAGCACACTGCACATAAAATTGCAATAGTCATTTTAAAATTTTACAAATATTTTTGTTGCTTTTTAGACCCATTATGTTATAATAACTTTAATAAACTAAAGAAATATTGGAGGTTGAAATGAACAAACTTATACAATTTAAAAACATCGTTAAAGACTTTGATGGTCAGATTGTTTTAAAAGGTATTAACCTTGATATTTATGAAAATGAATTTGTAACATTATTAGGCCCTAGTGGCTGTGGTAAGACTACCCTTTTAAGAATATTGGGTGGTTTTTTACAGCAAAACGAGGGTACTATCCTATTTGATGGCAAGAATATTTCAAATTTGCCACCTCACAAGAGAGAATTAAATACTGTATTTCAAAAGTATGCCCTTTTCCCTCACCTTAATGTATATGACAATATAGCCTTTGGCTTAAAGCTAAAAAAAGAACCTAAGGATATTATTGAGCAGAAAGTTATGAGAATGCTTAAACTTGTTGGTCTTGAAGATTATGGCAAGAGAAGCGTAACTGAAATGTCTGGTGGTCAGCAACAGAGAGTTGCTATTGCTAGAGCCTTAGTTAATGAGCCTAAGGTACTTCTTCTTGATGAACCTTTAGGTGCTCTTGACTTAAAACTTAGAAAAGAAATGCAAAGAGAGCTTAAGAAAATACAAAAGGAAGTTGGTATTACATTTATATTTGTAACCCACGACCAGGAAGAAGCTCTTACTATGTCTGACAAAATCGTTGTTATGAAAGACGGCGAAATTCAGCAGGTTGGTTCTCCAACTAATATTTATAATGAACCTGTCAATAAATATGTTGCCAACTTTATTGGTGAAAGTAACATAATAGAAGGTATTATGCGTGATGACTACAAGGTTGCTTTCAATGGCAAGCTCTTTGACTGTGTTGACTACGGCTTTGAAAAAGACGAAAGAGTTGATGTGGTAATAAGACCAGAAGATATTGACATTGTACCTTTAAATGAAGGCAAAATAACTGGCAAGGTTAAGTCTGTACTCTTTAAGGGTGTTCACTACGAAACTATGGTTGAAGTTCGTACTGGTACTAGTATTACAGTCAAAATGAAGGTAGACGATGTTAAGCCTGTTGTAAATGAAAGCTCTAATGAATCTATGACAGCCAACGACTTTTACCTTGATATAAGCGATATTGAAGAAGAACTTACAAGAGCAGATATTATAGCAAGAGCAAATGCTCAGGCTTGGAAAACTGATGATGAAGAACAGCTTATATCTATAACAAAGGTTGATTATGATATTAAACCTGAAAAAGGCAGTTATGATGTAACATTTGCTACATCATCAGGCACAACTAAAACAGTACAAGCAATAGTTGCCGATGAAAACAAGGTTGAAGCTACAGAATACGATGAAATTATATATGCCGTTAATATTTACAAAGATATTGACGATATTAAAGAAAGTATGGTACTTGACACAGACCTTAAAACTTGGGCAAATGCTCAGGCTTGGACTAAAGACGGTTCAGAGAGTATTGACATAACAGATGTTGAATATAACTTTGACCCAGAAAATATTACACCAGGTATATATGAAATCACATTTAAAACAAGAGGTGCTGAGTACAAAATAGATACAACCGATGAACACAATATTGGCGATAAGGTTGGCTTAACATTTACTCCTGATGATATACACATAATGTCAAAGGAAGGTTTCTGATATGAAAAATTTTAAAAGTATGGTATATCCATACATTATATGGTCAGTAATTATGGTTGTGCTGCCAATGCTTATGATTGTAATGTATGCCTTTACTAAAGAAGGCAACTCAGTTATGAACATTCGATTTACACTTGACAATTTTGCCTACTTCTTTGAGGACAAGGTTTTCATTGATGTATTAAAAAGGTCACTTGTTATTGCAGTTTCAACTACATTAATATGTATACTTATCGGCTACCCTACTGCATATATTATGGCTAAACTTAAGCCAAAGTCACAGATGATAATGGTCCTTATGATTACATTACCAACTTGGATAAATATGCTTGTTAGAACTTATGCTTGGCGAGGTATACTTGATAAAAACGGTCTTATTAACACAATACTTGTTGCTTTTGGCATAAGTCCAGTTAAATTGCTTGAAACTACATTTGCAGTAGTATTAGGTATGGTGTATAACTTTATACCTTTTATGATATTGCAAATATACACAGCATTAAGCAAAATGGACGAAAGCTATGTACAAGCTGCAAACGATTTAGGTGCTAATAAGGTTCAAGCATTTTTAAAGGTAACATTACCTCTTTCAGTGCCTGGAATTATAAGTGGTATAACACTTGTATTCCTCCCTGCTGTATCCAGCTTCTTTATTCCTAAACTTTTAGGTGGCGGACAGTATGTACTTATTGGTAATGTAATAGAAACACAGTTCCTTACAACTGGTAACTGGGGCTTTGGTAGTGCTATATCACTTATTATGGCTATAATTATAATCATAGCTATGGCAATAGCAAGACATATAGATAAGCGTATCTCTGCAAAAGGAGGTAATGCCTAATGAAACATAAAGAAAGCAAACATATATTTTCAAAAATACTTATTGGACTTGTAATGTTTTTCTTCTACTTGCCTATTTTGTATACTGTTATATTTTCATTTAACAGTTCCAAATCACTAAGTAAATTTAGTGGTTTTTCACTTAAGTGGTATGAAAAACTTTTTAACAGCTCCGATATGATGGACTCAATATTTTACACAATAGCAATAGCTGTACTTGCAACAATTATATCAACAATAGTGGGTACAATAACTGCAATTGGCTTGTCAAAGTCAAACAAAGTATTAAGGAGAACAGTTGAGCAAATAAACGACTTGCCTATTATGAACCCTGATATAGTAACAGCTATCGGACTTCTTATGTTTTTTAGCTCCCTTGCTATTAAAAAGGGCTTTGTAAGTCTTTTGTTGGCACACATTATGTTTTGTATACCTTTTGTTATACTTAGTGTTTTGCCAAAACTTCGTTCCCTTGACCCAAATATACTTGATGCAGCCCTTGACTTAGGCTGTACACCAAGACAAGCATTAACTAAGGTTATAGTTCCTCAAATTACATCAGGAATTATGGCAGGTGCTTTAATTGCCTTTACAATGAGTTTTGACGATTTTGTTATATCCTACTTTGTAACAGGCAACGGCGTAAACAATGTTTCAATAATGATTTACACAATGACTAAGAGAGTAAATCCAACAGTAAATGCAATGTCATCATTGATTATATTTATAATTACTATATTTATACTTGCTGTAAACATTGCACCAATAATAAAAGAAAAAAAGTTAAAAAAGAAGGAGAATTTAATTAAATGAAAAAATTAATTGCGTTATTTTTAGGTTCAGCATTATTACTTACTGGCTGTGGTGGCGGAGCAACAAGTGAAGATGCCATTGCAAAGTATGGTTCAGACACATTAAAGTTTTATAACTGGGGCGAATACATTGGCGACGATGTTATTGAAAACTTTGAAAAAGAATATGGGGTTAATGTTATTTCTGAATACTTTGACTCTAATGAGGCTATGTACACTAAAATTCAGGCTGGTGATAAGTACGATGTTCTTGTACCATCAGACTATATGATTGAAAGACTTATTAATGAAGATATGCTTCAGCCTATTGATAAGAGTGCTATACCTAATATGGCTGACTTAGCTGAAGGTATTAATCACGATTATGACCCAGACAATACTTATTCTGTACCTTATTTCTGGGGTAGTGTTGGTCTTGTATACAACAAGAATAATGTATCTATGGACGACCTTGAAAAAGAAGGCTACAACATATTAAAGGACCAGAAGTACAAGGGTAACATTTATGTATACGACTCTCAGAGAGATGCCTTTATGGTAGCTTTAAAGGCTTTAGGTTATTCAATGAATACTGAAAATGATAATGAAATAAATGCAGCTTATGAATGGTTAAAGGAAATGAATGCAACTATGGAGCCATCTTATGTAACTGATGAAGTTATTGATGCTATGGCTAATGGTAACAAGGATATTGCTATTGTTTATAGTGGTGATGCAGCTTATATTTTATCTCAAAATGAGGATATGGGCTTCTACTGTCCTAAGGAAGGTACTAACCTTTGGAGCGATGCTATGGTAATACCTAAGAATGCAGAAAATCCAAAACTTGCTAACGAATTTATAAACTATATTTTAACTTATGACGCATCTTATTCTAATTCATCAACTGTAGGCTACGCATCATCAAATGCTAAGGTACTTGCTGATATGACAGCTGAAGATGGCGAATATTATGAAAACGAGGCTTACTTACCTAGAACAGATTGTGACAAGGACGAAATATTTAAGGATAACGAAGTTTTAAGAGTTAAACTTGCTAGTCTTTGGGATAAGGTAAAGGCTGAATAATTAATTAAATAAACAATAATTCTACCCCATAGTTAGAAATTCTAGCTATGGGGTTTTATATTGTTGGTATAAGGCTCAAAATACACATATTTATTATGTTTTTGACTTTATTATTAAATTTCAAAAATACCCTTTTAATATTGTTAAAAATTTAGTATACTATAATTTAGGCAATTAATGACAATGGAGGTAGCGTATTATGGCGGAAAAAATTATGCTTTTAGACGGCAACAGTCTAATGAACAGAGCCTTTTATGCTATGCCTCTCCTTACTAACAAGGAGGGCGTATTTACAAATGGTGTTTACGGTTTTTTAAATATATTTTTTAAACTATTTGATGAAGAAAAGCCTGATTACTGTACAGTTTGCTTTGATGTTCACCAGCCTACATTTAGGCACTTGGAATATACTGAATACAAAGGAACTAGAAAACCTATGCCTGCTGAGCTAAGACCTCAAATGGAATTGGTTAAAAAAGTTCTTACATCTATGAATATTAAAACTCTTGAAATGGGTGGATATGAGGCTGACGACTTACTTGGTACTTTAGCCAATATTGCTGATAGCAAGGGTATTTTGCCAGTTATTGTTAGTGGTGACAGAGATTTGTTACAGCTTGCAACAGATACTGTTAAAATAAGAATACCTAAAACTAAGGCAGGCAACACAATTATTGAAAATTACAACACAAAAGAAGTTCAAGAAACTTACGGTGTCACTCCTAAGGAATTTATTGATGTTAAGGCACTTATGGGTGATACAAGCGACAATGTGCCTGGTGTGCCATCTATTGGTGAAAAAACAGCTATTAAAATTATACAGCAGTACAAAACTGTAGAAACAGCTATTGAAAATGCTAGTGATGTTAAACCTAAAAAAGCAAGTGAAAACCTTGTTACATTTGCAGAGCAAGCATTAAAGAGCAAGTGGCTTGTTACTATTAAGACAGATGTGCCTGTAGAATTTAATATTGAAGATGCTAAGGTTGAAAATATATTTAATGAAAATGCCTATTCAATGTTTAAGCAGTATGAATTTAAGTCAATGCTTAATCGTTTTGACACTGACAAGGTTAGCCAAAAGCATATTGCCAGCTACAATATTGTTAAAGATATAACTAATGCTAATGAAATTTTGGCAGAAATCAACCCTTTTGAATACTGTGGATATAAGCTAATAACAGAAAATTCTATTATTAAAGGTATTGCAATAACTCAAAAGGAAAATACAGCAAATGTATTTAGAATGAGCGAAAATGATATATTAAATACATTTAAGGATTTTTTTGAAAATCAAAACTCTAAAATAGCTCACAATGCTAAAGATGACATAGTTTTACTTAAAAGAAAAGGCATAGACCTTAACAACATTATTTTTGATACTATGATTGGTGGTTATATTATTAATTCATCAATGGATAACTATGAATATAATGAACTTGCTGAGGACTTTTTAAATGAAAGCTATCCCTCATCAGAAGAAATTTTAGGCAAAGGAAAGAGTAAAAAGAGCCTTGATGACTTAAGTGATGAAGAATTTGCTCAGTATTGTGGCAGAATGTGTGATATAAGCTACAGAGCCTACAATGTTATTGAAAAAAAATTAAAGGAAAATAATCAACAGGATTTATATTACAAAATTGAGTTGCCTTTAATATATGTATTGGCTGGTATGGAACTTGCTGGTATGGGCGTTGACAGACAAGGTCTTATTGATTATGGCAAAAATCTTGACGGCAAAATACAAGAATTAACAAAGGATATTTATTGGCTTGCCGGTGAAGAATTTAACATAAACTCACCTAAGCAGTTAAGTTATATTTTATTTGAAAAATTAGGTCTTAAAGGTGGCAAAAAGACTAAAACTGGTTGGTCAACATCAGCAGATATTCTTGAAAAACTTAAGGATAAAGATGAAATAGTTGGCAAAGTATTAGAATACCGTTCTTTTACAAAACTTAAGTCAACCTATGCCGAAGGTCTTTTAGGAGTTTTACAGGCTGATGATAGAATTTACTCTACATTTAATCAGACTATAACAACAACAGGAAGAATAAGCTCAACAGAGCCTAACCTTCAAAATATACCAGTTAGAATTGAATTAGGCAGACAACTTAGAAAGGTATTTGTGCCAAAGAAAGATTGCGTATATATAGATGCTGACTATTCACAAATCGAGCTTAGAGTTTTAGCTCATCTTTCTGGTGATGAAATACTTATTAATGCCTTTAAAGAAAGCCAAGATATACACACAATTACAGCATCACAGGTATTTAATGTACCTTTTGATGAGGTAACACCATTACAAAGAAGAAATGCCAAAGCTGTTAATTTTGGTATAATATATGGTATTGGTGCATTTAGTCTTTCTCAAGATTTAGGTATTACTAAAAAAGAGGCTGACAATTATATTGCAAGCTATTTTGAAAAGTATCCTAAGATTAAGGCTTTTATAGACTCTTGTGTGGATTTTGCCAAAGAAAATGGCTATGGTATCACTATGTTTAATAGAAGAAGATATATACCAGAAATAAATAGCTCCAATTTTATACAGCGTTCCTTTGGTGAAAGAGTGGCTATGAATATGCCAGTTCAGGGTACAGCAGCTGATATTATAAAAATAGCTATGGTTAAGGTTTATAACAGAATGAAAAAAGAAGGTCTTAAGTCACAGCTTGTGTTACAGGTTCACGATGAACTTCTTATAGAGGCTTACAAAGATGAAGAAGAAAGAGTTTCTCAAATTCTTCAAGAGGAAATGGAAAATGCTGTTGAACTTTCTGTGCCTTTAATAGCTGAGGTACACAAGGGAAGCAACTGGTATGAGGTTAAGTAGGTGATAATATGGATAAAAAGAGAGTTCTTTCATATTTAGCAAGTATAATTGTGTTTTTATCAACAATAATAATGCTTTTTCTTGTTTTTAGACTTGATACAAGTGGCAGAGGAATTACAAATGGAGAATTTATGCCTATTAGAAATTCAATGTTTGCCATTGCAGTACCTTGTTTTATTAAATTTTATATTTCAAGCGACAGAACTTACAAAGAAAGCAAATTTTGGCTTTTAGGCTATGGTTTATGTGTTTTAGGTTGGGTTGCATTTCTTTTTGTTGCACTTACTTCCTACTACTTTACTAATATAAGAACAATGTGCATAGCAAGTTTCGTACTAATGATAATGGCAGTATATTTACAATATTTGATTACAGAAAAGAAGGTATAATATGACAGTAATAGGTTTAACTGGTACAAGTGGCTCTGGCAAGGGTGCTGTATCAAATATAATGGCTAAAAATGGAGCTTATATAATTGACTGCGACAAAATAGCCCACGAAAATATGGAAATTGGTGGTATAGCCTACAAGGATATTGTGACAGCATTTGGCAAAGATGTTTTAAATAATGACGGCTCAATAAGCAGACAGGCTTTGGGCAGTATTGTATTTTCAGACAGCAGAAAACTTTCACTTTTAAACAGCATAACTCATAAATATATATGTGAGGGAGTAATGTCTGATATGGAAAAGCATAGAGATAGAGAGTGTATTGTAATTGATGCCCCTCTCCTATTTGAATCTGGTCTTAATCAAATTTGTGACTATATTTGGCTTGTAGATGCAAGAAAAGACATAAGATTAAAAAGAGTTATGATAAGAGATGGCATAACAGAGGAACAGGCTTTATTAAGATTTAAAAATCAAAAGGACTTTAATACATTGTCTGAAAAGAGTGATGTTATTATTGAAAATAACGGCTCTATAGAATCTCTTGAAGCTATTGTAAAGCACCAAATGCTTAGTCAGGGACTTACTCAAAACCTTTATTCTTTTGTATTTTAATAATAGAGATGTTTTCTCTAAAGGAGAGTTAAAATGTTTAGATTGGTTAAATTTATACTCCAAGCTATACTATGGGTAATAATATTGTTATTTGTTATATACTGTGCAATATGTATAATGTTTCCTATAAAATATGGAGAGCAAATAATAAAATACAGCGATAAATATGACCTAAGCCCTGGCCTTGTGTGTGCAGTAATAAACACAGAAAGCCGATTTAAAACTGACGCACAATCTCACAAAGGTGCTAGAGGCTTAATGCAACTTATGCCTAACACTATTGACTGGGCAACAGAAAATATGGGTATTACAAACTTTAGCTATGCAACAATAGAGGACCCTGATGTAAATATTGACATTGGTTGTTGGGTACTTCATTATTTATCAGAGCAGTTTAATGGCAATGAGGAGCTAATGGCTGCTGCATACAATGCTGGCATTGGCAATGTTAAAAAATGGCTAGGTGATACTAAATATAGTTCAGACGGAGAATACCTAGACTATATTCCTTATGGAGAAACTGAAAAATATGTAGAAAAAGTAATGTCTTACAAGACAGTGTATGAAATAATATTGAGGACTGATTTATATGAAATTGCGGATAATTAGCCTTATTGTTGCCTGCTCTATGATATTTACAGCTTGTGGCACAGAAAAGGCAACTGAAGATAACAGTGTACAAACTGAGCAAAAAGCAGTATCTGCCACAACAGGTGGCACAATGACTATTGCTATGCACAAACCTGAAACCCTTAATCCCATAAAAAACAGAGATAATACTGTTGACAAGGTTTTAAGACTTGTTTATGAACCATTATTTGTTGTTGATGAAAATATGCAGGTTGTGCCTAACCTTGCTGAAAGCTATACTATAAGTGGAAATACTGTTACACTTAAACTTAAGTCTGGTGTAAAATGGGACGATGGCACTGAAGTTACTGCATCTGATTTAACTTACACATTAGGTCAGCTTGAAGATGCTGAACTTGATACTATATATAAAAGTTGTGCAGAAAACATTACATCTTATTCAAAGGTTGATAATACAACTGTTAAAATAAGCTACTCTAAGGGACTTGGTTCAATTGGCTATAGCCTTTGCTTCCCTGTTATACCTAAGCATTATTACAGCAACAAAAATGTTGATGAGTTAAAGCCTGTTGGCAATGGTAGCTATAAATTTGATAACTACACAATTGTTAAAGAAATGAACCTTAGTGCATCTTCAACAGGTTTAAAGGGTACGCCTTATATAACAAACATAAATGTTAAAATTATGCCGGATATTGATACAGAATTTCAATCCCTTGAGGCTGGCGTAATTGACACAGCTATTGTAGATATTAACAATCTTGGTTCTATATCAACAGAACTAAGCAGTAACGCTGTAGAATTTCCTACTAATCAATTTGAATTTATTGGCTTTAATATTAAAAATCCTATGTTTTCAAATGTTAGTGTTCGTCAAGGCTTTGCTCACTTAATACCTAGAGAAAATATTATAAGTGATATATATATTGACAAAATGAAAGAGTCTGTTACTCCTATTAACCCAGCTAACAGCTATACTTCAAAGGTTGGTGAGGACACTTACAGCTATGATGCTAATATTGCAAAAACACTTATAGCTGCCGGTGGTCAAAATTCATCTGCAATGACATTTACAATACTTGTAAATAATGAAAACTCAGCTAGAGTTGAAAGTGCTAAATTAATAAGCAATTCATTTAATAGTGCTGGTATGCACACAAGTGTTGAAGCAGTACCTTTTGCTGATTATACGCAAAGGTTAAAAGACGGCAACTTTACCGTTTACTTAGGTGGTGTTAAATTAAAGGAAAATATGGATTTAACAGCCCTTGCAAATAGTAGCGGTGCTATTAACTACGGTGGCTATAGCGATGCAAATATGGATAAACTTGTAGGTGATTGTACAAATGCTATGAGTGAAGAAGGATACAAGGCTGCATTAAATGAGCTAAATAAATATATGAGTACCCAACTTCCTGTTATTGGAATTGGATTTAAATCAGATATGCTTGTAACAAACAGCCGAATAAAAGGTGATAAAAAACCAACAGTAAACAATTTATATGGCAATATTAATGATTGGTTTATAGGATAGGGTGAAATTATGCTTGATAAAAATAAAACAATGGTAAAAAGATACTTTTTAACTGGAGAGTATGTTTTTTACGCAACTGACAGAGCAAAAAGACCTCATAGTTATAAAAAGAACAGTGATGTAAAAATAACACCAAAGGAATTTTGTCCGTTTTGCCCACAAAACAGCTATATGACACCTGAACCAATATATGATGACGGTGTTGTTAAAATAGTTCCAAACAAATATCCCTTTGTACACACTAATGAGGAAACTTATGGTGTTCACGATGTTGTAATTGATACTCAAGAACACGATGAAAAGCTAGTTGACTTTAGTGATGAACATCTTTTTAGACTTATGAAGGTTATGCAGAAAAGATTTAACGACCTTCAAAGTGATAAAGGAAGTAAATATGTTCAAATATTTAAAAACTCTGGTATGGACGCAGGTGCTAGCCAGTCCCATTCCCACTGGCAAATAGCATCTCTCCCTGTTGTTCCTTTAAAAATGGAGCATTTATTAAATGTGTTAAAAGGCTATTATGATGAAAAAGGCAAGTGCTATTTTTGCAGTATAGACTTTGGCTCAAGAATTGTAGTTGAAAACGATAGCTTTGTATCATACCTACCAGCAGACGGCAAGTTTCCTTATGGTATGGACCTATTGGCAAAAAGACATATTTCTTCCCTAAGCCAATTTACTGACAAAGAACTATTGGAATTTGGCATTATTCTTAGAGAGTCTGTAAGACGACTAGTAGCCTTAAGACCTGGAATATCATATAATGTCTGTCTTTACTCCTGTCCTCAAGGTACGGAGTGTCAGGAGTATTTTCATTTCTATGCTCAGATAATACCTAGAATAGGTCGTATGGCAGGCTTTGAATTTAGTACCGGTTGTTATATAAACTCTGTTCTTCCAGAAAACGGTGCAGAAGAACTTAGAAACATTATTAAAGATTAGTTTGGAGGCTTTACAATGAGTAAAATTAAATTAGGCATACTTGCAGGAGGAAGCTCAATAGAAAGAGAGGTATCCTTTAAGTCTTGTGACAATGTGCTTAATAACTTAGATAAAGATAAATATGATATACATATATTCCCTTTGCCAAACGACCAAGAGGATAAATGGATAGATGAATTAGTAAGTATTAATCCCGATATTATTGTTAGTACATTACACGGGGGATTAGGCGAAAACGGCTCTATGCAAGGACTTCTTCATTGCCTTAACATTCCTTATGTTGGTAGCAAGGTTCTTGCTAGTGCCCTTTGTATGGATAAAAAATCAACTAAAACCGTACTTGAGGCTAATCATATACAAACTGCTAGAGATGTGTATATTAAAAGAGGCGAAAGCATTGCTTTATATGTTGACGAAATAAGGCAAATAGGTTTTCCACTTATTGTTAAGCCTAATAGAGGTGGTTCAAGTATTGGCATTACTATTGTTAATGACCTTACTGAACTTGATAGTGCTGTTAATAACATTGTTGAAAAATATGATGACGATGTTATAGCTGAAAAGTTTATACAAGGCAGAGAAGTAACTTGCTGTGTATTTGAAGATAAAGACGGAATTAAGGTATTAGCTGTGTTGGAAGTTAATAAAAAAGGCGATATATTTGACTACAGTGATAAATATGAAAACGGTGTTTCCTCTGCCCTTACTAAAATGCCATTATTTATGCAGGATATGGTTAAGGTTATTTCCGAAAAGGCATTTAAGCTATTAAAGTGTAAGGACTATGCTTGTGTAGATATGATTATTCAAGAAGAGCAAATTTATGTTATAGAAGTCAATACACTTCCTGGTCTTACTGCTAATAGCCTTTTACCAATGGCGTGTAGAAGCTATGGTATGAGTTTTGGCGAATTTTTAAACAAAGTGATTGAAAAAAATATAAATGACAAATAAAAATATATTAAAAAATGTAGGAACGAAATTATCTCGTCCCTACATTTTTTATTACTTACTTTAATGTTACATTATATATACTTTCCTTGCCATATTCACCAGATACACTAAGAGTATAAAAACCCTTATTAGATGTGTAATACTTTATAATGTCAACACTAGCAATAGAATATCCCTCTGTTCTAAATGTAAATGTTGTATTGCCACTATTAAGAGCATTATTTATAAAGTCTTTAAGCTCTGCCTCACTATGAATAATACAGTTATTAACATTGTAATAATTGTACTTTTCACCATTACATTGTGGAAAATCCTTTCTTTCCCAAGAATGAGTTTGAGATATAATGCTATCAGACACATTAAAGAAATTATATCTTTCTCTATTTGGCACATATGGAGCTGGGTCATCACTTGTTACATCTATGTGATAATACTCCCCATCAAGTTTAATAGTATTCCACATATGGTTAATATTATTGGCAGTACCAGTAATTAAGCCAACATCAAGTCCAGCCATTTTACCCATTATATAAAAAGTATTAGCATAAGCCTCACATATACCTTGACCATCAAGTACAAAGCCTGACACAGTATGAGCTCTTGCAGGCACATTAGACATATCAAGAGGACCATACTTAAAGTTATCTGTTATAAAATTATGTATTGCCAACTCTTTGTCATAGTCTGTTGTTAAATTTGATGTAAGTTTTTTAGTTGTATCATACAAAATATTAAAGGCTTCCTTTTCTTCCAAATTAAGTTTGTTAAAAAGTGCAGGAATATCCACAGCCCTTGCCATTTTAAAGTTAGGGTTATACTCAAAAGAATATGTTATTGTGGATAAGTCTGTTTCTGATATATAGCCTTTTGCTGATATAGATACATTATAATTTTTAAGTGATTTAATATCATAGTCCTTTTTATTAAAATCAGCAATGTTTAATGTTATTCTATCTTCCAAATTGTTATAAGCTGCAACAATGGCATTTTTCCACTGGTCAGGACTAGACACAGTGGCAGAAGTTTGACTATAGCCTTTGCCCTGTATGTTTGAATAAAGACTTTGCCAAGTGCTTACAATACTGTCACAATTATCTGCAAATACATTTTGACTCATTAGCATTAAAGCTACAGAAGTTAATAATATTTTTCTTTTCATAACTATCTAACCGTCTTTATATATTCCATTTCACTTTCATTTAAAAGACGATATTCTCCCTCCTTTAAGTTTTCATCAAGAATAATGTTACCAAAACTTATTCTCTTTAAATATATTACCTTGCAGTTAAGGGATAAAAACATTCTCTTTATTTGATGATATTTTCCCTCGTGTATAGTTACTTTTACTCTTGTGTATGTATCACACACTTCTTCTATTATAAGGTCTGCACTCTCACAAGTAAAGTCTTTTAATGTTACACCTTTATTAAAAATTTCAACAGCATTACTAGGCAATGCTCCCTCAATGTGAGCAATATATGTTTTGTAAATATGCTTTTTAGGTGAAAGAGTGTTATGGGCAAAATCACCGTCATTTGACAATACTACAAGCCCTACAGTATCTCTATCAAGTCTGCCAACAGGGAAAAGACCAATATTTTGATACTTTTCATCTAACAAATCAATTACTGTAGTTTTGTGGTTATCTCGTGTGGCTGAAAGAACACCAGCAGGCTTATTAAGCATAATATAAGTATATTGGTTATATTCAACCTTTTGTCCCTTAAATGTTACCTGGTCATTTTCATTTACCTTAAAATCACTTGTACTTACAATTTCGCCATTTACTTTTACACTTTTTTGTCTTATAACCTTTTTTATTTCCGTTCTTGTACCTAAACCACAGCTACACAAGTATTTGTCTAATCTCATTAACATACATTCACCTTTTATTTTTACATAATATTACAAAAGACTGCCACACACTTGTGTGACAGCCTAATATCTACTTACTCATTATATCATTTAATTCACTTTGAACACCATTAATATAATCTGCTGTATACTCACTTACACCAGCATCATTAGCTATATCAGCTAAACTTTGGTCAATCTCTTTAAGTTTAGTAAAGGCTGAAATAAGTTCATCATAAGTCATTGAACTAGCCTTACTAGAAATATCATCTAGTTGAGTTTTAATATTAGCATAAGTATTATTTGTGTAGTCAACAGAATCAATTATCTTAGTTATTCCCTTAAGTATTTCAGCATAAGAGCTAACCTTAAGAGCTAAGTTATAATTAGTATCAACTGGTGCCATTTCATCAGCCTTGTCTGTGTCATTATCTTCCATAGATTTTAAATCTATATTTACAGTTTTAGTTTTGCTGTCCCATTCTACACTATAACCAAAACCCTCTGACAAAGCTCTTAAAGGAATCATTGTTCTTGAATTAACTATTACAGCTGGAGTATCAATAGGCAAGTCACTATTATAAACACCGTCACCTACAGTTATGTAATTTTCGCCAACTGTAACAACAGCAGTAACTTCACCTTGTACAAAGGTTGCTGTTTTAGTTGTATTATCCCATTCAACTTGACAGCCTAAGGCTTCAGCAACAGCTCTCAAAGGAACCATTGTTCTGCCATTTGAAATAATTGGAGGCTGGTCAGTTACAATAGCCTTGCCATTTACATTAACATTAATAGCGTCATCAGCAAAGGCTGTAGTTGAAAATACCATAGTCATAGCTAAAGCCATAGCCAAAACTCTTTTTTTCATACAATCACTCCCTCAAAACTATTTATTAGTTTCAATATCTGTTTTTTCGTCAGATTTTCTATCAGTTCTCTTGCCATAAACAGCTAACATAAGAATAATAACAAGAAGAATCATTAAAAGTGCAAGTGTAATTCTATAATCACCTATGGCTATAACAACAGCAATAAGGCAACTAATAGAACTAAGACCGTATAAAACCATAACAGCCTGCTGCGAAGTAAGACCAGAGTCTACTAATCTATGATGTAAATGACCTCTATCAGGAGCCATAATAGGCTTATGATTTACAGCTCGTCTAATCATTGCAAAGCTAGTGTCAAGTATAGGCAAAGCCATAGCAAGAACAGAAAGAAGCAATGCAAGAAGTGCATAAGTCTTAAACACACCAATGCAAGAAGTAACAGCCAAAACATAGCCTAAAAATGTAGAGCCTGTATCACCCATATAAACCTCTGCTGGAGCAAAATTTCTAGGTAAAAAACCAAGAGTTGAACCTGCCAAAGTGGCACAAATAACTACAGCAAGAGTGTTACCAGATAAGGCACAAAGTATAGTAAGACAAACACTGGCAATAGTTGTAACACCAGCAGCAAGACCATCAAGACCATCAATAAGGTTGACAGCATTAATAAGACCTACAATCCAGAACACAGTAATGACACTAGAAAATGGCTTTAAATACTGCCACATAGGCCACATTATAAAGTCTAGCTTAGTACCTGTTGAAACAACAATAATAGCAACGATAATTTGTATTAATAGCTTAAACTTTGCACTTAATTCATAAACATCATCAAACATACCTACAATTACAATAATAATTGCACCTGCTATAAAGCCAAAAAACTTGCTTGTGTGAAAGTCATCAATAAAAAATGACATAACAATAATAGAAAACATAAAACCAAGCACAATAGCAAAGCCACCCATACGAGGCACTGGTTCATTGTTCATACCTCTTGAACGAGGAAAATCCACAGCTTTAAATCTGTAAGCAAGGCTCTTAGCAACAGGTGTGGTCAAAAGTGTGACTGCAAAAGCTACAGCAAAGGCAGTCATACACATAAGCCATGTTTCAGACATAAAAATCTCTCCTATTTATTACCGAACATTCTGTCACCGGCATCACCTAAGCCAGGCACAATGTAACCATCATCGCTAATAGCTCTATCAAGAGCTGCAGTATATACATCAACATCAGGGTGGTCCTCCTGAAGTCTTTGAACACCATCAGGTGTACAAATAAGGCAAATATACTTAATCTTCTTAATATTTCTTTCCTTAAGGAACTGGATAGCAGCAGATGCTGTACCACCAGTAGCCATCATTGGCTCAAGTACGAACATTTCAATATCATCGCCCTCTGGAAGTTTGCAATAATATTCAATAGGCATAAAAGTGTTAGGGTCTCTGTAAAGACCAATATGACCAATCTTAGCATTTGGCATTAAGTCAACTATACCCTCAACCATACCAAGACCACCTCTTAAAATAGGTACAACGCCAATTTCGTTGTCAAGAGCCTTACAATCAGCCTCACCAAGAGGAGTTGTAACCTTAACATCTTTAACTGTCATATCCTTAGTTGCTTCGTAGAATAAAAGAGCAGAAATTTCGCTTACAAGCTCTCTAAATTCCTTGTTGTTAGTATCCTTACTTCTAAGATGTGCAAGCTTACTCTGCACAAGAGGGTGTTCAACAATACATAAATTACTCATATTAATGCCTCCTTTTTTAATCTTCAATCATATTTATTCTTCTAATGTGTCTTTCGTCATTAGAAAATTCAGTTTCTAAAAATGCCTTTACAATTTCAAGAGCAAGACCAGGTCCAATAACTCTTGCACCCATAGCAAGAATGTTGGCGTTGTTATGCTCTCTTGTTGCCTTTGCAGAAAATACATCGTGACATAAGGCAGCTCTTATACCTTTAACCTTGTTTGCTGCTATTGAAATGCCAATGCCTGTTCCGCATATAATGATACCCTTGTCACACTGACCATCAGCTACAGCGTGAGCTACAGCCTTGCCATATATTGGGTAATCACAAGACTCTGATGTGTATGTTCCAAAGTCCTTGTATTCTATGTTTTGAGAGTCAAGGTAATTCATAACTACCTTCTTAAGTTCAAGACCACCGTGGTCACAACCTAATGCTATCATTTTCTGCACTCCTTTTTTTATTATTATACCTCTATTATACAATATCCTGCTGCTTTCTTCAACCTATTCATAATAGCAAGACCAAGCTCGTCCTCACAAAGACCTTCGGCAAAAACCTTGTTAATATTATGATAGTCACACTTTCTAAGCATTTTAAAAAGGTTAGAAGCAATAGTTAGAGGTTCTTTAATACTGCCGATAACAAGTACCTCACAGTTTTTATATTTATCCTTATTTTCTTCCGTAGCAATAACACCAATTTTAAGTGAGCTATCTGTTTGAGAAATAAGCTCATTTATTTTAGCCACCATTTTATCTCTATCACCTCTGACAATTACAACATCAGCACTAGGAGAATAGTGGGTATACTTCATTCCGGGAGCTTTAGGAAGTTCGCCATTGTCTAACTTAGACACAACAGCCTTGTCAACATCAACTCTCCCTAAAAGTTCTCTAAGCATTTCCAAAGTGACTGCTCCTGGTCTTAAAAGACAAGGCACATCACCTGATACATCAACTATAGTAGACTCTAAGCCAAATTCACAAGGACCACCATCAATAATCATATCAATTTTGCCACTTAAGTCAAACTCAACGTGAGAAGCTCTAGTTGGGCTAGGTCTGCCAGATGTGTTGGCACTAGGTGCAGCAATAGGTGTACCGCTTGCAGTAATAAGAGCTTGTGCAATTTTATCTTCTGGAAATCTTATAGCTACAGTGTCAAGACCGCCACTTGTTTCCTTTGGCACAATATCACTTTTTTTAAATATCATAGTTAAAGGACCTGGCCAAAAATGGTCAGCAAGTTTAACTGCTGTTTCTGGAATTTCAGTTACCAATCTATTAAGCTGAGAAAGGTCTGAAATGTGCAGTATAAGTGGGTTATCAGAAGGTCTGCCCTTAGCTGAATATATTTTCATAGATGCAGAGGGGTTAAGACCGTCACCACCTAAACCATAAACAGTTTCTGTAGGAAATGCCACAAGACCGCCTGATTTAATAATATCAGCGGCCTTGTCGATTACAGTATTATCAATGTTATCTGAATCAATTTTAAAAATTTGAGTTTTCAATTAATTTGCACCACAACATTTTTTATACTTCTTGCCACTACCACAAGGACAAGGGTCATTTCTACCAATCTTTGGACCATCGTTTACGATTGTAGTGGACTTCTTCTGTTCCTTATAAAGCTTAGTAAGCTCTTCTTCAGAGAACACATTGCTCCACTGAGGGAGAGAATATAAATGGTCAGCCTTGTACTCAACCATCTTCTTGTAAAGCTTAACGAAGTCAATCTTAATAGTAACTTCAGTAGTTTCTTCTAACTTTTCAAGGTCAAAAGGAGTTTCCTGAGTTTCATTAAGACCATCAATAAAGCCTACAATATAAGGTGCAGGAACATTGTAAGTTTCAGCAAGTTCTGCAACTGTACCCTTTACTTCAGTCTTTTTATTAGCAATAATATCCTCATAAATCTTCTGTTCACGAGGGATATAATCATTCCAAAGAGTGTCATTATTTCTGCCGTTTCTATAGTAAGCAGATGCAAGCCACTGTTCGTATAATGTCATTTTAAATTTCCTCCAAATCAATCTTAATTTAAACCATAGTTCATTTTACTACAAAAATGATAATATGTCAATGTAATTAGTTTTTTGTTAATATTACAAAGCCTTTTCTAAAAGCTCATCAACACTTTGAGCACAGATAACTTCAATACCCTTAACAGTTGATGCCTCTTTAAAATTGGCTCTAGGTACAATACAAGTTTTAAAGCCCATTTTCATAGCCTCTTGTACTCGTTTTTTAGCCTCTGTTACAGCTCTTAACTCACCAGTTAAGCCTATTTCGCCAAAAACAAGGGTATTAGCATCAACTGGCACATTTCTATAACTTGATGCTATAGCTACAGCTACAGCTGCATCAATAGCCGGTTCTGTTACCTTTATACCACCTGTCAAATTAATATAAGCGTCATAGCTTGAAAGTTGCAAACCAGCTCTTTTTTCAAGTACAGCTATTATAATAATAATTCTGTTAAAATCAGAGCCTGTTGCCTGTCGTCTAGGTATGTTAAAAGTAGTGTAGCTAACAAGGGATTGCACCTCTATAAGTATAGGTCTTGACCCCTCAATGCTACAAGTAATAGCAGTACCAGATACATTAACAGGTCTGTCAGCTAACATATAAGCTGAAGGATTAAGTATTTCCTTAAGTCCCTCATTGCCCATTTCAAACACGCCAATTTCATTTGTACCACCAAATCTGTTTTTAACAGCTCTTAGTATTCTGTAGCTGGCAGTCTTGTCACCTTCAAAGTAAAGCACAGTATCTACCATATGTTCAAGAACTCTAGGTCCTGCAATATTACCGTCTTTAGTAACGTGACCAACTATCATAACAGATATACCCTTGCCCTTACTTATGTGCATAAGTTTGGCAGTAGTTTCCCTAACCTGAGTTACAGAACCTGGAGCAGATGCTGCCTCCTCTGAATACATAGTCTGTATTGAGTCTATAATAACAAAGTCAGGCTTTTCATTTATAATTGCTGTATCTATAACAGCAATATTAGTTTCAGACAAAAGTTTAATATTATCTGAACTTATGTTAAGTCTATCAGCACGAAGCTTAATTTGATGAGGTGACTCCTCACCTGATACATAGAGTATTTTTTTGCCAAGATTGCCTAAATGGGAGCAAATCTGCAAAAGAAGTGTAGACTTGCCAATACCAGGGTCACCACCAATGAGAGTAAGAGAACCTTCAACAAGACCTCCGCCTAAAACTCTATCAAGCTCCCCCATACCAGTTGAAGCCCTGCCTTCATTTACAGGCTTAATATCCTTTAAAAGCTGTGGCTTAACTGATGACTGTATTCCTATGCCCCTTACCTTTGAGGGTGCAGCAATAACCTCCTCTGTAAGAGTGTTAAAGCTACCACAATCAGGGCATTTGCCAAGCCATTTTACTGTTTCATATCCACACTTTTGGCATACAAATTTACTTTTTGCCTTAGCCATAATTAGTGCTTTTCAATTCTTACAGCCTTATCATTAGAGTCAAGCTCAACGCTAAAGCTAATTTTACCAGCCATATTAGTATTAACCTTGTCAATATTTACATCATCAACATAAATAGAATATGTGCTGTCTGGAATAAGCTCTAATGTAACCATTGTGCTACCCTTGCCTTCAATATCAAATGTAGTAACTCTGTCACCAACCTTAAGGCTGTGAACTGTAGCACCAGGTACAGTTTCAAGAACAAGGTTACCATTTTTTGAAAGACGAGTAACATCCTTGTGAGTTCTTACTTTATATTCATCATTACCTACCTTAAAGCCTTCAACCTTCTGCTTTTCAGCAACTTCATAGTTGCCAAAACTTAAAGAACCATCAGCCTCAGTACAGATAATTTCATTAATAACTGCCATTTTATTTTTCCTCCTAAAATCGAAAATTATATATAATTATTGCTTATTTAGCAATTTATTTTAAATTTATATTCATTATAACAAATTAATTTGAATTTGTATACTAAAAATTTGATTACATTTTCATTAATATTTGATTTAATATTGCTTAATTATTTCTTTTATCTAAAGCCTTTGCCACATCAATAAGGCTGTCATTTATTTCGCCCTTATTTAGCTTAGATTTGTTGTATAGAGTAGCAATATAAAGTCCATAAAAGGGATAAAAAACAAAGGTAATAACTACTGCCAATTTATTGATACACCCTAAATAAACAAGTACATCTCTTATAAAAAAGGGAATATAGGCTACAAAAATTTTAAATATATTACTCTGTGATGCTGTCAGTCCATCATAAACAGCCAATATAGGTCCTCTTTGTTTATTGTCATAGTAAACAAAGTCTGAAAATATTACAAGTGTTGTTGCTATATAAAAAATAAAGCCTGCAACAAAATAACGAATTGAAGCATTTTTAGCAACCATTGAAAACATTGACAAAATAATGCCAGCAACAGCAATAATAAACATAAGAACTATATATTTAATAACATTTAATATAACAATCCACACACTATTTTTTAAAGCATATTTAATTGTATTAAAGGGTTTCTTGTTTCCTCTTACGATTTCAAGAATATACCACAACAAAGCTGTGCCAACAACAGAACTAATAATTGATGATATTAGCCTTAAGCCCATATCATTTTTAAACAAATTAAAAATAGTTAAACATTGAATAGCTGTATATACAAAGGAGCAAATATAAAGACTTTTGTAGTTTTTATTAAACAATTCTGCCATTTTATCTTCCTTTCAGCAAGTTTTCAAGTATAACCTCACCAATATATAAGTCCTCTGGTGTAGTTATTTTAATATTGTTGTAATCACCTTCAACCATTTTGACTTTAACACCAGTTTTTTCAACAAGTACAGAGTCATCTGTACCAGTATAACCCTCTTTATAAGCCTTTTCATAAGCATTGATTATTACATCATATTTAAAGCATTGTGGCGTTTGAGCAAGCCAAAGTGTTGACCTATTAGGAGTATCTACAATATAACCTTCACTATCACAAATCTTAATAGTATCCTTAACTGGAGCACCTAAAACACAAGCACCAAATTCCATAGCTATGCTTTCAAGTTTGGTAATATATGAGTCATTAACAAAAGGTCTAACACCATCGTGTATAAGTACAACATCTGTATCCTTGCTTACTTTTTTAAGTCCGTTATAAACTGAATCCTGTCTTTCTGCACCACCAGCCACAACAGCCTTAACCTTTGTAAATTGATACTTATTTACTATATTTTTAGTAACAAAATCTATTGCTTCCTGACTTGTAACAAGTATAATTTCATCAATATTATCACTTTTTTCAAAGGTTTCAACTGTATAGCTTAATATAGTTCTACCTTTTAATTCTATGTATTGCTTAGCTATGGTTGATTTCATTCTCTTGCCACTGCCTGCTGCCACAATTATTACACTATTCTTCATAAAAAAATCACCTCTTTATTTCATTTTATCATTGATATTTATATATTTCAAGTTTATACTATAATTAAAGCAATATAATGACAAAATAATGCTAAAAAAGAGAGGGTGGTATTATGAATTTTGTTGATTTGATTATTAAAAAAAGAGATGGAAATACACTATCTACAGAAGAAATTAACTTCTTTATAAATGGTGTAACTAACAAAACTATACCAGATTATCAAATTTCAGCAATGCTTATGGCAATTTATTTAAAAGGTCTTGACAAAAGAGAAACTGCTGACTTAACAATGGCAATGACTCACTCTGGCAGTGTATTAGATTTAAGCTCTATTGAAGGTGTAAAGGTAGATAAACATTCTACTGGTGGTGTTGGTGATACTACAACACTTATACTTGCCCCACTTACTGCTTCTTTAGGTCTGCCTGTTGTTAAAATGTCTGGCAGAGGCTTAGGACACACTGGTGGCACACTTGACAAGCTAGAGTCTATACCAGGGTTTAATGTTAATGTAAATATGGATAAGGCAATAGAACAGGTAAATAACAACCACATTGTTATAATGGGTCAAACTTCTGACCTTGCTCCTGCTGACAAGTTTTTATACGCCTTAAGAGATGTAACTGGCACAATAGAAAGTTTGCCCCTTATTGCATCAAGTATAATGAGCAAAAAACTAGCCGGTGGTGCTGATGCTATTGTTCTTGATGTTAAGTGTGGCAAGGGTGCATTTATGAAAAACATTAACGATGCACGAGCCTTAGCTAATGAAATGATTGAATTAGGAAAGAGCCTTAATAAAAAGGTTACTGCTCTTATAACAAATATGGACGAACCTTTAGGTATGAACATAGGCAACAGCCTTGAAGTAATTGAGGCTATTGAGGTGTTAAAGGGCCAAAGACAAGGTCCTTTAAAAGATGTATCTATTGCTTTAGGTGCTGAAATGCTTGTGTTAGGTGGCATAGCTAAAACAACTGATGAGGCTAAGGCTATGCTTGAAGAAAACATAGCTAACTTTAAGGGACTTTTTAAATTTGCAGAGCTTATATCATTACAGGGAGGTATTCCTGCTGTTATTAACAATTATTCCCTTTTCCCTCAAAGAATGTACAAAACTGTACTTATATCTCAAGAGGCTGGCTATATAAGCGATATTGATGCTCTCCTTGTTGGTCACGCTGCCGCCGAAACTGGTGCCGGAAGAAAAACTAAGGCTGACCAAATAGATTATGGTGCAGGTATTATGCTTAAAAAGAGGGTTGGCGATAAAGTTGATAAAGGTGAGATAATAGCTAAAATTTTTGCTGCCAATGATGAAATGTGTCAAAAGGCTAAGGCTATATTAAATAAGGCTGTTAAAATATCACAACAAAAGCCAGAAAATATACCTTTAATATACGAAATAATTAAATAATATACTTATTAATACGGTGGTTTGGCTGTCGATAAAGTCGACAGCCGTGCAAGAAATCCACGCATTTCTTGCAGCAATGGGTACTAAGTACCCACCTATGAAGCGACCAGCCGTGTTAATTTTACAGCAAAAATTGCTGTAAAATTAAGTCGCTGTCCTTAGGTTGCATAGGCGAGCAGTAAAACAAAGTTTTACGACCAGCCTCGGTGGAAGTAAATTCCATCAAGCAACTTTGCTACGCAAAGCAAGCCCCGTATTCTTCGGGTTTGCAAACCTGTGGATTAAAGTCTGCGACGCTTTAAGTTATGGAAATAACATTTTTATTAATTGCAAATTTTTTGGTTTTTCGACAATCTAACGGTGCTACAATGTGGCACCGTATTATATTAAAAAAATTTTTTTTAATTTACTACAACTTTTTTCTATTCCCCGTCGTCTATATAGTGTAAAAGGAATGAAAAGCTTTTCAAATAAAATAAGGAGATTGCAATGAAAAGGAAAATAATAGAAAACTACATACTAGAAAACAAAGATAAGCTATATCGCATAGCCTTTACTTACGCTAAAAATAAAGACGATGCCCTTGATATAGTACAAGAGTCAATATTAAAAGCATTTAAGTCAGCTCATACTCTCAAAAACACAAACCATATAAAAACTTGGTACTACAAAGTGTTGACAAGTACAGCTATAGACTACATAAGAAAAAACAGCAAAGTTATACCCATTAGCGACCAACTTATTGTGGATAATCAAGGCAAATGGGATAATTATGAAGATATTGACCTAAAAAAGGCGTTAGACTTATTAACATACGACCAGAGAATGGTAATAACTCTAAGGTATTTTGAAGATATGAAAATAAAGGATATAGCTGAAATAACAAATGAAAATATAAACACTATTAAAAGCAGGCTATACAAAGCATTAGAAATATTGAGAATAAACATCAAGGAGGACTAAGTAATGAGTAATATTAAAAAAATTGAAAGCTTAAAAAATGAATACAACAACATTGAAATACCATCAGAACTTGACAATATGGTAAAAACTACTTTAAAAAAACACCCACATTCTAAAACAATGTACTTAAGCAGAACAGGCGTAGCAGCTGCATTGATTATAGTAGCCTTTACATCAGCAGTAAACATAAGTCCAGCTTTTGCCGAAAGTATGACAAATATACCTATTTTAAACTCAATAGTAAAATTGGTAAACTTTAAAACATATACAGCCAAAAACGGCAATATGGAGGCAAACATAAATGTGGCACAGGTTGAGGGACTTGAAAACAAAGAACTTGAAATCCAGCTTAACAATGAATTTATAAAAGAAGGTCAACAAGAATACGGCGAGTTTTTAAAAGAAATGAAAGCAATGGAAGGTCAAGACGGTCATAAAGCTGTTGAAACATCATATCAAGTAAAAACAGATAATGACAGTGTATATTCAATAGTATATACAAAATATGAAGCAAGTGGTTCATCTGATACACAGTACAAGGCCTACACAATAGATAAAAAAAATCAAGCTGTAGTAAGTCTAAAAAGTCTTTTTAAGGACAATAGCTATATTGATGTTATAAGCGATTATATAAAAGATGAAATGAAAAAAGAAATGAAAGCTGATAGCAACAAAATATATTTTATAGATAGTACAGACCCAACTGATGAAAACTTTGATAAAATAAAAGCTGACCAAACATTCTACATTAATAACAATGGTAATATTGTTATTATGTTTAATAAATATGAAGTTGCTCCAGGTTATATGGGAGCTCCTGAATTTGTAATTCCTAGTGATGTTGTTAAGGAGATTTTGTTAGATAGAGGTATTGTAAAATAAGTATTAATATGCCACATTAGTATTAAAAAAGCAGAGATAAATATTATCTCTGCTTTTTGTTGTATAAAAACTAAAAAATTTGCAATTAAAGAAAATATTATCGCAAAGCTTAAAGCGTCGCAGACTCTAATCCGCAGGTTTGCAAACCCGAAGAATACAGGGCTTGCTTTGCGTAGCAAAGTTGCTTGATGGAATTTACTTCCACCGAGGCTGGTCGTAAAACTTTGTTTTACTGCTCGCCTATGCAACCTAAGGACAGCGACTTAATTTTACAGCAAAAATTGCTGTAAAATTAACACGGCTGGTCGCTTCATAGGTGGGTACATAGTACCCTTACTGCAAGAAATACGTAGATTTCTTGCAAGGCTGTCGACTTTATCGACAGCCTCAGCAGAGATAAATATTATCTCTGCTTTTTATATTATTCGCTTTGACTTTTACCAAGATAAAGTTCCTTAACCTGTTCATTAGCTAAAAGCTCCTGACCAGTACCCTCAAGTCTTATTTTGCCAGTTTCCATAACATAGCCATAGTCAGCTATCTTAAGAGCAGCATTGGCATTCTGTTCAATAAGGAGAATAGTCATTCCCTTTTCCTTATTAACCTTTTGAATAATATCAAAAATATCCTTAATAACAAGTGGAGCAAGACCAAGAGATGGTTCGTCCATCATCATTACCTTAGGGTTACTCATTAAGGCACGACCAACAGCTACCATCTGCTGTTCACCACCAGATAAAGTACCACTTAACTGCTTAGCTCTCTCCTTAAGACGAGGAAACATTTCGTGAATAAAAGCAATATCCTTTTTAAAATTTTCCTTATCTTTTCTTAAATAAGCACCAATCATAAGGTTTTCATCAACAGTCATATCATCAAAAACGTGTCTACCCTCTGGAACAAGAGTAATACCCATTTTAACTATATCCTGTGTATTCTTATGAGTAAGCTCCTTACCGTCATAAGTAATAGAGCCACTAGCTGGAGTAACCAACTTAGTAATAGAACGGAGAGTTGTACTCTTGCCAGCACCATTAGCACCAACAAGAGTGATTATTTTGCCTTCTGGAACTTTCATAGATATTCCATCAAGGGCAACAATTCCACCATATTTTACCCTTAAATCCTTAATTTCAAGCATTAATAATCCTCCTCCTCTCCAAGATATGCTTTAATAACAGCTGGGTTAGCCTGAATTTCAGCAGGAACACCCTTTGCAATAGTTCTACCATATTCAAGAACATAAATTCTGTCTGAAATATCCATAACAAGCTGCATATGATGTTCAATCAATATAATTGTAAGAGCAAACTTATCTCTTATTTCTCTTATAAATTCTGCAAGGTCAGCACTTTCCTTAGGGTTCATACCAGCTGCTGGCTCATCTAAAAGAAGGAGCTTTGGCTTAGTTGCTAAGGCTCTTGCTATTTCAAGTCGTCTTTGCAAGCCATAAGGAAGGCTTGATGCAATATCATCTTTATGCTCTAAAAGACCTGTTTCCTCAAGTAAGAATTCAGCAAACTTAATCATTTCCTTTTCTTCTTTTCTTGCGTGAGGAAGTCTTAAAACAGCAGATAACAAGTCAGTCTTAACATTAAGGTGTGTTGCTATAAGTACATTTTCAAGAACTGTTAAATCCTTAAAAAGTCTAATGTTCTGGAAAGTACGGGCAATACCAAGTTTAGCAATTTCGTCAGGGCGTCTGCCATTTATTTTTTCACCATTAAGAAGAATATCTCCCTCTGTTGGTTCATATACACCAGTAATAAGGTTAAAAGCTGTAGTTTTACCAGCACCGTTAGGACCAATAATAGCAATTATTTTGCCTTTTTTAACCTCAATATTTAACAAATTAACAGCTACAAGACCACCAAATCTTATAGTAACATCTCTAGTTTCAAGTAATGCTGCCATTAGTCCTGCACCTCCTTCTTTGGAGATTTCTTAAACTTTGCAAAAAATCCAAATACTCTATCCCAGCTAAATTCCTTGTTACCAAATATACCCTTTCTCCAAAGGATAATAACAAGCATAAGTAATGCAGAGAATACTACCATTCTCATACCACCAATACCTGGGTACTGGAAAACACCAAAGTCAATAGGTTCATCAAGAAATCTAAGTTTTTCAAGAGCAATTCTAACAATAAATGCACCAACTACTGAACCAGTTACTGAACCTTGACCACCTAATACAACCATAAGAAGAATATCATAAGCTACAGTAAACTTAAACTGGTCTGGACCAATAGCACCAACAAGAGAGGCTAAAAGACCACCACCAATACCAGCAAAAAAGCCACTTAAAACAAAAGCAAGCATTTTATGTCTAAATAAGTTGATACCCATTGCCTGAGCAGCAACTTCATCTTCTCTAATAGCAAGTAAGGCTCTGCCGTAGCTAGTTTTCATCATAGCAAGTATAAATATTACTATAACAGCAAGTATGCCACATACTACATACAAATTCATATATGTATTAGGTATTCTGTTGATACCTGTTGGACCATTTGTAATGCCCTGTGCGTTAGTAATAAAAATTCTTATAATTTCAGAAAAGCCAAGTGTTGCAATAGCTAAATAGTCACCCTTTAATCTTAAAACAGGGAAGCCAATTAAAAAGGCAAAAATTGCAGCAAAAACACCGCCTAATAAAAGTGCAATGAAAAATGGTGCGTGTAAATTAGCCATACCTTCTGAAATAGGAACAATTTTATAAATAGAAAGTTTATCACTAGCTGAAACAGTTAAAAAGGCTGTTACATAAGCACCAATAGCCATAAAGCCTGGCTGACCAAGAGAGAAAAGACCAGTAAAACCATTAACCATATTCATAGATAAGGCACAAATAGCATAAATACAGCAAGTCTTAAAAATTCTCTGATTGTAAGAGCCAAAGCCTCTGCTTTCCTCTGCCCAAATAATAAAACCAACTAATGCCAAAATAACAATAATATTTAAAATTAAATTTCTTTTCTTTTTACTATCCATAATTCAGCACCTCCTTAAACCTTTTCGGCAATTTTTTCGCCGATAAGACCATTAGGTCTGAACAACAATATAATAATAAGTATAATAAATGAGAAAATATCCTTGTAAGCTGAAATTGATGGGAAGAATGTAACTGCCATAACCTCAACAAAACCAAGAATAATACCACCTATTACTGCACCCTTAACATTACCAATACCACCAATAACGGCTGCAATAAAGCACTTAAGTCCAGGCATTACACCAACAAGAGGTGAAATCTGTGGATACTTTAAGCCCCATAAAATTGCACCAACTGCTGCAATTGCTGAACCAATAGCAAATGTGTATGAAATTGTACCATTAACATTGATACCCATAAGTTTAGCAGTTTCAAGGTCCTTTGATACAGCTCTCATAGCCATACCAGCCTTAGTTTTGTTAATAAGGAAAAGAAGAACTGCCATAAGAATAAATGTAACAACTGGCACAATAATTGCCAATCTCTGAAGTCTAACAGAACCAATCTGAATCATATCAACAAAAAATGGTATCTGTGGGAAAGTCTTTGGCTTACCAGTAAAAATAACTGTAGCAAAGTTTTCTAAGAAATAAGAAACACCAATAGCTGAAATAAGCATAGATATTTTTGGTGCATTTTGTCGTCTTAATGTTGCATAAGCAACCTTTTCAACACCCATACCAAGTACGGCTGTTATGGCAACAACAATTACAAAGCTAACAATCCACCACTTAAAATTAGAGGCAACTGTGAAAAATGCTATGTACATTGCCATCATAAAAATATCACAATGGGCAAAGTTAATAAGTCTTAATATACCATAAACCATTGTGTAACCTACTGCAACAAGTGCAAAAAGGCTGCCTAAAAGCAAGCCGTTGCATATCTGCTGAAGTAAGTCTGCCATTGTAGGTAATACCAACATAGAATTCACTACCTTTCTTCATCTTTTTTATTCATACAATGTAAAAAACGGAGGTACGGGCAACCGTACCCCCTATTATATTTATTGATTAAATCTATTATTCTGCTGTAATTTCATCAGCGTAAACGAACTTGCCGTTTTCAACCTTCTTAATAACAGCAGCCTTAGTTGGGTCACCATTTTCATCAAACTTAACTGGACCAGTTACACCAACAAAGTCACTTGCTGCAATAGCATCTCTAACAGCAACTGGGTCTGTTGAGTTAGCCTTTTCAATAGCGTCACAAATAAGGTTGTAAGCATCGTAGCCAAGAGCTGTTTCACTTGATGGGTCCTTGCCGTTGTTGTTATCTCTATACTTCTGTACAAAGTCCTTAGTAAGTGGACTTAATTCAGAATCTGGGTCAAAGAAAGCTGAGAACATTGTGCCTTCAATTTCAGAACCACCAATATCAATAAGTTCCTGAACCTCGTATGTATCACCACCAAGCATCTGAGCAGTAACACCAGCCTGCTTAGCCTGCTTAATAAACATAGCTGCTTCAGTAAAGTTACCTGGAACAAAGTATACATCTGGGTTGTTAGCCTTTAATGCTGTAATCTGTGCGTTAAAGTCCTGGTCACCAGTCTGGTATGCAGCCTCATAAACTGTACCACCTAATGCTTCAAATTCGTCCTTGAAATACTGTGCAAGACCTACAGAATAATCATTACCCTGCTCTGTTGTAACAGCAGCTTTCTTTGCACCAAGTTTCTTGAAAGCATAGTTAGCCATTGCCTTGCCCTGATATGGGTCGATAAAGCAAACTCTAAAGTAGTTGTCATTACCTTCTGTAACGGCTGGATTTGTACAACTTGCACCAACACAAGCAACATTACCATTTTTAATAACATCATAAGCACCAAGAGAAGGTGTTGATGAATATGAACCAATCATTGCTGTAACCTGGTCGTCTTCAATAAGCTTTGTTGCAGCATTTGCAGCTTCTACCTTATCGGACTTATTATCAGCCTTAACAAGCTCTACCTTATATTCCTTGCCATCTACAGTAACTGTTGGTCTTTCAGAATTAGCAAGCTCAATACCTTCAATCTGAATAGCACCACCTGCTGCCATACTACCAGTAATAGGCTGAATTACACCAATCTTAACTACATCTCCTGCATCTGATGAAGCAGACTCACCAGTTGAACCACATCCTGTAAGCATAGCTGTTAAAGACATTGCAGCTACTAATGCTGTTGCCATAAATTTCTTCATAGAAAAAACTCCTTCCTTGTACGCATAAATTTAATAGTCTGTAATACATAAGGGCAAGGTTTTGGCCCTGCCCTCATTGACAACACCATTATAATTTCTACGCCATACTTTGTCAATAGAAACAAAAGAATTTATTAAGCTAAAGTAGGATTTCGTTAATATTTCATTAAGAATTACATTTATTGCCATTTATATCCGTATAATTTCACTGTACTAAATTATTTCAATAGTGTAATATATACAATTTTACAGTATAAATTTTGGTAATTTTTTTGTTAAAAAGAATTTTTTACAGCCTTAAACCTGCAAATATTATATAGCAAAAATTAAAAAATAAGTTGTTTTAACAAAAAAATGAATTTCAGCTTACACCAAAATTCATTTTTTATTAGTCATTTTATTATTTTTTTAATTAAATTCTAGCAACGCCAGACTTTTTAGCAGCCTCTGCTACTGCATTAGCAATATCCTTAGATACACTCTTATTTAATGCTGATGGAATAATAATACCATTTTTAAGGTCCTCATCAGTAACAAGTTTAGAAATAGCATCAGATGCTGCAAGCATCATTTCCTCGTTAATATCACTAGCTCTAACATCTAAAGCACCTCTAAAGATACCTGGGAAAGCAAGTACATTGTTAATCTGGTTAGGATAATCAGAACGACCAGTTGCAACAACTCTAGCACCAGCCTCAAGTGCAACATCTGGAAGAATTTCTGGGTTAGGGTTAGCCATAGCAAAAATAATAGCGTCCTTATTCATTGTTTTAACCATTTCTCCAGTTAAAATATTAGGAGCTGAAACACCAATGAAAATATCTGCACCCTTTACAATGTCAGCAAGTGTGCCGTCTTCCTTGTTAGGATTAGTAATAGAAGCAAGCTCTGTAAGTGATGGGTCATCATAAGTCTTGTCAGCTGAAATAACACCGTCAATATTTCTCATTACAATGTTCTTAAAGCCAGCCTTTAAAAGTAACTTTGCAATAGCTGTACCAGCTGCACCAGCACCACTCATAACTACCTTACATTCTTCAGCTACCTTGCCAGTAAGTTTTAAGGCATTTCTAATACCAGAAAGAACTACAACTGCTGTACCGTGCTGGTCATCGTGGAATACAGGTATTCTACACATTTTCTTTAATCTTTCCTCAATTTCAAAACAACGAGGAGCACCAATATCTTCAAGATTAATGCCACCAAAACTATCAGAAATGTGATAAATAGTGTTTACTACCTCATCAACATCTTGTGTATTAACACAAATTGGGAAAGCATCAACATCAGCAAATTCCTTAAAAAGAACACACTTACCTTCCATAACTGGCATACCAGCTACGCCACCAATGTTACCAAGACCAAGAACTGCTGAACCATCTGTAATAACAGCAACCATATTGTGCTTTCTAGTAAGCTCATATACCTTGTCTGGATTTTCCTTAATGGCAAGGCAAGGCTCAGCTACACCAGGAGTATATGCTACTGATAAATCATCAGCATTGTTTACCTCTGCTCTTGATATAACTTCAATCTTTCCTGCCCATTCGGCGTGTTTTTCCATTGCAATTTTCTTGTAATCCATTTGTTTTCTCCTTTGTTATTTTATTTATAAGATATTTATAATTTAAAAGCAATTATAATTGCAATTTATGCTTAAACTCTTTTTCGGCACTTCTTTGTGCATCTTTTTTAGCAATATCCTGTCGCTTATCATAAAGTTTTTTACCCTTTGCAATAGCTATATCTACCTTAACAAGGCTACCCTTAAAATAAACCTTTAACGGAATAATTGTGTGACCATCTCTTGTGACAGCACCAATGAGTTTATTTATTTCATATTTATGCAGAAGTAATCGTCTATCTGCCAAAGGGTCGTGGTTAAAAATATTTCCCTGTTCATAAGGGCTAATGTGCATTTGCTTAATAATAGCCTCACCGTTATCAATGGAAATATAGCTTTCCTTAAGGTTGCACTTGCCTGCCCTCATTGACTTAACCTCTGTACCTGTCAGAGCAATGCCAGCCTGAAAGGTTTCAAGTATAAAATAATCGTGATAGGCCTTTTTATTTTGAGCAATAAGTCTGTTTTCACTTTTATTTTTAGGCATATTATACTCCTTTCAACAATTTTTTTAATCCTTCAAGAGCATCATAAGGCACTTGCAAATTTCCATAGCCAGTGGCTAAATCTAGCTTTGGCTTGTTAGCTCCGTGGAAGTCACTGCCTCCACTTAGCTTAAGACCATTTTTAAGTGCAAGCTCTTTAACACATTTAACATCTGATGGAGAATGAGTTGAATAATAGGCTTCAATTGCCTTAAGTCCATAAGCAGTAAGGTCTGATACTATCATTTCAAGCCTTTTGTAAGATAATTTGTACAAAAGTGGGTGTGCAAGAACAGGCAATCCTCCTGCCTTTGTTATAAGAGCAAGGGTATCCTGCCAAGACATAACCTTTCGTTCAATATAGGCTGGTTTGCCCTTACCTATATATCTGTCAAAAACTTCATTGTTACTTAAAGCATAACCTTTATTTATTATTTGTCGTGCAATATGGGCTCTAGTTACTACGCCACCTTTTGCACTTTCCAAAACATCATTATAGCTAATGTTGACACCTATTTGATTTAACTTGTCTACCATTTCTTTATTTCTGTTTTCTCTGCCTTTTCTAAGGGTATCAAGAGCAGAAGAAAGCTCGGTATTTTCATTGTTTACAAAAAGTCCAACTATATGAAGTTCTGTACCCTCATAAGCTGTGGAAATCTCTATTCCTGATATAACTTCAATGCCGTACTTTTCACCATAATACAAAGCCTCTGGAACACCAGCTAAAGTGTCGTGGTCTGTAAGAGCCAATGCAGACAAGCCCTTTTCCTTAGCATAAGCTACTAACTCCTTTGGTGTGTAAGTACCGTCTGAATATGTGCTGTGGGTATGCAAATCAACAGTATTCATATAACTCACCTCTTATATATAATAAAACAAAATGAAGAATTTAACAATAGTTATTTTACTTTTATATAATAAATTATTGAATTTTTACGCCATTATAATTATACTATTACCATAAACTAAAATTTATGCTAAAGGATAAGTGAAATATATGAAAATAACTGAAATAACACAGCAAGCAAAAAAAACTTCAAGGGTTTCAATATTTATAGACGGAAAATTTGCCTTTGGTATGGATAAAGGTGATTGTAGTTTTATGGGACTTAAGGCAGGTATGGAATTAAGCCAAGAAAGATATGATTATATAGTTGACAATGTTATATACACTAAGGCTTATGAACAAGCTGACCGTTTTATCGGATTTAAGCTAAGAACCGAAAAAGAAGTAAGGGATAAATTAAAAGAAAATCAATACAATGATGATATTATCGAAAGAGTAATAAGCTCAATGACTAAATATAAGTACATTAATGATGAAAACTATGCCCTTATGTATGCTAGGGATTGTAGAAAGTTAAAAAAATGGGGACCTCAAAGAATAAAAATGGAACTTTATAAAAGAGGTATAAACGGAAATATTGTTGATAATGCTTTGGCTAGCTTAAATATTGATGATACTGACGAAATAATAAGAGGGTTGCTAGAAAAGAGAATAAAAGACACTCCTATTGATTTGAAAGAGAAACAAAAGCATTTTAATTTTCTTTTAAGGAGAGGATTTAATTCTGATGATATTAAAAGAGTTTTAGATGAGTTTTGTTGATTAGGTAGAAAAACCACAGAAACCCCTCAGTCACTTCGTGACAGCTCCCCTACAAGTGGAGCTAAATGGTTCGTTTTAATTGTTCGCCCCTACAATTAAGGTGTACTTTTGTATATAAATTATTTGTAGGTATCACCATTTACCGTCCCTTATAGGGAAGGTGGCAACCGTAGGTTGTCGGAAGGGTT
>OLNW01000554.1_pt1 | contig 43465 bp, 36 predicted proteins | sample 1672121 | NCBI WGS metagenome assembly OLNW01 (sample SAMEA3136648, study PRJEB25190) | human gut metagenome
ATATTTTTTTATTATTTTTTAATAAATATTTTATTATTAAAAAAATTATTGTTGTTTTTCCTGATTTATTTTTTCCAAATATATTTATTATTTTATTATTATTTATTTTTGTTATATTAATTTTGTTTTCTATTTTTTTACTAATTATTTTTAATATATTAATTTCATTTTTTATTTTTTTACTATTTTTATTTTCTATATAAATTTTATCTATTTTTAATTCTTTTAGTTTATTTATTTTTTCTAAATCATTTTTATTTAATATGAAAATAATTTCAATTTTTTTATTTACTTTTCTTATTTTTTTTATTAATTCTTCTATACTTATTTCTCCTGGTATTAATTCACTTATAATTATTACATCTATATTTTTTATTTTTTCTAAAATTTCTAATATGCCTTCTCTATATTCTAAATTATTAAAAATTATTTTTAAATTTCTATTTTTAGATATCTTTTCAATTATATTTTTATCATCAATAGCTGTTATTACTCTTTTCATTTTTGTCTTCACCTTCTAGAATTTCTATTTCCTTTTCTGAACTTTCTATTTTTGTTAATATATGATCTTCTCCTACGAACATTAAACATTCTCCTCTTTTTAAGGATTTTATTTCTATTTTTTCTTTTTCTGATAAATTTGCAAATTCAGATAATATTTTTATATTCTCTTCTTCTAATGCAAAAAAAGTTTTTATACTAGAGTTATTTAAAATACTTTTTCCATATGTACCATTATCTAAACTAAATATATCTGATATGTCTTGTGTTATTGCTACTCCACTTCCACTATATTTTCTAATTGTTTTAAATATTTTATAAATAAAACTTGCAACTTCTTTATTAGAAGTAACTCCTATTAACCTCCAAATTTCATCTAAATATATTGCTTTTTTCTTTTTTCTATTTTCTTTAATTTTGTCCCAAAAAATTTCTGTAAATAAATACATTCCATATTTTATATTTTCTTCCCCTAAATCATAAATGTCTGCAACTATTAAATCATTATCCAGTCTAATATTTGAGTGTTCATTAAAAAATTTCATTGAACCTTTAACGAATGGAATTAGTTTTGTTTGAAATTTTTTAGTGTTTTTATCTTGCCCTAATATTTCATATAGCTCTCCTAATATTGGCATTTCATTAGGCTCCTTAAAAACTATTTTATTTTTTACTGTTTTATATAAACTATTATCATCGAAATTTATATTTCTATTTTTATATGTTTTTATTAATTTTTCTTCAATTATGGCTTTTTCTTCTTCATCTAATTCTCCAAAAATCAGATTAAAAAATCCTATTAATTTTCCAATTTTTGTAGCTAAATATCCACTTTCTCCTTCTTCTAAACTTTCTTTCCTTATTTCTAAAATATTTATATATGTATTTGAATTTGGTCCTATTTTTATTTGTGTCCCTTTTAATTTTTCACATAAATTATTGTATTCTCTCTCTGGGTCAATTATATATTGATTTATTCCTAATAATTTATATCTTAAAATTAACAATTTTGTATAAAAGGATTTCCCGGCACCACTTGTTCCAAAAATACACATATTAGCATTTTTGTATTTTTCAGTATTATACCTATCTATAAAAACTAATGAATTATTATAAATATTAGTTCCTATAAATATTCCATTTTTATCAAATATCGTAGAAGATATAAAAGGATAAGTTGACAACAATCCTGATGTTAGAATATTTCTTCTTGCTGCTTCTTTTATACTTTTATTATTTTCCATTATTGGTAAATTAGTTAAAAATATTTCTTCTTGTCTAAAATTTGCTCTTCTAGTTTGCATTCCCTTACTTTCTGCTATTCCTTCTATTTTATTTAAATAATATTCTAAATCTTTTTTATTATCTGCATAAACTGTAATATAAATATATAGAAAATATATATCTTGATTATTTACTTGAATCTCTTTTCTTATATATTTCGCATCATTATATGTAAAAGCTGCTATATCAATATCTTCTCTATTTTGATTGCTTTCTTTTAATTCTACTCCTACATTTCCTATGTGATAAGTTAAATCTTTTATTGTTTTATATGAATCTTGCTTTTCATAAAAAATTGAAATATTCATATTTATGTTTGTTTCTATTAATGTCTTTAGTAATATATCGTTTTGCTCTCTATAATAATTTACCACTATTAACCCTGAATAATACAAATCATCTATTTCTAAATATTTAGGATTTTCCATATTTATATATGATGGACTTATTTCATCTTTTTCATCTATTGCTCCTGAAAAAAAATTGTTTTTATCTTCTTTTTGCTTTTTTATTTTTTTCTCCTCCTTTAATTTATTATTTATTTAATTTTATTTATTATTTTTTATTTTTAAATTTTTTTATATTTTATTTTTCTATTTTAATTTCTATTTTTATATTTTTTTATTTTAATTTTTATTTTTATATTTTTTTATTTAAATATTTTTTAGTATTAAGAAAAGAAAAAAATATTTTTTCAATTTCTTGTTTTGTTGATAGTTCGAATACAGAATTTCCTGACCTTGATAAACATTCTTTTATTTTAAAATATTTTTCTTTTAAATCATTTTTTAAAATTTCTTCTGAATTAAATGAATCTTTTTTTGAATTAATTTTGTTTGAAATAATTATAAAAAAATCTTTTGATGCTGATTTTCTATTTAAATTAATTTTATTTATATAATTAATATATTCTTTTGAAATTTCTTTTAAATATTTATTTTCTTTTTTGGAGATATTTTTTTGAATATTTTTTATGTGTGGAGTTAAATCCATTTTATTGCTTTGAATTAAAATTTGGATATCAAAATTACATGTTTTTAAAAATATTTTATAAGAATTTAAAATTGCTTCTTTTTCTAAATCCGATTTTAAATTATAATTAATTGGATTTATTTTTATTATTTTTATTAATCTATTATCTTTTGTTTTTACAATTCCATCATCATATATTTTTTGAATTGGCAGCCATTCCTGCAAAGTTTTTTTTCTTATTTTTTTCACCTCCAATTTATTTTGCATTCTACTCTCTTTTTTTATCTTTGTCAAGAGCTTTTCATCGACAAAAATCGACAAAAGTTAAAAATGAATTTTATTTTTTATTTTAATATTTTTAAAAAATCCTTTATTAATACATTTTATTTATCTAAAAATTCTTCTTTCAACTTTTTTTAAAATTTTTTTATTTTTTTGAATATTTTTTTTCGTTTTGTTCATAATAATGTTATAAGGTTAATAATAGTTGAGCGAAGAATATTATTAGATAATTTTTTGTTTAATAATATTCGAGCAAAGATTTATTATAGTGTATGTATATATATTATAATAGGTCGGCGATAAGAATTTATTATTTGTATGTAGGCTGTATAAAAATTATTTTTATATTTATTCTATATTTTTAATTTAAAAATATATGGTCAAATTATAGGTAATAAATTCGAGCTAAGATTATTTTTATATCTAATATATTTTTAGTGGTTGTTATTAGTCCTTTCAGGATGAATACAGTTACTTGTGGTGTACTAATGGTCAAGCGACTGATTAATATATTTGGTATCTAGCTTATTTATATAGCAATATATATTAGGTTACAATATTAGATATATTAGTTTTAGTTAAGATTATTATTAGCTTTATAGATTAATGGCAGAGAAATTAATTTTCTCTGCCATTAAATTTTATTTTTAAATATCTAAATTTTTAACATATTTTGCATTTTGTTGAATAAATTCTCTTCTTGGCTCAACTTCATCTCCCATTAATAAAGAGAATATTTCATCTGCTTTTATAGCGTCATCCATAGTTACTTTTACTAAAATTCTAGTTTCAGGATTCATTGTTGTATCCCATAATTGTTCTGGGTTCATTTCCCCTAAACCTTTGTATCTTTGAAGTCCTAATTGATCTCTAGAAATTCCTTTTTCTTCTAATTCTTTATATGCTTTATCTAGGTCTTCATCAGTATAACAATATACATCTTTCATACCTTTTTTAGATAATTTATATAAAGGTGGTTGAGCTAAGTAAACATTTCCGTTTTCAATTAATGGTCTCATATATCTAAAGAAGAATGTTAATAATAATGTTCTAATATGTGCACCATCAACATCTGCATCAGCCATAATTATAACTTTTCCATATCTAATTTTTGTAATATCAAAGTCAGGTCCTATTCCAGCTCCAACAGCTAAAATTACAGGGTTTAATTTATCATTTCCATAAATTTTATCTGCTCTTGCCTTTTCAACATTAAGCATTTTTCCCCATAAAGGTAATATAGCTTGGAATTTTCTATCTCTACCTTGTTTTGCACTTCCACCAGCAGAGTCTCCCTCAACTATATAAACTTCGCATTCATCAGCGTTTTTGCTACTGCAATCTGCTAATTTACCAGGTAATGTTGAAGTTTCTAAAGAATTTTTCTTTCTTACTAATTCTCTTGCTTTTCTTGCGGCTTCTCTAGCACGAGATGCACTAATACATTTTTCCAAAACAGATTTAGCAACATTTGGATTTTCTTCTAAAAAGTTTGATAAAGCTTCATTTACCATACTTTGAACAACACCTGTAACTTCACTATTCCCTAGCTTTGTCTTAGTTTGTCCTTCAAATTGTGGTTCTTTAACTTTTACAGATACTACAGCTGTAATACCTTCTCTTATATCTTCACCTTGTAAGTTATTATCTTTTTCTTTTAAAAACTTATGACTTCTTGCATAATCATTAAAAACTTTTGTTAACGCTCTTTTAAATCCCTCTAAATGAGTTCCACCTTCTATTGTATTAATATTATTTACAAATGTATAAATATTTTCTGAATAACTTGTTGTATATTGAATTGCAATTTCAACTGGAATTTCACCATTTTTTTCTATATAAATTGGTGATTTGTGTAATTTTTCTTTATTTTTATTTAAAAATTCAACAAAAGAATTTAAGCCACCTTCAAAACAGAATTCTGCTTTTTTAGGAGTTTCCTCTCTTTTATCTTCTATTATAATTTTTAAACCTTTTGTTAAAAATGCCATTTCTCTAAATCTTTTTTCTAGAGTTTCGTAACTATAATCTAAACTTTCAAAAATAGTATCATCTGCTAAGAATCTAACTTTAGTTCCTGTTCCTTTTGCATCCCCTATTTTTTCTAATTTCTTAATAGTTTTTCCTTTTTCAAAATACATTTGGTAAAGTCCGCCATCTCTTTTTATAGTAACTTCTGTCCATGAAGATAAAGCATTAACTACAGAAGCACCAACTCCATGAAGTCCGCCAGAAACTTTATATCCACTGTCTCCACCGAATTTTCCACCAGCATGTAAAACAGTATAAACTGTCTCAGCTGTTGATATTTTAGTTTTAGGGTGAATTTCTACTGGTATACCTCTACCATTATCTTCTACACAAATAATATTTCCTGGTTCTATAGTTACATTTATTTCTGTACAATATCCTGCTAAAGCTTCATCAACACAGTTATCAACAATTTCATAAACCATATGATGAAGACCTCTTACAGATGTACTACCAATATACATACCAGGTCTTTTTCTTACGGCTTCAAGGCCTTCCAATACTTGAATCTGCTCTGCTCCGTATTTATGATTGTACTTTTCCATTTAATTTCCTCCTTTTATTACTTTACCTTCTTTTACATTATATATTAAAATATTTTGATTTTCAATGTCAATTTTATCTGTACAAGTTATAATAACTTGAGTATTATGAATTTTTTCTAAAAAATGTTCTCTTCTCTTTTTGTCCAATTCTGACATAAAATCATCTAATAATAAAATTGGATATTCTCCTATTTCATCATAAATAATATTTAATTCTGACAATTTTAAAGAAAGTATAGCTGTTCTATGTTGTCCTTGCGAACCATAGATATCTAATTGTTTCTTATTAATATATATCACAAAATCATCTCGATGTACACCCTTTGTAGTAAAACCTTTTACAATATCTAACTTTCTCCTTTGTTTTAATAAATTCAAATATTCTTCCTTATTATTACACTCAGAAATATATTCAATTTCAATTTCTTCTTTTTTATCTGTTATTTCACTATGAATGTTTTTTATTTTATTTTTTATTTTTTCAATAAATTCATTTCTATATCTATTAATATTAATTGCATATTCTGCTAATTTTTCATCCCAAATTTCTAATAATTCTTCACTTTTATTTTCTTCTCTTATTTGTCTTAAATAATTATTTCTTTGTTCTAAAGTTTTTAAATATAAATTTAAATTATGCATATAATTTGGTTTTAATTGACTAATCATTATATCCAAAAATCTTCTTCTATTTTGTGGTCCACCTTTTAAAATGTTAATATCATCTGGAGTAAAAATAACAACATTAATATTCCCTAATAATTCACTCAATTTTTTTAATCTTACTCCATTAACAAAAACACTTTTTTTATTTGCTAAATTAATTTTTATTTTTCCATCACGGTCTGATTTTTTATATTCAATTTCTATAGTTGAATTTTCTGAATCTAATTTAATCATTTCTTTATCTTTTTTTGTTCTAAAAGATTTTCCCATACTGCACAAAAAAATAGCTTCTATTATATTTGTTTTTCCTTGTGCATTTTCTCCATAAAAAATATTTACATTTTCTTTTAAATTAATTTCTTCATTATTATAATTTCTAAAATTATTTATTTTTATTTTATTTATCCACATATTATTCTCCATTTGTGTATAACTTTTATCTCTTTTTTTCTTTTTTTTACTAATTTATTCTAATTTATTCTAATTTTTTTGATTTTTTATATATTTTTTAAATATAAAATTATATTACTAAAAAAATAAATCGGCTTATTTTTGATTTTAACGCTTCGTTTTTTTGCATTTTTTTATAAATTACTAATATTTTTTTATTTTTATTGCATTTTTATAATTATATTATATTTAAAATTAATTATTTCGGATTGTTTTTGCCGATTTTAGCTTATTTTTGGTTGTTTTTATATTTTTTGCTTTTTTTTTCTAATTTATTCTTTTTTTTTCGATTTTTTACTATTTTTTTAATAATAAAAATTTAATTATTATTTTTAAATTGATTTTATTTTTATTTTTTATATTATTTTTTTTAAAATTAATAAATAAAAAGTTATCCACACCCCTATTATCTCTCGAAATCTTTTTTTTTCGATTTTTAACTAATTTATTCTATTTTTTTCATATTTTAAAAAATTAGTTTTCCACAGAGGTTATCCACAATTTGTAAATATAAAGTGGATAACTTTTTTCATAATAAATTAGAAAGGCAGAATTTCTTCTACCTTTTTTACATTTTTTTATTCTTCTTTTAATCTAATTGGTAAAATCATATAAGTATAATCATTATTTTCAACAGACTTAATCAAACATGGTGAAATACTTGTACCAAATTCAACAAAAACTTCTTCATCATCAATAGCTTTTAAACTATCTAAGAAATATTTTGGATTAAATCCTGCTTCTAAATTTTTCCCTTCTGTTGAAACATATAGCTCTTCTTTTGCATCTCCAGTTTGGTTAGTACAAGAAATTGTAACTTTTCCAATATCAACTTGTACTTTTACCGGATACTTTTTTTCTTTTTCAACACTAGATGCTGAAATTAAACTAACTCTTTCAAAACTATTTTGTAAACTATTTTTATTTACTCTAACTCTTGTTTCCCAATTACTTGGAATAACATTTTTATAATTTAAAAATTCTCCATCTAAAATTCTTGTTACAACTTTACAATTATCCATTTCGAATAATGCTTGATTCTTAGAAACCCCTATTTTCACTGGTTCGAAAGAATCAGAAATAATTTTATTAACTTCGTTTAAAGTTTTTCCTGGTATTACTGCACTAAAATTATTGCTTTGTTTATTTAAATAAATACTTCTTAATGCAAGTCTAAATCCATCAACAGCAACTAAATTTAGTTTATTATTTTCGATTTCAAACAAGCATCCTGTAAAAATAGGTCTACTTTCTTCACTACTAACAGCAAAACTTGTTTTTCTAATCATATTTTTTAGAACATTTTGGTCAATTTCTATAGAATTTTCAATTTCTATTTTTGGAAGTTCTGGAAATTCTTCTGGATTCATTGTAGCTAATTTATATAAAGATCCTTCACATTCAATTTCTAATAAATTATTTTCATTTAGTGAAATATAAATTTCTGTATCAGGTAATTTTCTAATAATTTCACTAAACATTATAGCATTTACAACTGTACTTCCTTGTTCTTTTACTTCACAATCCATTACATACTCAATACCGATTTCTAAATCGTATGTAGTTAATTTTATTTCATTGTCATTTGTTTGAATTAGAATTCCTTCTAGTATAGGCATTGTAGTTTTAGAAGCTACACCTTTTACTACGGAATTAATAGCTTTAATGATTTTGTCTTTATAACAAACAATTTTCATTTTGCTTCCTCCTTTATTTATTTATAATATATAAAATATTTTTAGTAGTAATAGTATTAGGTCCTGTGGAAACTGTGGAAAACTATGTTGAAAGTTAGAATCCCTAGCAAAAATGATGTTTATAACTTAGTGGATAACTTTCAAAATAATCCACAGGTTAAAATTGGAAATGTGGAAAAGTGAGATATACACAGTTTATACACAGGTTATAAACACCCCCATGTGGATAACGCATGTAAGGCTTCCGTAGGAATAGCTAAGATATCATTTTCCAAACAATCATTTTTCCAAACACAAATTTCAAAAAAATCTTGAAAGTATTTTGGTTATTATTGTTTTCCATTTATGATAATGTTTTTCACACTATCCACAATTAACTTAGTATTAGTTTTTTCTTTAACTTCTTTTTCAATTTTCTTGCAACCATGCATTACTGTTGAATGGTCTCTACCACCGAAATCTATGCCGATTTGAGGGTAAGACATATTAGCAATTTCACGGCATAAATACATAGCAATTTGTCTTGGAAAAGCAATATCATTGGACCTTTTATTACCAGATAAATCATCTTTATTGATGCTAAAATATTTTGCAACAGTTTCTTTTATAAAATCACAAGAAATAACTTTCTCATTTTCATATTTAAACTCATTTATAATATTTTCAGCAAGTTCAATAGTTATAGGACTATGTGTTAATGAAGCTCTGGCAACAATTTTATTAAAAACTCCCTCTAACTCTCTGATGTTAGAATCAATTTTGTTAGAAATATTAGAAAGAATAAAATCATCAATGATAATATTCTCATCTTGAGCTTTTTTTCTTAAAATTGCTAAACGAGTTTCATAATCTGGACAAGAAATATCAGCTAAAAGTCCCCATTCAAATCTAGATTTTAGCCTATCTTCCAAAAATTGAATATCTCTTGGAGGCTTATCACTAGAAATGATAATTTGTTTACCTTCTTCATATAAAGCATTGAAAGTGTGGAAAAACTCTTCTTGAACTCTTTCTTTTCCGGCAATAAATTGAATATCATCAATTAACAAAACATCAATAGTTCTATATTTATTTCTAAACATTTCATTTTTGTTATCTTTAATTGCATTAATCAATTGGTTTGTAAATTTCTCAGAAGTAACATATAAAACATTAGCTTTTCTATTATTCTCAATAATTCTATTACCTATCGCATGCATTAAGTGAGTTTTACCTAAACCAACTCCACCATAAAGAAATAGCGGATTATAAGCATTTGAAGGTTCATTTCCAACAGCCAAAGCGGCAGCATGAGCAAATCTATTATTATTACCAACAACGAAAGTCTCAAAAGTATATTTTGAATTAAGTGTTGACTTATTAGATTCAATTTCAGCTAGATTTTCATTTGAATTTTCACTAATAATTTCAGAATCTTCTAACTTATTCTCTTTAGAAACATCAACAACAGAAAAAGTCCACTCCATGTTTGTAATGAATTTTAAAGTGTTGAAAATTAAAGATCTGTACTTATTTTCGATGAAATCTTGTTGAAATTCTGAATTAGTTGTAAAAACAATATGGTTACCATCAATGCTTCTGATTCCTAATGGCACAATCCAAGTTTCATAAGATATTTGTGTTAATTCTGGCTTTAAAACTTCTTTTATTTTTGCAATCAATTCTTCTTTTTCGATAGCCATCTACAAATCATCCTTTCTTTAAAAATTATCCACAAAGTTATCCACAGGTGTTGATAACTTTGTAATGTTTTTGTAAAAAATCCAAAAGCTTACACGAACAAAAATTCAAGTAATACCAGTAAAAATCTTACTTATTTTTTACTTTCACATAATAACAAATTTTGATATGATAAGTCAATATGATTGTGGAAAAAAATTTTTTCTTGTGGATAATTTGTAAAAAAACTGTGGATAATTCAAAAAATATTACAAAAATATTACAAAAAGCAAAAATAAAATAAAATTATGTAAAACAAAAAAACAGAAGAAATTGCAAAAAACATCTTGACATTTATAGCAAAGCTAGGGTATAATCGATATACTTGTTATTTTGTAAAAAAATAATATCCGTAGCGATACGGAGATTTTATAAAAAAATCAATTAGGAGGTGTTAAGAATGAAAAGAACATTCCAACCAAAAAACAGACAAGAAAAGAAAGAACACGGATTTATGAAAAGAATGAAAACAAGAGCAGGAAGAAACATATTAAAAGCAAGAAGAGCAAAAGGAAGAAAAAAACTAAGTGCTTAATTAATTTGAATTATGTTTTATTAATATAATAAAAATATTAGTAAAAGAAGGCCGCGAATTAACATTAGCGAGCCTTTTGCTACATGATTCAGGGAAGTAAAACAATGAAAAAAACAAAAATGTTAAAAAAAAATTATGAATTTAAAAATGTATTATCAAAGGGAAAATACTATTCAGGTCAATGTATAGAAGCATTTGTTAAAAAAAATAACAAAGAAAAAAACTACTTAGGAATAGCAATAGGAGTAAAAATAGCAAAAGCAACAAAAAGAAACTATATAAAAAGATTAATAAGAGAAAATTATAAAAATCTTGAGAATAGTATAGAAACAGGAAATAGCATTGTCTTTTTATGGAAGAAAAAGACACCAATAGAAAATGCAAAATATGAAAACATAGAAAAAGACATGAAAAAAATCTTTGATAAAGCAGAAATAATAAAGGAAAAATAATGAAAAAATTACTTATAAAACTAATTGAATGGTATCAAGAAAACATATCAATATGGTTTAAAAGTAAAAACATAAATTGCAAATTTCATCCAACTTGCTCAGAATATACAAAACAAGCAATAAAAAAATATGGAGCAGGGAAGGGTACAATACTTGGAATACGTAGAATTTTAAGATGTAACCCTTTTTCAAAAGGTGGATATGATCCATTAAAATAGAGCTAGGAGGAATTAAAATGTTTCAATTTTTTGCAAACATATTTGGTTATTTACTGCAATTACTATATATGCTGATAAATAACTATGGTTTAGCAATTATATTATTTACACTAATAATAAAATTGTTATTGCTACCATTATCAATAAAGCAACAAAAAACAATGAAAAAAAGTGCTAAATTACAAGATAAAATGAAAGCAATTCAATTTAAATACAAAAATGACCAAGAAAAAATGAACCAAGAAATGATGAACTTATATAAAAGTGAAAACATGAGTCCATTTAGTGGTTGTTTAGTAGGAATATTACAATTTGTATTGTTAATATCAATATTTTATCTAGTAAAAAGTCCATTAACATATATGGAAAAAGTGCCACAAGACAAGATATCACAATATGTACAACAACTAAAAGATGAAGAAAAAGTTGTAAGTAATGTATATCCGGAAATAGACTTAATACGTGAGTATGACTTCTTAAAAGAGAAAAATCCAGAAGATGAAACAGTAGAAAAATTAAATGTTAAAATGGATTTTTTCGGATTAGATTTAAGCAAAATACCACAACAAAACATGACAGACTATACAGTGTATATAATCCCAGTATTATATATAATTTCATCATTTATCTCAATAAGAATGACAACACAAATGCAAGAAAAACAAAACAAAGAAAAAGAAGAAGTACAAATTGATGGAACAACTGGAAAAGAACTAGAACCAAAAGAAGAAGAAAATGAAATGGATGCAGTAATGCAAACAAATAAAATGATGTCATGGATGATGCCAATAATGTCTATATCAATAGCCTTTGTAGCACCATTAGGACTAGCTTTATATTGGCTAATGAGCAATATACTTATGATTGCTGAAAGATTAGTTTTAAACAAAATAATAAAAGACTAAGGGAGGCAAAAAATATGTCAAACAGTATAATAGCAGAAGGAAAAACTACAAATGAAGCAATAGAAAATGGACTAAAACAACTAAAAGTATCAAAAAAAATGGTAGATATAAAAGTACTTGAAAATGAAGAAAAACGTAGCTTTTTCAGTATATTAGCACCAAGAGTAGTAAAAGTTGAATTAACAGTAAAAGAAAATCCGGAAAAAGAAGAAAAAAGTACAAAAACAGAAACAAAAAAGCCTAAAAAAGAAATAATATTAACAGAAAAAGAACAAGAAGAAGCTGAGAAAAACATAGAAAAATTCTTAAAAGAGCTAAAAGAAAGCATAAAAGAAGAATTTGAATATGAAATAGTCAAAACAAGTTCAAAAATAAATGTTAATTTAAATGGTGAAGGACTAGGATATTTAATAGGATATAGGGGAGAAACACTATATGCTATGCAAAATATAATGTCAACAATAGCTGGAAAAGGAATACAAAATAGAGTAAGAGTAATCTTAGACATACAAGGATATAAAGAAAAAAGAGAAAAAACATTAGAAGAATTAGCAAAAAAAGTTGCTAAAACAGTAATAAGAACAAAAAAATCAATAAAATTAGAACCAATGCAAGCATATGAAAGAAAAATAATACATAGTGCATTGCAAGAAAATGAAAAAATAGAAACAATTAGTGTTGGAGAAGAGCCACACAGAAGAATTGTAATATCATTAAAAAAATAAATATAATAAAATCGGAGGTCAAAGGTCGGATTTTACAAAAATAAACATTTGTAAACTCTAAATTTGGCCTTTTTTATTTTATAAAAGAAAGGAAAATAAAATGAGTACAATAGCATCAATATCTACGGCTCCACGGAATTGGCGGAATTGGTATAATAAGAATGAGCGGAGAAAAATCATTTGAAATATTAGAGAAAATATTTGAACCAAAGAAAAAGCAAAGCATAGAAGAAATAAAAGGATACACAATAAAATATGGAAATATAGTAGAAAATGGGGAAGTAGTAGATGAAGTATTAGTTTCATATTTTAAAGCGCCAAAAAGCTATACAACAGAGAATATGTGCGAAATAAACTCACATGGTGGAACTGTAATAATAAGAAAAATACTAGAATTATGCTTAAAAAATGGAGCAGATTTGGCAGAACCAGGAGAATTCACCAAAAGAGCATTTTTAAATGGCAGAATAGACCTATTACAGGCAGAATCTGTAATAGATGTAATAAATGCAAAATCAGAAAGAGAAGCAAAAACAGGGATAAAACAGCTAGAAGGATATCTTTCAAAGGAAATTGCAGATATAAAAAAAGAGATAATGGAAGTAATGATAAATATAGATGTATCAATAGATTATCCAGAATATGATACACCAGATGTAACAAACAAACAAATAGAAAACATGTTAGAAAATGTACAAAAAAAGCTAGAAAAACTAGAAAAAAGCTTTGATAATGGAAAAATAATCAAAGAAGGAATAAAAACAGCGATAATAGGAAAGCCAAATGCGGGAAAATCATCATTATTAAATGCGATTTTAAAAGAAGATAGGGCAATAGTTACAGAATATGAAGGAACAACAAGAGACACAATAGAAGAATTTGTAACAATAAATGGAATACCGTTAAAACTTGTTGATACTGCAGGAATAAGAAATGCAAAAGATGAAGTAGAAAAGATAGGAATAGAAAAGTCTAGGGAAATAGCAAGTACAGCGGATTTAGTAATTGCATTATTTGATTCATCTAAGGATCTAGATGATGAAGATTTAGAAATTTTAGAAATAGCAAAAAACAAAAAATCAATAATAATATTAAACAAAATGGACTTGGCAACAAAAATAAATGAACAAAATGAAAAAATAAAACAAACAAATGCACCTATAATAAAAATATCTGCACTAAAAAAAGAGGGAATAGAAAAATTAGAAGAAGAAATTACAAAATTATTTAATCTAAACGAAATAAATTTAGATAATGAAATTGTAATAACAAATGCAAGACATAAAAATTTAATATCAAAAGCGATAGAAAATGTAAAAAAGACAAAAGAGACTATGAAAAATGAAATGCCACTTGATATTGTTGCAATATTTATAAAAGATATTTTAGAAGACTTAGCAAACATAACAGGAGAAATTGTAACTGATGATATAATAGATGAAATTTTTGCTAAGTTCTGTTTAGGAAAATAATAGAAAAATAACACACGAGAATTAGAAATAAGGCAAAAACATACAAAAACCATATAACTTGTAGGCGAAAATAATAAAAACGAAATACAAGCATTCTGAAAACAAATATGAAGATGGGTTAAAAAGTATAAAAAATAGAAAAAGCAACAGGAACCTATAGATAAATGTTATAATAATTTGTTAGGTTACATAAGAAAAAACTAATAAGTTAAAATTTATAAAATACATTCGACAAAATTCGACAAAACTGGGAATAATAGTAAAAATAAAGAAAAACTAATATTAACAGACTAAAAACTATAAACTAATAAGTAAATGTTATACTAATAATAAATAAAACGGTGATTTTTGTTTCACACGGAAGGAACAAAAAGAACAAAAAAACATATAAAATTGGGAACAAAAATCGGACCAAACTAGAATCTATAAGGAAATAATTCAAAATATAGAAAGTTTTTTTAATAACAAAATAAAAATAGATATATAAGAAAGGAAGAAAATTGATGGAACTAAAAAATGGAGAATATTTTGCAGGAGAATATGATATAGCAGTAATTGGTGCGGGACATGCTGGGTGCGAAGCAGGACTTGCAGCAGCAAGACTTGGAATGAAGACACTAATATTTTCAATAAGCCTAGAAGCAATAGCAAATATGCCATGTAACCCACATATAGGTGGAAGCTCTAAAGGGCATTTAGTAAGAGAAATAGATGCTTTAGGTGGAGAAATGGGGAAAAACATAGACAAAACAATGATTCAAATTAAAATGCTAAATACATCTAAAGGACCAGCAGTGCATTCATTAAGAGCACAAGCTGATAGAAAGAAATATCAAGCAGAAATGAAACATACTTTGGAAAAACAAGAAAACCTAGAAGTGAAACAGGGAGAAATTGTGGAAATCAAAGTAGAAAATGGCAAAATAGAGGCAATTAAAACTGATTTAGGTGCAGTATATAAAGTAAAAGCGGTAATAATGGCAACAGGTACATACTTAAAAGGAAAAATATTTATAGGAGAATATTCAAAAGAAAGTGGCCCAGATGGCGTAGCTGCAGCGAATAAGCTATCAGATTGCTTAAAGAACATTGGAATCGAATTAATAAGATTTAAAACTGGAACACCTGCAAGAATAAACAGAAGAAGTATAGATTTTAGCAAAATGGAAGTACAAAAGGGAGATAATGGAATAGAAGCGTTTTCGTTCGAAAATGAACCAAAAGATTTCGAACAAGTTGACTGTTATTTAACATATACAAATGAAAAAACACATGAAATAATAAGAAAAAACTTAAAACGTTCACCATTATATGCAGGTATGATAGAAGGAACAGGGCCAAGATACTGTCCATCAATAGAAGATAAGGTGGTTAGATTTAGTGATAAACCAAGACATCAAGCTTTTGTAGAGCCTGTAGGACTAGACACAGAAGAGATGTATATACAAGGTATGAGTTCATCATTGCCAGAAGATGTACAAATAGCCTTATATAGAACTATTCCAGGATTAGAACATGCTGAATTTACAAGACCAGCATATGCTATAGAATATGACTGCATAGATCCATCAAACTTAAAACTATCATTAGAATATAAAAAAATAGATGGATTATTTATGGCAGGACAAATAAATGGAACTTCAGGATATGAGGAAGCAGCTTGCCAAGGCCTAATTGCAGGAATTAACGCAAGTAGAAAAATTGAAGGAAAAGAACCAATAATATTAGATAGAACACAAGGATATATAGGAGTTTTAATAGATGATATTGTTACTAAAGGAACAAATGAACCATACAGAATGATGACATCTAGGGCAGAATATAGACTTTTACTAAGACAAGACAATGCAGATTTACGATTAACACCAATTGGACATGAAGTTGGCTTGATTTCAGAAGAAAGATATGCAAAATTTGAGCAAAAAAGAGAAAATATAGAAAAAGAAATAGTAAGACTAAAAAAACTAACAGTAAAACCAAGTAAAGAAGTAAATGAAATACTAAAAAATGCTGGAACATCAGAATTGACAACGGGTACAAAGATGGCAGAATTACTAAAAAGAACAGAAATAAACTATAATATGTTAGAAAAAATAGACCAAGAGAGACCAAAATTAACAAAACAAGAACAAGAAGAAGTAGAAATTCAAATAAAATATGAAGGATATATAAAATTACAAGAAGCTCAAGTAGAAAAATTTAAAAAATTAGAAACAAAACTATTAGATGAAAATCTAGATTATGAGAAAATAAAAGGAATAAGCTTAGAAGGAAGACAAAAATTGAACAAATTTAAGCCACACTCAATAGGCCAAGCTTCAAGAATATCAGGGGTTTCACCTGCTGATATATCAGTACTTTTAGTTTATTTACAACAAAAAAATAAGAGCAAATAATATAAATATAGAAAGGAAAATAACATGGAGTTAGAAAAATTTTCGGAAATTTTCGCAGATTATTTAAAAGAAATAAATATTGTGCTTAACGAAGAACAAGTTGAGCAATTTTATAAATATATGAATCTATTAATAGAATGGAATGAAAAAATAAATTTAACAGCAATAACAAAACCGGAAGAAATAATATTAAAACATTTTGTAGACTCATTAACAATTGCAAAATACATAAAAAAAGAAGAAACACTAGTAGATATGGGAACTGGAGCAGGATTCCCAGGAATACCATTAAAAATATATAAAAAAGATTTAAAAGTCACATTAGTAGATTCATTAAATAAAAGAATAAAATTTTTAAACGAAGTAATTGAGCAACTAAATCTAGAAAAAATAGAAACAATACATGCAAGAGCAGAGGAGTTTGGTAAAAACAAGAAATATAGAGAAAAATTCGATATATCAACTTCAAGAGCAGTTGCAAATCTTTCAACATTATCTGAGTACTTAATACCATTAGTAAAGGTAAATGGAAAAGTGATAAGTATGAAGGGACAAGAAGTACAAGAAGAAGTAAAACAAGCACAAAAAGCAATACAAATATTAGGTGGAAAAATAGTAGAAAAAGAGAGCTTTAATTTGCCAAAAAGTGACAATAAAAGAAACATAATAATAATAGAAAAAATGAAAAATACGCCAGCTAAATACCCTAGAAAACCAGGCACTCCAGCCAAAGAGCCAATACAATAAAATAAGACAAGTTCTAAAGGAACAAAAAAATAGAAAAAAGTCAATAAATTTGCAAAAATTCATTGACTTTTTTACTATAGTTTTATATTATATTAGTGTAGAAAAAACAAAAACCAATAAATTAAATTTAACTAAAAATGGAGGCTAAAAAATGGGGAAAGTAATATCAGTAGCAAACCAAAAAGGTGGGGTAGGAAAAACAACTACAACAGTAAACTTGGGAACAATAATAGCAAAAAAAGGAAAAAAAGTCTTATTAATAGATGCAGATCCACAAGGGAATGCTTCAAGTGGGCTAGGAGTAGAAAAAGATGTAGAATACTCAACATATGACATACTAGTAAATGACACAAAATTAGAAGACACAATACAAGATACAATAATAAAAAATCTAAAAGTATGTCCAGCAAACATGAGCCTAGCTGGAGCTGAAGTAGAGCTAGTGTCAATGATGTCAAGAGAACAACGACTAAAAGAAAAACTAGATGAAATAAAAGATCAATTTGACTATATCTTTATAGACTGTCCACCATCACTAGGATTAATAACATTAAACTCATTTACTGCATCAGACAGTGTATTAATACCGGTACAATGCGAATATTTTGCCCTAGAAGGCCTAGGACAATTGTTAAATACTATAAATTTAGTAAAAAAACACTTAAACAAAAACATAAGAATAGAAGGGGCATTACTTACAATGTATGACATAAGAACAAACCTTTCAAATCAAGTAGTAAAAGAAGTAAAAAAATACTTTGAAAACAAAGTGTACAAAACAGTAATACCAAGAAATGTAAGATTAAGTGAAGCGCCAAGCTATGGAATGCCAATAACGGAGTATGATCCACGCTCAAAAGGGGCAAAAAGCTATACTAAATTTGCAAGAGAATTTTTAAAGCAAAATGAAGAAGAGAAAAAAGCAAAACACATGCTATAATTGCTGAAATTTAAAGTATTTTAAACTTATCAAAATAACTGAAAATCAAAAGAACAATAAGACAAAATGAGAAAAACACAAGATATAAAAGGAGGAAGAAAAATGGCAAAAATGACAGGACTAGGAAAAGGGCTAGATGCATTATTTGGACCAACACCAGAAGAAGAACAAGTACAAGAAAATGACACATTAAAAACACTAAAAATAACAAATGTAGAACCAAACAGAGACCAACCAAGAAAAAGATTTGATCAAGAAGCGCTAGAAGAACTAGCAGAATCAATAAAAGAATATGGATTAATTCAACCAATAGTAGTAACAAAAAAAGATGGATATTACAGCATAGTTGCGGGAGAAAGAAGATGGAGAGCATCTAAACTAGCAGGGCTAACAGAAATACCTGCAATAATAAGAGAAGACAATGAAAAAGTAAACTCAGAAATTTCATTAATAGAAAACATGCAAAGAGAGGACTTAAATCCAGTAGAAAAAGCAATGGGAATAAGAACTTTAATAGATAACTATGATATGTCACAAGAGGAAGTTGCTAAAAAACTAGGAAAAGGAAGAAGTACAATTGCAAACTGGGTAAGAGTTTTAAATTTAGAGCCGCGTGTGCTTGAAATGGCAAAAGAAGGAAAAATAACAGAAGGACATTGCAAAGCATTACTTGCAATAACAGACCCAGAAAAACAATATCAAACAGCAATACATATGTTAGAAAGAGGACAAACAGTAAGACAAATAGAGAAAAAGGCAAAAATAAAAGAAACAAAAGAAGAGCAAAGAAGAAATCATATATTATATAAAAATATAGAAGACACTTTCCAAGGATTTTTCGGCTCAAAAGTAAAACTAGATGCAGGAAAAAGACGTGGAAAAATAATAATAGAATACACATCAAATGATGATTTAGAGAGAATTTTAGGATTAATTAAATAAAAAGAAAAGAGTTGATTAAATGGCAAATATAATAAACGAAATAGGTATAGAAAACTGTTTTTCAATATTAATAATAATAAATTTAATATTATTAATAGGATTTATAATAACAATACTAAAAACTGAAAAACTAAAGAAAAAATATGAAAATTTCATTAAAAAACTAGGAAATGGTAAAACAATAGAAGAAGACCTAGAAAATTACATGTATAGAGTTGAAAGAGTAGAAAAACAAAATGCAGAAATGGCAAACTTTATACAAACATTAGATAAAGATTTAGAAAAATGTATACAAAAAATAGGAATTGTTAGATACAATGCTTTTAAAGATACAGGAAGTGATTTAAGCTTTACATTAGCATTATTAGATGAAAAAAATAATGGTGTAGTTCTAAATGGAATATATTCAAGAGAAATGTCAAATATTTATGCTAAACCAGTAAAAGATGGAAAATCACAATATACTTTATCAGAAGAAGAACAAGAGGCTATAAAAAGATCAATTGAAATGAAATTATAATAAAATAAATATGAAGAAGCTCCCAGTTAGTGTTAATAACTAATGGGAGCTTTTATAAAAAGTCTAAATAAAGCTTTTTATTTATGTTTTTGACTTACTCTTATAATGTACTTATTCCCGATTTTAAAACTAGTTTTAAAAAAGCGTTTAGTACAATTATTTTCAAATACTTTAAATGTTAAATGATTTGAAAAACAGAATATAAAAAAGTTTTGACCATTATTGTTAGCAGAGTTAACTAAAGAAATTAATTCCACTAAAATAAGTTTTTCCTTAACTTTTAAACTTGTTTTTGTTTTTCGCATTTGCTTTTTAAACCGTGGATTTATTATATCCATGATGATTAAGTTATTTTCAGTCAAAATATATACCTCCTTTAGGCTATTTGCCGTGCATGATAGTATAACACAAATTACAAATATTTACAATAGTAAAAGGCAAAAAACTTGAAATTGGGCATGAAATTAAGTTTTATAATTAGGGAAGTTGAATGGCTGGCAAAAAAATGAAAAATTAATAAATTTACTATTGACAAATGATAATAAAAATGCTATCATAAGTACTGTCGCTGGACATTTGTCTAGAATATGGAGAGGTGGTCGAGTTGGTTTATGGCACCAGTCTTGAAAATTGGCGTGCGTTTGTAGCGTACCGTGGGTTCGAATCCCACCCTCTCCGCCAAAACAAAAAGGGCTAGATATTTCAAAAAGATATAGTAAATATCTAGCTCTTATTTATAAATATGGAGATGTACCCAAGTGGTGAAGGGGACTGTTTGCTAAACAGTTAGGTCGTGAAAACGGCGCGGAGGTTCGAACCCTCTCATCTCCGCCAAAGAAAAATGCAAAGCTTAAAACTTTGCATTTTTTGCGTAATTAATGTGATTTTATAAATAGATCATTTGGATTACATTTCAAAATATTGCACAATAATTCTAGATTTTCATATTTAATAGAATGAGTTCTGTTTGATATTAAATTATTAAAATTTGTGTATGAAGTTGGCTTTCTGTTATTTAATTGATTAAAAAGCCAATATTTTGATTTGTTTTGAATTTTTAAAATATTTAATACATTTAACTGCAACATATAAATCCTCCTTGTAATATCAATATTGAATATTTTATTATAATATTAATATATAATGCAACTATTAGGAAGTTAGCATAAATGAAGAAAATATGAGTTTGACATAAAATTAGATAAATGTTAGAATAGTAAATTGTAAAGCGTAAATACGCTTCTTGGAGGAAAAAATATGAAAATAATTATTTTCATTTTGGCACTTGTATGTGTCTTTGCATTTTTGGAAATATTTTTAAGCGTTTTTAAATATTTTATAATACTTAGTGGTATTTCACTTATAATTTTTGGATTTATAGTGTTTTTTGAAAATATAAGAAATTTATACGTGGTTAGAGAATCAATGTATATTCCTGCTATTATGATTTTAGTTGGAATAGTTGTGTTAAAAATATTTTCATAATTTGATAGTGGTGCAAAATTGCACTGCTATTTTTGTTGAGAAATTTTGTATGGAGCATATTAAAATGACAAAATTGTTAATAATTATCAAGAAAATAAAATAAGGCCTGCAAAAATTGTTGAAAAAAGCAATTGGGTATAGTATAATTAATATAGATGTGGAAAAATCAATAAAAGAGGTGAGGTAATGAGAAAAATAATAGGAAAAATAATCTTAGTTTTATTGTTAAGTATAATGATTCTAAGCATGAATATACAAGTATTTGCGGATTACAATGATTTTCAAAAATTATATTTGGATGTAACATTAGAACAATTAGTTAGTAATGTAAACAGTGGAAAGATATCAAAGAAAAGTGCAGCAGATGCTATAAAATCTGGAAAAACTACAGACAAATTTATATCTATAAGTTGTTATCCGTTATTTGAAAAAAATAAAAATTTTAAGAAATATAAGGATACATATCTAGATGCAACAAAGAAAGCGGAAAATCAAGAGGCATTTATAGAAAATTCTGTTAAAAGAATAGCAAGTGGTAGTGAAGCAACTAAATTAAAAAATGTTGTAAAAGCATACTTAGAGTTAGAAAAAATAGAGGCATATGTAGAAGGCATTACGAAGGAAAATGAAACAAATCAGAAATTAAATGACAATGAAGAGGCACAAAATGCAATGATTGATTATAGTGTTACACAAATGGTTGACACATATGTTAGCCATGGACATACTATAGAAAAAATTAAAGGATTAGCAAAAGGAAATAGTATATTGAAAGCCTGGTATAAAGCTATTGTAACAGATAATAAACAACCAGATAAACCAGGAGATACTGTTTCAGGAGATTCACATACATATAGAGATGATAGATATAGTTTAAGGACAGCTTTAATAAATTGGAAAGATGATAAAGACAATGCAGAAGATAACCCAATATATCAACAACCAGGACAGAAGAACGATGGGAAAAATTTATCATCAGAAAAAAGTTTAGAAGATATGGTAAATGATGCAGATTCATTTGTAAATACAGGGACAGCACAATATAACCAAGAGAGTATGCAAAACTTTTCAAAAACAATTTATAATATAATGTTTACAATAGGTATATTTGCTGCAGTTATTGTAGGTGGAGTTATAGGAATTAGACTAATGATTTCAAGTGCTTCAGAAAAAGCAGAAGCAAAAAAATTATTAGTACCATATGTTGTAGGTTGTGTTGTAGTATTTGGTGGATTTGGAATATGGAAACTAGTAGTAACAATATTACAAGGAATATAGGAGGTGTAGCTTATGAAGGCAAGAAACAAGGTTGTGGTAATATTACTGATGTTAATTATATTAATAGCTTCATTTTTTGTAACAAATTATTGCTATGCTGATGATTTAGGATTAGGAAGTTTGAATAATTACAAAGGTGGAGCTGCTACACCTGAAAAACTTAGTAACAGAGTAGGAAAAATACTAGTAATTATTCGAATAATAGGAACAGTAACCTCTGTTGTTATGCTAATAGTAATAGGACTTAAGTTTATGCTAGGCAGTGTAGAAGAAAAAGCAGAATATAAACAAAGTTTAAAACCATATATAATAGGTGCATTATTATTATTCACAGGAACATTAATACCACAATTAATGTATGAATTTTCAAAAGAAATATAGAAAATTTTGAAAAAAGTTGCAAAAAAAAATAGTAAATGATATAATTAAAAAGATTAAAGTTTTTAAAATTCTAAAAAAGAGTTTTTATATAAATAAAGAGGGAGGGAAAAAGATGAATAAAAAAATGTTAAAAATAGTTAATATTTGTCTAATAGCTATATTTGTAATAACAATTGTATCAACATCTGTTTTTGCAATTGAACCAAAAGATGTAGTATCTAATGGAACAGTTCAAGGCGCAACAGAAATAGGTAGTGTAGGTAATAGTATTGTTGGAATTCTACAAACTGTTGGAATTGTATTATCAGTAGTTGTATTAATAGTATTAGGTATTAAATATATGATGGGTAGTGCAGAAGAAAAAGCAGAGTACAAAAAAACAATGATGCCATACTTAGTTGGTGCAGCACTTATATTTGCAGCATCAGCATTAGCTCAAGTAGTATATCAATTCTTTATGGGAATATCTTCAGCTAAATAACAAGTATATAAACTATAAAAAAATAGAAATATCTAGGGAAACATATCCTAGGTATTTTTTTGTATTTATTACGACATTATTACAAAACCATTAAAAATATATTATTTTGACTTTTTTCGCTTAAAATAGTTACAATTCGCAGTTTTTTTGGTATAATTATATACAAGTGAGAATGGATAAAAAGTACAAAGGAGGAACAAACTTTGGGAACATATAATTTACCAAGAAATGTAAAAGGTGAAGGAAGAATACTATTTGTATTTTCAACAAAAGCATTAATATATACAGCAATAGGAGCAGTAGTAGGATTAATATTTTATTTTATATTTAGTCTATTTAATTTTACCATAGGAGGCTTAATAGCAATAGGAGTATTTGGACTAATAGGGTTTATAATAGGAACATTTAAAATGCCTGACTCAACAGCATTTGAAATAACTAAAAAAACAGGTGGAGAAAACATAGATGATGTAATAAAAAGAGCAATAAAATTCAAAATGCAAAAAAATAGAATATATGTCTATGAAGAAGAAAAAGTAAACAAAACAAAAGAAAAAGAAAGTGAGGAAGGTAAAAATGAGTAATGATGAATTATCACAAATACTAGTTGCAGTTTTAGGGATAATGATTTTCATATTTTTTATACTAGTTGCTATATTTATAATATTAAAAATTAGAGAAAAACAGCAAAATCAAAGAACAAAGGATATATTAGAAGAAAGTGAAACAAAGAATAAAAAAGCAGAAAAAAAACAATCAAGAATAGTAGATTCAAGTTATACAAAACAATCAATAATGGACTTTATGGAATTTGACAAAATAGAAGATAATATGATTGTGCAAAAAAAAGGAAGAAGATACTTGATGGTTGTTGAATGTCAAGGAATAAACTACGATTTAATGTCAAAAGCGGAAAAAATAGGAGTAGAAGAAGGTTTTCAACAATTCCTAAACACATTAAGACATCCAATTCAAATATATATCCAAACAAGAACAGTAAACTTAGAAAACAGCATTAGCACATACAAAGACAAAATAAAAGAGATAGAAAATGACTATAACCAAATGTTATTTAGATACAACCAAATGAGAAATGCTGGAACATATGATAGAACAGAATTAGACAAAGCGTTTTATGAATTAACAAAAAGAAAAAATCTATTAGAATATGGAAAAGACATATTAGCAAATACTGAAAAAATGAGTTTAAACAAAAGTATATTAAATAAAAAATACTATGTAATAATTCCATATTTTGCGGAAGAAACTGGTGATACAAAATATGATTACGAAGAAATAAAAAATATGGCATTCTCAGAATTATATACAAAATCACAATCAATAATAAGAACATTATCATCATGCTCTGTAAATGGAAAAATATTATCATCACAAGAATTGGCTGAGTTATTATATGTAGCATATAACAGAGATGAATCAGAAGCATTTAGTATAAAAAGAGCATTGCAAGCAGGATATGAAGAATTATATTCAACAGCACCAGATGTATATGAAAAGAAAATAAGAGTATTAGATGAAGAAATTGAAAAACAAGCAATAGAATTAGCAAATCAAACAATTGAACAAGTAAAATCTAGACCACAACAAATAGCAGAAGAAAAAGAAGACAATATGCAAGAGTTAATTAGAAAAATGGCAGAAATGGTACTAAATGAAAATAGACAATATGTTGGAGATGATGTTGCAGAAGCAGCAATCAATAAAATAAACGAAACAGAAGAGGAAGGAGATAATGAAGATGAGCAAAGCAAAGAAAAAACAACTAGCAGAAGAAAGAGAAAGACAACTAAATAGACAAGAAGAACCAGGATTTTTAAAATCTAAAACAATAAAAGAATTAATAGCACCATCAGGAATTGATGCATCAAAAATTGACCACTTAGAAATTATATCAAATGTAAAAAGATATGCTAGAAGTTTCTTTATATCAGCACTACCACGTATGTGTACATTTCCTGAATTATTTAGAGACTTATATTTCTTTGGAGACATAAACACATCAATATACATTACACCAATTGCAGAATCTAGATCTCAAAATGAATTAAATAGAGTAATAAACGAATTAGAAACAGAAAGAATTGTAGCAGCAGATAGAGGAAATATAAACAGAGAAAGTACATTAACACAAAAAAGATTTGAAGCAGAACAATTAAGAGATGAAATAGCAGCAGGATTTAATAAAATGTATGATGCTTCAATAGTTGCAACATTATTTACATATAGTTTAGAAGATTTAGACTCATTAACAAAACTACTATCAACAGAAATGTCAAAATCATTAGTAGGAATAAAAAGTGCTTGGGCAATGCAAGAAGATGCATTTCAAGCAAATTTACCACTAATGCAAGACAAGCTAAAAAAAGTTCACTCTTTTGATAGCAGATCAATGGGAACAGTATTCCCATTTACAACATCAGAGGTTGGACATTCAACAGGTGTGCCTTTAGGATTTAATAAACAAACAGGAACACCAATATTATTTGATAACTTCCATCCTTCTTTAACAAACTATAACATGGTTATATTTGCTAAATCAGGTGCTGGTAAATCTGTAACAATGAAAACATTAATATCAAGATCATCTGTATTAATGGGAATTGAAAGTTTAGCACTAGATGCAGAAGGTGAATATTCAATAGTTGCCGAAAGTTTAGGTGGAATAAATGTAGTATTAAGTCCAAATTCAAAAACAGTTATAAACTTATTTGATATAGAACCAGAAGTTGTAAAAGATGCAATTACAGGTAGGGAAAGAAAAGTTTTAAATGTTGAAAACAAAGTAGAAGATGTTACACAAGCGCTTTTAACAATGGCAAGAGGAAGTACAAGAAGTTCAGATGTTAATGAATTAACAAAACAAGTTATAGCAGAAACTGTAGCAGAAGAATATGCAAGTGCAGGAATAAATAGCAATCCAGCAAGTCTATATAGGTCAGGTGATGAATTTATGCAAGGAGAAAAATTATATAGAGATAAAAAAGATATGCCAACTATAGGCTCATGGTATAGAAGATTGCAAAATAAAGCGCAAGAAAATACAAACCAAGATTATCAATTTCATTATAGCTATTTATTAAAAGTTATGAAACAATATATAAGAGAATATAATGGACAAATGGCTTATTTTGATGGACAATCTACATTTGAGTTATTAGATGGAGCACCATTTATAAATTTGGATATATCTCAATTAGAAGAAAGATTTGCAAGACCACTTGCACAACAAATATTACTTTCTTGGATTTGGGAAAAATATGTAAAGAAAAATAGTGAAGATAGAACAAAAGCTAGAAAGAAAAGGGTTTTAGTAGATGAAGCTTGGATGTTACTACCATATCCAGAAGCTGTAGATTTCTTAAATACAATGGCAAGACGTGCTAGAAAAAGAAATGTATCTCTTGCAATTGTATCTCAAAGATTTCAAGATTTCTATGAAAAACCAGAAGCACAAGCAGTATTAACATCATCAGATACAAAACTATTTTTGGCACAAGATAAGGCTGAAATAGAGTATTTAAAATCAGTTTTTAAACTAAGTGATGGAGAAGCAAATTTCTTAACTACTTGTTTAAAAGGTGAAGGTTTATTAAAAGTAGGTTCAGAAACAGCAATATTACAAATAACACCTACTTCAAAAGAGTTTGAATTTGTGGAAACAAACTTGAATAATATAGTTAAACAAAGAAACAGAATGGCAAATGTATAAAAACAAGGAGGAAAAAATGAAAAAACTAACCACAAACAAAATATTTCAAAAGATAATTTTAACATTAATAATGATAGTATCCCTATGTTTTATAACTCCGCAAAGAGCTTATGCAGATGCATGGAGCAGTTTAGGTGGTTCTTTATTAAAAGAAGTAATGCAATTGGTATCTGCACTTGGAGATGTAACAATGGGATTCTTGAATAATGTTATGTTAGGGGCAAATTTAGGGTCTGCAATGATAAGCGAGGATGACCAAAACTTATCTAACAAAGATTCATGGCTTTATTATGATGGAAATGAATTTACTAAAGAATTCAAAGATGGAGAAATTGATACAAATTCTTTTATAACATTACCAGGAGAAAAAGCTTTTGAAGTTCCTAATATGTTATATTGTCCAGAAAATATTTTTGCAAACAATATAGCAGCATTAGATGTAAACTTTTTGTCACCAAACAAATTTACATCGGCAGTACAAGGAGTTGATAAAGCAAATGATAAAGCTAAATCCTCAGCAGAAGTATTAAGAACAACAATTTCATCATGGTATAAATCTTTTAGAAGTATAGCTGTGGTTGGACTATTATCAGTTCTTATATATTTAGGAATAAGAATTTTATTAAGCTCAGCAGCAGATGATAAAGCAAAATACAAAGAATCATTAAAAGATTGGTTAGTGGCTTTATGTTTGGTTTTTGTAATACATTTTATTATGTCAGGAATACTTATGCTAACTGATAAAGTTACAAACTTATTTAGTACATCAATAACAAATGGAATAACAGTAAGTGCAGAAGATGGAAGTAACACGGTGAAATTTAGAACAAATTTAATGGGACTTGTAAGATTCCAAGCACAATCAGATGATGCTCAAACAACATGTGCATATACAATAATGTATGTTGCTTTAGTAATTTATACAGTAATTTTTACATTTTTGTATTACAAGAGATTTTTATATACCGCGTTTTTTACTATGATAGCACCTTTAGTAGCTTTAACATATCCAATAGATAAAATTGGAGATGGAAAAGCACAAGCTTTTAATATGTGGTTTAAAGAATATACTATGAATGTAATTATACAACCAGTACATTTAATCTTATATACAGTGTTTGTGAGTTCAGCAATTGATTTGGCTGCTGATAATCCATTATACGCATTAGTAGCAATTGGATTTTTAATTCCAGCAGAGAAATTTATTAAGAAAATGTTTAGATTGGATAGGGCAGAAACCACAAGTGGATTTGGAAGTTTTGCAGGTGGAGCTCTAGCAATGTCAGGATTAAAAAAATTAGCAGGCATAGGTTCAAATTCTTCAAGAGGAAACGCAGGAAAAGGTGGAAATAGCGGAAGTGATGATTCTGGAAGTGCAAATGATGGTAAAATATTTATGCCAACAGGAAGTGCTGGAAAATTAGGTACATTTGAAAAAGGAAATAACATAGTAAATGACAAACCAACATCAGACGGAGGACTAAATACTAATTTATTTAATGATCCAAATGAAACAGAACAATCAAGATTTGATGCACAAAATGAATATGATAAATTAAGAGAAAAAGAAGAAGCAGATAAGCAAAGAGAAATGAATAAAGAAGCTATTGAAAACTTAGATAATAATCAATTATCAAATGATGAACTAAGATCAATTGCAATGAATCCAAATAATTCATTTGAAGACCGAGCTAATGCAGCAAGAAGATTATCAGGTTCAAATACATTACAAATGCCGCCAATGAAAAAGGGTGGAGCAAAACAAGTATTAATAAGAGGAGCTAAAACCTTAGGTAGAGGAATTTGGAAAAATAAACGTAAAATTGTTAGAGGTGCAGCAAGAGCAACAGGAACTGTAATGGGAGCAGCAATTGGACTTGGTGCTGGATTAACAACGGGAGATTTATCAAAAACATTAACATATGCGAGTGCGGGAGCTTATGCTGGAAATGCTGTAGGTAAAAATGCAACAAATATTGTTGCAGATACAGCAATTAATGCTGGAAATTTTGTCAAATCAAAAGCAGGAGAAGCTAATAATGCAATAAATGAAGAGCTATATGGAAGAACAGCAGCAAAAGAGATGAAAGTAGAAGCAAATAATCAAAAGGCAAGAAAAACACTTATGAAAGACCAAAAACAAAGAGCCAAATGGGAAGATAAAGCTGCAGATATGGGATATGATGGAGACATGGAGCAATTCATGAACAGTGTAGCAGATTATCATGAGGCAGGAATTTCAGATGAAAAACAAATAGTAAATGCTTTAAAAGTAGAAAAAGAAAAAGGTGGAATTGGCGGAGCTAGCCATGAACAAATTGTTGATATGGCAGTATATGCAAACAAAGGTGGATATGGAAAAGAATATATAGAAGATGAGAAAAAACGAAATGCTATGGAAGATCAATTAGCAGCAGCTGGATTAAGTCAAAGTGGACAAATCAAAGCAATGGAAACATTTGCAGCATTACAAGGAAAAGAAGAATACTATAAAAAGGTCTCTAAACTATATCCTGGAAATAATGAACCAAAATCAGAAAGACAAGAGCAACCTAAAATGCCAAAATCACCAAAACAACCAAGAAAATCTAAAAACGGTAAAAAATAATTAATAATGAAAATAAGCAATAATCCAAGTGATAATTAACTTTACAAGGAGGAAATATGCATAGATTAATTTCAATGTATAGCAAAAATAGGTTAAAAGTATGGGCGATAATCATAATGATAATTTTAGGATTATCGCTAATACAAGTTTTAAACAAATCAGCAAAAAACAAAGAAAAAGAAACACAAATAGAAAAAAGTGAAAATATAGTAAAATCTAGCAATAGTGAAGATGATCAAGAAAAAGATTATCAAAAAGAAAGTAATACACTTACATCAACTAGTGAAATTTCTGAAAAATATCAAGAAAAATTTGGAAAAATTATAGATGAATTTTATACAGCATGCATAGAAAATGACATAGAAAAAGCGTATGGGTTACTATCAGATGAATGCAAAAATTTAATGTACCAAAATCAAGATTTATTTGAAAGTTTATATTGTAGAGAAAAGTTTTCAAATAACAAAGAATATTCTTTTCAATCTTGGGCTACAGGAAGAAATACGTATATATATCAAGTAAAAATTTTTGATAATATGTTATCAACAGGAAAATCATCAGATCAAGGGTATATTGAAGATTATGTAACATTAGTCCCAGATGAAGATTCATTTAAATTAAATGTGAATAGTTTTATAGAAACTAAAGTAATTGGTGAGAAAAGTGCAGATGGAATTTTAACTATACAAGCAGATTCGAAAGAAATTTATAAAGATTATGAAATATATAAATTTAAAATAAAAAATAATACACAAGACAGAATTTTATTAGATACAGGGAAAAAAACAGATACAATGTATGTTGTTGATGATATAAAAAATAGATATAAAGCTTTTTCGTATGAAAAGAGTAAAACTGAATTATTGATAGAACCAGATGAAACTAAAGTAATAGAAATAAAATACGATAGAGCGTTTAATTCAAAAAGAAGTGTAGAAAAAATTGTATTCTCAAATATAGTAAAATATGAAGAATATCTTGCAAATCAAGATGCAACAGGGGAAACAATATATATAAATATGGACAATTAAAAGAGGTGAAAAGATGAAACTGTCAAAATTATTAAATCAAAGTAAAAACAACAAAGAAAAAGGAGTAGGCAAAAATATAGCAAAAAATGGATTTAAAGCAGTATTAACAATGTTTATTCCAAAGATATTAATAGTTTCAACAGCTGCAATACTTATTTCATCTTTTTTTGATTATGTAATAGAACTAGTAACAGCAAAATCAACGCCACAAACCATATATGACAAATTAGAAGTTGAATCAATGGCAGATTTGGTAGAGGTAAAAGAAGATGGAAATGGTGGATATTATTTAGACTTTAAAGAGGATACAGATGAAAAATTAAGTAAAATAGTAAAATTTATGAACTCAAAAGCTGGAGTACATAATCTTCCAGATTCAGAAGAATTTTTAAAAAAGTTAATAAAAGCAGAAGTTATTACACAATTTCCAAATTTGGGAGGACAAGTTCCAGATAATAGTGATGGATTTCAAGGAGCTGTAAAAATAAGAAGAGTTACTCCAGACAAAGAAATTGGCGAAGTAAAAAACACAGGAACTGGAGAAACAACAGCTTTGGAAGATGATGTTGAATATGATACAGAAGATAAAAGTGATTATGAAGATATTGTTAAACAATGGCAAGCAGGAAAAAAATTAGTAATAAATTCACAGGCAATTGTATATGAGCAAACAGCATCAAAGTTAAATCCAGGATCCGATACAGGTGATTGGAACCCTGTGTATGATGAAAAAAGTAGTGGCAATTTAAAACTAAAAGTAAATACAGAAGTTGAATATACAGGGACATATAAAACAAATAAAAACCTTATGAATAAAAAAGTAGTGACTTATGTTGAGGTAAAGACAGGTGATACAACAGGATTTGTAAAAGCTCAATTTTTATCAGAAAAGGAAGAACAAAAAAATTCAAGTATTGTGCGAAAAGTAGCTAAAATAAATAATGCAAAAACAAGTAGAGCAAAAGAAGAAAAAAAGACAGCTGGAAACAAAGATGAAGAATATGTAATAGCTATTGCAGCCGGACATAACAACACAGATAATACAGGAGCGCACAACGGTGATTTAAAAGAAGAAGAATTAACTATAAAAGTTGCAGAAAAAGTTGAAGAATTATTTAAAGATTATTCTAATGTAAAAGTTGTACAAACAGGTAGTACCAAAAGTAATCCAGGTGGAATAAAAAAAGAAGAAAGAACAAAGCTAGCAAGAGATGCAAATCCAGATTTATGTATTCAAATTCACTTTAATTCTGGTGGAGGAACAGGAGTTGAAGCAATTTATAAAGATGGAGATGAATGTTCAGCACAGCTTGCAGAGTTATTATCAGAAGCAATGTCAAATTCTATGGGGATAAAAAATAGAAAAGCTGGAACAGATTTAGCAAAATCAAATAAAAGTTTAGGAATAATAGAAAGTTATGCGAAATCAGGGTTCCCATCTGTTGTTACAGAAGGAGGATTTATAGATGGAGATGCACAACTAGTTGGTTCAGATGATGGGATAGAAAAATATGCTAAAGGAATTGTAGATGGAGTTGTAAAATACTTAGGAACAGAGCATAAAGGAACTAGTGCAACAACAATAGAAGAACAAAAAGTTTCAAATAGTGTGTCATCGATTGTAAAAAATCTAAAATATGTACCTAAAGAAAAAATGGATGAATACATAAAAAATGGAGATAAAGAGGCTCTAAACGTATTTACATTAGATGAAGAAAATAAAGTTATTACTGCTACATGGAGCATAAAAGATGATGGAAATACAGAAATTTCAACTAACTCAGCAATGGACTTAAAGACAGCATTACAAAAATACGCAGTTCCATTTGAATATTTATTATATTTTTATATGGATACAAATGAACAGTATTTTTCAGAAGATTTAGCTGATAAAATATTAGAAACAGATATTGTAATGGCAGTTCAAGATAATATAACGACAATAAGAGATAAACAAACAACACAAGAAAAAAGTATACCAGCAAAACCTGGTAAAAGTTCTGATTGGCAAGATACAGATAAAACATCAACAAAAGTAACAGAATCAGTAAATACAATAGTTGATATAACATATGTTAATGCTTGGTGTGTAAAAGCATACAAAACAAATAGTTATAGTGATGCAGCATTGAAAATGGGAGATGAAGATGAGAAAAAGATTGATATATCTGGAAAAGTAACAGAATCAGATACAACAACAATGTCAGCTGAACAACATGTTAGAACAGATGAAACTAAAAAAATGGTTACTACTACAAATGAATATGGAGATATAGTAACTGAGGAGGAAATAACAAAACATAAAATATATCAAAGAACTAGAACAGATACAAAAACAATAGCCAATACATATGAATCAGGAGACTTAAAAACAGAAGAACAAATTGGTGGATTTGTAGATTTATATAAAGAAAATAAAATGGCCAATTTAGTAAGAGAGCAATATTTATTTACTATAATTGAAAATAATGAAAAAACAGCGAATTTATTGGACCTTACTAAATACTTGATTTATAAATCTACAGGTAGAAATTTTGGGGTAGTAGAATATGATTTTAGCGTATTTGATTTACAGACATTCTCAGAAACATCATCTTCTACAGGAGGTTTAGATACCTTCATAGAATACTTACACACATGGGAAGGTAATGAAGGACTTAGCCCAGATGGAACTAAATACAAAGTAGGTGATGATGGTGCAGGACATCCGACAGTTGGATATGGTGTAGATATTTATAATTCTGGATATTTAGATAGATTTAAGGCAGCAGGTTATGATGTTAGTATGGGATCATATATAGATAAAGACTTCGTTGATGCAATAGAAAGAGAAGAAATAGAATCTAAGTTACAAGCAATTGAGAAAGAAACAGCAGGATTAAATCTAACTACATATCAAAAATATGCATTATTAAGTAGAGCATATAACTGCGGTACAGCGGGAGCACTAAAATCGAGAAATGGAAAAACGTTTGTACAAGCATATAATGCTTACTGGAATCAAGAAAGAGATGATGAATATAAAGTAACACCTAATGAAGGAATGTATAGCCATAGCTTATTTACTACATATATGAACAAACCAGATACATCTGGTGGAAAAACTTTGAACGGACTTGTAAAAAGAAGAAGATCAGAATGGATTTTATTTAAAACAGGATATTATGATAATATTGATAAATGGTGTTCAGAATCTGAAGGTGGAAGTATAGTTGAAAAAGCTATAGAAGTTCATAATTATTTAAGATCAAATGGATACCATTATGCACAAACTGGTGGAGCAGTTCCAAGAACTTCATCAAAGGCAATAGACTGTAGTTCCTATGTTACATGGGTACTAGTAGAAGCAAATGTAAGTGGATTTACAAGTGGAATGGCACAATGGACATCAGCAAAATTTGCAACAAATCCATTAGGTTGGCAAGAAGTATCTGCAAATGATGCACAACCAGGAGACATTGTTGTATATTCAGGGCACGTTGAAATTATTGCTAAAAATGATCCAAGTAGTACTCAATTTAGAGTATATAACTGTGGAAGCAATAATTCTATAAATGCAGATGGTGGAAACAGTGGACTGCCAGAAAGCAGTAACTCAGGAAGAAATAAAAGTACAGCAGTAAAAATCTTAAGAGTACCACAGTAAAGGAGAAAAATCTAGATGAAAAAAATAAAAAAATGGATTTATATATTAGCAACCATAATTGTCATAACCATAATTGTTATAATATTATTTAAGATTTACTCAAACAAAAATAGTTCAGATAATAAAGAAACAGATTTTGAAAATCAAATAGATTATCAAGCTAATCAAAATATAGAGGAAGAAACAAATAGAAATAAATATTATGCTACAAAAAATATTGCTAATAAGTTTATTTCTGCTATAGTACAAGAAGATAGTGAAACACTAAACTCTGTATTAGAACCAACATATAAACAAAAATATAATATAACAAAAAATAATGTCTTAAATAAAATGAAATTTACAGAAATAAATAACTTAACAGAATATGAAATGGATAATTTAGAAGTTGAGTTAGAAATAGATAAAATGTATGTTAAAGAAAAAAGTGTTAATATTAGTACATACTTAGTAACAGGAAATTTAAAATCTAATATATTAGATATAAATACTGAATATAGTATGATAATATTAGAGGATTCAACTAATACTACATTTTATGTGCTTCCAAATGATTTTGTAAATGACAACAATTATAATGACACAAATAAATTTAAAGATTATATAAATAAATATGAAAATATTGATGCAAATGAGTATAACAAATTTGAATACAACAATATAGATGATGTAACTATAATAAATGATTATTTAAGTAAATATAAGGATTACCTAGCTACTGATATAGAAAAAGCATATGATTTACTATCAGATGATTATAAAAAAGAAAAATTTGAAGATTATTCAAAATATGAAAAATACATAAATAATCATAAAAGACAATTGTTAACAATCTCATTTACAAAATATAAAGTGACAGATAAAGATGATGGAAAAGAATATGTATGCTTAGATAGTAATAACAATTATTATATATTTAAAGAAACATCTATTATGAATTACAAATTGTATTTAGATGATTATACAGTGGATATAGAAGAATTTCTTGATAAATATAATAAAGCAAATGAAACTACAAAAATTGGTATGAATACAGATAAAATAATAAAAGCTATAAATAGGAAAGACTACGATTATATTTATAAAAAGCTAGATCAAGACTTTGCTAATAATAACTTTGGAAGCTTAGAAGGATTTGAAAATTATATGAATCAAAATTTTAATGCTATTTATGAAGCAACATATTATAATTCTAGTAAAGAAAATAATGTATATGTTCAACCAGTAACTTTAAAAGTAAAAGATTCAGATGAACAAAAATCTTTAAACATAATAATGAAACTAGAAGAAGGAACAGACTTTGTAATGTCATTTAGTATAAAATAAATCAAAAGCCCTAAATCTTTTATGATTTAGGGCTTTTAGCAATCATATAAAACTATTTAAACATATTCAAAAAAGGATCAATAATAAGCTTTAAAAAAGGATTATCTAAATACAACTTAAAAAAGAAATTCTGTACAAAAGGAATTTGCCAAATTAAAAACAAAACAAAAACAGTAATCATAATAGAAATACCACTACGAACATAATCAGAAAAAGACTTTTTATATCTAATCTTATAACCACGATTCTTCAAATCTTGAATATAAGCATCATGATAAGCTTTTTCTCTAGCATATTCAACCTGTTTTTGATACTCTAACTCTTCTTGTAATTGCCTTTGTTTTCTTAATAATTCTTCATTATATACATCTTCATAATTAGAATTAGAATCATTCCAATTAAAATCCTGCTTATTCACATTAAAATCAAAATTACCAGACCTTTTTGTGTTAGGAGAGTAATTATCTGCATTGTATAAATTAGATTCTTCTGGTTGAATATGGCTTGAATTTTCAAGCTCTAAATCATATTCTCTTTTCTTTGTTTCATCAGATAAAACTTCATATGCTTCATTAATTTTTTTCAACTTGTTTTCATATTCTTCTTTTTTAGAATCATCTTGTAAATCAGGATGATATTTTTTTACCAAAGTTATGTAAGCTTTTTTTATAACTTCAGGTGAAGCTTTTTGACTTACTTCTAATATATCATAATAATTTTCTTTCATAAAACCACCATTTCTAAATTTTATAAAATTAATATAACACAAAAAAGTGACATCTTCAATAGAGGTGTTTCATAATTATAAATAAAAGAGACATTTTTATGACTGACAGATTAATAAAAGGGGGATTGAATTTGAAAAATGGAATATGTTTAGCAGGTGGTGGGGTAAAAGGTGCTGCGCATATAGGAGCAATAAAGGCATTAGAAGAGGCAAATTTGAGTTTTGAATATACTGGAGGCACATCTTCCGGAAGTATTGTGGCTAGCTTATATGCATGTGGATTTACTGCAGATGAAATGTATAAAATATTTAAAAAATATTGTAGAAAAATAAAATATGTGGATTTTATAAATATTATAAAATTAATTTTAGGACTAATTTTTACAGGAAAAATTATTATAGGTGGCTTAAATTCAGGTAAACAGATTGAAAGACTTATAAACAAGCAGTGTGAGAAAAAGCAAATTGATAATATAAATGAAATAAAGAAAAAGCTAGTAATTCCAAGTGTAGATTTGTGCACAGGTGATGTTATATGTTTTTCTTCACAATTGTATGAAAATAGGGCAAAGATTTCGGATAAGACAATTTTTATAAATGATGTAAATATAGGAAAAGCAGTGAGAGCAAGTTGTAGTTATCCTGTAGTTTTTGCGCCTTGTAAATATAATGGAAGATATTTGGTTGATGGCGGAATAAGAGAAAATGTGCCTTGGAAAGAGCTTAATTTGCTTGGGGCAAAAAAGGTTATAAATTTTATGTTTGAAGATGAACCAAATGAAGAGTGTAAACATGATTTAGTAAATAGTGCTACAAAATCAATTGGTTTATTATGTAGAGAACTTTCTAATTATGAAATGATGGGTTCAGATTTTACTATAAAATTTAGAAGTAAAAAAGTTGGACTCCTAGATATGAAAAAAATAGATGAATTATATAGTTTGGGATATTATGAAACTAAAAGGAATATTAAAGAAATTAAAGAATTTTTAAAATAAAAAAGCCCCTAATTTAAAATAATAAATTAGGGGAGAATAAATCTTCATGAATATAGATTAAGCGCTTTTTTAGGGTGTGACTTTTCGCTTTAAAGTCACGTAATTAGTATGAAGATTTATTACTTATGTAATGTGTATGAAAAAGCCATTACATTTATATTATACTACTGTTTTATGTTTACTGTCAAGTTTTTTAGAATTATTATTTTCAGCAGTAGAATTATTTTTTGTATTATTAGAATTTTCTTCTTCAGATTTTAAGTTGTCTTTTGCAACAGTCATAAGAAGTTTAATTCTATTTGTTTGGTTAGCTTCACTTGCACCAGGGTCATAATCAACTGGAGAAATATTAGCCATAGGGTAAATACTTCTAATTGTTTTTATAACACCTTTACCAACAACATGGTTTGGAAGGCAAGCAAATGGTTGAACGCAAATGATATTAGGAATTCCATTTTCAATATATTCAATCATTTCAGCTGTTAAGAACCAGCCTTCACCAGTTTGGTTACCAATAGATAAAACATCTTTTACTTTATCTTCTAGATGCCAAATATCGCAAGGTTGTAGGTAATCTTTTTTCGAATTAGCTAAAGCAATTTTTACATCTTTTTCTAGAATATCAACTAATTTAATAGCTGTTTTCATTATTTTTGATGATGTTTTATTTGTATTTAATAAACTATTAAATGTAATTTTATGTGTGCACATGAATTTAACAAATCCCATAAAATCAGGTAAAATAACTTCTGCACCTTCTTTTTCTAAGATATCTGCAACATAATTATTTCCGAAAGGATGATATTTTATTAGTACTTCTCCAACAATTCCAACTTTAGGTTTTTTAACAGATGTATCTAATTCAATTTTTTCGAAGTCGTTTACTATATCATATATACTTCGCTTAAATTCTTTGTTTGTTGATTTTTCAAGCAATTTTTTGCATTTGTCCATCCATTTATCAAATAAGGCTTGTGTTTCGCCTTTGTTTACTTCATATGCTCTATTTTTTGTAAGCATTTTTTGTAATAAATCTCCATAAACTACCATTTTTAATAGTCTTTCAGCCATTGGAACAGTTAGTTTAAATCCTGGCATTTTTTCCATTCCTACAATATTAAATGAAATTACAGGAACTTGGCTAAATCCAGCATCTTTTAGAGCTTTACGAATAAATCCAATGTAGTTTGTTGCTCTACAGCCACCACCAGTTTGAGACATTATTAAAGCTGTTTTATTTAAATCATATTTTCCAGATTGTAAAGCTTCAATCATTTGTCCTGTAACTAAAATAGAAGGATAACAAGCGTCGTTATTTACATATTTTAGACCTGTTTCAACTGTTTTTTGAGTACATTCTCTTAATAATTCTACTTTATATCCAGAAGCTTTTACAGCAGCTTCTAGTAGCTCAAAGTGTATTGGTGCCATTTGTGGTATTAAAATTGTATAGTCTTTTTTCATTTCTTTTGTAAAGATTACTTTTTTAAGACCATAATCACCATCGGCTTGTTCGTGTATTTTGTCTTGTTCACGTTTTTTCATGCTAGCTAAAAGTGAACGGATACGGATACGAACAGCTCCCAAATTGTTTACTTCATCGATTTTTATTAATGTATACATTTTATCATAGCTAGATAAAATTTCCTCAACTTGGTCTGTTGTAACAGCATCAACACCACAACCAAATGAGTTTAGTTGAACAAGTTCTAAGCAATCGTGTTTTCCAACAAAATCTGCTGCAGCATATAATCTAGCGTGATATACCCATTGATCTACAACTCTTATAGGTCTTTTTGCTTCAGATTTATCAGATATACTGTCTTCTGTTAAAACACACAATCCCAAAGATGTAATTAAAGTGTCAATTCCATGGTTTATTTCAGGGTCTACATGGTAAGGTCTACCTGCTAAAACTATACCTTTTAAATTATTTTCTTCAATATATCTAACAGTTTCAGCACCTTTATCTCTTATGTCTTTTTTACATTTTTGATATTCTGCTTCTGCTTTTGTTGCAGCTTCTAGCAATTCTTGTTTTGTAAAGTTATATTCTTTAAATTCATCTAATTCTAATATTTTTTTAACCAAATTTTTCTTTTCAAAAGGCAAGAATGGGTTAATAAATTTTATTGATGGGTCTTTTAAACCTTCAACATTGTTCTTTAAAACTTCTGAATATGAAATTACTATTGGGCAATTGTAGTGGTTGTCTGCTTTTTCATATTCTTTTCTAGAGTATGGAATACATGGATAAAATATAGTTTTTATTCCTTGTTCTAGTAAGCTTTCAATATGACCATGTGATAGTTTTGCAGGATAGCAAACTGATTCAGATGGCATAGATTCCATACCTTTTTCATAAGTGCTACGCTTACTTTTTTCAGATAAAATAACCCTAAATCCTAAACTTGTTAAAAATGTAAACCAGAATGGATAATCTTCGTACATATTTAAAACTCTAGGGATTCCAATTGTTCCTCTTGGTGCAAATTGTTCTTCTAGTGGTGTGTAATTGAATATTCTTTCAAACTTGTATTGTACTAAGTTTGGTAATTTTTTTGATTTTGTAACAACTCCGGCTCCTTTTTCACAACGGTTTCCAGATACATGGATTTGTCCATTACTAAATTTGTTTATTGTTAATTTACAATGATTTTCACAGTTGTTACATCTTGTATGTGTTACTTTTATTTCTAGTTTGTCAATTTCATCAGCTTTTAATATTTTTGAGTAATATTCCATATCTAGGTTTGTTTCATATTGTTCTTTTGAAAGTAAGGCCATTCCATATGCACCCATAAGACCAGCTATATCAGGTCTTACAACATTTTTTCCTACTATTAATTCAAATGCACGTAAAACAGCATCATTATAAAATGTTCCACCTTGTACAACTATGTGGTTTCCAAGTGTTTCTACATCTCTTACTTTCATAACTTTTTGAATTGCATTTTTTATAACTGAATATGAAAGACCACTTGATATATCTCCAACTGAATATCCTTCTTTTTGAGCTTGTTTGATTTTTGAGTTCATAAATACTGTACATCTTGAACCTAGGTCAACAGGTGTTTTTGATTTTATAGCTTCTTTTACAAACTCTGATATTTCAATATTTAAGCTTTTTGCAAAAGTTTCTATAAAAGATCCACAGCCTGAAGAACAAGCTTCATTTAACATGATATTGTCAATTGAACCATTTTTCATTTTTATGTATTTCATGTCTTGACCACCAATGTCAACAATACTTGTAACATCTGGTTCGAATTTTTTGGCAGCTGTATAGTGTGCAATTGTTTCTATTTCATTTAAGTCAACATTTAAAGCTGTTTGAATAAGTTTTTCACCATATCCTGTAACTCCACTAAATCTTAGTTTTGCTTTTTCAGGAAGTACACTATATAGTTTTTTCAACATATTCATAACACTTTTTAAAGGATTTCCTTCATTGCTTCCATATAATGAATAAAGTAAATTTCCTTCATTATCTATTAAAACAAGTTTTGTTGTTGTAGAACCTGCATCAATACCTAGGAAACAGTCTCCTTCATATGTTGATAATTCTTTTTTTGTTACTGTATCTTTATTGTGTCTGTCTTTAAATTCTTTGTATTCATCTTCATTTTTAAATAGTGGGTCCAAAGGTTTTGTTGTATTATCATGAGAGATTTTTAAGTTTTCAATTTTTGCTTCTAATTCTGAAGGTGTGAAAGCTTCAGTATTCATAGAATCTAAAGCAGCACCTTTGGCTACAAGTAGATGAGCTTCTTCTGGCACAATTACTTCATCATCTGTTAAATTTAAAGTTTCTATAAATCTTGTTCTTAATTCAGATAAATAATTTAAAGGTCCACCTAGAAATGCAACATTTCCTCTAATTGGTCTACCACAAGCAAGTCCACTAATAGTTTGGTTTACAACTGCTTGGAAAATTGATGCTGCTATATCTTCTTTTGCTGCACCTTCATTTATTAAAGGTTGGATGTCTGTTTTAGCAAAAACACCACAACGAGAAGCAATTGGATAAATTGTTTTATAGTTTTTTGCAAGTTCATTAAGACCTGCTGTATCTGTGTGTAATAAAGAAGCCATTTGGTCTAAAAATGCTCCTGTACCACCAGCACATGTTCCATTCATACGTTGTTCAATTGATTGATCAAAATAAATTATTTTGGCATCTTCTCCACCAAGCTCAATAACTACATCTGTTTTTGGTATGTATTTTTCAACAGCACGTTTACAAGAAACAACTTCTTGAATAAAGTCAACTCCTAAGAATTTTGCTGCAGACATTGCTCCAGAACCTGTAAGTGCTAATGTAAAGTTGTTTGAAGGATATTTTAAAAGTAAATCTTCTAACACATTACATACAGTATTTTTAGTATCTGAAAAATGTCTTTGATAATTTTTATATATAGTTTTTTTGTTTTTATCCATTACGATAATTTTAACTGTTGTTGAACCAACATCTAATCCAACATGTAATATTTCATTCATGACAAAATCTCCTTTTTTGTTTATAATTTTGCGCTTTTAAACACCCTAATTGTATACGGAAAAGAGCTTTTTGTCAAATGGAAAATACAGGAAAATTATGTTCTAAATAGGACAAACAAATAATAGAATTAAATAGAAAAAGCAGTATGAAATTACAAGAATTAAAACTAGGTTTTTAAAGCATGATTTTATAAAAGAATTAACGTATTTGAATGAAAAAGTAATTAATATTGCCAAAAGAAAAAATAAGGAGGAGCTTATGAAAAATAAAAAAATTATTATAATTTTTTCAATTTTATTAATATTGGTTTTAATTGGAGGATATTTTGCAATAAAATATGCAAAGCAAAGTAAAGAAGAAACAATAACAGAAGAATATACACCACAAGAAGAAATCTCAGATGAACAATTAAGACAAACAATAGTAAGTTTATATTTTATTTCCAAAGACACAAAAGAAATAGTGCCAGAGGCAAGACTTATAAATATTAAAGAAATAATAAATGATCCATGTGATAAATTAATTAATTTATTAATAGAAGGTCCTAAGAGTGATAAACAAGAAAAAATAATGCCTGAAAATACAAAATTGTTAAAAACATATATGGAAGGCGATTGTGTAACAATAGATTTATCAAAAGAATTTTTAAATTACGATAAAACAGAAGAAAATACAAAAGAAAAATTACTTCAAAGTATAGTACATACATTAACTCAATTAACAGAAGTAAATAAAGTAAAAATATTAATAGAAGGAAATGTAAACGAAGAATTTAATGAAACATATACTTTAAAATAATTTATTTAAAAAGCTTATAAAGTGTTACATATTTTGTAAATCTTTTAAAATCATTTAAAAAATGTTCAACATCATTTAAAGATTTTATTGTATTTTTCTTATAGGTTTTGAAATTCGGTTTCTTCTTTTTTGGAGGTGGCTTTTTTCCACCTCTATTATTTTGTTCCATAAACTCAGTCCTTTTTGATTTTTTATGTATATTGTTATATAATATGAAGCGAAATTAAAATTGTGATAAATTTAGAAAATAAAAAAATTAGCATAAATTCGAAAAAAATCGAATAAATTAGAAAACAAGAGAAAACAAAAGAATTTAAATTTACTGATAAATTAAAAATGAAAAAATTAGTATAAATTCGAATAAAATCGAATAAATTAGAAAACGGAAGAAAACAGAAGAATTTAAATTTACTAATAAATTTAAAAATGAAAAAATTAGTATAAATTCGAATAAAATCGAATAAATTAGAAAACGG
>OLNW01000569.1_pt1 | contig 42706 bp, 47 predicted proteins | sample 1672121 | NCBI WGS metagenome assembly OLNW01 (sample SAMEA3136648, study PRJEB25190) | human gut metagenome
AATGACATCAGACTTTAGCGAAAATATGGTATTTATTGATTATGAATCAAGCCAAGTAGCATTAAACAAAGCAGAAAACAATAAAGTTGTAAATAAACTTGAAATAATTTCAGATAGTTCAAAAGATACAAATATAGTATTAAATAAAATTAAAGAAATAAAAATTGATTGGTCAAATTTCAATATTGAAAAAAATGATGATGTATATGAAGAAGCTTTAGAATCTGTAGAGTAGGGGGAAAGCCCAATTTTAAAATAGAACTTTTACAATTTAATAAAAATAAAAATTAAAGATAAACAAAAATAAAAATAGGTAGTAAAATATTTTGTGCAATGTTATAAAATTATTTTTATAAAAAAGTCTTTGAATAAAAAATAATAATTTAATAAATAATTTTTAAAATTTAATTTTTGAATTTTAAATTAAAATTTTTATAAATTATAAATTTCAAATTTTAGATTTTTAAATTTTGTTTGGTTAAAAATTCTTAAACCGAACATTTGATTTTTGTAAATTAATTTATAAAATTTAAGTATGATTTTAGATTTATAATTATATTTATTAAGTCTGAAAATCAATTTTAAGCAATTAAAATTATTAACTAATTAAATTATTCATTTAAAACTTTATAAACTGGTTTTGAAGCTTTTAAACTTATAATATGTAATTTGAATTTGATAATTATAATCAAATTTATACAATTATTACTATATATGAAAATCTCTGAAATTAGCTAAAATAACGTCTTACGAGAATCGATTTTAAGCTTTTTTTATAAATTAGCCATATAGTTTGTTGTCTAATATTTAAGCAAAATACTGACAATTCTGGTATTTAGCAATTTTTAGTAGCAAAATCATACATTTATATAGTAATACCAAAAAGTCTGAAAAAAGCCCAAAAAAGCAACGCACGAGAATCGATTTTAAGCCGTTTTTAAAATCAAGGCATATAGTTTACTGTCTGTAAAATACGGCAAATATAGAGAAATAGGCATTTTTGAGATTTTCGGAAAAATTTAGAGGTAGGGATCAAAAATTATAAAAAATATTAAAGTATAAAATTAAGATTTAAAGATTAAAAATAATTTAACATCAAATTATATAGATAAAATATTTAAAGAGTTTAAAATTGATTTTAAAGCAATATAATAATAAGTAATAAAGTAAGTAATAAAGTAAGTGATAAAATATAACAAAAAGTATTATAAAAGCATTAGCAATAAGGCTTGAAAGCTAGATACAGTAAGACTTGTAGGAGGGACTCTAAACGGGTCTCTTTTATTTTACCCCTATGCCTTATTGCGCAAAACTTTGATTTTGTGCAATGTGACCAAGAATAAAATATAAGGGCAACGCTGTACCCTTTAATTAAATCTTTGAATACTCTCTCCTATTTTACAAAATTTGCTATACATGCCTCCATTGAAAACCTCCTGCCATTTTTGTTTTTCCTTTACAACAATTTGCTATACTATGGCGTTCTACTCCTGTCAATCTCTGAGCCTCTGTCAGTGAAGCATATATTGTGTTAGTATCAATATTTAATACTTTACAACTTCTAGCTTTAATAGCATTTTGTCTTGAACATAATTCACAACCACTACCACTTACTCTGGATTTTATTTCTGCAATCCATGTATTACCACATTTTGCACATTTCCAATGCACTTTAGTATGTGAGCCTTTCGTAAAATTGCTTAGTTTTAAACCTCTATTTTTTTCACAATCCCAGTCTAATACCAAATTAGGATATAACAATTCTAAAGATTCATTTTTTAAGTATCTTTTATATTGTTGCATAATTTCTATTTTATCTTTTTCTACATTAACTGTACATTTTACATTTAATAAATTTAATAACTTTCTTATAACATCATTTAATGAATTATCACTATTATTTTCTTTTCTTATAATACACTCGCAATTACTATACAAAGGCAATCCCTTTTCTCTAACTCTTATTAATCTTATTTTGTTATCTTTGCAGATTTCATTTTTAGCTCTTTCTTTTTTTTCAGTATCATTATGAAAATAATATCCATCATATTCTATTCCTACATTTAATTCTGGAATAAATACATCTAATTCTATTTTATTTGTAATATATCTACTATGAGTATTTTTAAATACTCGTGAAATATAGAAGAGAATTGCTTGTTCTGGGAACGAAGTATTAGAATTACATTTTGGACATCGATTTCCTTTAACTCTACTCCCTACGCTTGCAGCCCACTTATGATTATTTTGACAAGTCCACCACACTTTTTTGTCAGATGTTGCAACAATTTGTTCAGGAGTTATTATGTTTTGTTGATAATCCCATTCATTTAATAAATGTTTTGTTTCGAAATGAGTATTGCAATAAGTCATAAGATCATTCTCTCCTCTACACAACTTTTTCTTTGAACAGATAGCACATCCTGTTGAATGAATTTTTCTTGTTCTAGCTTCAATTGTTGCTTGCCATTCATGCCCTTTTTTACATCTCCACCATACCTTGCAATAACTACCAACTAAAAAATCTTCAGGCATTTTATTGTTATTTTTTGTTGGATGCCATTCCTCTGCTATATCGGACCTTAATGTTCTTAAATCATTATATCCTTTTAAAAGTTTTTTATTTTTGCATGTAGGACATCCTGTATTTTCACGAACTCTATGTGCTATAGTAGCCTCCCAACCATGTAACTTGCTGCACTTCCAAAATACTTTTTTTCCTGAACACTTAGTATACTCAAAAGGTTTATTTAAATTTTTCTCATAATCCCATTCTTCTAATAATTGTTTCTTATTGTTGTCCAAACACCATTTTTCAAAATCATTAAATCCTTTTAACACTTTTTGATTCGTACAGTAAATACATTTATGGTTATATTTTGTTCGTAAATATACACTTGTCTGCCAACTATGTCCTTCTTTACATCTCCAAAATACTTTTTTGGAACTTTGAGCTGATATCTCTTTAGGAGTAATTTTTAGTTCTCTTATATTTCTTTCGTAATCCCACTCCTTAAGTAAAATTTTATTATTATTAACGACACACCAATTTGTGAAGTTCATTTAGGGATTTAATAAAAAATGTTTAGATGACACTTTCAAATGGAACAAAAGAATAACCACATTGGAGTTAATTACTCTAGTGTGGTTATTTTTTATTAAATTTATACTGTAATTTGGTCTATCACGACACCATTCTTAATACCACAAACCTTTTAGAGTGAATACGATTTATCTTATATAATAAGAAAAGTTTTGTAAGCGAATAGGATTTAAAACCATAAAAATAAGAGCCTTTTGGCTCCTACTTGCTTATCTTATTTATTTCTTTTAACAAATACTATTCCTAATATTGATATAATTGCTATAACAGCGATTGGTGCAACTTTAAAAAATACCTACTCAAATGAATGCCACAATGTTCCAATAACAGACCATTCAGGATTGCTATAATCCCAAGTTTGATATGAACTACCTAATACCGCTAATAATACAAAAAGCAATATGATGCACACATCTGCAATTATTAAAGAATTAGATATTATTTTTCTTTTTTGTTTTTGTTTTCTGGATAGTTGTTCATTAATAACCTCTAACTTCTCTGATATTACTTTTAAATCATTCTTTTCTTTTTCATCAATATTCTCACCAAGAATTGTACCACATGGAAATATTTTTCACTTTTTTTGAAATATTCTTCCATTTTATTGCTTATCTCTTCTTGTTTTATGAAATATTTTTCGTTTTTCATATAATATAGCTATCTAAAAAGGTATCTAAATTTTTCATAATTATTATCCATTATAATTATTTTTTTATTCTATATTAACACCCTTATTAAATACTTTTTTACAAATAAAACTCATTACTACTATAATTGTTAGATAAATTATAATTGCAATTACTGCTAATAACTTAAATGAATTTGAATCCAGTTGAATATTATTTTTAAATAAATCCATTATATTACTATTAAATAACCCCAATATAAACGTTAAAAATAATACAATGCTTTGAGATAAAATATAAGCTATAAATCCAAATAAAACTGAAAATCCTATTTTCCCATTATTTCTTCTATAACCTAAGAGTAATCCTAAATAACCACATTGCAATGCATTAAATATTTCTAAAAATAGTATTGATAAAACACTTACTATAAAAAATGAAGTGCTAAAATTTATACTTATAGTAAAATTATTTATAAAATCTTTTAATAATATCCACCTATCTTTTGTATAGTATGCAATAAACAAACCAATAACAATTACAGAAAAACTTATAACAAAGAATATTAATGTTTGTAAAAGCTTAGAATTATATATGTCATTTTTAGTTACTGGCAATGTATGAGTTAAATACGCTTCATCTTTATAAATAAAATCTCTGAACCTTACCCAACTTCTCATTAGTGTATTAATTAATATACTAGCCATCATTGAAAACATACATCCAACACTAATTTGTGAAATTATTTTCAAGATAACAGAATCGTCAATTGCAAATAAAATTCTTGTTGATATTGCAAAAAATATAGTTAATATATAAAAAATAATCATATTTTTTAACATATATTTTAAATCATATTTTAATAGCTTTACTAACATTTGAACATCCTCCTAAACACTTCATCTATTGATGATTTTTCTTTATTTCTTAATTTGTCTGCATCTTCATGTAATATAACTCTACCTTTATCAATAAAAATCACTTCATCCAAAATTCTTTCAATATCAGATATTAAATGAGTAGAAATTATTACACTAGCATTCTCATTAAAATTGGAAAGAATTGTATCTAAAATGTAATCTCTTGTTGCTGGATCAACTCCACCCAATGGTTCATCTAATATATAAAGATCTGCACTTCTTGACATTACAAGTACTAATTGTACTTTTTCTTGCATTCCTTTACTCATTTTAGAAAGTTTTTTATTAATATCTAAGTCTAAGTCTTTTAATAACTTCTTTGCTTTATCTGCATCAAAGTTATCATAAAAATCATTAAAAAATTCTATTACTTCTGATACTTTCATTTGTTTGTTTAAGTATGTTCTTTCTGGAAGATATGCAATAATTTTTTTAGATTCTACACCTACTGAATTACCTTTTATTTTAATCTCACCATTTGTTGGAGTTAATAAATCATTAATAAGTTTTATTAAAGTTGTTTTTCCTGCTCCATTTTTACCAAGTAATCCAATTATTTTACCACATGATATTTTTAAATTAACTTCTTTTAAAACTTCTTTATCATCATAAGACTTACTCAAGTTTTTAATCTCAACTAATTCCATATTATTCATCTATCCCTTCTAAATATTTTATAGAATCCGCTTTGCCTAAACCAATTCTCCTCATTCCCTGAAAATAACTTTTTGCTAGTGTAATTGCATATTCATCTTTTAAACTTTCAATTAATTTAGCATCATTTGTAACGTATTTTCCATTAGTTCTTTCAGTATAAATTAAATTCATATCCTCAAGCTCTGTTAAAGCTTTTTGCATTGTGTTTGGATTCACTTTAAAAGTAGTTGCAAAATCCCTAACAGATGGTAACTTATCTCCAGCTTTAAAAACTCCTGATATGAGATAAATTTTTAAGTAATCTAATAATTGTATATAAATTGGTATATTATTATCAAATGTAAAATCCATTTCGCACCTCCGTTGTATTATTTACTTAATACAATAGTATTATATTTTAATTTATATTTTTTGTCAATAAAAAAGCCGAAATTTAATTCGACTTTTAAAATATTATTTTATTTCAAGGTATCTAAAAGGTATCTAATTCCCTATTCTTCCCTTAAAATTATTTATGTGTATTCGCAAAACCTTGTAATTGCTTACTTTCCGCAACACGTCTTATACTTGCATCCAGATCTAACAGGTGTATCAAATACCTCTGATATAGATATTAACATTTCTGCATCTGGTACTGATAACCCTTGTTCCCACTTTGATACCGTTTGTCTTACAACATTTAATTTAACGCTTAATTCTTCTTGAGAAAGTCCTTTATTTTTTCTTAATGTTTTTAAGTTATCTTTTAACATTTAAAATTCCTCCTTTCGTTAATTAAATTGTATGACAAATACCCCGTTGCTACAAGCAATGCGTTTTAACATATCCATAAGGTACAGATATTTCAATGCTTTTAGCTAATCGACAAATTGTAATTTGTCGCTTTGATTATTTTTTATTTAAATGAAGGAAGAGACTAAATATAAATTATATCTAGTCTCTTCATAAAACATTATAAATCTTTACCAAGTTCTATTTTTTTCATACAAAACTGACTTAAATAGCATTCATCACATTTAGGATTTGCTGGTCTGCAATATTCTCTGCCTGCCACCCAAAACGGAAGAGTTAACGAACCAGGAAATTCATTGCAAATTTTTCTTGCACTTGCTGTAACATCTTTGATATTGTCCTTATCAGTAAGTCCCATTCTTAAAAAGATTCTCCTAATATGGACGTCATATGCAATATCAATGCAATACAAATTTTCAAGAGTCACACCAAAGTCACGAACAAGCAACAAAGTTCCAAGTGCTGCTTTCTTATGGCTGATTCCTTTAAATTCTTCCAATTTTGCTACCACTTGTTCTGCATTCAAATCATTTTTCCAAATATTTTCAACATCTGAATTATATTCTTTAACAATTTTATTAACTGCAAAGAAAATGTATTCAGCCATTTTTCTTGGATAACGATGTAATGCTGGTTTTTCTTTTATGATAGTTTCTAAAGATTCAACTGTTTCCTCTTCTGCGATTCTGCAGAAGTCAAAATGTCCTAATCTTTTTGAAAGATAATAAGGTAATCTCCACGCTATTTCTGCCTTCACAGATTGATCAGAAATTAATCCAATCAAAAAGGCATTCCAATCTGAAAGTAAGAATTCTTTTTCCTCTCTTTTCAGCATATTATCACTTAATATGCTATTATCTTTGATAACCTCCTTAGCAACCTCTTTGCATTTTGCGTTTAATTGTTCATAGTATTTTTCCATTGTTTGTACCTCTACTTTCTAAATTCTATCGGCCAATTGCTTCCTAGTATTTCTTCTTGTTCCTTGCTAGTCAATGCCCACATTTTGGACTTATCATATTTAGGAACTTTAATGTCACCCCAATCAACAATTTTTACTGCTTTATCTGTATAAACAGTATTTAACATATACAACTCTGCCAAAGTGTTTTGGTCAAGTTTATTTAATTCAGCTTCTAAATTAGTTGAATCAATACACAACCAATACATATCAGATTTAGCAAGTAATGTAAGTCTATCTTTTAAATATCTAGTTCCATTATCATCAAAACTATGATATAAAAAATAACTTAAAATGTTCTGAGGAGAAATCGGACACAATCTTTCTTTATATGCTTGTACTCTTGCCCAATCAATATGTTTATAATTCACAAAATTTGCTCCAATATAAACAGTTTGATGTGTTTCCATTTTGTACGGAGTCAACAGACTATTAAAAATATCACTTCTGAATTTTTCATCAGTCATCTTATTAAGCCATTCTTTTACTTCCAAATAATTCATTTCAACCATTTTGGGGCCATAAATATTTGGAATAAATGTAGCTTTTTTGTTTTTAATTTGACTCCATAAGAAAATTTCTGCCATTATTCCTTCCGACAAAAGAGTATCTGTTTTTCCATATACCCATAATCTATCAGAAAAAATTGTAAGAGTCAATCAGTCAGTCATTACATTAATCTTCTTTCCACCTAAAGTTTCAGTAGAAATATAATAACCTAAAGCCATCTCTGGATTTAATGCAATCATATCATGTTTCAATACTTGGTCACAAATAGCCAACATATGATGCATATCATCTCCATCAAAGGAAGTATAGACAACTTTCCGCAAAGGTTCTTCTCTAAATTCCTGAATGATTCGTTTAGTTTCTGGTGTTAGCATTCCATAAATTTTGTCTTTAAACATTTTAATCACTCCTTATTTTCTGTTCAATTAACTGTTGCAATAAAAGACACGACTTTTCAGTATAATCATTAGTTATAACAATATCAAATAAATTTCTATTGCTATAAAAAAATGTCAACTCATCATCGATATCTTTCAATCTTTTGCTTAAATCACTTGCCTCTAGTTTTCTTGCTTTCAGTTCTGCCTTAGTTCTTTCAACGTCATTGGGAAGAACATATACACTTAAAGCATTAGGAAACTCAATTTTAAATTCCTGCACATTTTTATAGAATAATTCTGTAATCAAATTTATTCCACTATCACATAACTCAATTTGTGATTCTTTATACGCATACCAGTTTCCAAATACTTCATTGACTGTGCGAAGCTTCCCTTCATGCTTTTCCATTTCAAATTCCTCTAATGAATAGAAGAACTTGTCAATCCCATGCTTCTCTTTTTCCCGAGGTTTCCGTGTTGTCACCGAGATTAAAGATTGAAAGTCAGGCTTGTTCGCTAAAATATAGGTTTTCAAATGAGATTTTCCAATTCCAGAAATTCCTGATAAAGTTACAATTTTCCCTTGTTGCATTGAATTTTCTCCTTTCATAACTTTAAATTGCTTTATAATGTTTTATAGCATTCCTCCTTCTAAAAGTTTTAATTAGCAAAACTTTTGTATATAATAATTTTACTAATGCCATTATTATACAATATTTTTCCAAAATTTTCAAGTGTTATGTAAATCATAGTTGTTGACTATTCTATAAAAAATGATATAATATAAAAAAATTATTGATTGGAGTGAATAAAATGAGGTTAATTTTAGCATCAAATTCTAAAACTAGAAAAGATATTTTTGATATGGTTGGTTGGAAATATGAAGTAATAACAAGCAATATAGAGGAAAATAGCAATAGTACTGATCCAAAACAATATGTAATTGACTTGTCAAAAGATAAGGCAAATTCAGTAGCTTCTCAAATAACAGATAAAGCACTAATAATCTCCGCTGATTCAATTATATATATGGATAATAAAAAATTCGAAAAACCAAAAAGTAAAGAAGAAGGCTTTGAAAATATAAAAAAAATGAGTGGAAAAGTCAATTATGCGATAACTGGTGTAACAATTAAAGATTTATATCAAAATAAAGAAATTTCTTTTACGGACATTACCGAAGTTTATTTCAAAAATGTTTCTGATAAAGATATTGCCTGGTATGTAGAAAATGAAAAATATTTATTAAATAGAGCTGGTTATTCTATCGCTGGCAAAACATCCATTTTTGTTGATAAAATTGTAGGAGATTACTATAATATTTTAGGAATGCCTATTAGCAAATTATATTCTATATTAAATGAATTAGGTTATTCTATTGGTGACTTTGAAATGAAATCATAATTTTTAAAGAGGTGAATGTATTAATGATTTCACCTCTTTTTATATATTAGATTTTCTCTAAGTAATAAATTTCCTGTGTGAATTTTTTACATTATTTTGATTTACCATTGCATATTCCATTGTTGTATCTATTTTTATATGTCCTAATAACTTTTGCACTTGTTCAATCGGCATACCTTTATCAATAGCCATAGTTGCCATCGTTCTTCTAAATTTATGTGGATGAACTTTATTTATATTCGCTTCTTTTCCTAAATTTCTAATCAAAATTTCAATCCCTGATATTCCTAATCTGTTATAAGGTTTTATAAGTGATACAAATAAAGCTTCATTATCATCAGTTCTTGTTTCTAGATATTTCTTTATATACATTTTGCTTTTTGCACTAAAATAAACTTCTCTTTCACTATTTCCCTTACCTAAAACAATGCAACTTCTTTCTTGAAAATTCATATCTGATATATTTAATCTTGTGATTTCTCCAACTCTCATACCAGTTGAAATTAATAGTTCTAATATTGCTAAATCTCTCACATTCGAACAAGTATCTCTTAATTTTTCTAAATTTTCATCTGTTAATGTTTCTTTAACTCTTCTTGTTGTTTTTACTTTGTGAATCCTTCTAACTGGACTTTTTACAATATAATCTTCATTTTCTAACCATGCAAAGAAACTTGATAATGTCCTTCTTATATTGTCTATTGTTACCATTCCAGCAGATGAGTTACTTTTATAACCGGATAAATAGTTCCTTAATATTTCGGTAGTAATTTCATTTATTGGAAGATTTACAATATTAAGCATTTTACTTATATTATCTCTGTAGTAATTTAAAGTTCTTGTTGAGCAACCCTCAATTTCTTTAGATGCTATAAATCTGTTTAGAATATCTTCATTATTCCTTTGCATTTCTTCTTTTTGACTTTGTTCTAATTTCTCAATTTTATAATATATGCATATTTCTGTAAGTATTTCTTTTAATTTTATTCTTTGGTTATTGTTTAAAAAATCTGTAGTTTCATTTACTACATTTTTAACAAATAACTCTTTCAAATAAATTCCCTCCTTAACTTTTTAATTTTTTGCAATATGTAGAACTATACTTACATTATACTATATATTTAATATTTTACATAATATAGCATAAAAATGAGTATATTCATAATTTATATATACCCATTTTTCTATATATTCTTTTATCTCAACCTCAGCGACAAATTACTATTTATCTGTGTGCTTATTATATCATAAAAAGAGCAAAATTTTACATTTGCTCTTAAAAATTTATAATAATTTTTTATCCATTTATTTCTGTTCCATCTTTAAATTTAAATACGATTGTATCCTTGTCCTTTATTGTAGCACTTTCAAGTAAACTTCCCCACAATAGTCCATCAAACTTTTCAAGAAGTCTTGTTTGTTTTTTTAAGGTATTAATATAGTCTTTTATCATCTGATGCTTTGCAGCTTGTTTTGATATCTCAATTTCTAATTGTTCATACTTTGCTTTTGTTTCATCATAAGTTTTTATTATCGCATCATATTCTTTTTTATACTTTTCTTGGTTTTGCGCCACCCTTGAATTCATTTCAATAAGCTCTTGTATTTTTTCAATTTGCTCTGCTAGACTATTCTCCAGTTTTTCTTTTTCTTCTGATAATCCTTTTTTGTTGCATATTTTATTCAAAACAATTTCTAAATTTGAAATTATTTCATCTTTATTCTTAATTATCAATATTTTGATTTTTCATTTTGAGGGTAAAAAAATGCCATTTTCTTTTGCCTAGTACTTAGAAGGAAACAAACCTTCAAAAGTAAGGAGGAATTTAAAATGGTAAATTCAAAGGATATACCAAAATATTTAAAAGAAAATGCAAAGTTTTGCAATTGGAAGTATGAAACTAGTGATGGAAGATTAACAAAAGTTCCATATAACCCACATACCAATAATAAAGCATCTGTTAATAACGCAAATACTTTTACTGACTTTAATTCTGTAGTAAATGGATTAGATATATATGATGGAATTGGAATACGCGTTGATGGAAAGATTATTGCAATAGATTTAGACCACTGTATTGAAGATGGAAATCTATGCTCATGGTCTAAAGAAATAGTTTCTCATTTTCCAAACACATATATTGAAATTAGTCCAAGTGGTGCTGGATTTCGCATTATTTTATTAGCACCAGACAACTACTTATTTAATAAGGATAAATATTACATTAAAAAGAATAATGTGGAAGTTTATGTAGCTGGAGCAACTAATCGCTTTGTAACTATCACAGGTAATGTTCTTCAAAAATTAGATATTGCTGAAAACTTGGATGGCTTTCAATGGTTACTTGAAACTTATATGAAACGTGAAAATTCTAAAACTACCATTATACAGAAAGAACGTGAAAGTTACTTAACTGATGAAAGTATTATTGAAAAAGCAATGTCATCTAAACAAGGACATAAATTTTCAAAGTTATGGAATGGTGATATTTCAGATTATCCATCACATAGTGAAGCAGATCTTGCTCTTACATCTATTCTTGCATTCTATTGTAATGGCAATAAAGAACAAATAGATAGACTCTATCGAAAGTCTGATTTGTATCGTGCTAAATGGGATGAACTTCGTGGTAATAAAACATATGGAGACATGACTATTGATACTGCTATAAGCGGAATAAAAGAATTCTATTCTCCAATAGTGAAAATCAATCCAACTGAAGATTTTAACGATGATTTTGATAAATTATCTAACTTAAATCCAATTGATGTTGCAAAATATCCTTGGACTGATATAGGTGCAGGGATGTTATTTGCAGATTTTTATCAAGAAAAACTTCGTTATGTTCCAGAACGTAAATCTTGGTTCTATTACGAAAATGGAATATGGACACATGATATTGGTGGATTAAAAGCAATGAAACTTTGTATGGCTCTTGCTAATTTACTTCATATGTATGCTTTAAAAATTGAAGATGAGCACAAACGTAAGATTTATATGGATTATTCAAAGAAATGGCAGTCACACAATTACAGAGTAAACATTTTAAAAGATGCTCAAGTTTATCATCCTATTTCTATATCTGAATTCGATAATGACCCATATATCTTCAATTGTAAAAATGGAACACTTGATATTAGAAAACGAACTTGCCAAGAACATAAGAGTTCAGACAAATTAACTAAAATTTCAAATGTTGTATTTGATTCTAATGCACATAGTGATAGATGGGACAACTTTATTTTAGAAATAATGTCTGGAGATATAGAAAAAGCAAAGTTTCTTCAAAAGATATTTGGATATGGTCTTACTGGAGATACTAGGCATGAATGCATGACCATTCTATATGGAGCTAGTACTCGTAATGGTAAAGGAACTCTATGTGAAAGCGTTTTAAAAGTTCTAGGCTCATATGGTTGTACTGCAAGACCTGAAACAATAGCGCAGAAAAGTAATACTAATAGTTCTCAACCTAGTGAGGATATTGCACGTCTTGCTAGTGTACGATTTGTAAATATATCAGAGCCTGGTAAAGGGCTGGTATTAAATTCTGCACAAGTTAAAAGCATGACTGGTAACGATACTTTAAATGCTAGATTTCTACATGAGAATAGTTTTGATTTTAGACCATTATTCAAACTTTATATAAACACAAACTATCTTCCAACAGTAAATGATATGACTATTTTTACAAGTGGACGTATTATCATTATTCCTTTTGAAAGACACTTTGATGAGTCGGAACAAGATAAATCACTAAAAAAGGAATTTGCTAAAGATGAAGTTCAAAGTGCAATTCTTAATTGGTTATTAGATGGGTATGAGTTACTTAAAAAAGAAGGATTATCAATACCACAATCAGTTAAAGATGCAACCGCACTATATCAACACAATAGTGATAAACTACAACTCTTTATAGAAGAATGTATGGAACAAGGAAACTATGAAGAAAAGACTTCAACTGTATATCAGCGTTATAGAAGTTGGTGTTTAGAGAATGGGCACTATGCTGAAAGTATGAGGAACTTCAAACAAAGTTTAGAAACTATTGTACCAGTAGTTCGTAAGCGACCTAAAGCTGGTGGTGAGAAAACCACAATGGTTACAGGCTATAGGTTATTGCCAGATTTTCTCAAATAATTATTTGGGGCATTGTGGCAAGTAAAAATAGTCAATTCAAATATTAATATCTCTATAGAGATTATATATATTTATCTGCCACATTTGCCCCCACTGTGAAGGAGGTGGTGTGTATGATTTGAGTTATATCGTTTAATTAATATTAATACCCTAGGGGGATTCAAATCTCTAGCAAATATTAGTCTTTCAACGGGCGTGGGGTTTTATGTGTAAATTAAGCGAAATCAAAAGGGTAATTAAACTATACCCATTAATAACCCTTTTAAAATCAAATGGGTAATATAAATAAATTAAGAAATTGGAGGAAATAAAAATGACATACGATAAAATTACAATCGAATTAACAAATTATAAAAAAGAATTCTGGAATGGAATGATGAAAGGAATAAAAGGAAATTATGAAGACTTAAAAGGTGGAAACATCGGAAACGAAATGTATGTACTACCTTATGATAGTAATAAAAAATACAATGATCTTATTAATAATGAATGTGTATTTAGAAAAATTGCTACCAATATAAAAGTAAATGATTCTGATCATACTATCTTTGTATCTGATAGTGATGATACTGCAGAATGGAAACCAATTGATAGTGAAGATATAAAAAATGTTGTAGATGATTTTATTAAAAAAAGAATGGGAAGTCATGCTTTATCAATCATCACAAGAATGGATGAAGATATTATTCATGACTCTCATTTTGATACAGAGGACTATCTAGTAAAACATTTTGCTAAAAGTTTTGGAAAAGCTGAAGAAAATGCGTTCATTAATGGTACTGGAGTAAATATGCCTATTGGCATTTTAAATGACACTAATGGTGCTGAAGTTGGAGTAACTTCTACTAAATTAACATTTAATGATGTTATTGCACTATACTTTTCTTTAAAACCAGAATATAGAATCAAAGGTTCATGGTTAATAAATGATGAAATTGCAAAAACTTTATACACATTAAAAGATTCAGATGATAATTACATATGGAATCATAATTCTAATACTATTATGGGTAGACCTGTGTATGTTACTAATTCTATGCCCTCAACTGGAAAAGCTATTGCATTTGGTGACTTCAGTTATTATTGGATTACTATTAGAATGCCTATTAGTGCTCGTGCTATAAATGAATTATTCTGTGGTAATCAACAAGTTGGATATCTTGCAAAAGAATATCTTGATGGAATGCTAATAAGAACTGACGCTATTAAAGTTCTTCAATTAAACTAGGAGGAATTATTAATGGACACATTAGCAAAAGAAACAGTTCTACAAATTGATGATACTGTGTTCATTATAGAATGTGAAACAAGTAAATCATCAACAGAAACTGCCTATGATAAGGTAAAGAAACTAATATTAAATCATGTAAAAGACAAAGAAAATATAAATCAATTATCAGCCTGATATAACTTGATATATTGCAAATAGTACGGTAATATTACACTACCCTAAAAAGGGTGTTCCATTAGAAGGCTGTCAAAGGAAGGAGAATAATTATGAATGAATTATATGGACATTCTTGTGTTGCAACATCTAGTAAGATTACCGCACTATATTGCAGATTATCTAGAGATGATGAATTACAAGGTGATAGCAACAGTATTAAAAATCAAAAAGCAATATTAAAAAAATATGCCGATGATAATGGATTTATAAATACCGAATTCTTTGTGGATGATGGTGTAAGTGGAACTACATTTGATAGACCAGACTTTCAAAGAATGATTGCAGAAATGGAATCAGGAAAAATTGGTACTATCATAGTAAAAGATATGAGTAGACTTGGTAGAGATTATCTTAAAGTTGGATACTATACTGAAATTGCTTTTCCAAATGCAGAAGTTAGATTTATCGCAATTAACAATGGTGTTGATAGTGCTAATCAGCAAGATAGCGATTTTACACCTTTCCTTAATATAATAAACGAATGGTATGCAAAAGATACAAGTAAGAAAATAAGAGCAGTATTCAAAGCTAAAGGTGAATCTGGTAAACCCTTGTGTACAACTCCACCTTTTGGATATAAAAAAGACCCAGATGATAAAAATCATTGGATTGTGGATGAGGATGCTGCAAAAGTTGTAAAATATATATTTCAATTATGTATTGAAGGATATGGACCAACTCAAATTGCTCATAAATTAAAAGATGAAGGAATATTTACACCATCTTATTATTTTAAAAGTATTGGATTATATCCAACAGCAATTATTACAGAAGAACCCTGTAAATGGTCTGCAAGAACTGTGGCTAATATCCTAGATAAACAAGAATATCTAGGACACACTATCAATTTCAAAACTAGAAGAAAGTCTTATAAGATAAAAAAGAAAATTGATAATGATCCATCTGAATGGAAAGTATTCAAAAATAAGCATGAGGCAATTATTGATGAAGAAACTTTTAGTACAGTTCAAAAGATTAGAAACGGAAAACGCAGACGTACTCCTCTTGGAGAAATGCCAATATTATCTGGAATGGTATATTGTGCTGATTGTGGAGCTAAATTATATCAAGTTCGTTCTAAAGATTGGAATCATGATAAAGAATATATGGTGTGTGCAACTTATAGAAAACGTGGAAAGCATAATTGCACTTCACATCAAATAAGGAATATTGATATTGAAAAAGCACTCTTATATATGATTCAACAGGTAACTGCATTTGCAAGAGATTATGAAGATGAATTTGTAGAACTTGTGGCAAAGAATAAAAATAAAGAATTAGAACGTAAGATACGTGAAAGTAAGAAAGAATTAGAACAGTCTATAAGTCGTGTATCAAAAATAGATTTATTAATTCAAAGACTTTATGAAGATAATGTTGAAGGAAAAATTAGTGATGAACAATTTATAAAAATGATTTCTGCTTATGAAAAAGAACAACAAACTTTAAATGTGCGAATTACTGAATTAAATAAAGTTATTAAAAATGAGCAAGAGAAAATCACTAATACAAGTAGTTTTCTAAATCTTGTTAACTGTTATACCAATATCACAAAACTTAACGCTGAAATAATCAGAACATTTATTGAGAAAGTTTATATTTATAATGTAGATACAATTGGCACTAGAAAGATTAAAAAAATTAAAATAGTATTTAATTTTATTGGTGAAATAGATTTGCCAACAGAAAAAAAGCAATAAAAAAGGCATAACTATTATTTCAAGTTATGTCCTTTTTATAAAAATTACTTAATCCCTAAGGAATTCACCCTTTTTCTAAATTATTTTTTTTCAACTTTACATTATTCTCCATAATCAAATATTTATTATTATAACATGCTTATACATAGCTGTCATTATTATCTCTAATATTTTTTCAATAAAAATTTGATATATGGCAAAATAGGTGTTATAATGCCACAAATGGCTATATTGGCCCCTAACTTTCAACCTTTTCCAATCTAATATTGCGTCTTTTTATAGCCATTTTTACTATAAATAAAAATATATTAAACAAAAAAAGATTAGTATTTTAACACTAATCTTTAAATTTATATAAGAAGCTATCTATTTTTTCTATGAATTCTTGGTTATTTTTAGTTGCAACCATTTGATTTATTATTGTTTCAGTAACGTCCTCTACAGGCATTTTAGACAATGCTTTTCTTAAAGCGAATACTGTTTCTAATTCTTTTTTAGTTAATAATTTTTCTTCTTTTCTTGTTCCAGATTTATTTATATCTATTGCTGGGAAGATTCTCTTTTCTGAAAGTGCTCTATTTAAATGTACTTCCATATTTCCTGTTCCCTTAAATTCCTCAAAAATTACATCATCCATTCTGCTTCCTGTTTCAATTAATGAAGTAGCTAATATTGTAAGGCTTCCACCATTTTCTATATTTCTTGCTGCTCCAAAGAATTTTTTAGGTTTATGTAATGATGCAGGGTCAAGACCACCAGATAATGTTCTACCAGATGAAGGAACAACTAAGTTATACGCTCTTGCAAGTCTTGTTATACTATCTAGCAATATAACAACATCTTTTTTATGCTCTACAAGTCTTTTAGCTCTTTCTAATACCATTTCAGCAACTTTTACGTGGTTTTCAGGCATTTCGTCAAAGGTAGAATATATAACTTCACCTTTTATTGAACGTTTCATATCTGTAACTTCTTCTGGTCTTTCATCTATAAGAAGAACTATTAGTTCAACTTCAGGGTTATTGATACTTATACTATTAGCAATTTTTTTAAGCAATGTTGTTTTTCCTACTTTTGGAGGAGCAACTATTTGACCTCTTTGTCCTTTTCCTATTGGAGAAATTAAATCTATCATTCTCATTGCATATTCGTTTTGAGTTGTTTCTAAACGTAATTTTTCTTCAGGATATATTGGTGTTAAGTCGTCAAATTTTATACGTCTATAAGCCTTTTCAGGAGCTTCCCCATTAACTTCTCCAACAAATATTAATGCTGGAAATTTTTCGCCTTCTTTTGGAAGCCTAGCAATTCCTTTTATTTTATCTCCTTTATCTAGCTTAAATCTTCTGATTTGTATAGGAGAAACATAAATATCCTTTGGTGTTGATAGATAATTTGTGCCTCTTAGAAATCCATATCCATCTGGTAAGATCTCTAAGACTCCTTGTACTATTCTATCGTCTTCGCTTGTTAATTTGTATCCTTCGCCGGCTTCTAAAGCTGGGCCTTCTGGTGTAATTTCTTCATTTACCAAAGGGTAGAATCTTTTACTAACATTTGTAGTTTTTTCTGCTGTTTCATTTTCTGCTTTCTCATTTTTCTCGTCCTTAAGAATTTTAATTAGTTCGTCTTTTTTTAATTTAGATGCATTTTTTATACCTTTTTCTTTTACTAGCTGACGTAATTCAACTAATGTTGCTTTTTCTAAATCCATATATATTAGCCCCCTTTTTATATATTTAGTTTTTATTATTAGATTTTATTGATTTTTCAAAAGAAATTTGTAATTAATTTGATATAATACTTTTTTATTATACTACAAAAAAGCCAATAAGTAAAGAAAAAGAAGGTAAATTCCCTTCTTTTTTTCCACTATTTTCCAATATCAATATATACACGTTCATTTGGTAAATACATTCCTAATTTATCCCTAGCTATTTCTTCTATATATTCTGGTGAATTTACATTGTCTTTCATTGCAACTAATGATTCTTTTGTTGCCTCTGCTTCTTCCTTTTGTGTTTCATATTTGCCTATTTCTTTTTGATATGTATTTAAAAGTTGTTGTTGAGAAATAAATATACTAATTACATATATCCCAATACCAATCAATACAATTTTTTTTAATACCTTTTTTACTATTTTCATAAATCTTTTGCTCTCTTCCTAAACATCTTTCTCAATTGTGAACTGTTCCTAATTTAGAACTCTAATTATATTTTTCTACATTAGTATTTAAAATCCTTCTTTTTTTTGGTTTCTTTTTACTTTTTTTGAAATTAAATAATATATTTTTTATATTAATGACAAAAAATGTAAAAGGTTTAAACATTTTTTGTAGAATTTTAGCAATAAATGAAAATGGAATTAATACTATTTCGAAAATACTACTTATAACTTTCTTTACAAATAGCAGTATTTTTACATTAATTTTTATAAAAAATTTGCTAATAAAAATCATGTATATGGTACATCCACAAATTAGCCCAGCAATATTGTAAAGTCTTATTTGGCCATCTGTGAACTTGAAAATAATAAATATTAAGAATATTCCTGTTATAATCCAAAATATTATATCTTCTATATATGTAATTATATCTGACGTATGAAATGATTTCCTTAATATGCGAAATATATCAAAAAATATTCCTATAATTATCCCACTAATTATAAAAATGAACATAGAATATAATTGGCCTAATATTCCAGCTTCCAAATTATCACCTTCTGTTTTGAAAAATGTCTGTAACTAGCATTATTTAAATATTTTATTAAATATTCCCCCACTCTTTTTGTTTATTTCACTTTCGCTGTATGCTAAATTATATATTTCTCCTTCAACTATAACTTCAGAGGTATCTATGCTTAATTTATTTATTCTCAAATTTTCTCCTTTTATAGTAAGAAGCCCTAATTCTGTTTCAACTATAACCACTTGGTCATCAAAACTAAGAACATCTAAAACTCCTGAAATGCTAAGTTTTTCCCTATTTTCCAATACCAAATTTTGAATAACATTCATATTATTTGTTTGCATTTTTCTTTCTTCTAAGGCCATAATATCTCCCCTCTTCCTTTTATGTATATAAATAATATATTCAGGTCTTGTCTATTTTAGAACAAAAAAATAAAGCTATTACAATATGTAAGCTTTATTTTTTCTTCTATCTTGCATTTGAAGATGAATTACTTTCCTTTTTTAAATATGCATCTATAAAATCATTTAAATTTCCGTCCATAACAGACTGCACATTGCCGACTTCATAGTTGGTTCTGTGGTCTTTTACCATTGTATATGGGCAAAATACATATGAACGAATTTGACTTCCCCATGCTATATCCATTTGATTTCCTTTTAAATCTTCTATTTTATCTTTATGTTCTTTTTCTTTTAAGTTTAAAAGCTTAGATTTCAACATTTTCATGGCAGTTTCTCTGTTTTGAATTTGTGAACGCTCAGATTGACAAGAAACAACAATATTTGTTGGAAGGTGAGTTATTCGAACTGCTGAAGAAGTTTTATTAACATGCTGTCCTCCAGCGCCTGAAGCTCTATATGTGTCAACTCTTAGATCGTCTGGATTTATATTTATTTGTGTATCTTCTGTTATTTCTGGTAAAACTTCTACTGAAGCAAATGAAGTATGTCTTCTTCCTCCACTATCAAATGGAGAAATTCTTACTAACCTGTGTACACCCATTTCGCCCTTTAAATAGCCATATGCATATACGCCTTTTATTAAAAAGGTTACACTTTTTATTCCAGCTTCTTCTCCATCTAAATAGTCTAATTCTTTTAATTCATATCCATTATCTGACGCCCATCTTGCATACATTCTATATAGCATTTGAGCCCAGTCGCAGCTTTCTGTTCCGCCAGCCCCAGGGTGAATGGTTAAAATCGCATTGTTTTTATCATATCTTCCAGATAATAAAGTGTTTATTTCTAGTTTTTCAATTTCTTTTTGCAAATTTTTTATAGAATTTTTTAATTCTTCTTCTAAACTTTCTTCTTTTTCTTCTTGTATTAAGTCGTTCATTTGTATCACATTTTCTATATTAGTTTTTATACTATTGAAAGTATGTATTTTTACTTTAATTTCATTAATCTCCTTCAATATGCCTGTAGAATTTTCAGCCTTTTCCCAAAAAGAAGCTTCATTAGTTTTTTCTTCTAGCATTTTTAATCTTTCTTCTAATTTAGGTATTTCAAAGAGATTCACCCAATTCTTTTAATTTGTTATCTAACTGTTTTAAAGTTCTTCTGTTTTCTTCAAAATCTAACATTTTTTCACTCTCCTTTATTATATATAATACTAAAAAAAATAAAAAAATACAAGTCATTAAAATTTATTAATTCTTATATATTTCAACATTTTTCTGCAAATTTTATTCTTGCAATATATTAGATATATGGTATAATATTTATGTTGTGTAATTAAATATACTTTACAATTAATTTGTAAAGCCAAAAATTAAAGGAGGACCAATAAATGGGACAGGTAAAGATTGCTAAAGAAACAGGTATTGAAGGATTAAGAGTTGTTGAAACTACAAGGCATGGTGACAGTAGAGGTTATTTCATGGAAACATACTCTCAAAGAGATTTCGAAGAAATTGGAATTAATTGTACCTTTGTTCAAGACAACCAATCCTTTTCTAAAAAAGGTGTAATAAGAGGTTTACACTTCCAAAACGGCGAATTTTCACAAGCTAAACTTGTACGTGTTGTTAAAGGAGCTGTTTACGATGTAGCCGTGGATTTAAGAAAAGGCTCACCTACTTATGGAAAGGCTTACGGAGTGCTACTTACAGAAGATAACAATCTTCAATTCTTCATTCCCGAAAACTTTGCACATGGCTTTTTAGTAACTTCTGATGAAGCTATTTTTGCATATAAAGTTAACAAATTTTATCAACCGGGTGATGAAGGCGGACTTATTTGGAATGACCCTGCACTTGAAATTAACTGGCCTATTGAAGAAATAGGTGGATTAGAAAAACTTATCTTTTCAGAAAAAGATACAAAGTGGCCTACCTTAGCTGAATACAGCAATAAATAATTGCTGTTAGTCAAAACAATATAATTATTAAAAAATAGCACCCGTTATTAGTTATTGAACAGGTGCTATTTTTTAACTTTAAGCTATTTTAAATAATAATGTTTTATTGGTTTTAAGTTTTCATCTAATTCATAACAAATTGGATTGCCTGTTTGTAATTCAAGTTTTATTATATCTTCGTCACTTATATTGTCTAAATATTTAATTAATGCTCTTAGGCTATTTCCATGTGCAGCTATTATTACTCTTTTACCTTCTTCTATTTCTGGTTTTATATCTGAGTTCCAGTATTCTAGCACTCTTTTTATTGTGTCTATTAAATTTTCTGTTTTAGGTAATTCTTCTTTAGATAAATCTTTATATTTGGGGTCATTTCCCGGATATCTTTCATCTGTTTCTTCTAATTCTGGAGGTCTTACATCTGTGCTTCTTCTCCACAATAATACTTGTTCTGCACCATATTTTTCTTTAGTTTCATCTTTATTTAATCCTTGCAAAGCTCCATAGTGTCTTTCATTTAATTTCCAACTTTTCTTTACAGGAATGTCCTCTTCTCCCATTTCTTCCAAGATATATTTTAAAGTATTCTGAGCTCTTTTTAATTCTGAAGTAAATCCTAAATCAAATTCAAATCCTTTTTCTTTTAAAATTCTTCCTGCTTCTTTTGCCTCTTCTTCTCCTTTTGGTGATAATTCTACATCTGTCCAGCCCGTGAATTTGTTTTCTAAATTCCACATACTTTGTCCGTGGCGTACTAATACTAATTTAATCATATTAACCTCATTCCATTCTTACAGCTTAAATCTAGCTGAAAAAATTTAATTTTCAACCTTTGCCCTATTTATATATTATTTTTATTTAATATATCTTCAATTGTGTGCCACGCTAAAAGTGCACATTTTACTCTAGCAGGCATATTGGCCACATTTCTAAAAGCTATAGCATCTTCTAATTTTTCTAATTCTTTTTCATCAGTTATTTCTCTTTTTATCATCTCTATAAAAGTTTTTACAATTTCTTTTGCTTCTTCTATAGTTTTTCCTTTTAAAGTATCTATCATTATAGAAGTTGAAGCTTGTGAAATTGCACAACCATGTCCTGAAAAAGCCATATCTTCAATTATGTTTCCATTTAACTTTAGTTCAAGAGTTATCTCATCTCCACAATTTGGATTGTGACCGACTTCGCAGTAGTCAGCATTTTTAAGCTCTTTTTTGTTATACGAATTCATACTATGTTCCATTATTAGTTCATTATAAACATCTGTTAAGTCTTCCATTTTTATTCCTTCCTTTAATAAAAAAATAGTTTTAATAATTTAATAATATATTGTTTTGCAATACTGCGTAAGTCGACCAAACGAGCTATGCGAGTGCGATTGGAGCGGCCAACGTACTAGCAATTTTATAAAATGCAGGCCGCGACACCAAGGTATAAAAAACAATATATTATTAAATGAGTTAAATTAGTTGTTTATTTTTTAACAATATATTTTTTAAACATTTCATAAGCATTATTTATTGCTTCTACTAGCTTGTCTACATCTTCTTTTGTATTGTATAAATAAAAGCTTGCTCTACAAGTAGAATCTATTCCTAAATATCTCATTAATGGCTGCGCACAGTGGTTTCCGTGAACGAACACATACTCCTTTGCTGTCTAATATACTTGCTACATCGTGTGGATGTACTCCATTAATATTAAATGAAATTACACTACTATGATTTCCTTCATTAGGTGTTACATATACTGTTAAATAATCTAATTTCTTTAGTTCTTGCATAGCATATGATACTACTTCATTTTCTATTTGCTGTATTTTATCATATCCCATATTTTCTATATAATCTATTGCTGAACCTAGTCCTATTACACCTTCTACATTTTGAGTTCCTGCCTCAAATTTATTTGGAAGCATAGCAAATGTTGTTTCTTGTTCATATACATATTCTATCATATCTCCACCCATTAAGAAAGGAGTCATTTTTTCTAATATTTCCTTTTTTCCGTATAGCACACCAATTCCTAGAGGAGCTAGCATTTTATGACCTGAGAACACTAGAAAATCCGCATCTAATTCTTGTACATCTATTTTCATATGAGGGATACTTTGAGAAGCATCAACAATTACTATAGCACCTTTTTTATGTGCATATTTTATAATTTTTTCTATATTATTAATTGTACCCAAAACATTTGAAACATGTGTAATTCCAACGATTTTTGTTTTATCAGTAATTTTTTCTTCTATTTCTTCATCTGTTAATTCAAACTCGTCATTTATATACATGTATTTTAACTTAGCACCTGTTTTTTTGGTTACTTTTTGCCAAGGGACTAAGTTTGAATGATGTTCCATTATTGAAATTACTACTTCGTCATCTTTTTTCAAATTTTCTAATCCATACGAATATGCAATTAAATTTAAACTTTCTGTAGCATTTTTAGAAAATATTATTTCTTCTCTATGTTTTGCATTTATAAATTTTGCAATTTTAGTTCTTGTATCTTCATAAATTTCAGTTGCCTCAACACTTAAAGAGTATGCCCCCCTATGTGGGTTTGCATTATATTTTTTGTAAAATTCGTCTACTGCATTTATTACCTTTAATGGTTTTTGTGTTGTAGCACCACTGTCTAGATATGTTATATTACTATTTTCTAATAATGGAAAATCCTTTTTTATATTGTTCTCTTTCATTAACATCCTTCCTTCTATCTTTCATCATCTATTTCTATCATTTTTCTAGATTCTCTACATTCTTGAGTACTTACTATTTTCTTTTCTTCATTAAACGCTCTTTCAAACTCATCATAATTTGGCTCAATCGGATTCAATTTTACATCTTGGTACTTAATCATATTTTTCCAGTTTTCTATAAAATTGTCCATAAACTCTTTTGAACTTTTCATTATTCTTTTCCCTTTCAACTTATTTTTATTAGTCTAGCCTTTTCTCAATTTCATTTATAATTTGATTTTTTAATTCTTCGTTTTCTATTCTTTCTAATATCTCGTTAAATCTTGCTCTAACCATTAATTTCATAGCTTCTTTAAGTTCAAAACCTCTACTCATTATATAAAATAGCTCTTTCTCCCCTATTTTTCCTGCTGAACTTGAATGATTTCCTTCTACCTCTTCTTCTGAGCAAAGAAGCATTGGCAAAGCTAAAGATCTTGCTGTATCTGATAAAAGCATACATGCTTCATTTTCATTTCCAGTAGCTTTTTTACAACCCTTTTTGAAGTCTATTGTACCTTTAAAATGCTTTTTAGCTTTATCTTTTAAAGCTCCTTGAACTTCAATATCTATATTCGTTTTTTTACCACGTAATTCTGCAATATAGTTTAAGTCAAATAGTTGATCTTCTTTTCCTAAATAGATAGTATTTAAAGTGTTGTCTGAAAAATCACCTAACAAATTAGAATAATAATTTGTTATACTATTCTTTCCACCAAAATCTACTATAATATAATTAACTTTAGCATTTTCTTCAAAATCATTTTGTATGCTCATAAAATTGTTTGAAACTTTATTCATAAGATTTACTATTACTATATTTACTGTAGAATTTTCTTTGGCTACTACATTAATTATTCCATTATGAAATGCTTTTATATCTTCTTCAGACTCGTATTTTATAATAATAGTCATTTTTGAATTTGTTTCTGCTTCAATTTGAATATTTTCAACCAACTCTGTATTATTTTTATCAAATTTAAATTCTATTTTAACTTCTTTATCTTCATTTTCGTTGACTTGCAATTTAATCTTTTTATTTGCCTTATTTTTAACTAAATTTGTTAAGTTGTCATGTAATCCGTATGTAATGTTAAAATCGCTTACATTCTCATTTATATTTAAATTAGAACTATTGTTAATTATTTGCACATTATTAAATTCATGTACTATTTCCGGTACTTCGATATTTTCTAATTTAATATTATTTATATTAAAATTTTTTGAAGTTCTTACAGGTGTTTCATTTAATTTCAATTTTTCCATATTTATCCTTTCTCTTCTTATTAAGGTGTCCCAAAGTGTTACTTTTTCCCAATTAGGGACTGTCCCCAATTGGGAAACCTAGCCAATTGCTCCTTCTAATTCTAAATTAATTAAATTATTCATTTCTACTGCGTATTCAACTGGTAATTCTTTTGATATTGGATATGCAAATCCTCTTACTATCATTGCTTTTGCGTCTTCTTCTGATAGTCCTCTACTCATTAGGTAGAATATTGTTTTATCACTTATTTTTCCTATTTTTGCTTCGTGTGAAAATTCTACTTCATCTGTTCTTATATCATTTACTGGTATTGTGTCTGATATTGATATATCATCTAGCATAAGTGATTCGCATGATACAGAAGATTTAGAGTTTACTGCGTTTTCGTTTATTCTTACTAAACTCCTATATGTGCACTTTCCACCATTTTTTGATATTGATTTTGCATTTACTACACTTGATGTGTTTGGTGCATTGTGAACTACTTTAAATCCATTGTCTAGGTTTTGTCCGCCTCCTGCAAATGAGATTCCTGTGTATTCTGTTTTAGCGTTTTCTCCATTTAATATGCTCATTGGATAAAGCATTGATATTTTTGAACCAAATGAACCCGTTACCCAGTCCACTTGTGCATTTTTTTCAACAATTGCTTTTTTTGTATTTAAGTTAAGCATATTTTTTGACCAGTTTTCTATTGTAGAATATCTTAAATATGCATTATCTTTTACATATAGTTCAACACATCCAGCATGTAGATTTACTTTGTTGTATTTTGGTGCGCTACATCCTTCTATAAAGTGAAGACTTGCTCCTTCATCTACTATTATTAAAGTATGTTCGAATTGTCCTGATTCTGGTGAATTTAGTCTAAAGTATGATTGAAGTGGTATATCTACTTTTACTCCCTTTGGAACATATACAAAAGACCCTCCTGACCATACTGCTCCATGAAGTGCTACAAATTTGTGGTCTGTAACTGGTACACATTTCATAAAATGTTCTTTTACTAAATCTGGATATTCTCTTACTGCTGTTTCCATGTCTGTATAAATTACACCTTGTTTTATAAGATCTTCTTTCATACTATGGTAAACTACTTCTGAATCGTATTGAGCTCCAACGCCTGCTAAAGATGTCTTTTCTGCTTCTGGAATTCCTAATTTATCAAAAGTATTTTTTATATCTTCTGGTACATCTTCCCATGAACTATTTAATTTTGTTTTTGGACGTACATATGTTGCAATTTCATCCATATTTAATTCTGAAATATCTGGTCCCCATGTTGGCATTTCTAATTTGTTATATACTTCTAATGCCTTTAATCTGAATTCTTTCATCCAATCCGGGTCATTTTTTTGTTTTGATATTTCTTCTATAATTTCTGGTGTTAAACCTTTCTTTATTTTGAAATCATATTCGTCTTTATTTTTTATATCATAAATATTTCTATTTATTTCTTCAACTTGAGTCTTTGACATACTTAATTCCTTTCTTCGTTATTGACTTTTTTAAATTTTATGTTAAACTATATATTATAAAATCGTTGTAAAGCTTAAAGGAGGCTTTTATGAAAAATAAACATCTTGAAACATCAGCTTTGTACTTTCGGTTGGCACCTTTATTTGCATTGAATGGGCTACTAACTTATCGCTATTTATTTTTAGATTTATTAGCTGTAAATTTGCTATTTCTATGTGAATGTATAGCTGGAAACCTAATGCTTGTAGCTGGAGCGTTTCACTTGGTACGTTTCATTATTGGAAATATTAAACCAAAAAAGCATAAAAAGTAATGGCTCTGGGTTAGTCTTAATAGGCTAACCTTATTTTTTGCCTCCAATAAAGGGTTGTCCCTTTTTGTGATGTTTTCGCAATTGGGGACTGTCCCTAATTGCGAAACATACTATATCCGTTTTCTTCAATTTCTGTTGCCAATTCTTGTTTACCTGTTTTTACAATTTTTCCATTTACTAATACATGTACATAATCAACTTTTAAGCTGTGTAAAATTTTAGTATTATGAGTAATAATTAAAACTGCATTATTTTCATTTTTAAACATTTCTATTCCTTTTGAAACAGTCTTTATTGCGTCTACATCAAGCCCTGAATCTGTTTCATCTAAAATTGCAAGTGTTGGATTTAATACAAGCATTTGTAATATTTCGTTTTTCTTTTTTTCTCCACCAGAAAATCCTACATTTAAGCTTCTTTCCATATTCTTTGGATTCATGTTTAGCTCTTCCATGTATTTTGCAAGTTCTTCTTTAAATTTAAATATTTTTACAGGCTCACCAGTAATTTTATTTTTAGCATATTTCAAAAAATTTGTAACAGAAACTCCTGGTATTTCTTCTGGTAATTGGAAAGACATAAAAATACCTTTTCTTGCTATTTCGTCTGTTTTTAAATTTGTTATATCTTCTCCTTTAAAATTGATTGTTCCACTTGTTTTTGTGTATTCTGGATTATTTAAAATTGCATTTGCGGTTGTAGTTTTACCAGAACCATTTGGTCCCATTATTACATGGATTTCTCCTTTTTTTATATTTAAATCTATTCCTTTTAAAATTTCTTTTTCTCCTGCATTTACATGTAAATCTTTTATTTCTAATAATTCGTTACTCATTTTCTATTCCCTTTCCTAAATAATTCTATCTCTTATTGTCTATTAAAGAATTATCATTTTTTTAATAAACTAGTTCTTCTTGCACAACATCTGCACTTTTCCTTATTTATATCATAGTCACAATCTAAATTTGTTAAACCTAAAACTTTATGAATATATCTTGCAAGCTTATTGGTTGTATCATCCGATATCGCTGATTTGATGTTTTCTGCTTCTTCTTGTGCTTGTCCGTCTTCTAAGTTTAAAACATCCTTTAAAAATAAATAAACAATGTCATAGGCCTCTAGTATTTTTTTTGCTAGTTCTTCCCCTTTTTCAGTAAGTTCTATAGTTCCGTATGATTGATAATTTACCATTTCATTTTCCTTTAAATTTTTTATTGCTTTATTGACGCTTGGTTTAGTGCAATTCATTTTATTAGCAATATCAGTAACTCGAACATTTTCATTTTGTTTTTTTAATATATATATGTTTTTTAGGTATTCTTCTAAAGACTTTGATATCATGATTTTCTCCTTTTTGTTAACTTCGGTTAACATTATAATATTTTTTAAATTGTTTGTCAAGGCTAACATTATATTTTTATAGAACATTTGCTTGAATTTTACATAATTTTGTGGTAAAATAATTTTTGTACGTCGCAATTATGCGATAACAAGTAACAATTCTCTAAAAACAAATTGTTAGGAGGAAAAAAATGAGAGAAGAATTTGTAAGTAGAAAGCAAGTCAATTTGCTTATTGAAAGGATTCGGAAAGTAGAAGAAACAAATGCGGCTAAAGAATTGCTGGTTTATATGTCTAACTCATTTAAAAAAAGCAATTGTAGTCCACACATTATGGTTGTTGGTGCTGGCAGCTCTTATCCAGCTACAATATTTGCGAAACATGCTCTTGGGCAAAAACTCAAAATGTGTATTCCGACCATTGAAGTTGTAACACCTCAAACAGCTATTAGAGTACTGACACAGTTTGACTGGCTTAACAATGTTGACTTAAATCCTAAGTATGATTTGGTTATAGGATTTTCCTATTCAGGAAAAACACCAAATATCAAGCATGTTGCTGAAATTTGTTCAAGAAAAGGCACTCCTTTTCTACTCATAACCGGAGCTGAAAAATCAACTCTTGCTGACCTTTACCATGAGCGTAGTAATGTCAAAATCATATCATATTATAATGAGGAAGATTCTACTGGAAAAGAAAGAAGCATGGTTTCAATGTTTTCAACGCTTGCGCCAGTTATTGTTTTTAATGATTTTTGCTCCTGCGGAAAGATTTCAGAAAATCAAAAATCTTTAATAATCGGTGAAAAGTTTGCAACTAATTTGAATATTCCTAAAATTGCAATTGCAATTAAGCGCTGTCCAGTTATTCATGTATTTTATGAATATGATACATTACCTACGGCTGTTGACATCAAAAGCAAATTCGCAGAATCCGGAATTGCAAATGTTGTACTTCACGAAAAGAAGGATCTTTTATCTGGGCATTATGCAGCCTTATATAATCAGAAGTTTGCCGCAGTTATAAACTTGACCAGATATAGTTCTTTAAGAGCAAACTCAAAAAAGACCTATAAAAACAAGTACGATAAAAATCTGGCTGCTTTTCTAGCTAAGAGGTGTGAAGAAAAATCTGCTAATTATATTGAAATTGGTACAGATTCCTTCATAACCACTAAGTGGAATCTTGAGGCAATGTCAATGCTTCCCTATTTTATCACCCTCATTGGTGAAGAGTTAGGAATCGACATTTCCAAGCCTCTAAATCCATTTCCAAAGCAAGAGCTTCTTACTCTTTACAATTGTAAAGAAGATTTTTAAATTCTAAAATACAAATGAGGCATGAAAAATATTCTTCATGCCTCATTTGTGTTTATCTCCAATTTTTTACATAAAATTTGTTGGGAATAGTTTCTATTAGCTTAGTGGAACTATTTTAGGCATGCCGTTTTAGTCTGAAGTCTGTTGTCAGAAGTCTGAACTTGGAAAACGACTGATAGCAATTGAAGATAGAGATTTGGCGTAAAAAGGACAGATGACGCATTAGGAAACGTCCTAAATAGCGTCCGCCCTATAATTTCAGCTGTCAGATGTCTGATTTCCAACCTCCGACTTCCGACAGCTGTTCTCTTTTTGTTTACTCTTAACCAAATACTCAATATTTAAAGGAGTGTCCCTAGTGTTCCGAAATCGGAACGAAAAAGACCGTCCCTTCTGTTCCCTATTTACTTTTCTTAAGTCTTTTTGTTATTGGGCTTAAAATTTGATTTATAAAATTTTTATTTGTAAAAATGCAATATGCTAGTACAATTATAAACATTACTATATTAATTGCCATATTGTTTTTGTAATATGTAAATAATGTTAGTCCAAGTAGCAACCAAAAGGCATAATTAAATTTTCCCTTCAAATTTATATACATTTTTAATTTTTGTCTTCTATACCAATAAATAACTACGTTTGAAATTAATGTTGAAAATACTGCTGCCCATATTCCAAATTTAGGTATAAATATTAAATTTATCACTATGTTCATTATTGCCGCTACAATTGTTGTGCTTCCCATTATTTTTGTATCTTTATATGCTCCAAATATTCCCCCAAAGAAGTTTGACATATTTGTATAATATATTGAAATTGCTAATATAGGAATATATGCATATGCATCACTATAGCTTGAATCTACTAGCAAAGGAAATGCAAATGGCATTATTGCAATTAATCCTATTACTATTGCTTTTAAGAAATTCTTTACATCTCTATATATACTGTTGTAATATTTTACTTTGTTATCTTCTTTTAAAATTTTAGCTGCTGATTCTTTCCACGCTGTAGAGAAAAAACCGTAGCAAGTGTACACTATATTAGGGAATTTATTGGCTATTGAATATATACCATTTTGTGCTGTTCCTGCCATTTGCGTTAGCATAAGTCTATCTGATAAACTTATTATTACCCAAGACAAATTATTGGGCACTAATGGAACTGAGTATCTAATCATTTTTGATAATACTTTTCTGCTAAAATCTTCTTTATTTACATATCTCATTAAATGAAGTTTTGCTAAAATATATATTGCAGTAACAGAATTCGCTATTACATTTGACCATAAAAGTCCATTTACACCAAGTTTAAAGTTTACTATAAATACTATGTTTAGTATAATCGTGGATACACCTAAGATAAAGTTCGACAATGAATATAGTTTAATTTTGCCCGTTCCCCTTGATAGTGCATTGCTTAGCCCTATTAATACATTTGATATCATAAACATTATAAAGACTAAGGTATATTCATAATGCATAAAATTCATTATTAAGGCTGCTATTATTGTAAATAGTACACTTCCAAATACAGTATATGCTATGGTTGCTGTTACAACTTTCTTTTTAGACTTTTCATCTTCTGCATCTATCAAAAATCTAAACATAGATTCTTCCATAAGTAAGGTTATTATTGGTAACAAAAATACGGATAATGTTACAAAAAAGTCATAGGTTCCATATTCTTCTGGACTTAGTTTTGAGGTATATAATGGTAGCAATAAAAACGAAATTACTTGTGTACTTAGCTTTCCTATTGCTATTATTATTGTATTTATTAATAATTGTTTTTTCTGATTCATTTTACACTTCCAATTCTTTAGTTTTTTATATACTATCATAATTATTTTTAATTATCAATTTTTTTGATTAATTTTCTTTCAAATTTTGTTACAGCTATATTATTTTTTTGTTACATTTATGTAACTTAAAACATTTTTTCTTTTCTTTTTTCAAAATTTGGTATATAATTAGTCCGAACTTTAAGAAAAGAGAGTGATTAAATATGATTAACCGTGAAGATAACCCAGAATTTTTAAATTCATTTTTAGATTATTCAATTACTATATTAAATAAATCGACAAATTCTGTCAAAGAATATAATTATGACATTGCTATGTTTTTAAAATATATGAAAATTCATTTTAAATTAACTTCTGAAACAGATTTTAATAAAATTACTATAAATGATTTTCCTGTGGAAATTTTGAAGAAAATAACTTTAAATGATATTCATGCTTTTATTAGTTATTTAGCTGAAACCAACCATAGCAAAAGTGCTACTCGTGCAAGAAAAGTATCTACAATTCGTATATTTTTCAAATATTTAACTGTTAAAGAAAAGTTATTAGAAATTAATCCCGCCCAAAATTTAGAAACGCCTAAATTAGATAAAAGAGTTCCCAAATACTTAACTTTGGAGGACAGTCAAAAATTATTGCAAGTCACTTGCAGTGATGACAATAGAAATGCTAAAAGAGATTTTGCAATTATTACACTTTTTTTAAATTGTGGAATGCGTTTATCTGAATTAATTGGAATAAATATAAAAGATATACATTTTGATGACGCTAAAATGACTGTAATTGGTAAAGGAAATAAAGAAAGAACTATTTACTTAAATAATGCATGTATGAAAGCAATTACTCAGTATTTAGAGGTTCGTCCTAAAGAAGGAATAGACTATAAGTCAAAAGATGCCTTGTTTTTAAGTGAAAGACGTGAGAGAATTTCAAGAAGGTCTGTTCAATATATTGTAGAAAAAGAATTAAAAAATGCGGGTTTAGATACTACAAAATATTCTGTACATAAATTAAGACATACTGCTGCAACATTAATGTACCAATATGGCGAAGTTGATATTAGAGCTTTGCAAGAGCTTTTAGGGCATGCTAGCATTTCTACCACAGAGATTTACACTCATGTTGCAAACGAGCAAGTACGAGCTGCAGTAGAAAAAAACCCTTTGAATTTTTAAGCCTCTTCTATAAAATAAAAATGTAAAAATTGTAAATTATTCTTTTTTTGCTTGCTTTTTAGTTATTCTTGTGCTATTATAATTATGTAACCAAAGTGTGTTTTCTTTTTAGGGAAGGATGAATAGCATATGAAAAAAAATAAGAAAAAAAATATCTATTCAAAGTGTTTCGCTCTTCGGAAAAAATATCCCGGAGATGTTGAATTAATTGCAGAATTAGCTGCAATTGCATTTTGCAACAATGACACTATACCAATTTACGAGAACCTCATTCTTCATAAATTCTATGATACTCTTCAATTAAAGAAGATAATTGCAGAGCTTCTTGAGGTAAATGAAGAAAAAGTTCATGCAAACTTTACGGTAAACACTACTTATACCAGAGCACCAATACTTACCGTTTCAATCGATAAATAGTGTTGTTAAGAAGAATGATTAATATTTAAAATATACGGCTATGATTTTTTGGATTAAATCATAGCCGTATATTTTATAAATTTTCAACTATTTGTTTTGTATCTCTTGCTATTACTAGCTCTTCGTTTGTAGGAACTACCCATACTTTTATTTTAGAGTCTTTTGTAGAAATTTCTATTTCCTCTCCTCTTGTATTATTTTTTTCTAAATCAATTTTTACTCCAAGCCATTCTAGGTTTTCACAAATCATTTTTCTAATATTAATTTGATTTTCCCCAATTCCTGCTGTGAATGCAATTACATCTATTCCATTCATTGCAACTCCATATTTTGCAATATATTGTGCAACTAGGTAGCAATATGCTTTTCGTGCAAGTATTGCTCTTTTATTTCCTTCATCTGCTTCTTTTTCTATATCTCTGAAATCTGGGCTTACTCCCGAAATTCCAAGAACTCCAGATTCTTTATTTAAAATTGCCTCAATTTCATCTGGAGTCAAACCCTCTTTTTTCATTAAAAAGGTAACTATTGATGGGTCTAAATCACCACTTCTAGCACACATTGGAATACCAGCAACTGGTGTAAAACCCATTGATGTATCTACAGATTTTCCATTTAATACTGCACATAAACTTGCTCCTTGTCCTAAATGGCATACTACTGTTTTCAATTCTTCTTTTTTCTTTCCAATTAATTCAGCAACTCTTGCAGATACATATCTGTGGCTGGTTCCATGGAAACCATATTTACGCATTTTATATTTTTCATAATATTTATATGGTATTGGGTAAATATATCTTTCTTCTGGTATTGTTTGATGAAATGCTGTATCAAATACTGCTACCATAGGTTTATCTGGCATTATTTCTTTGCAAGCCTTTATCCCGTTTAATATAGGTGGAGTATGAATTGGTGCTAAATCTTCACAACTTGCTATTTCTTCTATTACTTCATCTGTAATTAATACAGATTTGTCAAAAAGGTCTGTACCATGAGGCACCCTATGCCCTACTGCATTTATCTCTTTTACATCTTTTATTACACCATATTTTTCATGTAATAATTGTTTAAGCATAAATTCAAAAGCTTCTTTGTGTGATTCTACTGGATTTTCTATTACATACTTTTCTCCTGCTACTTTATGTGTTACAAAACTATTTCCTTGCCCTATTCTTTCGTAATTTCCTTTAGCTAGAACTTCTTCATTTTCCATATCGATTAATTGATATTTTAAAGATGAACTTCCACAATTGATAACTAAAACTTTCATTAAATTTAATTCCTTTCCTAATTACTTTAATTCTTTTGTTATTATAACCATAAAAATGAAAAAGTACAATAGTTTAAGGTAAAAAATAAAGGACATTTGGGGACGGGTCACTTTTGTCCTTTACATAAAGTATTAATTTGAATAAAAAAATAAAAACATATTAATTTGAAAAAAAGCGCTATTAGAAAGTAAGTGAGTTAGAAATTATTGAGAAATTTGTGGAAAGAGTTCATTTTTCAAATGGAAGGTTGCCACAAATTTCGATTATAATTTCTGCGCTACTTAGCTTGAATGAGCATTTTTTGAAAATTCATATGTTTTTATTATATATTTAATTTTTGTATTATGTAAAGGACAAAAGTGACCCGTCCCCAAATGTCCTTATTTTACTAAGTTTGCTGTATCTCTTGCTATCATTAATTCTTCTTCAGTTGGAACAATCCAAACTTTTACTTTAGAATCTTTTGTAGAAATTTCTCTTTCTTCTGCTTTTACATCATTTGCTTCTAGGTCTAATTCTACTCCCATCCATTTTAATTGTTCGCAAATCATTTTTCTTTCATCTGGGCCTCTTTCTCCAACACCCCCAGCAAATGCTATTACATCTACACCATTTAGTGCAACTGCATATTTAGCAATATATTGAGCTATAATATAAGCATAAGCTTCCATTGCTAATTTGCTCTTTTCAGCGTGTTCGTCATTTGCATCTATAGAAGCTAGCAAATCTCTATTGTCTGCTGAGTATTCGCTCATTCCTATTAATCCAGATTCTTTATTTAATATTTTTTCTACTTCATCAGGTGTTAATCCTTCTTTTTTCATTAAAAAAGTAACTATTGATGGGTCTAAATCTCCAGAACGTGTTCCCATTGCAATACCTGCAAGTGGTGTGAATCCCATTGATGTATCAACAGATTTACCATTTAATACTGCACATAAACTTGCTCCTTGTCCTAAATGACATACTATTGTTTTTAACTGTGTAACTGGTTTTCCTACTAGTTCAGCAACTCTTGCAGATACATATCTATGGCTTGTTCCGTGGAATCCATATTTTCTTACACCATATTTTTCATAATATTTATATGGTATTGGGTAAATATATCTTTCTTCTGGTATTGTTTGATGGAATGCTGTATCAAATACTGCTACATTTTTCTTACCTGGCATAACTTTCATACAAGCTTCAATTCCTGTTAGAGCTGCTGGGTTATGTAATGGTGCTAAAGGAATACATTCTCTAATTGTATCTATTACTTCGTCTGTAATTACAACTGATTTATTGAATTTTTCTCCTCCATGAACAACTCTGTGTCCTACTGCTGAAATTTCGTCTAATGATGAAATAACTCCATGCTCGCTATCTGTAAATTGTGAAAGTACAAAAGAAATAGCTTCTTCATGATTTCTTGCATCTCTTTCGTATTTATATTTTTCTCCACCTACTTTGTGAGTCACAAAAGAACCTTCCATTCCAATTCTTTCATAGTTTCCTTTTGCTAATACTTGTTCATTTTCCATATCAATTAATTGATATTTTAGTGATGAACTACCACTATTTAGTACTAAAATTTTCATTTCATTTCCTCCTTGTATATATGTGTTAAGGGACACTTCTTACCTTTTGGTCACTTCTACTAAGTTAAGAAATGTCCCTTCTCCTTATGTTTAAGTGTTCAAATGGTTGTAATGTTCCTCTACTTTTTATTTACTGTTCTTGTGCTTGAAGTGCTGTAATTGCCACAACTCCAACTATATCTTCTGCACTACATCCTCTTGACAAATCATTTACAGGTCTTGCAATTCCTTGGCAAAGTGGTCCATAGGCTTCTGCTTTTGCAAATCTCTGAACTAATTTATATCCTATATTTCCAGCATCTAAATCTGGGAATATTAAAGTATTCGCTTCACCTTTTAATGGGCTTCCCGGTGCTTTTGATGCAGCAATTTCTGGTATAATTGCTGCATCTAATTGTAGTTCACCATCTGCAATTAACTCTGGCATTTTCTCTTTTAATAATTTAGTTGCTTCTACTACTTTGTCTGTAAGTGGTGAATGTGCACTTCCATAGCTTGAATATGAAAGCATTGCAACTTTTGGTTCTTTTCCTACTAACTGTTCAAAACTCTTGGCTGATGATATAGCAATTTCTGATAATGCTTCTGGGTCTGGATATTCATTTAATCCACAATCTCCAAAAACAAATGCTCCATTTTCACCATATTCACAATTTGGAACTACCATTAAGAAAAACGCTGATACAAGTTTTGTTCCTGGGGCTGTTTTTAATATTTGAAGAGCAGGTCTTAAAGTGTCTGCTGTAGAATGACAAGCTCCTGAAACTAATCCATCTCCATCACCTTGCTTTACCATCATCATTCCAAAATATACATTGTCCTTCATCATTTCTTTTGCCTTGTCTAATGTCATTCCTTTTGCTTTTCTTAATTCGTAAAAACTATTTGCATAACTACTAAACTTATTTGATGTTTTAGGGTCAACTATTTTTGCTTTAGAAATGTCTAAATTGTTTTCTTTAGCTAATTTATTTATTTGTTCTCTATTACCAATTAGAATTATATCAGCAAATTCTTCTTTTAAAATTTGTTGTGTTGCTTTTAAAACTCTTATATCATTACTTTCCGGTAATATTATTGTTTTTATATCATTTTTTACTTTTGATTTTACATTTTCAATAAAAGACATTTTACTTGTTTCCTCCTTTTAGTTTAATACTTTAATATTATATAAGGAAAAAGAAAAAAGTACAAGTCATTTTCATAAATTTTTATGTTGTTGTATGTAAATTTTTAAAATGAAATAACACCGATAATGTTCATTATTAAAGGTGCTATTTTTGTTATTATATCTAAATATAACTTTATTTTACCAATATCTATTATTCATGGCATATGTTCCTGTTGTTGAAATTGTAATGAATTTAATAGAATATATGTCACAATATACTAAACTATCATTTTCAAAAGAACGAAGAAGAATATAGCTTGCTCCTACATCTTCTAAAATTCCTATTCTATCTACTAAATTATTAGTTCCAATTAAAAATTCCACTCTCATTAGTCTTCCTATTTGACTTCTTAAAAATGCTGGAGTATATATGTTGTTTGTTAGTATTTCCGGGCTATTTGAATTTATTTGAATTCCACCTTGCATTTGTTTATTTTCATTATTTGTAATTTCTTGCATATAATTTTCATCCTTTCAAGTTTTATTTAAGTTTATTATTTCATTTATAACATTTAAGTATTGGCATAGCTAGCAGTTGGCCTATAAAAGCAATGGTCACCAAGTCTTGTATGAAATGTGCCTGAACCATTACGAGGAAATGTAGAATCGCAATTTGGCTTAAATGGATTTAAGTACCACAAGCATTCTCCTATATCATTTAATCTATTTCCTGCAATTGCCCAATCTGCAATATTGTAGTGTATATCTGTTGGATTCATATTATATATGTTTTGAGGATTGTACGTGTTATATAATTGTTCTCTTGCACAATCAAACTGACCTTGCTGAAAAATTATATTTCTAATGCTTCCACCTTGTGATATTCTTGCATATTCGCCATATGGCACATTTACTCTATTCATTACAACAGATGCAACTGCTCTCATTCCATTATCTCCTTCGCCCCCTGCTTCACATTGTACTATTCTTGCTAATAACTCTCTATCTGAATAAGCCACTTTTCTTCACTCCCCTTGTATTATAATATGTTTTTTTCTAGAAAATGTGATTTCCCACGAATGTACCCAAAAAGAGAATACTAAGTTTCTGAAGTAAACCAAAAAATATTTACTTCAGTCTCAATATTCTCTTTCTTATATTTTTCTTTATTAATTTTCAATTCACTACTATTTTGTGTATAGTTTAAATTTTTCATTTATCCTCCTATAATTAATGTATGGTAACCTTAAAGATTACCATACATTCTTTTTTAAGTTCCTACTTTGGCAAAGATATTCCTTCTTTTTTCAAATATTCCTCTATTTTGTATGCTGCATTTCTTCCGGCTTCTTGCAGCCCATGCCACAGTATCTTTTGCTCCTGCAATATTTCCTCCTGCAAATACCTTTTCTCTTGACGTTTTGCAATTTTCGTCTATTAAAATCTTACCTTTATTATCTGTCTTAATTTTCAACTTGTCAACAATTTGCTTATCTGCTTTTGAACCTACAGCCATTATCACATAGTCTGTTTCAACAAAAAAGTTACTATTTTCTACATTAATAGGTACTTTTCTACTTTCTCCTTCTTTTTGTACCAGCTCAGTTTTTATGCTTTCTACTTTTTCTACTCTTGTATCTCCTAATATTTTTAAGATATTTGTCTGATACATAAATTCTATACCTTCTTTTTCTGCCTCTTGTATTTCCTTTTCTTCTGCTGGCATCTCATCTTTGCTTCTTCTATATATTACTGTTACATCTTTGGCTCCCAGTCTTTTTACTGTTCTGCTTACATCCATAGCAACATTTCCACCGCCGATTACAGCAACTTTCCTTCCATTAAAGTTTGGATATTCTTTATTTTCTAGTAGTTCGTTTCCACCTAATACTTGTGGCAAGTTTTCTCCTTCTATTCCCATTTTAGTAGAAACATTTGCGCCTATGCTTATAAATACTACATCATATTCCTTTTCTAGTTTTTGAATAGATATATCTTTTCCAAGCTCAGTATTATATTTTACTTCTATTCCTAATTCTAATATTTTATCTATTGCCTTTTTTAGTATATTGGGGTCTAATCTAAATTCTGGAATTCCATGTTCAGGAATTCCTCCTAAAGCACCATGTTTTTCGTATATTGTTACATCATATCCGTTTCTTGCTAAAAATGCGCTACAAGTAAGACCAGCAGGTCCGCCTCCTACTACTGCTATTTTTTTGTCCTTCTTTTTATTTGTAAATTTAGGAATATCCCATCCTTTTTCTATTGCCATATCACCTAAAAATGCCTCTACTTTTCCTATCTCTACGGCTGAATCCTTTATTCTTCTTATACAATGGCCTTGACACTGACTTTCATGTGGGCATATCCTTCCACATATAGCTTGAAGTACTGTCGTTTCGCAACAAAGCTCATATGCTTCTTTATATTTTTTCTCTTTTACTAATTTTATAAATCCTGCTGTGTCATTTGAAAGAGGACAACCTAGCTGGCATGGCTTTTTAACACATTCAAAACAATTTGACACTATTTTTTCTATTTCTTCCATTATTTTCTCCTTATAATCTATTTTCCTAAATGCTCTTCAAGATATTCTTTAGAAATTTTTATTGTCGTTGGTCTTCCGTGTGGACATGTGTATGGATTATTTAATGATAGTAAATTTTGTATTAAATCATCTACCTCTTTTTCTTTTAAATCCATATTTGCCTTTACTGCTGCCTTACATGCTACTGTTGCTATAAATCTTTCTTCTACATCTTTTACAGATGTTCTTTCATTACTTAACATTTCATCTAATATGTCTAAAAATATGTTGTTTGTTTTTGCTCTATATTCTAAATTTGGTATTCCATTTATTTTTAATGTATTTTCTCCAAATTCTTCTATGTCAAACCCTATATCTCTAAATAGTTTCATATTTTCTTTTACGAATTCCATTTCTTTATGTGTCAAGTTTACTACTTCTGGAATTAATGTTAATTGACTATTTTGTTCTATATGATTCTTATAATTTTCTTTTATTTGTTCATATAAAACTCTTTCATGTGCTGCGTGTTGATCTATTAAGTATATTTCATCTGCTATTTCTACTATTATGTATGTTCTAAATAAAATTCCTATATACTTATATTCTACTTTTCTCTTTTCTTCTCTTTTTCTAAGTTCTGCCTTTTGATTTTCTAATTGTCTTTCTATGTTTTGTAAATTGTTGTTTTCTTCTATTTTTAAAGATGTCACATCTGTTTTAGCTAAATCAATCTTATTAGTTTTATTGAATTCTCCATTGCTTTCTATTTTGTTTGTTGTCAAAAATTCAAACTCATTTTCAATATATTTTTCTTTATTTTCATTTTGATTATTTCCTAAAAATTCTGAATTTAATATTGAATTTTTTATTGCATGATACAAAATTCTAGTTATTTCATGTTCTTCATTAAATCTTACCTCTATTTTTGTAGGATGTACGTTTACATCATAATAATTTGCAGGCATTTCTAAATTTAATATATAAAATCCATATTTTCCAATTCCTGTAGCACCTTTAAAAGCTTGGTCTGCACTGCTAATTAGTGCTACATTTTGAATATGCCTTTTATTCAAAAATATTATTTGGTCCTTTCTTGTATCTCTTGCTACCATTGTGTTTCCTACTACGCCAGTAATTTTTATATTATTTTCTTCGTAGTCTACTTTTACCAAATTTTCTTTTATTTCTTTTCCGTATAATAAATAAATGATATCTTCTATTTTTCCATTTCCATTAGAAAAAAATACTTGTTTTCCATCACTTATCAATTTGAAAGATACTTGTGGATTTGCAAGTGCTACATTATGAACCCATTCTTTTATATACTTATTTTCAGTAGCATCTTGTTTTAAAAATTTATATCTTACTGGTGTATTAAAAAATAATTTTTCTACTATTATTGTTGTACCTGTTTGTGCTCCACATTCTTCTATATCTACTACATTTCCTGCTATTGTTTGAATTTTATATCCTGTTGTTTCCTCTAGAGTTTTAGATATCATTGTCATTTCTGATATTGCAGAAATACTTGCTAATGCTTCACCTCTAAATCCCATTGTATATGTGTTTTCCAAATCTTCTACTTTTCTTATTTTGCTAGTTGCATGCCTTTCAATGGAAATAGGCATATCATCTTTAGATATGCCTTTCCCATTGTCGGTTACTTTTATTAAAGTTTTACCACCATTTTTTATTTCGGCTATTATGAGTGTTGCTCCTGCATCTAGTGAGTTCTCTACAAGTTCTTTTACTACGTTTGCAGGTCTTTCTATAACCTCACCTGCAGCTATTTTATTAATTGTTAAATCATCTAATAAAACTATATTTCCCATTTACTCATTTCCTTTTAAACTACTTACCATATCAATTGTTTTGACTTTTCTAGATAATATTTTATTTACAACTAATGCTACTACAAAGCTTCCTATTGCTGCATATAAGTATGAAGGTACACTTATCATTGCTGGGAAGTCATAGTTTTCTCCAAGTGCTGCTTTAAATATATAGTCTATCATTATATATCCTAGTGGCAAACCTGCTAGAATACCTACTATAGAAAGCCATATATTTTGTTTTACAAATATTTTCTTTATTTGTTTGTCTTTAAATCCTAATACTTTTAATGTTGCAAATTGATATTGTTTTTCTGCAAATGATAGTATTCCTAAATTGTAAATAATTACATATGCTAAAATTACTGACACTACTATTAATATTACAACCATTGTTTTTGTAGTTTCTAACATGCTTTCTATACCTTCTCTTAGGTTTGAAATGCTTTGTATTGTTTCTACTCCTGCAATTGTTTTTGTATCACTTAAGTCATAATTAGTATATAACGAATCTGCTTTATATTCAAGTCCTAAAGACTCATAATATTTTCTAGTCATATTCAAATTTTGATTTTGTGGGTTAAGTCTTCTTTATTAAAGTTTTCACCTGTTAGCCATAAGTCTTGTAAATTGTTTGATTCATAGTAATTATCACCACTTATTTGCATACCATCCATAAAGGACATTTGGGGACGGGTCACTTTTGTCCTTTACATAATTCAAAGAAATAATATATAATAAAAACATATGAATTTTCAAAAAATGCTGGTTCAAGCTAAGTTGCGCAGAAATTATAATTCGAAATTTGTGGCACCCTTCC
>OLNW01000580.1_pt1 | contig 42155 bp, 34 predicted proteins | sample 1672121 | NCBI WGS metagenome assembly OLNW01 (sample SAMEA3136648, study PRJEB25190) | human gut metagenome
CGGACTAGCGCACGCCCACGACTACCCGACGGGGACTGTGTTTTCATCTCTGGTGGTTGGATTGTAGCACGTGCGAATGCGCCCGGCATCGCTGCTGGCATGGCGCTACTGGGATTCGCTCCTCGATGCATCCTTGTGCACATTGCCTTCTCGGTTTCGAAACTTTAGAAATAATCGAGTTTCGAAACAGAGAAGGAGTGGATTATGGCTTGGGTAGACCGCAATACGTACCGACTCCACCGTGTTGGAGAGGCTAGCCGAGTACATGATGGACAACTCCGGCAACCTCAACTCGCCCAACAACATCGCCAGCGTGTTCGATGACAGCAGAGTTCCCGCCAACCACGTCACCGTCGGGCACTATATCTCCTATCTCCGCGACGCCTTCGTCTTCTATGAGGCGAAGCGCTACGACATCAAGGGAAAGAAGTACATCACTAACCGAAGAGGACTCCTCACCGAATTCCCTTGAGATCGGTCGGCATTATCGAGCGTGGGCGTTATCGTAGGTATCTTTGATTTCTTCCGGCAAATTGTCGGGAATTAGCGCCTTCACCCTATCCTCGTTGCCATCTTGGATCGCCTGCTCGTAGTACCAGCATTTGAACCTCAGCATATCCAGCGCACGGTTCATGTTCGCGATCTCCGACTCCATGTGGGCCTTTCGCTCCTCAAACATGGCCTTGCGCTTGGGATATGTCGATGGGCCCTCCGCGCACCATTCCATGAACAGTCGGATGTCCTTAATCTCCATTCCAGCCTTCTTCAGGCATTCGATGACCCGAAGCGCCTCGAGTTCCGTATCGCCGAATCGGCGAATGCCGGACGTCCGTTCCAATTCCGGGAACAATCCCTGCTTGTCGTAATAGCGCAGCGTGGAAACGGGCAGACCGAACATATCCGCCACCTGTCCGATTGTGTACATGGCCCCTCCGAATAAATCTCGAATTCATTCCTTGACCTAAAGTCAGGTTTAGGTATTACCTTCATTCTCGTCAATACAAATCGGTAGCGCAAGGGGTGGTCCGTAATGGGCAAAACGGTTTTTGCCGGCGGCGTGAACGACGCGGGCGATATCGCCGGGCATCCCGTTCTGAAACAGGCGCAACGAATGGGCATGGAAATCTAGGCGGGCTACTTAACCGCGTGGAGGCAGATTCGTGTCCAGAACCATCGATAGGAGGAAATCGATCATGGCAATTAAACAGACGGCAGGCAGAGATGCCCTGGGGGACTTTGCCCCCAAATTCGCACAGCTCAACGACGATGTGCTGTTCGGCGAGGTGTGGAGCCGAGAAGACGGGCTTTCCCTTCGAGACCGCAGCGTGGTGACGGTTGTGGCCCTGATGGCGCAGGGACTGACGGACTCTTCGTTTAAATATCATCTGATGTCCGCAAAGAGCAACGGGGTGACCAAGGCTGAGATGGCGGAAATCCTTACGCACGCGGCGTTTTATGCGGGATGGCCCAAGGCGTGGGCGGCCTTTCGCATGGCGAAGGAGGTCTGGGCGGACGAGGACGACGGCGCCGACGCAAAGGCCCGACACCAAAACGAGATGGCCTTTCCCATCGGTGCCCCCAACGACGCATTTGCGAAGTACTTTATTGGGCAAAGCTACCTCGCGCCCCTTTCCACCGAGCAGGTCGGCGTCTACAACGTGACGTTCGAGCCCGGCTGCCGCAACAACTGGCACATCCATCACGCCAAAAGCGGTGGCGGACAGATCCTCGTCTGCGTGGCTGGCCGAGGGCTTTACCAGGAATGGGGCAAACCGGCACAGGAGCTGCGCCCTGGCGACGTGGCAAATATTCCCGCGGGCGTAAAGCACTGGCACGGTGCGGTGCCCGACAGCTGGTTCTCCCATCTCGCGGTGGAGGTTCCGGGCGAGGAGGCCTGCAACGAGTGGTTGGAGCCCGTGGTCGACGAGCAATACCTTAAAGCGACCGACAAGGAGGCTTAGGCATGGAGCAGTTGAAACTGACGCGGGAATGGGACAAGGTGTTCCCCAAAAGTGACAAGGTTGAGCACAGCAAGGCGACTTTTCACAACCGATACGGCATCACGCTGGCGGCCGACGTCTACGTGCCAAAGAACGTGGAGGGCAAGCTGCCTGCCATCGCCGTCAGCGGTCCGTTTGGCGCGGTGAAGGAGCAAACGTCCGGCCTTTATGCGCAGAAAATGGCGGAGCTGGGCTTTTTCGCGATTGCCTTCGACCCGTCCTATACCGGCGAGAGCGGCGGTGCGCCCCGCTATGTGGCATCGCCGGACATCAACACCGAGGATTTCTGCGCAGCGGTGGATTTCCTCTCTGTGCAGAATAGCGTTGACCCGGAGCGCATCGGTATCATCGGCATCTGCGGTTGGGGCGGCATGGCAATCAATGCCGCAGCCATCGACACCCGTATCAAAGCTACCGCGGCTATGACCATGTACGATATGACCCGCGTGACCGCAAACGGCTACTTTGACGCCGAGGATTCCGAGCAGGCGCGCTTCGAAAAGCGGAAAGCGCTGAACGCGCAGCGCACCGAGGACTATAAAAATGACAGCTATGCGCTGGCGGGCGGCGTGGTCGATCAGCTGCCCGATGACGCGCCGCAGTTTGTGGCGGACTATTACGCCTACTACAAGACTCCGCGAGGCTACCATCCCCGCAGCCTGGGCTCCAATGGCGGTTGGAATGTGACGTCTTCGCTGTCGTTTTTGAATATGCCGATCTTGCAGTACGCCGGCGAGATCCGCTCCGCCGTGCTGCTGGTGCATGGCGAGAAGGCGCACTCCCGCTATTTCAGCGAAACCGCGTACAGCAAGCTGACGGGGGACAACAAGGAATTGCTCATTATCCCCGGTGCCAGTCACACCGACCTCTACGATCAGATGGACGTCATTCCGTTTGGAAAGCTGAAAGCGTTCTTTGAGGAGTATTTGAAATAAGACGCACCTTGCTTTTTACTTATTAACGGTCATGCATTTAGCGAGGACGGTTTGCGGCAAGACGCCTCGCCGCGCTACTAGTCGTCGGCCCGCGCCGCCGAGAGCAAGGCACCCAAGTCTGCCTGGATCGCCTCCGCCTTGTTTCCGAGCTGCAACGGGGCCGAGTCGCCCGAGATGTTTACGCTCAGCAGGTGCGCATCCGGCAGCTTTGCGGTCATGCTCCAGAACGGGAGCGTGATGATGCCGGGGGTCATCTCGCCCACGCCGAGCTCCAGCAACAGCACGCGGCCAGCTCCGCGCTCGCGCATGAAACGCTCGTATCGTTCGAGACTCTCGCGCCATACCGTGCCCAGCAAAAACGTGTCGTCTCGCACCCACGGCACAAGCTGCCAGCCGCAATGCGGGCATCGGGGGACATCATCGCTGCGGATCTCGAAGCCCGCACTGCCCACGTGGTTGTAATGATTGGCGTGAAGGCGGCCGTTGGAAAGAAACTCATTTCCGTGGGGAAGAAACTTCTCGGTGAGTAAAGCTCATCGGAGCGGGGATAGAGCTTTGTCTGCGGGGTACGAAATGCTGGCTAGCGGTTGCGACGCCTTGTTGCAGAAATGCCAACTGCCGCAACTACACCACCGGCAACACTCAGGGCGGCTGCCATCGCACCGTTGTCGCCCGTCGCGGGTAGGGTGGTCCCGGTTGGTTTAACCGCCGCTACTGCCTTGGTGGAAACGGGATTTGCCGTCGGCTTTTTTGCTTCGGGCTGCGGTGTGGGCTCGGGCTTGGTTTCCGGTTCGGGTTTGACCTCTGGGCTCGGTTTAACACTTGGATTGGGTTTGGAACCGCTCGTATCGGTTGCAATCAAGTGCACGTCACTGTCGAAGACGTAACGGATGTAGTAATCGTGCCGCGTTTCGTGCATAATCCCCTGCCCGCTGTCGAAGTCACGGTCAACGTGTGTGCCAAGGTAGGTTGAGCTGTTGAGGTCCAGCCTGTAAGGGATTTGGTCGTCGGCGTAACTGCCTGTAAAGACTACGGTTGCTCTAACGTGATTGTCAATCATGGTCAGGGCAATAGAGACGCTGGCCTCTTTGGGGTTCTCGGTTTTTATAAGGCTTTCGGTATCGGTGTCGATCTTGAAGAGATGGACGGTGTCGTTAAGCCCGTAGATGAAGTCCTCGGGTTTGTCGGGAAAATCGTATACAAGAGCCTCGTTCTGGACCAACTCGAAAGCAGGGGGTAGCTCCAAATCGTAGTAATGATCGATGGGGGTGGTTGCTGTGAGGCTGCCTTCCGCGTTGACTTCGTCGCAGGTGATGGGTGCTGCGACATCGGGTTCGGGTATTTCGGTCGCCAGTGCTGCGCAGGGTAGCAAAAGCTGCCCTGCCATAAGAATGCTTACTCCGAAGGCGACGACTCTGGCGCCTGCATGAAGCTTAACGTTGCGGATAGACAGGTCAGTGCGTTTGTTATGGGTTTGCGGTGCAACATGCTGTCCATACATAAGGCGCTCCTTGTTCGTAGGCCGGTTTCCGTGGATCTATATTGCGCCTGCCCGATTCGGCCAGGCTCATACACGCGAACGCTCACGCGAGCAGGAGAAAGCTCTAGTTAATTTTCCCACAGTCGACACTTTGCGGCCAACGATTTACTGTTCAATTCTCGGAGAGAGAATCAAGACAGTTAACGAGTTATCAGCCAATAAGATTGTGTCTAGAGAACACGAACAAGAGATGTGGTCTGCAGGCGACTGAATAGCTCCATCTGTTTTGGTTACAACGAAATGTGTGCCGCGCGCCTGCGGCATGAAGGAGGGAGATTCCTATGAATATCGTTGTATTGAGTGGTAGCCCGCGCAAGGGCGCCAATACCGACACCATGGCCGAGGCGTTTGCCGAGACCGCGCGCGAGACCGGCCACACAGTCGAGGTCATCCGCGTTGCCAGCAAGAAGATCGCTGGTTGTCTGGGATGCCAGTACTGCTTTACCCATGAGGGCGCCTGCGTGCAGAAGGATGACATGGCCGACGTGATCGAGTCGCTGAAAGGCGCCGATATGGTTGTCTTCGCTTCGCCCATCTACTGGTTTGATATCACTGCGCAGGAGAAGGCCGCCATCGACCGCCTGTACGCCTTCGGTGCTACGGGCTTCCCGTTCACCAAGACAGCCCTTTTGCTCGATAGTCACAGCGAGGGCGTCTATGACGCGGCGATCGCCATGTACAAGTCAACCTGCGCGTACTGCAAGTGGGAGGACCAGGGCATTGTCACCATCAGCGGTATGACCGAGCGCGACAGCATGGCCTCCTCGCCCAAGTTGGAAGAGGTGCGAGAGCTCGCTCGCAAGCTCGCCTAAGGACAAGAAGAACGCATGGCAATCAGCGTTGGCGGAAAGCCTACTTCCCTTGCCAAGAGGGTTACTGATTGCCATGCATAGTTGCTGACATTTTCTTTTGCAACTTTTGCTATTTTTTGCAAGTTTTGCTATCAGCTGTAGCTGGCCTTTATCTGAGGAACGCTCCTTGATTTATTGCTTATCGTTGGTAACTGTCACGGTCGAAATGTCTTCGCGGCAGTCGATCGCCCCTCGTCGAGCTCCTTCAGCCGGGAGAGACAGCGGTCCAGAAACCCGCTCCTGGCTTGCGCGGCAAGGAATCCGTCGCAGAAGCGGTCGCCACGAACGCACCACGTGATGCATGCACGTATCAGGTCAATGTCCCCATGGTCGATGTCGCAGCTGTCTATGCCTTCCGAGGTGTCGATGCTATGGCGTTCAAGCGTCTCGAAGTAGCTGGTGTCCGCGAACCCATCCAGTTCATAGAAATCGTCGACGAAATCTTCGAGTCCGAGCGTCCCGCCCCCAAGCATGACATTCATGTTTCTGTTCGCCAGCCTGCCAGCGTACTTGGTTAGTCTTTCGAACATGTTCGCTACTTAGCTCAAAAGTCCGTTGTCGCCCAGGTAGTCCACGAAGGCATCGATGATCCGTGCCGTGCGAGTCGCGATGTCTATTTCGGTGAAGTCTCCCATGACTTGTGTCAGGCGCTTGAGTTCCGCGATCTTTGTTCCGGCTTTTCGCTTGCCATTGCCGTCGGTGTATCCCTCATAGTACTTGCGCTTGTCGCAGAATCTGTAGTCGGCCGCGCGGATGTTTACACGCTTCTCGAGCAGCGCCTTGTTACCCAGCGCCTCCAGGTTGGATTGGTCGACGAGCGGGTCTATCTCGTTGCGCTTCTTGGCATAGATGTGCTCAATTTCGAGCGTGGTGTCCAGGTCCATGAGCGGTTGATCTGGGTCTGCGTACGCCCACCAAGTGAGCATGGACTTCGTTACAGGCCTGCCGTTAGTGAACACGTAGGTTCGGAATCGCTCAGTAATATTTGCGCGATTGAAGTGGTGGTTAGGAAACTCCACCGGGCGGTGCTCCACGATGTTGATCATCTCGGGATACACTGGCGAACGCAGCGCGTTCACGCCGGGACGCTCAATGGCGTAGGCGAAAATGAATGCCGTGATCTTGTTTAGAAAGCCGTAGAGTGCCTCGTCGTCGAGGACACCCTTGCTGTCGCTGTTGGCAAGGAACCAGACGCTTAGCAGATAGGTCCACATGCCGTTGGGGGCGTAGTTCAGCACGAAGAGCCTGCGGAGCACGCGCTCGCTGAATCCTTCCTGCGCGTCGACGCGTTTCCAGAAGCCGAGCAGGGCCTCAAGATCGCCGAGTGTGGCGTCCTCCTTGAGTATGGCGTAGCCATCGGCACCGAAGAAGTCGCGCAACGATGCGGTGGTCGTGTCGCGGATGCCTTTCTTCGCGCGGCGGTAGTACATATAGCGCGTAAATAGCTCATCGGTTGGTGTACCGCGCATGGGCCGGAAGATAGCGTTCGCTCCCTCCTCGAGCCCCTTCCAGCGACGGATGAACTCATCCTTGCGCCCCGTGTCGGAATAATGCTTGTAGAACTGGCTCTTGAAGATGTCGGCATCCGAGAGAGGCAACCCTCGGTCGTTTAGAGTCGAGAAGATGCGTAGCGCGGTGTCCTGCGACTCCGCTTCAATGGGCAACAGTATCACATTGTTGATGACGCGTGTGGCCATGTAGACGGTGTAGGTGGGCCACTCGCTCACCAGTTGCTCAATTTTCCTCTGGAAGAAAGCAAAGTTGCGGGCATAGGCGCTTTTCCAGCCATCGCCTACATTACCCTCTCGTAAAATCTCGAGGAATTCATTTTTGTCGTTGTCCGATGCAACCTCGGAGTCGATCTTGAGACGCTCCATGTCGGGCTCGTCGAACTCGTCGGTCTTCCATACACAACGGGCGATTGCCTCGCGCATCTTCACAGACTGCTTATCCTTCATGTTGGTGAACTTGTCGTAGAACGCGCGGAGCAGCAGCATGATGGTGGTGAGGCGTTGCTGGCCGTCAATGATCTCGAGTTGGCCAGAGAGGTTCTTAAAGGTGACGATGGGTCCTAGGAAGTATTCGTCGTTCTCGCTGTCGAAACGCTCGTAGTCATCGCCTGGAAAAGCGAACGAGAACAGATCATCCCACAGCGTTGCGCATTCATCCTCGCCCCAGGCGTAGGGCCTCTGGTAGTTGGGGATGAGGAAGTCCGATCGCTTATCGGTGAGAAGATCGCGAATCGATCGCTGGTCGATGTTGAGCTTGGACATGAGCTGTACCTTCCGCTCGGGAACAATCAAGATGACACGGATTATATCGCCGAAGTCGTCATTCGCTCTATTGCTGCGAGCTACGGAATCTAGCAACCTCTGGCCAACCCTTACGGTTTCATGTCGTGATCCATGTCGGCGCCGATCAATGCCCGTGATGCTTCTGCTTGCACCTTCTTTGGAGAGCGCGAACGAGAGATGCGATCTACAGACGACTGAATAGCTCCATCTGTTTTGGTTACAACGAAATGCGTGCCGTGCGCCTGCGGCATGAAGGAGGGAGTCTTCGCTTCGCCCATCTACTGGTTCGATATCACCGCGCAGGAGAAGGCCGCCATTGACCGCCTGTACGCCTTCGGTGCCACGGGCTTCCCGTTCACCAAGACGGCCCTTTTGCTCGATAGCCACAGCGAGGGCGTCTATGATGCGGCGATCGCTATGTACAAGTCAACCTGCGCGTACTGCAAGTGGGAGGATCAGGGCATTGTCACCATCAGCGGTATGACCGAGCGCGACAGTATGGCATCGTCGCCCAAGTTGAAAGAGGTGCGAGAGCTCGCCCGCAAGCTCGCCTAAGGACAAGAAGGACGCATGGCAATCCGTGTTGGTGGAAATGCTTGCAATCCTTATCAAGAGATAGGGGTGTATTCCCTCAAGTGCCGTATAGAACAATTTCTTAACGCAGAAAAATAACTGAAAACAAATTAATCCGCGTTAAAATATTGTCAAACAGAGGTTCATGAGGGAAGGTTGCGTATGCGTCGCAAGGCAGACGAGCTCCTGAGGGAATGGCGAGACAGGGCTGATAGAAAACCTTTGCTGGTCAAAGGCGTGCGCCAGTGTGGCAAGACCTATCTGCTCAGAACGTACGCCCAGGATCTTTTCGAATCGGTTGTCTACGTTAATCTTGAGAACGACCGGTCGGCGCGAGCGGATTTTTCGGGCGGTCTTGACCCTCATTCGATCGTACGCGCGATCGAGGCTCGTACGGGACAGCGTATCGTGCCTGGCAAAACCTTACTGTTTATTGACGAGATCCAGGCATGCGAGGAAGCGCTCACTTCCCTTAAATACTTTTGCGAAGATGCTCCCGAGTATTACGTTGCGGCTGCTGGGTCGCTTCTTGGGGTTGCCATTAACCATCAGTCGTATTCGTTCCCCGTTGGAAAGACCGACTTGATTGAGATGACTCCGCTCGATTTCGAGGAGTTTCTCTGGGCGATGGGGCACGATCAACTGGTCGACGAGATACGCTCATCATTCGAGTCAATGGGACCTCTTGCGCCAAGCCTTCATGAAAAGGCGCTTGGGCTCTATCGACAGTATCTTGTTGTTGGCGGAATGCCCGAGGCGGTCCAAACGTACATCGATAATCAGTCAATCATTGATGTGGCCGAAAAGCATCGGATTATTCTCGACGGTTATTCCGCCGACACCAATAAATATGCTGATGAACGCTTGAGCGCAAAGACGCGTGCGTGCTTCGATTCCATTCCACAGCAGCTTGCCAAAGAGAATCGTAAATTTCAATACAAGGTAGTGCGAGCGGGGGGCAATGCGTCTCTCTTTGGAGATGCTCTCGACTGGCTTGTATTGTCGGGTACGGTGGCGCGCTGCAGCCTAGTCGGGCAGATCGAAAGCCCGTTAGAGGCCTTCGTTAACCCTTCTGCTTTTAAAATCTATCAGGCGGATACGGGGCTGCTCGTCTCCAAGGCCGGTGCTCAACGCGCCGATATTCTTGCCGGCATCGGCGGCACATTCATGGGTGCGCTTACCGAAAACTACGTTGCCCAACAGCTTTCAGCCATGGGCTATCCGCTGCATTATTGGGCGCGAGATAATCGTGCGGAAATCGACTTTGTAGTAGAGAAGCAGGGATGCTTGTCTGCGATTGAAGTCAAGGCGGGGGAGAACACAAGATCTCGAAGCCTGTCCTCACTTAAAAAGACCCATCCGGGCGTGCGCCTTATCAGGCTATCGACTAAGCCCTTTGGAATGAATGATGGACTTATGTCTGTTCCACTTTATGCGGCATTTTGTCTATAGGGATGATACTGGTGTAATGCATGGGGCCCGGAGCGCGATGTTGCTGCGCTCCGGGCCCCGCTGCTTAGTTAAACCATGACGGTTTGGCTGCCGTTGTTTTAGTCAAACAGGCTCGGCATGTCGTTTTCCTTCATGAGGGCACCGGCTGAGGGGAGGCTCTGCGCGGTGAACTTCTCGGCCGAGACGCCGGCGCCAAGAATCTCCTCGGTCGTGCCGACGGTGGTGACCGAGCGGCCCTTCTTGGCCGTAAAGGCCTGGACGCCCTGCGTGTTGGTAGTCGTCTTGGTCTTGAGCAACGACGTGTTGAAGTTCATCAAACGATAGTCGCTCGAGACCAGTGCGATGTCACGATCTGTGTTGAGCACCTGGGCATACAGTAGCTTGCTGCCACCGTAGATGGCGTTCTTGAGGCGCTTGCGGTTGGTCTTGGTGACGTATCCGGAAAGCGCGACGCGCACCACGCGGCCGTTCTCAAAGACGAACAGCACATCGGCCTTGTAGTCCTCGGGGTCGATGACCCAGATGACGCTCTCGTCGGGTTCCATCTCAAGATCGGTCGGCAGGTACGAGCCCAGCTGGGCCGACTTGGTGTCCTCAAACGCCGCAACCTTGCACTTGTACACCTGACTCTTGTTGGTAAACACGAGCAGCTCGTGCGTGTTGGAGGACGGGAACTCGATAAAGGGCTTATCGCCGTCCTTGTACTTGAGCGTGGTGGCCTTCTTGAGCACGCGGTCGGTCATCTTCTTGAGGTAGCCGTCGCGCGAGAGCATGATGGTAACCGGATACTCCTCGACCTCAGGCTCCAGGCTTACCTCGATAACCTCATGGGGCTCGATCCTGCCCGTGCGGCGCGGCATCACGTACTTCTTGTTGACCGCGGCCAGCTCGTCGCTGATGACCTTCTTGATGTTCTCCTCGCTGGAGAGGATCTCCTCAAGCTCGGCGATCTCGCCCTCGAGCTTGGCGATGTCCTTGGTGCGGTTGAGGATGTACTCCTCGTTGATGTTACGGAGCTTAAGCTCGGCAACAAACTCGGCCTGGGTCTCGTCGATGTCGAAACCCTTCATAAGGTTGGGCACGACCTCGGCTTCGAGCTTGGTGCCGCGGATGATGGCGATGGCCTTGTCGATGTCGAGCAGAATCGCCTCGAGGCCGTGCAGCAGGTGCAGGCGCTCGGACTTTTTGCCCAGGTCAAAGTTAATGCGGCGACGCGTGGACTCAATACGCCACTTGACCCACTCGTGCAGGATCTGGCGCACGCCCATAACGCGAGGGTAACCATCGACCAGCACGTTGAAGTTGCACGAGAACGAATCCTGCAGCGTGGTCGAGCGATAGAGCTTGGCCATGAGCTTGTCGGGGTCGACGCCGCGCTTAAGGTCGATGGCGATGCGCAAGCCCGAGAGGTCGGTCTCGTCGCGGATGTCGGCGATCTCTTTGACCTTGCCCTCCTTGGAGAGCTTGACGATGCGCTCGATGATGACATCGGTCTTAGTGGTGTAGGGAATCTCGTAGACCTCGATGATGCGCTCTTCGGGAATCCAGCGCCAGCGGGAGCGGATCTGGAAGCTGCCAAGGCCGGTCTCGATAATCTTTTCCATCTCCTCGCGGCGGTAGATGATCTCGCCGCCGGTCGAGAAGTCGGGCATGGGCATGTACTCGAGCAGGTCGCAGTCGGGATCCTGCAGGTAGTGCATCGTGGCAGTACAGACCTCGTTGAGGTTGAAACCGCAGATGTCGGATGCCATGGCGACGCCGATGCCCTTATTGGCCGAGACAAGGATGTTGGGAAACGTGGTGGGCAGCAGGCGCGGCTCCTTCATGGCGCCGTCGTAGCTGTCGACGAAGTCGACCGGGTCCTTGTCAATGTCCTTGAAGATTTCGGCGCTGATGGGGGAGAGTTTGGCCTCGGTATAACGCGAAGCGGCGTAGCTCAGATCGCCCGAATAGTACTTGCCAAAGTTGCCCTTCGACTCCACGAAGGGGGCGAGCAGTGCCTCGTTGCCGGTGGCCAGACGCACCATCGTCTCGTAGATCGCGGCGTCGCCGTGCGGGTTGAGCTTCATGGTCTGGCCCACAATGTTGGCGCTCTTCTGGCGCTCGCCCTTGAGCAGACCCATCTTGTACATGGTGTAGAGCAGCTTGCGGTGCGACGGCTTAAAGCCGTCGATCTCGGGGAACGCACGCGAGACGTTGACGCTCATGGCGTAGGGCATGTAGTTGACCTCGAGCGTCTGCGTGATCGGCTGATCGGTGACCTCTGAGTGCAGGCCGATGACGTTCTCGGCGTTGACCTGCTTTTTCTTTGGCTGGTTCTTCGTCTTCTTCTTTGCCACGATATCCTCTTGAACTTCTTATGGGCCGTCGTTATCGATTTGCTGTTACTGCAGGTCCAGCTGGTCCAGGTATTCCTTGCCGTGCTCCGAGATATGGCGCTTGCGGCCCGCCTCGTCGTTGCCCAGCAACAGGTTAAACATGGTTTCCATCTTGGTGACGTCCTCGGGCTCCACTTTGATCAGGCGACGCGTCTCGGGGTTCATGGTGGTGAGCCACATCATGTCCGGGTCGTTCTCACCAAGACCCTTGGAGCGGTTGATGGAGCACTTCTGATCGCCAATCTCCTTGAGGATGCCGTTCTTCTCGAGCTCGGTGTAGGCAAAGTAGGTCTTCTCTTTGCAGTTGATCTCGTAGAGCGGCGACTCGGCGATATACACGTAACCCTCGTCGATAAGTGTGGGCACCAGGCGGTAGAGCATGGTGAGCACGAGCGTGCGGATGTGGTAGCCATCGACGTCGGCATCCGTACAGATGATGACCTTGTTCCAGTTGAGGTTGTCCAGGTCAAAGGCACCGAGGTTCTTGATGCGTTTGTCTTTGATTTCCACACCGCAGCCCAGCACACGCATGAGGTCCATGATGATGTCGGACTTAAAGATGCGCGGATAGTCCTCCTTCAAGCAGTTGAGGATCTTACCGCGGACGGGCATAACGCCCTGGAACTCGGCATCGCGCGAGGTGCGAATGGCGCCCGCTGCCGAGTCGCCCTCTACGATGTAGATCTCGCGACGGCTCTTGTCCTTGGAGCGGCAGTCGATGAATTTCTGCACGCGGTTGGCCATGTCAGTCTTCTGCTGCAGGTTGGTCTTGATGCTCTGGCGCGTCTTCTCGGCATTCTCGCGCGAGCGCTTGTTGATGAGCACCTGCTCCATGATCTTGTTGGCGGCGTCTTTGTTCTCGATTAAGTAGGTCGAGAGGCGTTCCTTAAAGAATGCCGTCATGGCCTGCTGGATAAAGCGGTTATTGATGGCCTTCTTGGTCTGGTTTTCGTAGGACGTCTGGGTGGAGAAGCAGTTGGTCACCAGCACCAGACAGTCCTGGACGTCCTGCCACTTAATGCCGCTCTCGTTTTTGTTGTACTTGCCCTGTTGCTTAATGTAGGCATCGATGGCACTGGTCAGAGCGCTACGGGCCGCTTTCTCGGGCGAGCCGCCGTTCTCGAGCCACGATGAGTTGTGGTAGTACTCCTGCATCATGAAGGTGCGCGAGAAGCACATGCACGCGGTGATTTTTACGTTGTAATCGGGCAGGTCCTCGCGATCGCGACCGCGACGGTCGGCCTCGATAAAGAAGGGCTCGGTAAGGTAGTCGGTGCCGACCTTCTCGAGCACGTAGTCCTCGATGCCCTTGGGGTAGCAAAAGTCCTCTTCGGAAAACTCGCCATCGTCGCCCTCGATGCGCAGACGGAAGGTCACGTTGGCGTTGACCACGGCCTGACGGCGCATGGTCTCGCGATACCAATCGTGGGGAATGCTAATCGAGGTAAAGACCTCAAGATCGGGGCGCCACTTGATAGTGGTGCCGGTGCGGTTCTCGTCGCTGGGCTCAATCTCGAGTGCCTTCTTCTTGGCGCCGACAACCTTGCCCTTCTTAAAGTGTAAGGAGTACTTGTTACCGTCACGCCAGACGGTAACGTCCATGTACTCGGAAGCGTACTGGGTCGCGCACGAGCCCAGGCCGTTGGTGCCGAGCGAGAAGTCGTAGTCGCCGCCCTGGTTGTTATTGTATTTGCCGCCGGCGTAGAGCTCACAAAAGACGAGCTCCCAGTTAAAGCGCTTCTCGGAAGGGTTCCAGTCGAGCGGGCAGCCACGGCCATTGTCCTCTACCTGAATGGAGCCATCGCGAAAGGCGGTAAGGGTGATGAGCTTGCCGTAGCCCTGGCGCGCCTCGTCAACGGCGTTGGACAGGATCTCGAAGGCGGCATGTGCGCAGCCGTCGAGCCCGTCCGAGCCAAAGATGACGGCGGGACGCAGGCGTACGCGCTCCTCGTCCTTGAGCTGGCGGATACTGTCGTTACCATAGTTTGCGGTGTTTTTTGCCATACTCGCTCTCTCGGTGCTCCCTTGCTGCGTTTAAGTCATATAGATAGTCAAGGTAGCATAGCCCAGCCCACAGACGATTCCAACCAACACGAAATCCATCGAACAATTGTTCGATTAGATAATGAATGCTTGGAGTGCGGGAGGGACCTGTCCTGTCCTATCCAAACATCTGCGGCAGGTCGATGAAGACGGTTCGATCGCTTTTGCCGGCTTCGAAGCCCGAACGGGAGAAGAATCCATAGCGATGGCACTTGAGCCCCGTTGCCTCGACTTGGGCGATTTCCTCGTCGACCATTTTTTGCGTGATGGGGGATTTGCGGAACTTTGCTTCGTAGAATGCGTAGCCCTCGGGGTCTTGCGTTACCACATCGAATTCGCCGCTCGTTTTGTTTGCGGGATCGTCGTACCAGTACTTGCCTATGGCGTCGAAAGCCGGTTCGATCTTGCCGGTCCTGTTCTGTCGCACGAGGTATTGACGGCAGATCTCCTCGAACATATGAGGAACGTAGTTTTCCTCGAAGTCTTGGAAGACGTGACGATTATAGAAGACTTCCGGGTCGAGCAGCTGACGCGCTGAGGCATTGCGGAAAACATAGCGATAGTAAAAGAGCGAAAGCGGATCCACTACAAAGTAGCCAGACTTGCGCTTGTTCGTAGGGTCGTTGATGGGTGCACGCTTTTGGACGATTTCGAGTGACATGAGCTTGTCGAGCACGTCTGCCATGGCCGGACCGCTCGAGACGTGCGACTGTGCCAGCACGTCCCCCCAACGGGAGTAACCTTGTGCGAGAGCCCCGAAAACTTCGTTGGCGTTGGTCATCTTCGAGATCTCGGCGTTGAGATAGGACGGCACCTCGCTTTCTAAGCGGGCGCCAGGTTCCGTGACGAGCTCAATGATGTTGTCGCGTACGCTTTGGGATTGATCGATGAGGCGATTGTAAAAGGGGATGCCGCCAAAAACGCTATAGAGCCGCACCTTGTCCTCGGGCGAGAACGCGGGATAGAACTTCGCAGCGTCAAAGTAATCCATGGGCTTAAGCTCAAGCGCGAGATCAATTCGCCCGTAGAGGGGGCTTTCATGCTCGATGAGGGATTTCATAATCTCAACGTAGGAGCCGCACAGGACAATGTTTAAACGTGAGTCTTCCCTGTGAGCGTCGATTGAGGTCTGAAGAATGCTGTCTAAGCCTTTAACCGCATCTCTCAAGTAGGGGTATTCGTCGAGAACGAGGGTAATGTTCTTGTCTTTGGCTTGGGCAAACAGAAATTCGATGAGCTCGCGGATGCCTGTGAAGGCGAGCGGAGGAAAGCTCAGCGCTTCAGCAACAAGGACGGACAGACTCTCGAGGTTGTCTGCCTCGGAGGTTTGGCGGCACTCGTAATAGACCGTTGCGACGTCTGACAAATCCGTTAGCGCCTGCTTGATGAGCTCACTTTTTCCGACGCGACGCCTGCCGTAAATGAGAACATTGCGCTGCTCGGGTGCTTTGAGCGTTTTCTTAATACGGGCGAGTTCACGCTCCCTGCCAATGAATTCCACTTACTCGGTTCCTTCCGACTCGGTTTTGTCCGAGTTAATTGTATCGCATGAATCAGATTATGCTCGAGATTACTCGGACAAAACCGAGTCGGTTCTGTCCGAGTAAGTTTGAATAGTGAACCGAAGTTGTAATGTCCGCATGGCGATGACGAATATGGTTTTCATAATGACAGATATAGTTGACATTGTATGATATATGCAATATATTTCTGTCATGTTGCAACGGATATCTGTCCATTACTACGAAAGGAGCTCCATGCCGGGCAAAAAGAACCTCCGCATGAAGGCGGCGCGCGCGGCGGTTGGCCTTTCGCAAGCTGACTTGGCCGAGGCCGTGGGCGTTACGCGCCAGACCATCGGCCTGATCGAGGCGGGCGGCTACAACCCCACGCTCAATTTGTGCGTGGCGATCTGCAAAGCGCTACGCGTTACGTTGAACGATCTGTTTTGGGAAGACGGGATCGACGTCGACCCTAACGCTCTTTAGGAGTTCGCTATGAAATTTGAAGATTTAAAACTCGTGCAAAAGTGGTGCGAATATGCCGGCCCAAAGGATGAGCGCCTGGAGGCTGAGAGCGCAAAAATCTACAAGATTGGTTTCGTGCTGCTTTCGTTTGGCATGCTGATGATCTTTTTCTACCAGTTTATAGCTCGACAGGTTGCGTGGGTTCACAGCGACGCCAGTGAAATGCCGCAAGGCTTTGCAACGTCGTTCGAGGCAGCCATGTATTTGTGGCTCGTTCTCGTGATGTTGATTTGCGCAGGACTGCAAACGCGGAAGGGCTATGTCGATACCAATCGTTTTGGGCAAACCGAGCATCTTCCTGTTGGATATTTCCTGCTTGTCAGCGGTCTTAGCGGCGCCGCGTTCGCGCTTGTTATTGCTGCAATACGCTGTATCGCTGAGGCGCAGATCGTACCGCTCGAAAGCGTCTTTTGGTTGGCGAATCTGGCCACGGGCGTGTTCTGCGGTGCGATGATTTTCGCGGCCACGTTTGCTGTCCTGTGCGCAACGTTTTTCACGGCGAAAAGACGCCGTGCCAAGCTCGAGACAGAACTCGACTCCACTGACGATAACTAATGCGCAATGGGCTGGCTCTGGGTATCCAGAACCAGCCCATTTGATGTTCGACGAGCCGAGTTGGCGTCTCTCACAAAAGTAACTAGGAGCTAGCGAGGCTTATCAGAATTGACCTCATCGGCGGTGTCGTTTTCGAGGGCCGTGCGGCGGGCGCTGTAGGCGATGAGGCCGGCGCCTGCCGCGGCGAGTGCTGCAGCGGCTGCCGTCAGGGGAGCGTTGACATCGCCCGTGCCCGCAAGCGCGCCCGCTTTTCCGGAGCGCTTGTTAGTGCCGTGGTCCTTGCCACTGCTGGAGCTGCTTCCGCCGGAGTCGCCGCCCTTGTCAGTACCGCCGCCACTCGAGCTGCCACCGCCGTCCGCCGTCATCGGTGCATCGTGAAGCCCCGTCGTATCCGCGTTGTCGCATACGCCGACCTGAACTTCTGAGCGTTCGCATGCCGCGTCGGGCACATGAAGCTCGTGCAGTACGGCACCCAGCGCCGAGTTTGTCCCCGGTCGAATTTCCTCGAGCGTTACGGGATCGAGCGCCACCAGATTACGCGCCTTCGCATACAGCGTTACTCGTTTGCCAACTTCGTCGCTCCAACTCTCGGGAATGGCGAAGCTCATGCGGAACTGTGCCGTGCAACCCGGTGCCAGCACGGCGTTGCCGTTGTCGGCTACCAGCGGGTGCGTTGCAAAATGTGCGCCCATCGTCTCGAGCGCGTACTTCACGCGTGCCATGTCGTTGGCCGAAGCGTCCTCGGTAAGCTCTGAATCGTAGATCGAAGCCATGCGTGCGTTCGCTCCGAATCCGATGGATGCGCTGGAAAACGGCTGGCTGGAGCCCTCTCGGTACAGATCGATCGTGCCGGCGGTCAGCAAGGTGTTGCCGTCGTTTCGCACCGTGACCATGAAGGATTCGCCTGCTGCTCCGGGCACCACTGCGCCCGAGGTAGCGACCGCGCCCGTCGGAGTGGCACACGCCACCAAGGGCACTTCGATGCCGTGCAGCTCTGCCTCGCTCTTCTCCGCGCTCACAATGTGCGTGGCGAGCGCGGAGAGCATGCCTCCCGACGTCAAAAATGTCGTTATCTGATCGACGGGATGGTCCAGCTCACACATCACGAACGGCTCCGTAAACAGATCGCCTGCCAAGGTGCTGGCGAAGATGCGGAAGTGCTTACCCATTACCGCTACCGGGTTGCCTTCTTCGTCGTAGGTCTGTCCCACCTTGCCGTCGGTGTTCTCTACGTACATCACGCACCGGCCGTTGTCGCTTACGCTAAACGATGCCGGGCCACAGCCTGCGGCACCCACGGGCTGCGTTGCAAATGCCGATGCGTCTCGCGTCCAAGTAATATGCTGCAGTCGCTCGTTGACGGTAGCCAAAAAGCCCGTGTGCTGCGGCCACGGAACCGCGTGGGGTACTGCGGCATCTGGCGACATAACGCCCCAACCCGCGATGGATTGGCCGATCACGGCGTACGATGCGCAGCCACAACCGCTTACAGTATCGTATGCAACGGGCACCACCATTTTGCCGTTGATATTCTCGGGCGCGCCCAGCTCGATACTCGACGGTGCCTGCGAAAAGCGGAGAACTTGGCGGAACGTCAGGCTGTCGCCCGAAACGTCCGACCACAGGGTAAAGCACTCCAGCGCAACCTCAGCCTCGCTGCCGAGCGCCTTCTCTGCGGTGGTTCCGCGGCGGTGGAGGTAGGCACCCGACAGGCGCCCGTCGACCAGCGTCTTGCCCACCGTGATGCGTGGGCACTGCAGGCAATGGTAGCCATCCTCCTGAAGGCGGCCGCGAGAGATGCTGCGCCATGACGTATGCGACACCACGCGGATCTCGTCATTACTTATGCGCAGACGCACAACGGACAGTATGCCGGATGTGCTCGCCGTATCGAAAAGGGTGTTGTCGCCGGCGGGGCGCTCGCCCGAGACCAGCAGCACGTAGGCGTCTTGGTTTCCTCTTCCGTCCTTATATTCCACCACGTCGAAGTCGTAATCGTATATGCCGTCGCGCTCCACGTCGCCCTCGCCAAACCCAAGGGGGAAGTCCACGGGCGTGGGAGTGGACCACGTGCCGTTCGTCTTTGTATGCACTACCAGGCGCGAACGACCATTCTCGCCGTAGCGCACCGAGGCGATACGGAATAGGCACTCCACGCCGGCAATCATCGTTAGCTTCATGTGGGCTTCGCTGAGCACGCCGGAAAACAGCACGTTGTCGCTCGAGGGTTTTATGCCGCCACGCTCGTCCTCCGACACGCCGGCAGAATTGGCGTTGGGGTCCGCAACGGCGTTCGTCGCCTGCCCGATATAGGTGTACTCATACATCGGCGCGGTGTTTTCGTCGTTCTCTATCAGTGCGTGGACGAAATGCTCGATCTGTCCCGTGTCGTCGCTTTCTGCATCCGCCTCGAGCTCAATGCGCGTGACCGCTTGATCCCAATCGCGCACGACAGGCGCGGCGTTTACGGCAGTGGCCTTAACCTCGGCGCGTGCGAGCAGTTCGGCGTTGGTGACGATGGTGGCCGATGCGATAAATTGCGGCACGCCGCCCGCCTCGATGTTGCCGGCCGAGCCGAAGCAGACATCCAGCGTATAAGGCGTATCTCCACCCAAGGCCAGCTCAGAGCGCTGGAGTACATACTGGTCGCCGTTGTCCACCGACATATTCCACGAATCGATGAGTGTGGGCCACGACCCCGACCAAGCCTTGGTGGTCCACTTGAACATTACGAACTGGAGTATCACGTCGACATCGACGTCTGCACCTACGCGCAGTCGCGGAAGCTGGTGTCCATCTGCCTTCTCGTACCCAATGAACAGCGTGAGGGATGCGGCGCCGCGCACGGCAGACGAAGCGACGCCTGCAACGCCGGCGCCAAAGGTGACGGCAAGCCCGATTTGGATGGTGAATGAGCCTGAGGTGTTTGAATAGTCGAGCGAAATGTTTTTAAAAAACGCCGCGCCACTGCCGTGCGTGTGGGCGCCCACGGCGAGCGCCAGCTTCGCCAGCACCCAGGGGTTGACGTTTAGGAAAAACGGCACCGGTCCTAGGGTAAACTGCTCGGTCCAATTGAGGTCGGTTCTTACCTGGAAGAGGGCCTTAATATTGCCGTATGCGGGGTCGTTGTTGTTACCCCAGGTTTTGCCCACCCAATCGTAGGCGAGCGAGCCGTACAGCTGTGTGGCGATATCCATCGTGAACAGCGGCGTGCAATGGTGACGAAGGAGCTTGGTGTTTCTTGGATCGGTGCCCGAACCGGCACTCATCCTCTTGTACTGATTCCACTTCCCCTCCATCTCGTCGAGGTAGCGGTTTGCCTGCTTGGCGCCCGACTCACGTGGCGATTTCTTCCAGTATTCCGGATCAGGGTTGCCCGAATCGTTCATATAGCTGGCTGGTTTGTATCCTCCGCCAAACAGCACGTATCCAGCAAACGAGAAATCGAACAGAATGGGAAATGTGGGCATCCAGCACGTGAACTTATTGCCGCCGATACCGGGAAACGCCGCGGGGAAATCAAACGGAGTGATCTCTTGGTCCATGGTGGTGGGAATGATGGTGGTCGAGCCCGATTCCGCCTTTGCGGCCGGCGCGGTGACAACGGCCATAGGGGATGAGAGCGTGTAGGTTTTGCCCTGGTAGCCGAGCATAAAGCGCAGCTTGCACCCTTCCTCCAGAAGGCCCGAAGCTACATCGAGGAACGTGTCTTCAAGCGTGAACGTCGCCAGATTATCCGCGCCCGATGCGCTGGCCTTGATCTGGCCGATCTGCGTGACGGTTTCGGTTGAGCTGCCCGCAGCGGGCATCACTTTATTGATATGCAACGTTGCCTGCCCGCCCTGCGGCAGATGAGCCTGCACGGTAAAAGCGTGCGTGTCGGGCTGGTCGTTTGCTGCTTCGTCCGCTGGCATTGCCATAAACGTGGCGTCGGCGTACTGGATGTCCCATTCGTCGAACGTGAGCTGTCGAAAATACGGCTCGCCATCGGAGAGCGGACGTGTGGGTGCGGTAATAGCGGTGCCGCCCTGGATACGCGCAAGGGGAATCTCGACATCGCGGTAGCCTGCCATGCTAATGGAGATGCCGCCGTTAAAGTCGTACGCGTCGAGAAGCGTTGCCTCGTCCACGTAGCCTTCTGAAAGAGGGGCGACCTCAAAGATGGCCGTGCCTTCGTCATCGGTCGTGGCGGTGAGCTGCTTGCCTGCGGCATAGCGCGATATGAGCGTGACCTGGGCACCCGTGATGGGCGTATTCTTGTTGGCGACGTCGACCACGACCACACCAAACATGGTGCGCGAGAGCACCAAGACCTTGAAGGGATCATCTTCGTCGGCGTATGCCTCGGCGGGGGCGAACGGCAATATGAAGGCGTTTGCGCTTCCCGGCACGCGCGGCAACATAATGCTCGCCAGCGAGGACGCTCCGGCAACAAGTAACGAACGGCGATCAAGCATCTTTGGCTCCCATCCCGCAGGTATCGGTGGAAATAATCCAATTTTGCGAGAAGGCATCCTGTCACGGTAGTGCCGTCCGAGGGCCAAAATGTCCAATTTGAGCGAGCGAAACGCCGGGGCTCCGGGGCGCACGTGCCGCGCTAGGCAGTCTGGCTGCTAACGCAGCATATGCGCGACCAGCTCAGTGCGCGTGCCGATGCCAAGCTTTGCATACACGTTGGACAGTCGATTTTTAACGGTACCTGGCGACACACCCATATGACGAGCGATTTCGGCGTTGGTCCATCCGCGGCAGGCGAGCATGGCCATGGTGAACTCTGTGGTCGTCAGGTCGTCAGCCACGTCCTCGCCCGAATCGGGGTTGTGGATGCGCCGCCAGCCGTAGCTGAATCGATACGTAATCTCGATGATGCGTGCGAAATCGTCAGGGTATTGCGATTTTAGGCATGCCTCGATGAGTCCCTGCAAAAGGCCGTGGTGTTCGCCGATGAGCTCGATAAGGCCGTCGGGGCGCGCAATGTCCCAAGCAGCTCCGAAGTGCGTTTTTGCGGCGTCGATGTCCTTGAGGCTCATGCATGCCATGGAAGCTGCCAGGTGCAGGAATAGTTCCGAGATGGGATAGCTTCCCTGTTTCATAATCAGGGCGTTTTCCGCCATGCCTAGGCTGCGGCCGTATTCGCCGCGCAGATACAAGGCGTGCGCCATCACGTAGCTGGCGAACAGGCGCAGGCCTTCGGGCAGATGCGCCGCAAGTGGATAAAACTCTTCGGCAGAATACGGGGAAGGCAAGTGCAACAGGACGCTCGCGGCCGAGGCGAACAGGATATGCGTGGCGTGGATGGCGGGCGATTCTTTGTCGGCTGGCGTATCGAGGATGCCCGCAAGGCACCGACGGGCGTCGGCGATACGGTTGAGCGACAGACTGGCATATCCGCAGATAAAGCATGCGGAATAGCGCGGTGCGGGATCGGTGGCGTCAAGATAGGGGCGTGCTGTCTCGGCGGCGAGGGTGGCCTGTCCGCGAAAGTACAGCGCTTCTGCCGTGGCGATGGTGCGTGAATCGGGGTCGGGAATGCCTGCAACTGCAGCGTCAATCTGCCCCGGCACAAAGGCGGTGCACATCAACGGCATGGGAACGTGTGGGTAGCCATCGCAGTCCATCTTCCATCTCCCAACAGCTGGCAACAATAGCAGCAATTGTACCCCTGTTGCTCGGGACCCCTTTCGTTTTACTGTTCGGTTAACGCTGCGGATCGTTTTGGAAGGCTTACGAGCATGGTAGTCCCGTTCTCAGAACTTGTTTCGACCTCTACCGTGCCACCGTGAAGCGCTGCAATCTCCCAAACAAGCGCTAGCCCGAGTCCTGCGCCGCCGTATGCCCTGCTGCGGGATTTGTCTAGACGAAAGAACGGCTGGAAGATGCTCTCTCGGTACTGCTTGGGTATTCCCGGGCCCTCATCTTTGACTCGTAGGAGCACGTGGCTGTCGCTGTCGCTGATGGAGACGCTGACAGTCGAGTCGGTGCGGCTGTAGCGGATAGCGTTTTCGACCAGGTTGAACACCAGTCGGTACAGCAGCGTGTCGCTCCCGATTACTAAAGCGTCTCCAGCACAATTGAGGACTATGCCCTTATTTTCGGCAAGTGGTGCAAGATCGGTGAGGACCTCTTCGGACAAGGGGCCAAGTTCCACATCGTCCTCGCAAGGAACGCTGCGGAGCTCACTCATCTCGAGCAATACCTTGGTCATTCGGGACATGCGCTCGGTTTGTTCTTGTAGCAGGCCGAGCAACTCGGCTGTTTCGGGTTGTAAGTTGGAGCGCTCGGAGACAAACAGTTCGATCTGTGCCTGCATAAGGGCGAGCGGGGTTCGCAGCTCGTGCGCGGCGTTGCCGGTAAATTGACGCTGCGCGGAGAAACCTTCGTCGAGTCGGACAATCATGTCGTTGAAGGAGGCGCTGCATCGCTGTAGTTCGGTGGGTACATCTTTGCTGAGCTTAATTTCGCTTAGGTTGTCAGGCTGCACGCGCTCAACCTGGGCTGCAAAAGCCCGTAGCGGTTTGAGTGCACGGCCGCTCACAAAGTATGCCAGCACGCCGCCAAGGAGTGTGACTCCAGCCGTGATGCGCCAGGCTGTCGTGCCAAAAGATTCCTGTGCGTCGTTTACGACGATCGTGACCTCGTCATCGAGGGTCGCTTTCGCTGGGTCGAACGCCTGGGGCTCGTCTTTGCCGGGCGTGCTAAAAGCCGAGATATCGTTGCCGATGGCTTCCATATAGCGCATGCCCGTATAGCCGACCAGACAGTTCGTCAGCACGCATGCCGCACACGTCAGCAGTGCCGTCATGATCGTTATGCGCCATTGCAGCGAAAGCCTTTTCATTTGCTATCCTCCATAACGTAGCCCTCTCCAATCCGATTGCGAATCGGGTCGTATCCCAAAGCGCTGCGTAGCTTTTTGCGGAGCGACGAGATATGAACGCGGGTTGCGTTGCTAAAGCTGTTCACGCTGCTATCCCAAACGTGCTCGATAAGCTCCTCTTGACTTACCGGACGCCCCTGATTAAGCATCAGGTATTCCAAGATTCCCGTTTCCTTGCGTGTAAGAGATAAAGCCTCGCTGTCCACGGAAGCGATGCGCGCCTTGGTGTCAAAGCGGAGCTTTCCACAAGTTAATACTATGTCGCTTTGTGCGAAGCGCCTGAGGGTAAGGCTGCGGATCCTTGCCGCAAGTTCGTCCAGATGAAACGGCTTGGTAAGGTAATCGTTGGCGCCGGCATCGAGTCCGGCGACTTTATCGGATACTTCGCCACGCGCGGACAGAATCAGTACCTTAGTCTCGCAATCGGTTTTCCTAAGTTCCCTGAGTACGGTCATGCCGTCGATACGGGGAAGGTTGAGGTCGAGTACCACGAGGTCAAAGACTTCGACGCCCAGCAGGTCGAGCGCCTCCTGCCCGTCGTGGCAGCAGTCGACGCTGTACGCCAAGTTTCGCAAGCTGCGTGCGATTGCATCGCACAGTGCTCGCTCGTCTTCGACGATCAAAATACGCATAACAGTCTCCTTGCACATTCCAAATCGCGCTTAACACGGATTTTATAGTCGATATGGTCCAATGGTCGCGTAACGAAAGGAGTGGTTGGGTTGTTCAAAGCGGTAAAACCCGTGGTACAGGTCGCTTTGTTGATCGTCGGAATTACCATGGTGTGCTTTGGTGTTATGCGTGGCGAGGCGGATGCCGTGCTGGCCAAAGCGATTAGGCTGTGCTTGGAGTGTATCGGAATTGGATAAAAGAGAAAACACTGCGTCGCATGTTTTGGCCCGATTTCGCGGATTCATTCAGGCGGCGGCAACACTTATTACCAACATTCACCTGCCAAACTTTGCCAAAGGCGGCATCTATCAGGGCGCGGGAAAAACAGTCTGCGTACCTGGACTTAATTGCTATTCGTGCCCCGCGGCATCGGGTGCGTGCCCCATCGGGTCGTTCCAGTCGGTGGTAGGTTCATCCAAGTTCAACTTCTCTTACTATGTTACCGGTACGCTCATTTTGCTCGGCGTGCTGCTGGGACGCTTTGTATGCGGCTTTCTGTGCCCGTTTGGCTGGCTTCAGGAGCTACTTCACAAGATTCCCGGCAAAAAGTTCTCCACGAAAAAGCTTAAGCCGCTCACGTACATCAAGTACGTCGTGCTCCTGTTTGCCGTGGTGCTGCTGCCCGTCTTGGTGGTTAACGACGTGGGCATGGGCGACCCGTTCTTTTGTAAGTACATCTGTCCGCAGGGCGTGCTCGAGGGCGCCATTCCGCTGGCCATTGCTAATGCCGGCATTCGATCTGCGTTGGGACATCTCTTTACTTGGAAACTTGCCGTTCTCATTGCCGTGGTAGTGCTGAGCGTTTTGTTCTACCGCCCCTTCTGCAAATGGATTTGTCCGCTCGGCGCATTCTATGCGCTCATGAATAAGGTGTCCCTATTGGGGATCCGGGTCGATGCATGCAAATGCGTCTCGTGCGGCAAGTGCTCAAAGGTTTGTCAGATGGACGTTGATGTGGTCCACACGCCCAATCATGCCGAATGCATCCGGTGCGGAAAGTGCATCGGGGCCTGTCCCGTCGATGCCATTAGCTATCGCTATGGCCTGGATGTGTCGGCGGAAAAGCTCCCCTTGACCGCCGATAAAAAGTAAACAAGCTTCGACAAAACGGAGGAATGACTATGAAGCTTTCTAAGATTGCGGCCCTGTTTATGGTGCCGGTATTGGCCTTGTGCCTTGTGGCATGTTCGGCGCCTGGTGGCAATGCGAGCGAATCTGCGAGCTCCGATCCTAAGATTGCAGAACTCACTGCGCAGAAGCCGGCCAATGCCGACGAGGCCGCCGAGCTGTATGCGAAGCTCATGCAGAAGGAGAACGAGATCTTTTCGAGTGATAACGCGCTGTGGGAAAAGGTATTCAATGCGGCAAATAAAGACTCGGCAATGATTGAGGATGGCAGCAATTACGGCGATTTTCTGCTCAAGACCATCGACGGCGCCAAGGATGAGTTCACGGCGGATGAGCTTAAGACACTCAAGGCCGGTGCACAGCAGATTAAGGAGATCGAGGACAAGCTCGAGAGCCTGGAGAAGGAGTTCCCCGGCTGTGGAAGCACGCCGAGTGCAGGCGAGAGCGTCGACGCTTCGACCGCTGGCATGACGGCTGGTGCCAATGCTTCGAGCGAGGCGACGAAGTTCCCCAGCTTTACGGGCAAGGACCTGGACGGCAACGACGTGAGCAGCGACGAGCTGTTCTCTAAGAACAAGGTTACCGTCATGAACTTCTGGTTCACCACTTGCAAGCCGTGCGTGGGTGAGTTGGGCGATCTTGAGAAACTGAATCAGGAGCTTGCCGAGAAGGGCGGCCAGGTCGTGGGCGTCAATTCCTTTACGCTCGATGGCAACAAGGGCGAGATTGCAGATGCCAAGGACGTGCTGAGCAAGAAGGGCGTGACATATAAGAACATCTGGTTCAAGTCGGATAGCGAGGCCGGTAAGTTTACGTCAAATTTGTTCTCGTTCCCGACAACGTATGTCATCGATCAGAATGGCAACATCGTAGGGGATCCAATCGTGGGAGCCATCAGCTCCGCCGAGCAGCGCGCAGCACTCGACAAGCTTATCGACCAGGCGATTGCGAATAGCGAGCAGTAAAAACCGCGTAAAGCATAGCGAGGATCGTGTGTCGCTGTGCGAAGTAGTCTGCTGCCTTTCAAGATAATCTCCACCATTTTGAGGTCCCGCTCGGGACCTCTTCTTTTGGGCACCATCCCGTTCGTTTTTTGGCGCGGTTCGTTACATTCCTCACTGGCTCCGGCAAAAATGGGGATAGAGTAGGACAAACGCGTCGAATACGAACGGCGGGGGAGAGTGGGCGAGTGCGTCCGCGTGGGAGAGGTTGCCGTCCATGTTGGAGCTCAAAGGTATTTGCAAAAGGTACGTCACGCAGTCGTTTACGCAGGTGGCGCTCGATAACGTGAGCCTGGCTTTTCGCGATAACGAGTTCGTGGCCATTCTGGGACCTTCGGGGTCGGGTAAAACTACGATGCTCAACGTTATCGGTGGGCTCGATCATTTCGATTCTGGCGACCTGCTGATCGACGGTATTTCGACCAAAGACTTTCACGATCGCGATTGGGATGCCTACCGCAACAACCGCATCGGCTTTGTGTTCCAAAGCTATAACCTCATTCCGCATCAGACCATTTTGGAAAACGTGGAGCTGGCGCTCACGCTCACGGGCGTGGGGCATGCCGAGCGTCGCCAGCGTGCGCGCGAGGCGTTGGAGAAAGTCGGCTTGGGCGAGCACGTTAACAAGCGCCCGAGCCAGCTTTCGGGCGGGCAGATGCAGCGCGTGGCCATCGCCCGCGCCCTGATTAATGATCCCGAGATTGTGCTGGCAGACGAGCCGACCGGCGCTTTGGATTCAACGACATCCGTACAGGTCATGGACCTGCTCAAGGACGTGGCGCGCGACCGCCTGGTCATCATGGTCACGCACAATCCCGAGCTGGCGTACCAGTACGCCACGCGCATTGTTAACCTGGCGGACGGCAAGATCACCGACGATTCCGACCCTTTTGATGTCGCCGACGCCACGCGCCGCGAGGCCAAGCCTACACGCAAGACCTCGATGAGCTTTGTGACGGCGCTGGGGCTTTCTGCCCGCAACCTTATGACCAAAAAGGGCCGTACGGCCATGACGGCCTTTGCGGGCTCGATTGGCATTATCGGTATTGCGGCGATTCTGGCGCTGTCCAATGGCGTAAACGGCTACATCAAAAAGGTCGAGGAGGATACGCTCTCGAGCTACCCACTCACCATTTCCAAGCAGGATTACGACCTGTCGTCCATGATGGGCGGACAGGGGGCTGCGGATGATGACTCGACTGAAAACGTGGATTCGTCCGACGACAGTGCCGGCGGCAAGGCCAAGGGAACCGATAAGATTCCTGTGGTTACGGCCGTAAAGGATATGTTTGCGAGCGTTAAGTCCAACGATATGACGAGCTTTAAGGCATGGCTCGATGCCGGTGGCGACGGTATCGACAAAGAGGTCAACGCCATCCAGTACGGCTACGGCGTGACGCCGGTTGTCTATCGTGCGGGTAAGGGCGATGAGAAGCCCGTCCGGCTTGTTCCCAATGCTATGACCGAGGCAATGAGCGGAGGCGCGAGCTCGGCGGCAACGGTGAGCATGGAATCCATGGGAACCTCGGTCTTTAACGAGATGATTGACGACCAGAGCCTGCTCGACAGCCAGTACGATGTCGTCGCCGGTCATTGGCCCACGTCTGCCGACGAAGCCGTAATGGTGCTTTCGAGCCGCGGCACGGTGGGCGACTATACGCTCTACAGCATCGGCGCGCTGGATATCGATGAGCTCAACGATCTGGTTAACAGCGCTATGACGGCTGACGGTGGGGTCGAAACGCCCGAGACTGGCACCGACTTTACCTACGACGATGCGTTGTCCACGACGTTTAAGGTGTTGTCGCCGGCCGATGCCTATCGCAAAAACGAAGAGACCGGCATGTGGACCGACATGTCTGGCGACGCCGACTTTATGGCCGCCAAGGTTGCCGACGGTATTGACGTGCACATTGTGGGCGTGGTGCGACCTAACGAGACGGCCAATGCGAGTGCATTGTCTCCGGGCATTGCCTATACGCATGCGCTGACTCGCCAGCTTATGGAGCGCGCCGCCGATTCGCAGATTGTGCAGGAGCAACTCGCCCACCCCGAGACGGATGTCTTTACGGGCAAAACCTTCGACGAACTGCAAGGCGAGGCCAAGCAAGGCGTGGATCTGGGCAGCATGTTCAGTGTGGACGAGGCAGCGCTCAAGAGCGCGTTTTCGTTCGATACATCTGCGCTCTCGGGTGCGGCCGGCGGTATGGACCTTTCTGGCATCGATCTGTCGGGGCTGGACATTGACCTTTCGGGCGTTGGCAAGGACATCGACTTCAGCGACATCATGGCAAAAGCGCCAACCCCAGATTTCTCGGGTATCTTTGACGGTCTGGAACTCACGCCCGAGCAAATGCAGCAGGTGGGAACACTAGCCAACCAGCTGTTTGAGGGCTTTTTGCAGTCTGATCAGTTTAAGGCGCTGTCGCCCGAAGATCTTAAGGACGCGTCAAAGCTCTCTGCCGCATTCTCGACGTATCTTGAGAATGATGCCGCAGCCCAGCAATGCCTAGCTCAGCTCAAGGCCCTCGGCGGCGATGCCCTAGCAGAGCGTCTCCAGCAGGCGATGACCGACTATGTCCAAAAGCAGCTGGCTCCGTATCTGCAGCAGGCTATGGATCAGGTGATGAAGTCGATCAGCGATCAGATTGCGGCGACGGTGTCAGCTCAGCTCAAGGCAGGCGCGGCAGGGCTCATGGGCCAGATGGCGATGCAGATGTCATCGAGTTTTGCCAACTTGGCGAGCGCTATGCGTGTGGATGCGAGCGCCTTTGCTCGTGCCATCCACTTCAACATGGACGCTGAGGACCTGAGTTCGCTCATGATGAGCTATGCCAAGGCGTCGAAGCTCACCTACGACAACAATCTGACCACGTTGGGCTATGCGGACGAGGCAGACCCCATCTCGGTCAAGATTTTCCCGCGCGACTTTGAGGCCAAGGAGCGCGTGCTCGATCACATCGACGCGTACAACAAGCAGGTCAAAGCCTCTGGCCACGATGAACAGGCAATCTCATACACCGACTACATGGGCATCATCATGGGCTCGGTGACCGACATCGTGAACACCATCAGCTTGGTGCTCATCGCATTCGTGAGTATCAGCCTGGTGGTGAGCTCCATCATGATCGGCATCATCACCTACATCAGCGTGCTGGAACGCAAAAAGGAGATTGGCATCCTGCGTGCGATCGGCGCGTCGAAGCGTAATGTGGCCAACGTATTCAATGCCGAGACCTTTATCGAGGGCCTCATTGCCGGCGTCTTCGCTGTTGTCGTCGTGGTGGCCGTGAGCTTTCCGGTTAATGCCTGGGCGCTTACTGCCAAACAGGTACCCAATCTGATGAGCCTGCCCGTGCAGGATGCGCTGGTGCTCATTGCAATTTCGGTGCTGCTGACGGTTGTCGCTGGCCTGCTGCCGGCCCGTAGCGCGTCCAGGAAGGATCCCGTGGAGGCCTTGCGCTCCGAATAATGTGACAAAGGGGCAGTCCCTTTGCCACGTTCGTTGATATGAGAGAAGAGAAGATGATTCTATCGTTGGCCCCTATGGAGGGGATTACCGGGCATGTGTTCCGTCGCGTGCATGCGGAGTGCTTCGGTGCACTCGATTGCTATTACACGCCGTTTTTGCCGCCGCCGCGGGTGGGAAACCGCTTTGGCGGCAAGGCGTTTAAGGAGATCGATCCTGCCAACAACCAGGGGCTCAACGTAGTGCCCCAGCTCATGTCCAAGAACGCGGACGAGTTTGTGTGGGCGGCACAGGTGCTCGCCGACATGGGATACCGTGAGGTCAATCTTAACCTTGGCTGCCCCTCGGGAACGGTTGTCGCCAAGGGCAAAGGATCGGGTTTCTTGCGCAACTTGGACGAGCTCGAGGTGTTCTTGAGCGATGTGTGCGAGCGGTCGCCGTTGCCGGTATCGGTCAAAACTAGGCTGGGGCTCGAGGACGACGACGAGTATGAGCGCGTGCTCGATCTGTATTGCCGCATGCCGCTGGCAGAGCTAATCGTGCATCCGCGTGTGCAAAAGGACCGCTATACGGGCTCGCCGCGCAAGGAGTTCTATGGCGAGACTCTGGAGCGTGCGCCGTTCCCCGTGGCCTATAACGGTGACATTTTTGATCTTGAGGATATGGACGCGCTGGTGGAGGCCTATCCCGGCACGCGCCATGTGATGTTGGGGCGTGGCCTGCTCGCGAACCCCGCTCTGGCTCGCATGGTCAAGGGCGGCCCTGCTGCAACGGCTGCTGAGCTGCAGCGCTTCCACGACACGCTGTTTGCGGCATATGCAGAAGAGATTGGCGGTAACGCGGTCTTTCGTATGAAGGAGTGGTGGTTCTACGCCAAGTGCGCCTTCGCTGACCCCGCTACCGTTCATAAACTCGTACGCAAGACTAAAAAGGTCGACGAATACCGCGCCGCCGTCGATCGTGTCTTTCGCGAGCAGCCACTCGCACCCATAGCTCGCTTCCGCGGCTAGTTAGTCATCGGGGACGTTCTTTAGCGACTAGTCATTTAAGAACGTCCCCGATGACTACCCGCAAAAACTGTACGTCAGCATCCAAAGATGTCGAAAAATGTCGACTTTGGATGCTGGCGTACATGTTTGGGTTCGGAGGGTGACTAGGCAATCATCGCATCGAGCGTGATGAGCTCCCTGAGTCGCTCCGTGCGTGTTTGCCCATGGCGCTTTGCTTTTGCGTCAAACGCATCAAGAACAGACTCACCCACACGTGCCGATAAAACAACGCTTGGCTCATCGGAGATCGACGGCCTTCCCAGCTTGATGGTGCGACCCTTCGGCCACTCATCTTTTTCGTATGCCTCCGCGGCTTTCTCCAACTCTCCGGGAGCAAACCCCATCATCTTTTCGAGCTGCTTAGCGTCCATAGCGCCTCCTATCGATCGGCATAATGTCGAGCAGAGGTCAACGGATACTCTTTTTGTATACAGTTTTGTAGACAAAAATACAAACAGTTTATCAGGCTAATTAGCTTGTTTTGACCCGCGTGTTCGATAGGAAATGAGCATTGACGGTTTCGATACTCCTTTGCTTTTCAGCCTGGAATTTGGATGCTCATTGAACTTCCGGAGGGGAGCGCTTTATTAAGCTATCGAGATTCTGAGCAGGAGCTCTCACTGGTCTTCGATAATGGGACCAGCTTAATTCGCGACACAGTGTGTCGCGAATGGGAGTAGTCGTTAGGTGTCCTTCAATGGCTAGTCATATAAGAACGTCCAAGTGTCGGATTTTGTCATTTAGTGTCGTCCTCAGCGGCTATTCTGGAGGGTCGTGGTCAAAAAAGGGCAAATATGAGTACTGTTGCCATTATAGTTGCATTTATTTTGCTATAAATAGTAGCTCCTGATGAGACTTGTTCCCATTAGGAGCTACTTTTATTGAACATATGAGGAGAAATAGCGTCGTCTACGGACGTATGGAACGTTGAATAGTTCCTGAAGTGATCAAAATCGCTGCTACTAAACAGGTAGCAGTACTCATATTTGCCCTTTTTTGACCACAGCCCTCTCGGAAACCTTTCCAGAGGCGTCAAACAGCCATAATCCAAAGGTCGCCTCAAACAATTAGCCGGCTAAGAGCGTCCATGACTACCCAAAAGCTGTACGCCAGCATCCAAAGATGTCGAAAAATGTCGACTTTGGATGCTGGTGTACATGTTTGGGTCGTATGGGCTGGGGCCCTGGACGGACAGAGCGTGCGTACTAGAGCAGATTCTCCTGCAGCCATGCGATGATGTCGCTCGATTCGTAGAGTGGTTTGCCGTCGATGAACAGGCAGGGAACCTGGCGTTTTCCGCCGACGGCGATGAGTGTCTGCTCGGCTTCGGTATCGGTCGAGATATTGCGCTCGGGGATGGTCACACCGTTATCGGCAAGGAATCGTTTGACTTTTATGCAATACGGGCAGCCGGTCATAACGTACAGCGTGAGCTCATGATTAGTAGCCATGGGTCTCCAATCGGTTGAGGTTTCGATTGAAATACCCAAAGCAGCCGCGGTCTATGCGCGCGTCAACGACGACTCGATGGCCTGGACCAGAAACGCCGTGGCTCCGGTGCCGCAGGGCTTGTCGTAGTAGTCAACAAAGCGCTGGTCGGCAAGATAGCCGTGGGCGAGGCCCAGGTATGCTTCGTCTTGGGGCTCGTGTCCCCAGTTAAGGGCAATCCATCGACGGTGCATTGCGACAAGTTTGTGGGCCTCGTTGCTCTCTGGGTCGCCAATGCCCATGGCAATCGAAAGCTGGCCCAGAACAGCGCGTTCAAGTTCCTTCATGTCGTTCCATGTCTGAGGATCCATATCCAGTAACGTTTCGTTTGCTGCATCGATAGCCTCATTGCCATAGCGAGCCCGAGCCTCGGCGCCGTAGCGTTCCTCGTTTTCCTGCACGGTGCGCCAGCGCTCCAGTTGCGGCAGGACGGCGCCCATGAGCGAGACGGCTTCGTCGAGCGACATACCTGTGTTTTGTGCTAGCCGTGGGGCACAGTCCTCGATCATTGCCTCCATCGTGGTGTCGTAGGTGTACTGGCCGTGGTCGTAGCACCACTTGCAGTAATGTTCGGTCGTGGCGCCCGTGGCATCGGTGCCGCAGTCGCCGGGCGTGAGTATCATGCCGCAGCTCTGGCAATAATGCTCGGGCATTTCGAGCAGGTGGGACAGTGGCTCGCCGGTTACGGCGGCAATGAGCTTCATCATGTCGATGCCCGGGGTGACCTCGTCGCGCTCCCAACGGCTGACGGCTTGGCGCGTGACAAAGAGTTTGGCGGCGAGCTGCTCTTGGGTAAGGTGATGGGCGCGACGGATGGCAATGAGCTTTTCTGCAAAGGCCATAGCGGCTCCTTTCTGCTGGTTGATGGCTTAAGCATACGCGGCGGCAGACGCCCTTCCAAGCAACCGTTGGTTGCACGGCGGGGGACCGCGGCGAAGAATTGCACGCAACGCCCCACGCCTCCATGCCGTACAATGACCGGCATGGAACCTATTGCACACATACATACCGACCTGCCGCAGAAGTTCGGCATCCCGCGCAACAGCTTTTTGGCGCCTCATCTGCAGGGACGCATCGTTTTTGAGCCGGAATTTGCCTCCAACGCAGCGGTTGAGGGTCTGGACTCCTTCTCTTACCTGTGGCTGCTGTGGCGCTTCGAAAACGGAACGCCCGGCGGCACGGCTAAGGACATAGCCGCCGATGCCAAAACGCAGGACAGGTCCGGCACCAACGCAAAATGGTCGAAAACTGTGCGTCCGCCGCGCCTGGGTGGAGCCGAGCGTGTGGGCGTCTTTGCCACGCGCAGTCCGTTTCGCCCTAATTCCATTGGGCTCACCTGCGTCAAGCTCGACCGCGTGGAGCTTACCGACGATGGTCCCATCATCCATGTGTTGGGGGCCGACCTGCGCGACGGCACGCCCATCTACGACATTAAGCCCTACATTCCGTTTGCGGACTGCCACCCGGATGCAACGGGCGGCTGGATTGAGGATGCTCCGTGGCAAGAGCTCGATGTTGAGTTTCCGCAGGCGCTGCAGGATATGGTCTCGCCCGCAAAGCTCCCCGGCTTGGTCGAGGTCCTTCGCCAAGATCCGCGCCGCGCGGGCAGCAAGCACGAGCCAAACCGCGTCTATCATCTTGCCTTCGCCGGGCTCGACATATCGTTTACGGTCGATGAAACCCAGCTAACCGTAGTCGCCGTCAACGACGCGCGAGACTAACCAGTCATTCGCCCGCACCCGTCAAATTAAGCGCCAAACCCCGCGCCAAAACCGCCCGTGCTGGTGGACAATAGCGCCTATCGAAACAGTCTACTTTGCACGGGGGTCCAGCATGAAATACGACTTCACTTCAATCATCGACCGCCACGGCATGGACTCCATCGCCGTTGACTCTTGGGGCGAGATCCCCGGTATGGCTCCGAACGCACCCGACGAGGGCTTCGACCGCATCCCCATGTGGGTGGCCGACATGAATTTTGCCACGGTGCCCACGGTCCAGGAACACATCATTCAGCGTGCCCAGCACCCCATGTTTGGCTACTTTAACCCGCGCGCTGAGTACTTCGATCGCATCATCGAATGGCAGAATCGCCGCAATGGCGTCGAAGGTTTGAGCCCTGAACATATCGGCTACGAAAACGGCGTGCTGGGCGGCGTCGTGTCGACGCTGCGCGCGTATGTCCAGCCGGGCGATGCGGTGCTGGTCCACAGCCCCACCTACATCGGCTTTACCAAGTCCATCGAGGCCGCGGGCTATCGCATTGTCCACAGCCCGCTTAAACTCGACAACCGGGGCGTGTGGCGCATGGACTTTGAGGACATGGAGTGCAAACTCGCCCAAAACAACATCCATGCCGCGGTGTTCTGCTCGCCGCACAATCCCTGCGGGCGCGTATGGGAGCGTGACGAAATCGAGCGCGCCATGGACATCTATCGCCAGCACGATTGCGTGGTGATCTCGGACGAGATTTGGTCCGATATCATCCTGCCGGGACACAAGCATATCCCGACGCAGTCGGTGAGCGAGGATGCCCGCATGCGCACGGTTGCCCTCTATGCGCCGAGCAAGACGTTTAACCTGGCGGGTCTGGTCGGCAGCTACCACATCATCTACAACGAGACGCTGCGCGACCGCGTGTGTGCCGTGTCCAACAAGACTCACTACAACGAGATGAACGTCCTCTCGATGCACGCGCTTATCGGTGCCTACCAGCCGCAAGGCTACGAGTGGCTGGACGAGCTCAACCAGGTGCTTGCCGGCAATATCGAGTACTTCTGCAATTACGTGGACGAGCATTTTGAGGGCGTGTCTTATTCGCGTCCGCAGGGCACGTACATGGTGTTTCTGGACTGCACCGAGTGGTGCCGCGAGCATGGCCGCGATATTCAGTGGCTGCTCGACGAGGGGGCGCGCGTGGGCGTGGGGTATCAGGACGGCCGTCCGTTCCACGGGTCCTGCCACATTCGCGTGAATCTGGCGCTGCCGCTTTCGCGCGTAAAGGAAGCGTGCGACCGCCTGGACCGCTACGTTTTTAATGCACGGTAAGTGAGCACTGCATGTGGGGCCTTCTGCCAAGTCGGCTGGAAGGCCCCGCATGGTAAAACGTCTGTAACCATTGGGCACTTGTGTGGTTTTGTTTGCTATTATTTCTTACCATTTTAGTCTGTAAACAGGATCGTCTGGAGCTCGATGAAAAGACCCCGTCGCTCGGTTGCCATATCGTTGTTTGTTGCGCTTGCGGTGGCGAGTGCCTTTGTCGTAGCGATAGCTGGCTGTTCTGGGCGTAATGGCGAAGCCTCGACGTCTGCATCAAAAGGTCTGGACGCCTCGCAGGTCAAAGACGACGACCTCAAGACGCTCAACGTCGGCAGCGACCTCTATCCACCGTTTGTGTATACCGACGAGTACGGCGATATCGTTGGCCTGGATGTTGAGATATTGACCGAGGCTTTGGCCCGCATTGGTTACAAACCAAAGTACCAGCTGATCGATTGGGAAAAGAAGAACGAGCTGCTGGCGAGCGGCGAACTCGATTGCGTCATGGGCAGCTTTAGCATGACGGGTCGCGAAAACGAGTATCGTTGGGCCGGCCCGTACCTTGCGAGCCGCCAGGTGGTCGCGGTCGATCCCCAGAGCGATATCTACACGCTTGCGGATCTTGAGGATAAGGTCGTGGCGGTCCAGTCCACCACCAAGCCCGAGGACATTTTGCTCAATCGTACAAATGAAAACGTTCCGCAGATCAAGGAACTCTACAGCTTTTCGGACGGTTCATACCTGAACCCGGCGCTCGTCGAGGGCCTGGTCGACGCTATCGCCGCGCATGAGTCCTCGTTCCTCACCTACGAAAAAGACTATGGTGTGACGTATCGTATTCTGGATGAGCCGCTGCTAGAGGTCGGTTTGGGCACCGCTTTCGATATCAACGATACGCGCGGCATCGACGTTAAGCTCACTCATGCCTACCAGGAAATGCTTGCCGATGGCACCATGGAACGTCTGGTGTCAAAGTACTTTGATGACCCTTCGCCATTTTTGAATATGGAGGGCCTGTCATGATCGATGCACCCGACCACGCCGCTCAGGAGCGGGGCAATCGTTCGGCAGGGGTATGGCTCCTTGTCGCTCTGCTGGGGATAGCGCTCTCGGTTGTTGCCGGCATGATGAGCTACGGTTACGCGACGGCCCAAGCCGAGCAGCGCTTTGCCGACGTTGTCGATTACGTGGCGACGCAGAGCCTTTCCTACGATGCATTCAATAGCGCCTATACGACCAAAAACCTGATTCGCGTTATGGAGATCGCAGGAGAGACGGCGCGCGATATGGAGCGCGACGGTTCGGTGGATAACGCCATGTTGGAGCAATATGCTGACCAGTTCAACGTGAGTGCACTGATCGTGACGGACGCATCGGGCAATTTGGTGTCCGAGTCCTCGACGGATGGCGTGGGCTACGAGTCGCTCGCTACGTATCTCAAGGAAGCACCCGTGCTGGAGGTGGCAGCCCATCCGCTTAAGTCCTATACCGCCCGCATTACGCTTTCGGATGATTCGGTCGCAGACATTGGCTGCGTAACCCGGCAGGATGACGAGGGCATCGTTGTCGCAGTAAGGCATCAGAGCGCGAAGGCAGTTGCAAGCAATACGCTCAAACTGCAGAGCTTGCTTGATGGCTATGAAACCATCGATAGCGGCAATATCGTGATCGAAAGCGACGGCAAGGTCGTTGCGACCAATGCCGTTGAACCCACCGTATTGGGCGTGTTCGATCTGCCTGCGACGGATGTCTTCATTGTCGACGGTATTAAGGATCGATGCCTGGCTGGTAAGGTCAGATTGGTTAACGCCGACGGCGAGTGGTATTTGGGCACATTTGGAAAAGCGCACAAATTCTATGTGTACACCTATGCCTCGGCGCAGCGCTACTTTGAGGTCGCCGCGGCTGTTGCCGCCGGCGTGCTGGTGCTCTACGGCGGTGTTATAGCCGTTGTTGTGACGGTGCGTCGCCGCGCTGATCGTCGACGTTTGACGGACTTGCTGCAGCAGGAGCGCGACTATGGCGACAAGCTGGCAAAGGCGGCGCGTGAGGCCTCGTCTGCCAACTCGGCAAAGACGGAGTTTCTGCGTCGCATGAGCCACGATCTGCGCACGCCCATCAACGGCATTCGCGGCATGGTCGAGGTCGGCGATGCCAATGCGGACGATCTGCAAAAGCAGACCGAGTGCCGCTCAAAAATCTGGACAGCATCGGGACTGCTGCTCGACCTTGCCAACGAGGCCCTGGATATGAGTCGCCTGGAGAGCGGGCAGGTCGACCTGGAGCTTGTTTCCACAAACTTGGCGACCCTCAACCACGAGGTGCGCGATATTCTGGAGCGCCAGGCCGAGGAGCGTCTGGTGACAATTATCTGCGACCAGCAGACCCTTAATCATCCCTATGCTCGGGTGAGCGTGACGCACCTCAAGCGCCTGTTGCTCAATATTGCCGGCAATGCCGTCAAGTACAACCGCCAGGGCGGATACGTTCGCCTGGTGTGCCGCGAGGTGGAGCCAGCGGATGGCGCCCCCGTCTATGAATACACGATCGCCGACAACGGTATTGGCATGAGCGAGGAGTTCCAACAGCACCTCTACGAGCCGTTTTGCCGCGAGGAGCAACAGGTGGAAGGCGCCTCATCGGGAACTGGCCTGGGCGCGCCTATCGCAAAACAGTTAGTCGAGCTTATGGGCGGAACCATGAGTTTTACGAGCGTCTTGGGGCAGGGGACGACGTTTACCATCCGCCTGCCGTTTGAGAAATGCAAGCGCTCCGAGATTCCTCAGGCAGTTCGCGCGGATGCGGGCGATGGCGATGCGCTCCAGGGCTTGCACGTTTTGCTCGTAGAGGATAACGATCTGAATGCCGAGATCGCGCAGTTTACGCTCAGCCGTGCCGGTGCCGTCGTGACGCATGCTAAGGATGGCGAGTCTGCCGTTGAGGCGTTTGCCGCGAGCGCACCGCACGAGTACGACGTGGTGTTGATGGACATCATGATGCCTGGCATCGATGGCCTTGAGGCCACGCGTCAGATTCGAGCACTCGATCGCGAGGATGCCGCGACCACGCCGATTATCGCTGTGAGTGCCAACGTCTTTGCCGACGACCGCAGACTTTCGCGCGAGGCGGGCATGGACGCGCACCTGAGTAAACCCGTGAGCTCGCAGGAGCTCGTTGAGGCGCTTGCGCACATAGCTGCCGACGCTTCATAAGCATATGGCCCGGTTCCAAGGTGGGTTGGAACCGGGCCATATTGCTATTTGTGAGTTTTGCTTTTGAGGCTTACTTTTCTTGAATCTGCTTGCCGCAAAGATGCTCAATCGTAATCTCGTAGAGCTGGACGCCCTTAATGTCCTTGGCGATTTCCTCTTCGACTTCCTCGGCAGAAGGGTAGTACTTAAGCGCGAGCTGGCGGACTGTATCCTCGATAAACGCGGGAGTGTCATTCGCCAGGCGACAGCGGCCAAAGACCACGGTGCTCATACCGTAGGGAGCCCAGTCACCGTCCTTGTACCACTCGTTGCCGTAAACGGTAAAGCAGACCTTGTCATCGCGCTTGAGTGAATCAACCTTGTGGCCAGCCTTGGCACCATGGAAATAAATCTTGTCGTGCTCGGTGTCAAAGAAGTAGTTGACGGGAATGGCGTACGGGTAGCCATCGTCGCCGTTGACGGCAAAGACGCCGCGCTTGCAGGTGGCGAGCAGTTCGCGCGCTTCCTCGTCAGTGATGGCGCGTTTCTTTCGACGTAAGGGCCTAAACATCGTTGGCTTCCTTTCTGCTGCGTATGGTTGTTGAGCACAAACTATAGCGAAACGGATCCGTTTTTCTTGATGCGGGCGAGTATGTTTTTGAGCTTGTTAAAGTCGAGCGGTTTGGACAGATGGGCGTTCATGCCGGCGTCGTGTGCCGCCTTGGCGTCCTCGGCAAAGGCATTGGCGGTGAGCGCGATGATAGGGATATCGGCTGCATCGACCTTCTCGCTCAGACGAATCGCGCGGGTTGCCTCGTAACCGTCCATGTCCGGCATCATAATGTCCATCAGGATCGCATCGAAGCTGCCGGCGGGATGAGACAGGTACAGATCGACGACTTCGTTGCCGTTGACGGCGCGGGTGACCACGACGCCCTCGGATTCTAGCAGCGCCTGGGCAATCTCGGCATTCAATTCGTTGTCTTCGGCGAGCAGCACGTTCATGTTGGCAAGCGAGCAGTCGAGCGCCTTCTCGACCGTATCCGTCCGCGCCTGGGGGTTCTTGTCGATATCGAGCGGAATTTCCACGTAGAACGTGGTGCCCACATGGAGCTCGCTGGTGACTTCGATGGTGCCGCCCATCAGTTCAATAAGCGACTTGACGATTGGCATGCCCATGCCGGTTCCTTGGAACTTGCTGCGCGCATCGTCACCTTCTTGGGCAAACGGCTCATAGATATGCTTTAAAAACTCGGGAGCCATGCCAATGCCGGTATCCGAAACGCTAAAGCAAAAGAGCGCGCGCCCGTTATCGAGTGGCTTGGTCTTTGAGCTAAAGGTGACGGAGCCGCCGTGCTTGTTGTACTTAATGCTGTTGTCTAACAGGTTGATCATGATCTGTCGGATATGGGTGGGACTGCCGATCATGTATGGCCCCGTGGCGTACGGCAGACTATTGTCCTGCATTGTGATGCCGTTACTGGACGCGCGGAGCTTGCACAGCACTAGCGTATCGTCACAGAGCTCTTTGAGGTTAAAAGGCGCATGCTCCAGTGATAGCTTGCGGTCTTCAATTTTGCCCATCTCGAGGATGTCGTTGATCAGCGAGAGCAGGTGATTGGCGGCAACGCGCGCCTTGGCACGGCTCTCGCGGGCGACTTGCATATCGCCTTCCTTCAATTCCTCGATCTCGATAAGGCCCAGGATACCGTTGAGCGGCGTACGGATGTCGTGGCTCATGCGCGTGAGGAATGCCGTCTTAGCGGCGTTGGCGGCATCGGCTTTTTTGCGCTCGGTTCGAGCGCGCACGAGCGCCCAGATGAGCAGGACGATGCCGACCGACAACATACCGATGAGGGTGGCTGCAATGGCGGTGCGGTTGCGATAAAGGAATTGAAGCGTGTTGGATTCCTGGGCCGTGTACGACGTGGAGGAGAAATTGCTTGCGGAGAGCGATTCTCCGGCATTGATGATGCCCTTGTTGATGATTCCCAACAGCTCGGGTTTTCCGCGCGAAATCCAGCACGAGAGCTCACAGGTGTCAGGGAGCTCGGTCGTCTCGCAGTCCTCGAGATCGTAACGGTCACCGATGGTTTTTACGCGTGAACTGGGAGCGACGATGCAGTGCGCCGTTCCCTTCCTGAGGGCGTCGAACGCTTCATCGTCGGATTGGTATTCGGTTACGGTCGCTGTGGGGAACAGACTTTCAAGTGCATTTTTGTTGACAAACGATGATTTGGTACAGGCGATGTTCTGAAGGTCTTTGTTCAGGTTGCTGCCGGTATGGATGGCGGTGAGGGATATGGTCCCCAACGATATCGACTGCACAACGCCTGTTTGCTCGGCAAACCAGTAATCTCGGTATACCGGCAGCGCAACGTCTATGCTTTCCTTTGACAGGGCCTTTGACATCATCTTGTAGCTATCAAAGGCGACGGTTTTGACCGTAATGCCAAATTTATCGTGCAGCGTCGTCGCAAGCGATGCGAGCGAACCTTCCATTTCGCCGTCTTCGTCCTCGTTGCAGTAGGGGAGTTTGCCCGTAATGTAGCCGAGCGTGATGGTGTTGTTGTTTGCTTTGAGCCAGGAACATTCGGGGCCGTTGAGCGATGATGAACCGCTGTTTTGGGTCGAGTAGCTAGATTTGACTTCGTCCTTATAGCGTGGGTTGACGCGGGCGATTGCCGTCATGGCAGCATTGATGTCCTTCATCAGGTCGGGGCGGCTTTTGGGAACGGCAAAGTAGTAGTCGCTCGAACCAATGTAGAACATGGGGGAGGCGTTGGGCGACGAGGTCGTGTCGTTCATGATGATGGCGTCGACCTCGCCGTTTGCGAGCGCATCGAAAAGGTCGCCGTTACTGCTGATTTCCTTATAGGTACAGGTAATGCCCTCGTTGGTGAGCCATTGCTGGCCAACGATGGTTTGCATGACGCCGGGGTTGAAACCGATAGTGAGACCCTGGAGTGCCTGGGGGTCACCCTTGGCCAGGTCGTCGCGATCGGGCTTGGCGTAGATGTAGTAGCGTTCAGTGCCCTCGGGGTTCGACGAGAAGAGCAGTTTTTGGGCGCGTTCTTCGGAGTAGGAGATGTTTGGCATGAGGTCAATCTCGCCGGCTTCGAGCATGTCCATAAGCTCGGTGAAGGTGCCGGAGACGTATTCGTACTGCCAGCCGGGTGTGTAGTACGAGAGGGTTTGGAGGTACTCGTAACCCCATCCCGAGAGACGCTTGCCGGGGGTGCCGTCCTGGAAGCCCTCGTTGTTGACGAGCCAACCAACGCGGACCGTTTTGACCTGCTGATCGGTATTGGCGGCATAGGCGGGGGCGGGCATGATGGTGCTCAGTACCGCGAGCGCGGCAAGCGCGACGGCCAGGGTGCGATATATAACTGAACGAAGGACAGCGGAAGCTCTCACATGCAATCCTAACGAATCGAGACATTACCGCATAAGGATACCAGCTCAGCCTGCCCAGTCGGCAGCTGTACCGCTAAACGCTCCCGCCCGGCAGTTGGGGACAGTCCCTTTCTGCCGGCACAGACGATATGAGCAGGACATAAAAACATTGAGAGCCCCTGCTGCATGAAAGACCG
>OLNW01000602.1_pt1 | contig 41257 bp, 31 predicted proteins | sample 1672121 | NCBI WGS metagenome assembly OLNW01 (sample SAMEA3136648, study PRJEB25190) | human gut metagenome
ATTGACCTTCTGGTCATGCCGCCGAAGTTGAAAGGCAGATTGCCGCTCTGGCGGGTTTGCAGCGTCAACTGGTTACGCGGTTTGGTAAAACCGCGTAACTCTAGTAGTTGGCTTCGTAGCCGTTGCCGTCGCCGGTGGGCTCTTCGTAGTAGTCCGAATCGCTCGAATCGCTTGAGTCATCGGAATCGTCAGAGCTGACCGATGAGGTTGCGGTACCGTTTGCGTAGTCGTCAGACGTGTTGTTGTTCAGGTCGCCGATCGTAGAGCTGGAACCGTCGGAAAGACCCATGGTGTTGGGACCCTTGGGATCCTTGCCGGCATCGACGCGCTCCATCATTTCCTTGAGCTCGTCCTCGTAGACAAAGACGTAGCTCACACCGTCGATCATGGTGCTGTCGTCGGCGTACGAGGGCAGGTTGGCCGAGTAGATACCGTCGACATCCATACCGCGCATGGCGTTGACCGTAGCCACGATATCCTGAACGCTCATATCGGTTACGAGCATATCGGACAGCGAATTAACCAGGCCAAAGATCTTCGTGGCATCGAAGTTATTGAGAATCTGGTTGGCAAGGGCGCCGAGCACCTGACGCTGGTGGCGCATGCGCGTGTAATCGCCGTCGGCATAGGTGTAGCGGCAGCGGGCATAGGTAAGGGCGGTGGCACCGTCCATATGCTGCTGGCCAGCGGTAATCTTAATATCCAGGTGCTCGGGGTCGTCAACATCATCGGTTGCGTTAATGTCGATACCGCCAACCGAATCAATCAGCGCCTGCATACCGTCGAAGCTGACCTCGGCATAGTGGGAAATCTGAACACCGCACAGCTCGTTGACCGCCTCGACCATGGCCTCGGCGCCGCCAACGGTATGGCAGGCGTTGATCTTCATGGTCTCGCCCTTGTACTCGACCTTGGTGTCGCGCGGAACGGAAATGAGCGTCGCCTGCTTTTGCGTGGGGTCGATGCGTGCCAGGATAATCGAGTCGGCACGATACGTATCCTCGCCCGGACGGCCGTCGGTGCCAAGAAGCAGCACGTAGAACGGATCCTTTGCCTCATCGGTGTCAACCAGAACCCGACGCAGATTGTCGGTAATGACATTAGAATCGCCGAGCTTGCCCATGATGGTGGCAAACCACAGGCCGGCAGCGGTAGTGGCACTCAGCAGCACGCCAAGCACGACAATGAGCGCGACGTGACGAATCGTGTGGCTACGACGACGTTGGCGAGCGCGCTCGGAATAACGAGCCACGTTATCGCGACTGTAGATCTTGGCCTGCGCACCAGTTGAGGGTCTTCGGGCGGTGGTATCCGCGAGGGGCTTTTTATTAAACATAGGCAACCTGTATTAGTAGATGACGGGATCGGGGACGGTAGCATGCTCGACATGCGCGCCGAGCGCCTGCAGCTTTTCGACAAACTGCTCGTAGCCGCGCTTGATGTGATGAATGGCCGAAACCTCGGTCGTCCCGTCGGCGATCAAGCCCGCTACGACGAGGGCCGCTCCGCCACGCAGATCGGGCGAGGTAACCTGTGCACCCGAAAAGCCCTTGACGCCATGAATCATGGCATGATGACTCTCGATACGAATGTCGGCACCCATGCGCACCAGCTCAGAGGCAAACATAAAGCGATTCTCGAAGATGTTCTCGGTAATAACGGAACTGCCGTCGGCAAGGGCGGAGAGTACCATAATCTGTGCCTGCATGTCCGTCGGGAAGCCGGGGAACGGAAGCGTCTGGATGTCGACCGGCTTGATACGCTCGGCACGGTTCACATGGACGCCATCCTCGACGCGCTCGCAGTCGATACCCATGAGCTCCATCTTCTTGAGCACCATGCCCAAGTGAATGGGGCAAAAGCCCGTGACATCGATACCGCGATCGTCGGCCATCAACGCACCGGCAACGATAAAGGTACCGGCCTCGATTCGGTCGCCCACTACGCGATGGGTAACAGGATGCAACTCTTCCACGCCCTCGATGGTCACGACAGGCGTGCCGGCGCCGACAATCTTAGCGCCCATCTCGTTGAGCATGTTGGCGAGATCGACGATCTCGGGCTCGCGGGCGGCATTGTCGATAACCGTGGTGCCCTGCGCGCGCACGGATGCCATGATGAGGTTCTCGGTCGCACCGACGCTGGCGAACTCGAGCGTGACGGTGGTACCGCGCAGACCTTGGGGCGCATTAGCGTTGATGTAACCGTGGGCGGTATCGAACTCAACGCCCAGGGCCTCAAGACCAAGAATGTGCATATCGATCTTGCGAGCACCCAGGTTGCAGCCGCCCGGCATGGCAATCTTGGCGCGATGGAAGCGGCCCAGCAGGGGTCCCATGACGGCGGTGGAAGCACGCATCTTGGCAACGAGCTCGTAGGGGGCCTCCCAAGAATCGACCTGAGAGGTATCAATCTCGAGCGTGTGCTCGTCGAGAACATCGATCGTAGCGCCCATGCCCTTGAGCACCTTGCCCATCACATGGACATCGGAAATATCGGGCACGTTCTGCAGCGTCGTCTTGCCCGGCGCCAGAAGCGTTGCCGCCATGAGTTTGAGCGCGGAGTTCTTGGCGCCCGAGACGGGCACGGAGCCTCCGATGGCGTGGCCACCCTCAACGCGGATAATATCCAAGGTCTACCCTTTCAAAAAGCATGCCCGGGGTGGCTGGGCCATCCCGGGCATGATGTGTTCGCAAATGGTCGAACGCTAAATCGTTTGACTATTGGGCAAGCTTGAGCTTACACCATGCGATTTCATTATAGAGGTAGGCGCGGCGTGCATCATCCTCCGACAAATTACCCAGCTTCTCTTCAAAACCTTGAATACCAGCTTTAAGCTTGTCGGCATCGACGGTCGCCAAATCGCAAGCGCGCTCGGCGAGAACGGTCACGACATCGTCCGCAACCTGGGCATAGCCGCCGGCCACGGCAAACGTGTGGTCGACAGTGCCCATGGCCTTATCGGAAACGCGAACGTAACCGCGGTCGATCGTGCAGATCTCGCTGGAGTGAGCAGGCAGGACGCCAAACTCGCCATCCGTGGACGGAATCGACACAAACGCAGCGTCGCCCTCATAGGCGCAGCTCACGGGGCACACGATGCGGATACGCATAACCTACTTCTCCCCCATCTTGCGGGCGCGCTCGCGCACGTCCTCAATCGTGGAAGCATAGCGGAAAGCCTGCTCGGGCAGGTCATCGGCCTTGCCGTCGACAATCTCGGCGAAAGAGCGGACGGTATCCTCGACGCGGACGTAGACACCGGGGTTGCCGGTGAACTTCTCGGCGACGTGGAAGGACTGCGAGAGGAACTGCTGAATCTTACGGGCACGGTTGACCGTAAGGCGCTGCTCCTCGGACAGCTCGTCCATACCCAGAATGGCGATGATGTCCTGAAGGTCGGAGTACTCCTGCAGGAGCTCCTGGACCTTGACGGCGACACGGTAGTGCTCCTCGCCGACGATCGAGGGATCGAGAGCGTCGGAGGAAGACGCAAGCGGGTCGATAGCCGGGAACAGGCCGAGCGACGAAATGCTACGCGAAAGAACCGTGGTGGCATCGAGGTGCGTAAACGTCGTGGCAGGCGCCGGGTCGGTCAGGTCGTCTGCGGGGACGTAGACAGCCTGGACGGAGGTAATGGAGCCCGTCTTGGTCGAGGTAATGCGCTCCTGGAGGTCGCCCATCTCGGTTGCCAGCGTGGGCTGGTAACCAACGGCGGACGGCATACGGCCCAGCAGTGCGGAAACCTCGGAACCTGCCTGGGAGAAGCGGAAGATGTTGTCGATGAACAGCAGAACGTCCTGGCCGCGATCGCGGAAGTACTCAGCGGTGGTAAGGCCGGCCAGACCGATGCGCAGACGCGCTCCGGGCGGCTCGTTCATCTGACCATAGACCAAGCAGGTCTTGTCGATAACGCCAGACTCGCTCATCTCGAGGAACAGGTCGGTGCCCTCGCGGGTACGCTCGCCGACGCCGGTGAACACCGAGGTACCACCGTGCTCCTGGGCGAGGTTGTTGATGAGCTCCTGAATCAGAACGGTCTTGCCGACGCCGGCGCCGCCGAACAGGCCCGTCTTGCCGCCACGGATGTAGGGCTCGAGCAGGTCGACGGCCTTGATGCCGGTCTCGAAAATCTCGGTCTTGGTGGTGAGCTCGTCGAAACGGGGCGCTGCATGGTGGATGGGGTAGAACTCCTCCACCTCGGGCATGGGCTTGCCGTCGACGGGCTTGCCCATGACGTTCCAAATGCGGCCGAGCGTCTTGGGGCCAACGGGCATCTTCATGGGCTCACCGGTGTCGGTGGCGATGAGGCCGCGCTGCAGGCCGTCGGTCGAGGACATGGCGACCGTGCGGACGACGCCGCCCGGAAGCTGGCTCTCGACCTCGAGGATCGTGCTCAGATGACCGATCGGGGTCTCGGCCTCGACCGTGAGCGCGTTGTAGATCGGGGGCACCGCGCCGTCAAACTTGACGTCGACGACAGGGCCGATGATTCGCACGATGCGACCATCACCGGCAGTCGTCTTCTTGGTGGCTTCCTCGACCGCAAGCTTTACGGTGTTATTAGCCATTACTGTTCCTCCAATGCTGAGGCTCCGCCGACGATCTCGTTAATCTCGGTCGTGATCGAAGCCTGGCGCACGCGACTATACGTGCGGGTAAGGGTCGAGATGATCGCGGTGGCGTTTTCCGTCGCGGAGTGCATGGCCTTGCGGCGTGCACCCTGCTCGGCAGCCGCCGAATCGATCAGGGCCTGGTAGATGACCGTCAGGATATAAGACGGCACAAGCTTGCCGAGAACATGCTCGGGAGAGGGCACGAACTCGAACGTGGACGAGATGCGCTTAGGGGCGTCGGTCTCGTTCTTACGCGGACCGTGGGCCATAGCGATCATCTCGGGGTCGAGCGGCAACAGATGCTCGACGCGAAGCTCCTGATCCACGCGGTTCTTGGCGTGGTGGTAGACAAGCTCGACACGGTCAAGCTCACCGGCACGATACGCATCGCAGATATGAGAGGAGATCATGCGGGCCTGATTGAAATCGGGCTCAGAGGAGTTGCCCTCAAAGTGCATGACAACGTTTGCGCGGTCACGGAAATACGTGGCCGGCTTACGCCCGCACGCGATGATCTCGCATTCGATGCCGTCGTTCGCCCAAGAAGCGGCGAGCTTTTCGGCCGTGCGCTCCACCGTCGTATTGAAACCGCCGGCAAGGCCGCGGTCCGAGGCAATAACGACAATCAGGCCATGCTTGACGCTCTCATGCTTCTGCAGCATGGGATCGGTGCCCGAACAGGAGGCGTCGCCGGCGACCGTCAACATGACGTCGGTCAGCGCCTCCTTATAGGGCTCGGCCTGCTTGGAGCGATCGAGGGCACGACGAATCTTGGCCGTAGAGACCATCTCCATCGTGCGCGTGATCTGCTTGGTCGTGGTAACCGAGGAGATTCGCTTCTTAATGTCGCGAAGGTTGGCCATGGGGCTTAGTTCTCCTCTGATCCAGAAACATCCGAATGGTGCTTGGCCATGAACTGCTGCTTGAAGTCGCCGATGACGCGCAAGAGCTCAGCCTTGGTGTCATCATCGATCTTCTTGGCGCGAACCTTGTCGAGCAGCGAACCAAAGCCATTGTCCATGTACTCGATGAGCTCGGCACGGAAAGGCAGCACGTCGGCGATCTCCAGGTCATCCAGGAAGCCCTCGTTGCCAGCGAACAGCGTAACGATCTGCTCGCCAACCTCAAACGGCTTGTAACGCGGCTGCTTCAGGAGCTCGGTCATGCGAGCACCGTGGGTCAGCTGCTTCTGAGTAGCCTCGTCGAGGTCGGAGCCGAACTGCGTAAAGCCAGCGAGCTCCTGATAGGAAGCGAGGTCCAGACGGAGGTTGCCGGCGACCTGCTTCATGGCCTTGGTCTGCGCATCGCCACCGACGCGGGACACGGAGATACCCACGTCGACTGCCGGGCGCTGACCCTGGAAGAAGAGCTCGGACTGCAGGTAGATCTGACCATCGGTAATGGAAATGACGTTGGTCGGAATGTAGGCCGAGACGTCGCCGTCCTGGGTCTCGATGATCGGCAGTGCCGTCATGGAGCCGTAACCGTTCTTCTTGGACATCTTGACGGCACGCTCGAGCAGACGAGAGTGCAGGTAGAAGATATCGCCAGGATAGGCCTCGCGTCCGGGCGGACGATGCAGCGTCAGCGACATCTGACGGTAGGCCACAGCCTGCTTGGACAGGTCGTCGTAGATGACGAGCACGTGGCCGCCGGGGTTGGTCTCGCTGGCGGGCTTGCCGTCCTCGCCGTTGTACATAAAGAACTCGCCAATAGCGGCACCGGCCATAGGCGCGATGTACTGCATAGGGGCGGAATCGGCAGCGGTGGCCGAAACGATGATGGTGTAGTCGAGCGCACCGTGCTGAGCGAGGGTCTCGCGGATGTTGGCAACCGTGGAGGCCTTCTGGCCGATGGCGACATAGATGCAGACCATGCCCTTGCCGCGCTGGTTGAGGATAGCGTCGATGGCGATGGCGGTCTTACCGGTCTTACGGTCACCAATGATGAGCTCACGCTGACCGCGGCCAATAGGCACCATGGAGTCGATAGCGAGCAGACCGGTCTGAACCGGCTCGCACACCGGGGTACGATCGATGACGCCGGGAGCCTTGAACTCGATGGGGCGACGGTGCGTAGCGACGATGTCGCCCAGGCCGTCGATGGGCTGGCCGAGCGGATTGACGACGCGGCCGAGCATGGCACGGCTCACGGGGATATCCATAACGCGGCCAGTGGTGCGGCACTCGTCGCCTTCCTTGATGGAGTCGACGGCACCGAACAGAACGGCGCCGACCTCGTCACGGTCAAGGTTCTGGGCAAGGCCGAAGACGGTCTCACCGGTATCGGAGCTCTTGAACTCCAGAAGCTCGCCTGCCATGGCGCTCTTGAGGCCGGAGACGCGCGCGATGCCGTCGCCTACCTCGTCGACCGTTGAAACCTCATGCGTATCGACCGTCGCGGAGAGGCTCGTGAGCTGCTCCTGCAGTTTCTTGGCGATATCCTGGGCATTGAGGGTTTCGGACATTAGGCTTCACCTCCGTACGAATTAGCAGAGTTTGCGAGGGTCTCCTGCGCGATGCGCAGCTGCGTCTTGACGGAAATGTCACGACGCTCGCCGCGGGCCTCGAGCACCAGGCCGCCCACGATAGACGGGTCGACCTGCTCGATAAGGAATACCTTGCGGCCGAAGTCCTGCTCGCATTTCTTAGTGATGGTTTGACGCAGCTCGTCGTCGAGCGGGATCGCCGTGGTGACGGTCACGCCCACTACATCCTCGTCTTCCTCGGCAACATACTTAAAGGCAGCTGCCACCTTGGGAAGAAGGTCGAGCTGGTCGCGCTTGGACATGGTGTCGAGCACGGCGATGATCTCGGGGCTGGCAGAAGCCAAGCGCTCGATCATCTCGAGGTCCTCGAACACATGGTTCTCGGCCTTGGCGGCTTCCAAAAGGGAACGCGCGTAGGTCTCGAGCACCTTGTCCTGATAGCGGCTAGTCGGCATTCAGGCTACCTGCTTCCTGGATGTAGCGCTCGATGAGCTTCTTCTGCTCGGCATCGTCCTCGAGTGCCTCGCCCACGATCTTGGTGGCGACGGCAACGGACAGGTCGGCGATGGAGCTCGCGGCACCGGCGTAGATGGACTTGCGCTCGTCCTCGACGGTCGTATGGGCCTTGGCGATGATCTCCTCGGCCTCCTTGTGAGCAGCCTCGATGATACGGGCACGCTCGGACTCGGCGTCCTTACGGGCCTCGAGAACGATGTCGGCAGCCTGACGACGGGCGTCGGTGACGATCGAGTCGGACTCAGCGCGCTTGGCGATAGCCTCCTGCTTGGTCTTCTCGGCCTCGTCGAGGCTCTCCTCGATCTTCTTGCCGCGCTCCTCCATGGTTTTCATGATGCCCGGCAGGGCGACCTTGGCCAGCACGATCCAGATAATCAGGAAGGCGATAAGCGCCGGGATGAACTCCGCCATCTTAGGGATGAGGATGTCCGCACCGGCGGCGCCGTCCTCGGCGAACGCGGAAACCGGCATGAGCAGCGCGGCCGCGGACGCGGAGAGTGCGATCGCGCTCTTCTGGGATGAAAGATTCATACTTGACGCTCCGTGCTATTTAACGATCAGCGCGACAACGAAGCCGATCAGAGCCAGAGCCTCGCCGAAAGCGGAGCCCATGATGAAGACGGTGAACACGCGGCCCTGGACCTCAGGCTGACGGGCCATAGCACCCGTAGCACCCAGAGCAGACAGGCCGATAGCAAGACCAGCGCCGATAACACCGAGACCGTAACCGATAACTCCCACGATTCCTCCTTTGTCGTGCGTGTCTTATTTCACGCAGGATAACCTTTTTATAACTGCCGGGCTCCATGGGTACGGGCACCGGCGGTTTAACGAATTGCCTTACCTTTAAGGCGCGAACGGAAGACTACTCCTCCTCCGCGACCTCCTCTGCCTCGGAGACATACACGGCGGTAAGGACCGTGAAGACGTAAGCCTGGATGGCGCCGACCACAAGCTCGATCGCATAGATCAGGATGAGGATGGCAAGCCAGGCCAGCGAAGGCAGGGCGCCGGCGGCGTGGGCCGCGGAAACCTGCTGAAGCAGCGGCTGCATGAACATGCTCGCCATGATGGCGAACGAGCCCATGACCACGTGTCCTGCGAACATGTTGCAGAACAGACGGACGGCGAGCGTGATGAGGCGCAGGAAGGTCGAGAATAGCTCGACAACCCACACGAGCACGTTCATCGGGAAGCTCACGCCCTGCGGGGCGAGGCTCTTGATGTAGCCGATCACGCCGTGAGCCTTGCATCCGTAGTAGATGAAGTACACGAAGGCGAAAATGGCGAGTGCGGCGGTGGAGCCGATTGCGCCGGTGCCGGGCTTCATTCCCGGGATCAGGCCGATCATGTTATTGATCAGGATGAACAGGAAAAGCGAGCACAGGAACGGGAAGTGCTTCTTCCAGTTCTCACCCACGACACCCTTGCCGATATCGTTCTCGACGTACTCGATGATGTACTCGAAACCGTTGACGAAGAAGCCCTTGGGAACCAGGGTCTGCTTCTTCTTGAACACGGCCAGGACGATCAGGAGCACGATCGTGGAGACGATCAGCCAAAACGAGTACTGCGTGATGCCGCAGCTCAGATCGCCCACGACAGGGGTGGAGCTGAACTCGCTGACCAGATGATTAATCTCATCAGGCAGCTTTTCAAAAATTTCCACGACTTACCTTTCGACCTCATGAGGATCTCGCAGCGCCTTGGCGACGCGAACCGCGCAGGCGGCCATAAAGGCCACGAAGCCGATCGCCTCGCCCAGGAGGAACATGCGAAATGCCTCTCCGAACAACACAAACACAACCAAGGTAAAGACAAGCAACGCGATTGCCGAGACCGCGAGACTCACCATACCCTTGAGCATGTCCGCATTCTGCTTATCGTCAAGAACCGGCTTGAGCGTAAAGACAAAGGGAAGGAAGGCAATCGCGCCCGCGATGGCACCTGCAACGATAGCGAGCAGATCGGCTATCTGAAACACTGGCGTCCTCACTTTCCTTTTTAACGCCTCACAGAACAGTTCCCGCCAAACATTGGTGACTATTGTACGAGCCAATCGCTAAAGTACAACCGTAAAACAAACGGTTAATACGCACCTGTACGTTTTCTTAAGGCCTTCTTTATGCCGCAGGTACGGTAATACGTTTTTTCGAACCCCTCAGGGCAAAACGTCCGTTAACAGGAGTGCGCGCGGTCGTCTTTTGTTCGACCGCGCGCACCATTTCTTCGTATTTTCGACGTTAGCCGGTATGGCCCAGAGATTACAGCGTGCCGTAGATGCGGTCGCCGGCGTCGCCCAAGCCGGGAACGATGTAGGCAGCTTCGTTGAGATGGTCGTCGATGGCGCAGGTATAGATATGCACATCGGGGTCCTTCTCAGTCAGCGACTTGAGGCCCTCGGGGGCCGCGACGATGCACAGCATGCGGATGTCCTTGACACCGCGCTCGCGCAGGTAGCTGATGGCCATCTCGGCCGAACCGCCCGTGGCGAGCATGGGGTCGACGACCAGGCAGATGCGCTGGTCGATATCCTTGGGCATCTTGCAGTAATACTCGTGCGGCTCGTGGGTGACCTCGTCGCGCTCCATGCCGATGTGGCCCACGCGAGCGGAGGGCACCAGGTCGAGGATGCCGTCGACCATGCCAAGGCCCGCACGCAGGATGGGCACGATGGCGAGTTTCTTGCCGGCGAGCTGTTTGAACGTGGCGGTAGTGATGGGGGTCTCGACTTCGACGTCTTCCATGGGCAGGTCGCGCATGGCCTCGTAGCCGTCAAAAAGTGCGAGTTCGCGCACGAGCTGGCGGAACTGGTTGGTGCCGGTGTTTTTGTCGCGCAGAATCGACAGCTTATGCTGGACGAGCGGGTGATCGACAAGGGTCACACGGGACGTATCGTAGGTGACGGTCATGGGTTGATTGCCCCTTTCGTTGCGGCCGCAAAACGGCCTTGCTGACAAGGCGCGCAGCAATGTTGCCGCCGCACGCCATGCATAAGTTTAGCGGTTTGTTGTATCGAGCAGCCCATCGCAGCCCTACTGTGCGGTACTGAGCGAGCGCTTGACTGCATCACGCCAGCCCGCAAGGTTTTGCTCGCGACGCTCGGCGGACATATAGGGAAGGAAGGTCCTAACGATCTGGGCATTTTGCTCCAGCTCTTCAAGGTCTTCCCAATAGCCGACGGCAAGACCCGCCAAGTACGCGGCACCGATTGCCGTGGTCTCCACCGTCTCGCATTGCAGCACGGGGATATCCAGCAGGTCAGCCTGGAATTGCATGATGAACTCGTTGCGCGAGGCACCGCCATCGACAGACAGGCGCTCAATCGAAAGCCCCACGTCCTGCTCCATGGCGCGCAGCACGTCGTAGCTCTGATATGCCATGGATTCGCAGGCGGCACGTACGATGGTCGCACGGCTCGAGGCGCCGGTCAGACCGCACACGATACCGCGGGCATGCGGGTCCCACCAGGGAGCACCCAAACCCGCAAAGGCGGGAACGAAGTAGCAGCCCTCGTTGTCGCTAATCGAAGCGGCGAGTTGTGCCGACTCGCTCACGCTCGAGATGATGCCCATGTTGTTGCGCAGCCAGTTCATGGTTGAGCCGGCGGCAAAGATAGAACCCTCGAGCGCATAGCTGATCTTGCCGTCCGCGGCGATACCGATCGTGGAGACCAGACCGTTCTTGGATTCGACGACCTCGTCGCCGGTATTCATGAGCATAAAGCAACCCGTGCCATAGGTGTTTTTGGTCTGGCCGGGATGGAAGCAGCAGTGGCCGAACAGCGACGCCTGCTGATCGCCCGCCACGCCCATGATGGGCGGCATGTTGGTCATGATGTCGCTCGCGACGCGGCCGTAGTCGCCCGAGCTCCAACGAACCTCGGGCATCATGGAACGTGGAACGTCAAAGAGCGCCAGCAGGTCGTCGTCCCAATCGAGCGTATGGATATTAAAGAGCGCCGTGCGGCTGGCATTGGTGTAGTCGGTGGCAAAGACCTGACTGCCGGTGAGGTTGTAGATGAGCCAGGTGTCGATGGTGCCGAACATGAGGTCGCCCGCCGCCGCGCTCTCACGCGCACCGTCGACGTTGTCGAGGATCCACTGCACCTTGGAAGCCGAGAAATACGGATCGAGCGTGAGTCCCGTGCGGGAGCGCACCAGCTCTTCTGCGCCCCGCTCGACCAGCTCGTCGATCAGAGGTGCGGTGCGACGGCATTGCCACACGATGGCGTTATAGATGGGTTGGCCGCTTATGCGGTCCCACACCACCGTGGTCTCGCGCTGGTTGGAGATACCGATGGCGGCGATGCGGTCAGAATGGATGCCGCTCTTAAACTGGACCTCCATCATCACGCCGATCTGGCTGGCAAGCACCTCCATGGGGTCTTGCTCTATCCAACCGGGACGCGGGAAGCTGGTTTTGACGCTACGACGTGCCTGCGCGACGATGCAGCCGTACTCGTCGACGATGGTCGCAAGTACCGAGGTGGTGCCGCAGTCGAGCGCCATGATGTAGGAACCGCCAAAGTTAAACGAGGCATCTTCCATGCCCAGGCTGCCCAGATTCAACGACATCGCTTACACCTTTCTATTGCATCGGGTCGGACAGGACCCATTCGATCTCTGATGCGGGAAGTGCACCTTGGCGCAGGATCTGGAGCCCGCCGTGCTGGAACGACACGATGGTCGAGGCGTCGCGACACGGGGTCTCGCCGGCGTCGACGGCAACATCGACCCCCTCCAGGATGCGACCTTCGACGGCGGCAAAGCTTGCCGGCGAGGGCGCGCCGTGTGTGTTGGCGCTCGTGCAGGCAAGGGGACTGCCGCAGGCGCGGATGAGCGCTTGGACCACGGGAGAGGCCGAAGCGCGCAGGGCCACGGTGTCGTCGGCAGCACGCATAAAGGTCGGCACGCAGGGAGCCGCCTTGACCACGATAGTCAGGGCTCCCGGCCAGCATCGTCGCGCAAGTACGCGGGCATCTTCCGGGATATCCACGCCATAGCGGTCGAGTGCTTCGGCATTATCAACCAGCCAGGCGACCGTTTGGGTGAGCTTGCGCTGCTTGAGGGTAAAGATGCGGCGGTAGCCGGTACCGAGCGCAGGGACCGCGGCGCCATTGACGACAGCCTGCGGATCGCGCGGCCACGATGGGAATTCGCTTGTATCTTGGAGCACGGCGTCCGAGAAGGCGTTGACCGCCACGGCGACACCGTAGACGGTCTCGGTCGGGATCAAGGCCAGGCCGCCGCGGCCGAGCACCTCGGCCGCGCGCTCGACGGCAAGCCGATGCGGCTCGCGCGTTCCCTTGTATACCCGATAGACCGTCTGCATGTGTATGCCAGCCCCTTACGCTCTGGTGCAAGTTTGTTTACTGAGGGGCATTCTCGCACGAAACATTCAACCTATTTGCCCAGAGCGCATGTTGGTTTGGTGAGCGGCTTTAGTAGTCGGTGAAAGTGAGGGGGTTATTGAACTGCGACGAACTTCTTTGGCCTGCCGGCGTGGCGTTTTTGGGCGGCGTAGCGCTCGATGCTGTCTATCGTTATCATCCGACGGCCGTCGACGAGTTCAACATCGAGCTTTCCGGCTTTGACCAGAGCGGTAATCCGTGGAGCGGAGACTTTGAGGTCCAGCGCTGCGTCTTTAAATGTTCGGCACGCCGCTTCCCGAGCGTCCTCGTGGTCGATTTCGACTGAAAGGGCCACGACCTCGGCCGAGTGTTCGTACCCTGCCGGAGTCAAACCGTTGTTGAGGTCGTCGGCCAAAAACGCCATCAGCGCCTCGGTGGCATGGGCAATCGCTTCTTCGCGTGTATCGCCATCGGCAAAGGCGCCGGGAATCTGCGGGAAGCTGGCGCAGTAACCGTCGTCTTCTTTTATGAGAACGCAGTCATAGGTAAATCGCTGCCTCATTTTGCCTCCAACTACCATCCAGCTTGGCGACGAATACTTGCCCACGTGCCCTTCTTTGGTCGATCACCACCAGAGCCGTTCACGGTGACAACACGGTCACCAGAAACATACTTAGCATGACTACCGACTTGCGCGACCTTCACGAATCCATCGTGCTTGAGTAGGGCAATGATTTCCCGAAAGGTAGGAGGTTGCATGGGCCGACCTCTTTCAGCCGTCCTAATTATAAACTACTTTATAATTTTTGTTAACCAGTTAATAAATATTACTGGCGCTGCTTGGGCTCGGTGACGATGGCTCGGACGATGCGGGGGCGATCGGTGAGGTCGTGGACGATACGCACGTCCGAAAGGCCTGCCTGGCGACAGAGCTCGGCCGCGGCATCGAGGGCACCCTCGTAGAGCTCGCAGGCAAACAGGCCGCCGGCGCGCAGCATGTAAGGCGCCGCATTGAGCAGGCGGCGGAAGATATCGAGGCCGTCGGCGCCGCCCTCAAGCGCCAGGTCGGGCTCGAAGTCCTTGACCTCGTGCGGCAGCGAGCGCATGACGTTGGTCGGGATGTAAGGCGGGTTGGAGACGAGCACATCAAAGGTGCCCCACTCTTCGCGGGGAATGGAACTCACCAGGTTGGTGAGGCTAAAGGCGACCTCATCGGATGTGAGACCGAGCGCGTCGCGGTTTTTGGTGGCCAGATCGATAGCGCGCGGCTCGATATCGGTGGCGGTGCAGGTAACGTGGCCGCGGCGCTCCCAGGCAAGGGAGAGCGAAATGCAGCCCGTGCCGCAGCCGACCTCGAGAACGCGGGCAGTGCAGGGCTCGGTTGGGGCAGGCGCAGCGGCATCCTGAGCTGAAGCCGTCTCCTGGCCGGCACCCTCGATGGCGATGCCGTATTCGTCGAGCTCGGACTCGGCGGCTTCCGCGGCTTCGGCTTCTGCTGCCTGCGCGGCGGCTTCCTCGGCCTCGCGGTCGGCCAGTTCCTCGGCATAGGCACGGCTGCCCAGTACGTCGCCGCCTAACGCCGCCTCATCGGCAGCCGTCAGGTTAGCGGCACGGCGCTCGGCAGTCGCGCGCTCGTCGGCCAGCGCGGCCTCGGCCTTGCGTGCCTCCTCGACCTCATCGTTCCAAGGCAGCTCAACACGCTGACGGGCAGCAGCCTCGGGGCTCAGCACCTCGGCATCCAAATAATTGAGGACTTCCTCGACGAGCATCTCGGTTTCGGGGCGCGGAATGAGCACACCGGGGGCGCACGCGACGTCAATCATGCGAAACTGCGTGCTGCCAGTGATGTACTGTAGCGGCTCGCCTTTGGCGCGACGAACGACGGCCGCATGCATGGTCTCGAGCTGGGCCGCGTTAAGCGTCTCGTCCATACGCATATATAGGTCAATGCGCGCCAGGCCCGTGGCGGCGCACAGCAGCCACTCGGCAGAAAGACGGGGGTGCTCCTCGCCGCGCTCAGCCAGGTACTCCTTGGTCCACTCGAGACAACGCTTGATGGTCCAAATCTCGTTTGCCATGGGGCCCTCCCCTCTTAAGCGCCGGACGGCGCGCGAATGTCGGAGCAGATTGTAAGCGAGGCTAGCGCTTGGCAAGGGACGATTGAAGGCGATTATCGAGAATCAGCCCAGAATTTTGCTTGGAACCTGCCTGAAATGTTCATTCGTCGACGTCTAAATCTGCATTCGTCAAGCTTTTGGCAAGGTTGACCCAAAACTACCAATATCTAACCAAGAACTTGCCAAATCACTTGACGCGCGACGCATCAAAAAATGACACGCGACTTCTTGGACGATTTTTTGAGCATTATTTTCGATAGCAGATGAATGCCGCTAATTTCTTTGAGCAGGTAGCCGGCTTAATGGCCATCAAAGCCGATTAAATAACATCTCAAAGCAATGTGCCCAACCTAGTCATTTAAGAACGTCCCCAATGACTACATCTAAGGCGCCGCAGGTTGAGCATACCGCATCCGGAGCAAGGCAACACCGCAGGTAGAGGACGGACAGCGAGCGGGTCGCATTTGAGACAAGGTGACGTGAAACGAAAGGGCGCTGACCTTCTGGTCGCGCCCTTGAAGTTGAACGTCAGATTGTCCAAATGCGGCCCGCGCAGCGTCGGCTGGTCCGCCGTTCGGTAGAACGGCGGAACCTACACAGCCTGCGCCAGCTTCTCGGCTCGCTCGGCGGCGGCGAGTGCCTCGATCACGGTGCCGAGCTGATCGCCCAGAAGGACGCCGTTGTAGGTGGAGTTGAAGCCGATGCGGTGATCGGTCACGCGGTCCTGGGGCTGGTTGTAGGTACGGATCTTCTCGGAACGGTTGCCATGGCCGATCTGGCTCTGGCGCTCGGCACCGAGCTCGGCCTGCTGCTTCTCGAGCTCCATCTCGTACAGACGGGCACGCAGCATCTGCATGCAGACCTCGCGGTTCTGGATCTGGGAGCGCTGCTCCTGCGACTGCACCACGGTGTTGGTGGGCAGGTGGGTAATGCGCACGGCGGAGTAGGTGGTGTTAACGCACTGACCGCCAGGGCCGGAGGCGCAGTAGGTGTCGATGCGCAGGTCGGACTGGTTGATCTGGACGTCGATCTCCTCGGCCTCGGGAAGCACGGCGACGGTAGCCGTGGAGGTCTGAATGCGGCCCTGGGACTCGGTCTTAGGGACGCGCTGGACACGGTGCACGCCGGACTCGTACTTCATAACGGAGTAGACGCGGTCGCCCTCGACCTTGAACTCAATGGACTTAAAGCCGCCGGCCTCGCTGGGGCTGGAATCGAGCACGGTAGTCTTCCAGCCGCGCGACTCGCAAAAGCGCTGATACATCTTGTACAGGTCGCCGGCGAAGATGGCCGCCTCGTCGCCACCGGCGGCGGAGCGAATCTCGACGATGGTGTTCTTGTCGTCGTTGGGGTCACTCGGGATGAGCATGTACTTGATGTCTTCCTCGAGCTGGGGAAGCTTTTCCTCGTTCTCGGAGATGTCCATCTGGAGCATCTCCTTCTCGTCCGCATCGCTGGTGTCGCGGAGCATCTCCTTGGCGGCCTCGATGTCATCGAGCGCGCCGATGTACTCGCGCGAGGCGGCGATGAGGTCGGACTGGTGCGCGTATTCCTTGTTGAGACGCGTGAACTCCTTGATATCGGAGGCGACGGCCGGGTCGGAAAGCTTCTTCTCGAGCTCCTCGTAGGCCTTGATGATCTTTTCGAGCTTGTCGCGCATGGCGGGACTCCTTTATGTGCGTGAAGGCGAAAATCGGCAGAGTTGATGGGGCGCGCGGCGCCACTGCGGGGGTAAGCCCAGCTAGAACATGTCGATCTTCAGATACATGCGCATCCCTTCGCGTATGAGGTACATAGTTGCGGTCTAACCCATACATGATAGCGTGCGCAGGCATACCTGCATATAACCCGCACGGAATGCGACAAAGGGTCAGCCTCTTTCCTTGAATACAACTTCATCCGAACGCCTCCCGCATTCATCCGCACATATACGGATAAATTTGGGAATCCGATACCCTGAGGGCCGGATCGGCCGGCCCCGGGAGATCGGAGGACGCCATGTCCGGAAAGGGCGGGAAGGGCGCCGCGAGGGCGGTCCCGAGGACCCACGGCAGGCTCACCGGGTACGAGCGGGACACGGTCCAGAGGATGCTGAAGCGCAGGGTTCGCTCGGCCACTTCCTCGAGAGGTTCAAGGGCGTATCGACCCGCAAGCTCCACAGCTGCCTGATGTGGTTCAGATGGCTGCGCGAGGCCGCACGCGTCGGGGACAGGACGTCGCTCATGCGCGAGCAGCTCGACGACGGGCGCTACGAAAAGATCCGGAAGAAGATGATGGAGCCGGAGTACGAGTTCCATCTGGAGCCGGACGTGCAAACGGCGGGTTAACATAGCCTTTCACCAAAAAGGGCGAGCGGCCGCGCCCTGCGACCACCCGCCCTCAATCAAAGCCCTTCTCGGCCGCCGTAGCTACCGGTTCCGGCGCCGCAGGATAACGCCTGCGGCGATCAGCACCACCGCGCCGCCCGCGATGCCACCCAGGGCCATCGGCGACAAGCTGGTATCGCCCGTATACGGCAGACCCGGCTTCTCCTCCTTCGGCACCGGTGACTTGCTCGGCGGATTGGTGGGCGGCTCCGTCGGCGGGGTGGTCGGCGGCGTGTACGTGTTCTTGAACACCGGCGCCATGGCGCCGTCATAGGTTACCGTCGCCACCAGATGGCCCGCACCGTCGTCCGTCACCGTCACCGTTACCCGGTGCTCGGCCGCGTCGTACGTCACGTTCTTCTGACCGTCGTCCACCTCGGAGATGCTGTAGGCGTACGTTCCGGGCTTGTCGTACGAGATCGCCTCGAAGCCCACCGTGCCGTCCGCCGCGTTCTTTGCGGTCTGCAGCACCTTGCCGTCGGCATCCTTCAGCTGGAAGGAGAACTGCCCTTCCTTCAGGTCCTCGCCGCTCAGCACCTTGGAGGCCCCCAGCTTCACCTCAGTCGCGGCCGGCGCGTAACTGTTGCTGAACGCCACCGCATCCGCAGCCTTGCCGCCCTTGCTGTAGGCAACCTGCGCCTCCAGCGCGTGCGTCTCCGCATTCTCCGTCACCGTCACCGTCGCGGTAAAGACCGTCGTGTCGTAGGTGACGCCGTTCGCCGTCGCCCCTGCCCGCTCGGACACGGTGTAGACGTACGTCCCCACCTTGTCCAGCTGCAGCGGCGCGAAGCCGAACGTACCGTCGGCGCCGTTCTGCACCGTCTGCACCACGTTACCGTCGGCGTCCTTCAGGTCGAAGGAGAACTCACCCTTGGCCAGGTCGCGGCCGGTCAGAGCCTTCGTTCCGGTAATCGTCGCCGTCGTTGCCGTCGGCGTGTAGGCGTTGGTGAAGGTCAGATCCGCGACCGTCTTGTTCGCCGTCGCGGTCAGCTGGCCGCTGCCGTCGTCGGTCACGCTCACCGTCACATCCAACACCGCATCGCTGTAAGTGATGGTGCCATCTTGGCCCGCAACCTCCTTCACCTGGTACGTATGCGAACCAGTCGCAGTGTACGAGATGGCCTTGAAGGTAAACGCGATACCCGCGTTCGTGGTCCGGTCAATCTCCTGCCCGGTGGCCGCGTCAATCAGCGCGAACGTGAACTCGCCATCGGCGGGCGTCCGCATGGTGGCCGAATCGGTATTCTCAAGCACCTTGATGCCGGAGATCTGGTAGGAGGTCGCGCCCGGCTGGTAGCTGTTCGCAAACGTCATGGTGTTGGGGGTGACGCCGTTCTCGGTGCCCTTGCTCGGCTTCGCCGTGGAGCTCTCTACCGCCAGCTTGCCGTCGTTGTTGTCCTTCACCACGTAGGTCAGGGTGTACGTCTTGCCGGTGTAGGTCACGCCCGGCACGCCCGGCGCGTCCCCCGTCGGCTGCACCTCGCGGACCGTGTAGGTAAAGGTGCCCGCATGGTCGAAGGTCAGCTTGTCGAAGGCAACCTTGCCGTGCGCATCGTTCTTCTGGGTCTGGATCACCGAGCCGTCAGACCCCACCAGCTCGAAGGCGAAGTCTCCCGCCTTTAGCTGATAGCTGCCGTCGTGCACGTCAACGCTCTTGGTGAGGGCGATCGCGCCGGAGTCCGTCGCCTGTGCCTCGTAGGTGTTGGTGAAGCTGGGCTTCGTGACATTCGTGCCGTCGTAGGCGACGCTCGCCTGCAGCGTGCCGGCATTGTCCGCAACCGTCACCACGGCATGGTGCACCGCGGCGTCGTAGGTCACGTAGGCCAGATCACCCTTCCGCTCCACGATGGTGTACTCGTGCGTGCCCGGCTTCGCGTAGGAGAAGGCGTCGAAGTGAACACTTCCGTCCGCGCCGTTGGTCGCGGTCCGGACGGGCTTGGCCCCGGCAAGCTGCTCAGCCGTCAGGTTGCCCTCGTACACATCGAAGGTGAACTCGCCGCACTTGGGGACGATCGGCGTGTTGTCGTCCTTCTTCACATAGCTCTTCTGCGCACCGAGGGCCAGGCCGGTCGCGGCCGGCTGGTAGGTGTTGGTGAAGGTATCCGAGCCGGATGCGCTCGTCACGATCGCCTTCGCATTCAGTGCTCCGTTCCCGCCGTCCGTGACCGTCACCGTATAGGTGAGGGGATGGCTGTCATAGACCATGCCCGGCTCCGCGCCCGGCTGCTCCACGATGGTGTAGGTGAAGTCCTTGCTCGCGGCGCCGTCCAAGTCGGAGAGCTGGAACTCGCGCGTGAAGCTGACCTTGCCGTTTGCATCGTTCTTCGCGGTGTCGATCACGTTGCCGTCGGCGTCCTTCAGCTCGAACGTGTACTCGCCGCCCTTCAGCTTAGTGTCGTGCGTGAAGCCCGGCGCGACCGCAACGACCTTGGTCGCCGTCAGCTCCACGGAGCCGGTTGCGTCGTAAGTGTTCTTGAAGGTGGGGGCATCCGTCTTGCCGTCGTCGTAGGTGACGCTCGCCTCCAACTGGCCGGCGTTGTCCACGACCTTCACCACGGCGTGGTGAACCGCATCGTCGTAGACCACGTGGGACAGGTCGCCCTTCTGCTCCACGATAGTGTATTTGTACTCGCCGGCCATGGTGTAGTTGATGGCCGGGAAGGTAACGGTGCCGTCCTCGCCGTTCTTAGCGGTCTGGATGGGCTGCTTGCCCTTCAGCTGCTCAGCCGTCAGATCACCCTCGTACAGGTCGAAGGTGAACTCGCCGCCCTTGAGCGTGGCCTGCGTGTTGTCGGACTTCACGTACGATTTCTTCGCCGTGAGTGTAGCCAAGGTCTCGGCAGGCTGATACTTGTTAGTGAAGGTCGGGGCATCATTCTTGTCGTCATAGGTGACAGTCGCCTTTGCCTTGTCACCGTCCGCCTTCACCGAGACGTGGACCTTCACCGGCGTGGAATCGTAGGTGATGGTCGAATCGCTGTCAGCGACCTCCTTGAGCGTGTAGTCGTACTCGCCTATGGTCAGACCGGTGAGGATGAGCTTAATCTTGCCGTCCTTGTCGTTCTGGACAGTCTGGATGGGATCAACCGTAGTCGTGTCGCCTTGATATAGGCCGAAAGTGAACGCACCAGCCGTCAGGTCCTTGCCCTTGAGGATCTTCGTCGCCTCGATAGTGGCGTCGGCCGTCGGCTTCGAGTTGGTGAAGGTCGGCACGGCCTTCTCGCCGTCGTAGGTGGCGACCGCCTTCAGCTCGCCCTTCTCGTCGGTGACCTTGACGTGGACCTTCACGTCCTTCGCGTCGTAGACGATGGTCGAGTCGTTGCCGGCAACCTCCTTGATGGCGTAGTCGTGATCGCCCGGCGTAGCGTAGTCGATGGCTGCAAAGGCGACCTTGCCGTCCTTGTCGTTTTGGACAGCCTGGAGCTCTTTGCCGTCGTTGTCGAGCAGCTGGAACGTGAAGTCGTTCCCTGCGAGCTCACCACCTGTGAAGCGCTTCTTCGCCTTGAGCGTTACCGAGGTCCCCTTCGGTCGGTACGTGTTCGTGATCTTGGCGATTTTGTCAGCGACCTTGATCGGGTTGTCCTCATGGCTCACGCCGTCGTCGGTGTAGGTCTGCTCCATCTTGACTGCCGGCTGCGACAGCGTGCCGTCGCCGTTATCGCTCACCGTCACCGTGACGCGGTAGGAAGCGCTTGAATACCCGAACCCGGGCAGCCAGCTAGCGTCGTTTTGAGACGGCGTGGCCTCGGCGATGAGATAGGTGTAGGTGCCGGGCTTGGTGTACTCAATCTCGCCGAAGTCGAACGTGTCCCCGTTCTCAACGGTCTTCACAACCTGCTTCATACCACTCACGGGTGCATTCTCGGCACCGTCGGGCATCGGCGTGCCCTTGTCCGCGCGCAGGTAAATCTTGAAGCTATCGCCATCTTTCCAGTCACGGCCCTGGAGCACCTTCTGCGCCCAGAACGCATTGGTGAGCGTCACCGGCGACTTTACGCTGTAGGTGTTTGTGAACACCAGCTTGTTGGCTTCGACCAACGTGCCGTCGGCATTCTGTTTCGCGATCGTGCCGGAGATGCTGTCGCCCTCGCCGCCCAGGGCGTTGCCGCCCTGCTCGCGCTTGGTCAGCGTGAAGCCGGCCGGCATCTTGCCCGCGCGGGTCAGCTCCTGAACCGTATACTTGTCACCCTCGGCGAGACCGTACACGCGGATCGTCTGGCCGGCCGTGATGGTCTGCCCGCGTCCGTTCGTCAGGTCGAACATATCGCCGACCTGCTTCTCATCGGCCGCGCCCGCCTTCTCGAAGACTGCAGCCTTATACGTCTTCCCCTTGGGCACGGTGAACTTGAAGGTGAACTCCGCATCCTTATTGCCCGTCAGTCCATCGGGCACGTCAACCTTCTTCGTCACCTCGAGGCTCGCCTCGCGCTTGTTAGCCACGCGCACGCAGGTGGTGCCCGTAAACAGGGCATTCAGGTTGTTCATGTCGCGCAGATCGGCACGGGCACCTTTCGACTTGGTCCCCTTGGGCTGCTCGTCCTGGGTGATACCCATACGTATCCAGCCCGTCTCGGTCTCCAGGCGGTAGGGTTTGCCCTCCTCGGTGGGCCCATACTGGTAGACACGTCCGTTGGCACCGTACTTGAGGTGCACCGTGTCGCCGGCACCGGCGGGATCGACATTGCTCCACGACAGATTACCGTCAGTATCGGTCACACCATTCGAGGTCTGCCGCACACCCTTGATCCACGTGAGCGTGTTGTCGATGTCGCCCTCTGCGCCAAACTGGCCCAGGCTCTTCATCAGCGCGCCCGGGCCCACAAACGTCGAAACGCCGTCATCGCGCGTACCGGCATCGGCATGGACGCCGTAATCGTCCACAATCACTTTGGTGAGCGTGTCGTTGAGCAGGAAACCGCTCGGCGCTGAGATTTCCTTCAGGTAGTAGGTGCGTTTCGTAAGCGGCCTGTGCTCCTTGCTCGTATTCGGGAATATGCCCGCACCTTCGAGCGGGACCGGGTTGCCGACCGACCCCGTCGTCAGGGTGTCGTAGGGGGTCTGCTCGCCCTTGAGCACGACCTTGCCGTTTGCGTCTGTTGTCACCTGATCGGCCGTGTACAGGCCGAACTTCGCCCCCTCAACGGGCTTACCCGCGGTATCGGTCTTCTGCACGAACAGGCGATTCTGGATGTTCGAGACGAGCAGGCGCGTGGCGAACTGCCGCCGGAAATTCTCCTTGCCGTCGGGGAGGTCATCGCTGAACACGTGGACCGTGTTGTCCATATCCGCCTCGGCGATGGAGCTCGCCGCTGTGTGGTAGATGGCCACCGTGTACTCGGCATCCTTGCGGGCATCACCGCTCAGCAGGTAGCAGTACTTGGAGATGTCACCGGGCAGATTTTGAATCTCTACCTGGTACTGGCCGCTCGTGTTGAGCGTGAAGGCGTGCAGGTCCTTCTTCGCCGCCTCGATAGCGCCGGCCTTGCTCGGATTCTCGGCGAGGGTGTACCCCGCTCCCGTCGATGGGTCGCCCGACACGGCGTACCAATTGTTCTGATCTTTGATACCCGTGCCTGCGCTTTTATCGCGCTTGAGCACCACAGCGAACAGTATGCCGGAGTCCAGGTTGACGGTCTCGTTGGACTTCATCAGGTCATTATTTGCCTTGTACACGGTCGGCGGCGCGGTGATGGTCTCCTTCGCGGCGGCGAACGCACCGGTCTTCCACACGACGCTGCCCGCGTCCATACCGCCGCGGTTGATGATGACACCGCCCGCGTCGTTCTTGTCGCTCGCGGGCACGTACTCGAGCTGCATGCTGCCATCCGTCGCCGTGAGACTCGAGCGGTAACCGTTGGGCGCCTTTGTTTCCTTCAGGAGGTAGTACTTGTTGTCGTGATCCTTGTTGTAGAGATCGTCGAAGTTGATGACGCCGTTGTCCACGTCGTTCGTGAGCGTTAGGTGGCCGGCCTCGTCCGTGGTACCGGAGCCGATGAGCTCGCCCACGGTCTTGAAGTCCTTGTCGGTCTTATAGAGCTTGAACTCGGCACCCTGTACGAACTTGCCGTCCTGGTCGAACTTGATGATGTCGGACTCGGGCACCGTCACGAGGTTGAACTTGAGCTCCATGTTGGAGTCGGTGGCGCCGCGCTCCAGGTAGAAGAACTTGAGGGTGTGGTTGGTGCCGTCTTTGAAGGTGTCGCCGTCGAAGCCCGAAGTGCCCTTTTTCGCCGCCTGGTACTTGCTCAGCAGCGTGCCGTCGCTTTTGTCGTTCACCTTAATGTCGCCCGTATGAAAGTTGATACTCAGACTCGCACGGCTGTGAATACCGCCGATATCACCCACGAGGACATCATCGATGAACACCCAGACGTCATCATCGCCGGCGAACTCGAAGGTCATGTCCTTCTTATCGTTCGTCAGGCCGCCGTTGGGCTGCACGAATCGCGTGGACATTGAGAGGCCGAAGTGGTGGTTGACGTGGTTACCGGCGTTGTCTGCCGTGATGTCATTTTGGACGAGCCGGCCGCTTTCCTCCTTGAACACCTTGTCTGCCGCATCGAACGGGAAGAACTGACCCCGATGGGACGAATCGCCCACTTTGTCAATGCCCCAGGTGTCATAGACGTCGAAGGCATTCTTGTCAGCGTTGTAGGCTGCGTAGTTTTCGGAGCTGTCATAGACGTAGTAGCCGTCCTGAACCTTGAGGAGGCCCGTCACGCCAAAATGGGACGTCTTGCCGGTCTGGGCAGAGGAATCGAACAGATAGCGGAGGGAGTCGCCGCCATAGGTACCGGAAAGCTGCGGGTAGCCGTCTGAAAGCGTGTTGCTGACAATGCCGGGCTGCGGGTTCGTGTTGCCCGTCCAATGGTTGAGCGGTGCATCACCCTGGCCATCGTTAAACTGGAACCGGTGGCTTGCGTTGATGCCGCCGTTGCCGGAAACCGACAGATGGTTATCCGGATTCACCCAGTAATCAAACAGGTTAATTGTTGTCCCCGAAGGCGAAATCGTCGGAACCGTGTGGTCCGAAATTGCCGCCTCGGCACGAAGCGGCAGGAAGAAACTCGCCGTCAGCGCGATGGCGAGGGCCAGAACAATCGCATATGGCGAGACCGAGCGCAGCCCGCGACGACGGCCACAAGACATGACGGACCACCGCTCGCGCGGCCGGTGTTCACCAGGAAGTTCCCTGCTTAGACACCCCCCCGGTAGCAATATTCACGAGTCGAGACGTCATCTCTCTGAGCTCCTGCATAATTTCCTCCCCAGTCACACGGCGACCTGCCCGGGCGCTCCCCGGGGGCCGAGGCGGTCTGGCACATGCCCGCGGTCGTTCAAGGAATACCAACCCCAGCATATGTCTCTTAAGATATCTTAGCCTTTTTTCTATTACAGTTTTTGTCTCATTACCGATGAAATCGGCTCGGTCCCTTTGTCACATTCTAGAGCGTGCGGAGCAGGGCGATGAGGAAGCGGGCGCCTTGGAGGTAGGCGCGACGGGTGATGCGCTCGTTGGTGCCGTGGACGCCGCGGTCGCATTCGTCATCGTCGACCACAAAGGCCGAGAAACGAATGCACTCGGGGCAAATGCGCTGGTAGTTGGCAGCGTCGGTCGCGCCGATCACGGTCGAGGGGACAATCGTCAACGGCTCGGATGATCCGTTTTCCTCCGTCCCCTTTGGATCACGGAAGTAGCGGTCGGCAATGGCGCGAACGGCCTCGAGGCCGGGACCACCGACACGCGGGGACGGCGAGGGCTCGGAGCTGCCGGGGCCGAGTTCGACCTCCACGCGCCCGGCAAGGCCCGCCGCGGCAACGGCCTCGCGGCAGCAGGTAACGACATCGGCCACGCCCGTGCCCTCGAGCATGCGGAAGTTGATATTGGCCCACATGTCCTGTGGCATCACGTTAGCGCCGGTGCTGCCGCCCTCGATTTGCGTAGGCGCGCAGGTGGTCGTCACGAGCGGGTAGAGCTCTTTGCTGGCGAGGCAGTCGCGGACAATGACATCCCCGTTGGCGGCAATCTCATCCGCTGTGTAGAGCCCCAGCTCGACAAGCTGTGCGGCAAGCAGATCGGTCACGCGCGTCGGCCACTCGATATCGCAGATTGCGGCGATGGCACGGCTCAGCACTTCGAGCGAAGTGCCACCGTAGGGGTTGGAGGAATGCCCGCCCTCGCTCTTCGTCTTGAGCACGATGTCGGCGTAGCCCTTCTCGGCAAGGTCGGCATGCATAAGCCAGCCCTCGCCCGCGCCGTACTCGGCAGCCGAAACAATACGGTAGTCGCCCTCGTCGATCAGGTATTCAAGTTCAACGCCGCGCTCCTCGAGCACGCGGCCGATTGCTCCCGCGCCGTACTGCGTGGTTTCTTCGTCCTGGCCAAAAGCGAGCAGCAGGGAACGCTTATGCTCCCAGCCGTGCGCCAACGCATACTCAACCGCCTCGAGAATACCTGCGACCTGATCCTTCATGTCGATAGCACCGCGGCCCCAAATGTAGGTGCCGTCCACGTGACCGCTAAAGGGGGCATGCGTCCAGTCGGCCTCGGTGCCGGGCACCACGGGGACCACGTCCATGTGGCCCATGAGCATGACGGATTTGAGGGCGGGGTCGGAACCGCCAAGCGTCACTAATAGCGAATGGTCGATAAGCTCGACCTCGCCCGCCGCGAACACGCGCGGCCACGCCTGCTGCATATAGGCGCGCAGGTCGTCGAACGGCTGCCAGTTCACCGCCTCGGCATCCATGCTCGAGACGGTCGGAAACGACAGCACGCGGCCCAGGCGCTCGCACGCGCCAGCCTCGTCTATATCGGCAAAATCGTCCTCATGCGCAAAGAAGCGCCAAACCTCGGCCATGACATCCTTTCGACTGTGATGACGAGGGCCGCCCCACCGGAGCGGCCCTGCCACATAAGCGTTTGCGGTCGGTTATTTGTCCTCGAGATAACGCGAGAGGAACTCGCGGGTGCGCTGGTGTTTGGGGTTACCGAAGAGCTCGGCCGGTGCCGCATCCTCGAGCACCACGCCCTTGTCCATAAAGACCACGCGGTCGGACACGGTTCGGGCAAAGGCCATCTCGTGCGTGACGACGACCATGGTCATGCCGTCGGCAGCGAGCTTGCGCATGACCTCGAGCACCTCTCCCACGATCTCGGGGTCGAGTGCGGAGGTCGGCTCGTCGAACAGCATGATCTGCGGATTCATGCACAGGGCGCGCGCGATGGCCACGCGCTGCTTTTGGCCACCGGATAGGCGGCCCACGGCGGCGTGCGCGAACTTTTCGAGCCCCACGCTCGCCAGATGCTCCATCGCGACCTTCTCGGCCTCGGCCTTGCTCATCTTTTTGAGCGTGACGGGCGCGAGCGTGCAGTTGTCGAGCACATCCATGTTGTTGAACAGGTTAAAGCCCTGGAACACCATGCCGATGTCCTCACGCAGCTTGTTAATGTTGCAGCGCTCGGCCGTAAGGTCCTGGCCGTGGAACCAGATGTGGCCCGCGTCCGGGGTCTCGAGCAGGTTGAGGCAGCGCAGGAAGGTCGACTTGCCCGAGCCCGAGGCGCCGATAATGGTAACGACCTCGCCGGGGTTAACGGACAGGTCGATGCCCTTGAGCACCTCGAGCGAGCCGAAGCTCTTGCGCAGGCCCTCGACGCGGATGAGCGGCTCATTGGTCTGTGCGGCGGCCGCGGTGCCGGTAGTGGCGATATCTGCCATGATGATTCTCCTCGTCTTGAGCCTAGTTGGAGCTGGGCAGCGTTGCCGGGGCCTCGGCGCCGAGCTTTTTGCCAAAGGCCTCGAGCAGGCGGCTCGCCACGAGCGTCAGGATCAGGTAGACCACGAGCGCCACGCAGTAGACCTCCATCTGGCGGTAGTACACGCCGGCGACAGTGGTGGTGGCGTACATGAGGTCGAACACGCCGATGACCGAAAGCACCGACGAATCCTTGATGTTGATGATGAGCTCGTTGGTGAGCGCCGGAATCGCGTTTTTAATGCCCTGGGGGAACACGACCTTGCGCATGGCCTGCCACTGCGACAGACCCAGCGAGCGCGCCGCCTCGGCCTGGCCGGGATCGATGGACTCGATACCGCCGCGCAGGACCTCCATCATGTAGGCGGTGGAGTTGAGCGAGATGGTGACGAGACCGGCGGTGAAGGTACTCCAAATCTGGTTGGCCTGCGCGGTCTCGAAGCCCATGCCGCGCAAAACGGTGAAGCCCGCGTAATAGATGAGCAGGCCCTGGACCATCATGGGCGTGCCGCGCACGATGGTAGAGTAGACGGTCGCAAAGCCGCGGCCGATGCTCTTAAAGAAGCGCGTGAGATCGTTATCCACGCGGTCGAACGTCTGAATACGCAGGAACACAAAGAGCAGCGCCAGGAAGAATGCGATGACGGTGCCGAAGGTCGCAAGTGCAATGGTGATCTCGATGCCGCGGATAAAGAAGTCGCCGCTCTTGTAGGTCATGTAGACCAGGCTCGACAAAAAGTCGCTGGGGTTGGAGTCCGAGACAATGCTCACCTGCACCAGGTCGATAAATGACATGACGCAGCGGTCGATAAAGAAGATCGCCGCGATGGCGACCACGACATAGCTGCCCAGGCGCGCGCCGCGGCGGAAGCGCTCGGATGCGAACGGCGACGCCTCGCGATAGTCGTTCCAGTGCATGAGCTTGGTGACCAGCGCCGCCGCCGACACGACGAGCCAGGCCCAAAGAACTGCCCAGAGGCAGTCTTGGAACACGCCCGTAGGCGCCAAAAAGCTCAGCGGCGTGGGGTTGCGCTGGCTAAACGCCAGGCCGAGCGCCGCGATAACGCTCGTGCCCAGGTATACATAACGGTGGTCGGCCTTGATAAAGGAGGCCAGGCGATTAATGGTTTTCATGCTGCCTCCCTATGCCGGCTGACGGTCGAGGCACGCGTCCCACATTTGGTCGCGCTCCTCTTGGCTAATGCCCTTGAGTGTCTTGTCGATGAGCTTAAGCAGCTTGTCCGAGCCCTTGCGGCAGCCGACGTTTGCCGCGACCTCCTGCTTAAAGCCCTCGCCCTCGGCAAAATGGATGGGAACGATACCGGGATTTTGGGCCATATAGCCCTTCTCGTTCTCGGTGTTGTAGGTCACGGCGTCGCATGTGCCCTGCAGCAGGTTCGAAAACACCGTGGGAACCGAATCGACCGGGTTCTTGTGCACAACGTCCGGGATCTCGTCGATGACGGTGTCGAGCATGGTGTCCTTTTGGCCGAGCACCGTGGCACCGCTAAAGTCGCTAAGCTTGGTGGCGTTTTGGTAGGGGGAACCCTCTTTTACGAACAGGCCAAAGTAGCCAATGAAGTACGGGTCGGAAAAGCCGACCGACTCCTCGCGCTCGGGCGTGGCGCTCATACCGGCGATGATGAGGTCGATTTGGCCGTTGTTGAGCGAATCGATAAGGCCCGAGAAGCTCTGCTTGACGGCAACGGGCTCGCCACCGAGGGCCTTGCAGACGATCTTGGCGATCTGTACGTCGTAGCCATCGGCATAGGCGCCCTGCACGTTGTCGATGGGGATGGTGTATTCACTGGCTTCGGAAACCTGCCAGTTGTACGGGGCGTAGGCCGCCTCCATGCCGATGCGGATCTTATCCTTGCCGATCACGGAATCGGACAGGTCGTCGCGACCGCCGCCCGTCGTGGGCTGAACCACCTTGAGCGTGGACGGGCGCTGACAGCCGGCGAGCGCGCCGGCGACGACGGAAGCGCTCGCAGCGAGAGCGCCACCCAAAAAGATGCGACGGCTGCACACCGGCTGGGTCTGCATGCCGCGCTGTTGGGGAGAATGCATAATCTGCCTTCCCTGTTGAATCGTATGCTGACGACTTAACAGGATACCGCTCAGCGCTACCTCCAGCAAATGCATATATAAATGCATATATACAAGTTTACGAACTGAAAACGATTGGTAGTCGTTGGGGACGTTCTTAAACGACTAGTCAAACAAGAACGTCCCCAACGACTAGGCATGAAAAAGGCAAGGCATAGACCTCCTGGTCATGCCCTGCCTTTTGAATGACAAATTGTCGCCCTGGGCGGCGCGCAACGTCGACCGATCCGCCGTTCGTTAGAACGGCGGAACCTCTAGAGCAAGGTTACGCTAAAGCTACGTTTATCGGTAGCGCCGGGGGCCAGCGTAATGGTGTTGACCTTGTGCTCAAAGACGTCGTCCTCGGTGTCCATGGTGGTGTGACCGGTCCAGGGCTCGAGCGCCACAAACGGGGCGTCGTTGGCGGCAGACCACACGCCGATGTACTTAAAGCCCTCAAAGTCGATCTTGACGCCGTGGCCCGACTTGCGGCCACGCAGCGTGAGCGTGGAGCCCGGGGTATCGGTGAACATGATGGCATCGTTATCGAAGCTGCGGTGCGTGATGGGCAGCACGTCCGAGTTATCGGGAGCCTTGTAGCTGCCCTCGAACGTCATGAGGCCATCGGGCGTGATGATGGGGGCCTCATTGGTCCAAGCCTCGGTAAATGCCAGCTCGTAATCCTCGAACGTCTCGTCCTCGGCAGCGGGGGCGGGCACGTTAAATGCAGGGTGACCGCCCACCGAGAACGGCAGGTCCACGTCGCCGGTGTTGGTGACGGCAAAGGTCTGCGTGAGCGTGGCGTCGCCGGTTAGGGCATAGGTCATGTTGAGCTTAAAGTGGAAGGGGAAAGCCTTGAGCGACTCAGGCGTGTCGGTGATCTCGTAGGTGACGGACGAGCCGTCCTCGGAGACCTCGACCAGCTCGTGCTCGACGATGCGCGCGAGGCCGTGGCGCGGCATCTCGCAGGTGCCGGCCGCAGACGTCGCCGTGTTGTTGCGCAGTGAGCCCACGATGGGGAACAGGATGGGCGCGTGCTTGCCCCAAAAGGTGAGATCGCCCTGCCACAGATACTCGTTGCCGTTGAGGGCAAGGCTCGTGAGCTGGGCACCCATGGAATCGATGGCCGCGGTGAGGCCGCCGCGCTTGATGGTGGTGACGGTGGACATGCTACTTCCTCCAAAAGTAAACAACAGTGTCGAGGGCTATTGTCCCACTCTTGGCGGCAAGGAGAAGCGGCAGGCGCAGTTATTGAGCGATTGCGTAAAGGTCGAATCCGCCCTGCGGCGTGCTGTCGACCGTATCGGGCGCCTGCGAGTTAAAGCTCACGGGAACCATGCGCTTTGAGGCACGGAAGCACGTGCCATCGGTGGCGACGGGCGGCTCGTCGACCGTGAGCTCGTAGTCGCCGGGCTTGAGCTCGATGCCGTCGCCAGCGGAGTTGACATATTGATACTCGTCAATCGCCTGCCCCCTGAGTGTGCGGCCCACGATGTGGATGAGCATCTGGCTGTCGCCGCGGGCGGTGTCCCATGTCGCACCGTCCTTGACCTCGACCGACACATGCACCGAGCGCGTGCGGCTGAGCGATTGCTCGACAGACATCTCGACCTTGGCGGCATCTTTGCGCTGTTGCTCCACATGGCTCCAGACGTTTCCGATCGCCGAGCAAGCGATGACACCGGCCATAAAGGCGATGAGGATGGGGCCGAGCGGAGAGCGACGGGCCGCGCCTTCCTCACGAGCTAGGTTGGGGCGATGCGTGGGGGCGGGCGCCCGGGCACCCTGCGCGGGCACGTCGAGTATGCTGAAGGATGCCGTGCTGCCGGGGTCGATGTTATGGCGCGGCTGCGGGGTCTTGGCCGGCGAGATGGACATGTCCGCCGGCTCACCGAGTGTGGCCGTGGCATCGGCCTTAGCCTCGTCGGCCTCGGCTTGGGCCCAAGCCTGCTCAAAGGTCAGGGGCTCGGCGGCATCAGGCTCGACAGCGGCATCGTTGCCGGTCTCGTCCTCGTCGCCCGACACGTCACGCGGCGCGGGCTCGTCCCACTCCTCGTCCGGAGCCTCGCCCTCGCTATACCACCATTCAAAATTATCGATATCCATACGGGGCGCCCCTTAGGCCTCGCAAATAAACACTTGCTAGTCTTATACCCGCAGACGGCGCCGGAGCTCGCCGACACAGACAGGAAAACCGTCACAACATTCGGCGCTTTTCCTCGTTTTCGAGATTTTCGCCGAATGTTGTGACGGCTTGGGCGACTGGCTGGCAGCGCAATGTGACAAAGGAGCTGCCCCTTTGTCACATTCTGCTAGAGTTGCAGGGATTGAATCCCGCCTATTCATGCGACATTGGAGTGACAACCTTGACCGCCGCAACCACGCCTAAAAGTAAGCCAACCGCCGCCGCGCTCTCCCCCGCGCGCACCAAGCTCTGCCTGGCGCTGCTCGTGCTGTTGGGATTCTCGCTCGGCTGCTCCGAGTTCGTGGTCATCGGTATCGAGAGCGACTTGGCAACGGAACTCGGCGTATCACTTGCCACTGCGGGCCAGCTCATCAGCGTGTTCGCGCTCGTCTACGCTATCGCTACGCCGGTGCTTGCGCTTGGCACGGGGCGGTTCCGCCGCTACCAGCTGCTCGTGTGCTACAGCATCGTCTTTGTGCTCGGCAATTTGGTTATGGCGCTAGCACCTAACTTCCAAGCGCTCTTTATCTCGCGCATTGTCCTGGGCTCCGTCTCGGGCGCACTGCTCGCCGTGGGTGTGACGTACATCCCCGAGCTACTGTCCCCGCAGCAAACCTCACTCGCCATCTCGGTCGTGTACGGTGCGTTTTCCGTGGCAATGGTCTTTGTCACTTCGATCGGCAAGTTTGTGGCCGACACGCTCGATTGGCACGTGGCCATGTACGGCACGCTGACCTTTGCCGTTCTGATCTGCGGAGCGCTCGTGGCGTTTATGCCGCGCGCTGGGCAAACCGACGAGCCTGCCACCTTCCGCGAGCAGGCGGGGCTGCTACGCGAGCCGAGCATCATCACCGGCATGCTCATCTTCTTGTTTGGCGTGGGCTCGGTCTATGTGTTCTACGGCTACGTGACGCCTTATCTTGAGCAGGTGCTGGGCATGGGCACGGTCGAAGCCAGCACCACGCTTATGGCCTATGGCGTGTTCTGCCTGATCTCGAACATCCTGGGCGGATGGATCGATGCTCGCTTTGGCATGAAGGCACTGCTTGTGACGTTTGTGCTGCAGGCTGCGGCGTTACTCGGACTGTTTGCTGTGGGCGGCACCATGCCGCTCGCGCTGGTCTTTGTCTTTAGCTTGGCGCTGCTCATGTACCTGTTCTCGGTATCGTGCATCACGCACTTTATGGACGTGGCTCGCAGCCGCCATCCCAAATCGATGGTGCTCGCAAGTTCGGTTGAGCCCATGGCGTTTAACGTCGGCATCTCGTTTGGCACCGCAGTGGGCGGTGCCGTGGTAAGCGGCGTTGGCATTGCGTACGTGGGCGCAGTGGGTGCCGCGTTCTCGCTTGTGGCCTGGGCGCTCACGCTGGTGACGATTAAGTTGGCTCGCTGGGAGCGTCGCCGTCAATCAGGACAGCCCTCGATGCGGGCATAGGGGCAAACACAGCCCAGAGTGGCGAGCAGCCGGTGAAAGCCGTCCCATACGAGTAATGTTTATCCGCCTGGAAGCTCCAGAAGTGCAATTTCGCGTATTTCAGATACACGCTTTTCTATGATTTCGTGTATTTCAAGTACACGAAATGCGCGTGGGGCAACTCAGAGGCGGCGCCAGCTCATTGTCTGCCGCCGCCTTTTATACCGGATTTATAGATATGTGGGGCGTTTACTCCATACCCAGCAGCTCGCGCATCTGAGTTGCGTAGTTAGATGCCATGTTGCCGTAGACAATCTGCACGCCGCCGTTAACATGCACATGAGCCAGACCCCCGAATCCGCCCGATTTGGGAGTCTTTCTCGTCAAAATGTACGCTAAATCCATGAGGGTATATAATGGGACGTTCTGCTCGAATGCACAAAGGAAGGGGTGACGATGCCTGTTCACGAGAAGCGCGTCTTGTCGCTTGACGGCCTGCGAGGGCTTGGGGCGCTGATGGTGTTCCTGTACCACGTCGACATCATGGTCAAGCCGTTTGGCGCGGGGGGTCCGAGCCTCTTCCCTGGCGGCGCGTCGGTTATGGTGTTCTTTATCCTGTCCGGCATAGTGCTGTCTCTTGTTCCCTTTAAGCACATGGGAAACGGCGGGTACGACTGGCTTGGCTATTACCCAAGAAGGGTCGTCCGCCTTTGCGTGCCGCTGTTTGCGGCGATTGCGCTGGCCCTTCCTGCGGGCTACGTGGCCTGGCGCCTGGGGTCCACGTCGCGCTCCGCGCTTGCCGTCGCCTACAACGCGGGCCTTCCCACTGCGGTTCATGACATCCTCATGCAGTTCGACGTGCTGTTCAACGTGTCCGATGGCCTCAACAACCTCTTTGGCGCGCAGCTCGTCCGCGTTGACTCTCCCGTCTGGTCCATGAGCTGGGAGCTCTGGTTTAGCCTGACGCTTCCGCTGGCCATCTGGTGCATATCAAGGATTCGCCGGACGAATCTGGCAGTTGTTGCGACCTTTATTGCGGTGCTTGTCTCGCACTGGACGGGCTACTTTCCGCTGCGCCTTTGCCTGATGTTCTGGCTGGGCGTCATGGTGGCCCGGCAATTCGACAAAATCAAGGCCGTCAAGCTTTCAATGCTGGCCGAGCTGGCGATGCTTGTGGCCTCCGTTGGTGTTATCGAGCTCTCGCTCGTGTGGCATCCCGGCGGGGTCCTCGAGGCGTTGGAGTCCACCGCTATGAACGCAGCCTGCCTGGTGGTGGTTGTCGTCGCGATCGCCGACGGGTTCACGCGCCGTGCGCTCTCTGCGGCCCCCATGGTCTTTTTGGGAAAGGTGTCGTACAGCCTCTACCTTACCCACGCCATTGTCATCGGTGCGCTTGCTGCCCTGCTGCCCAGGCTCGGGATTGCCGACCCGCTCGCGATTGCCGCGGTCTCGCTGTCCGCAAGCATGCTCGTCTCCGTTGCGTTCTGGCGCATAATCGAGGTTCCCAGCATGAACCTGTCGCGCTCGCTGGCATCGTCAGGGCCTAGGGACGCCGTTCGATAATGCGTCGTACTTGGCTTCGTTTGGAGGGAGCTGGTCATGAATAGCCCCAAGCCCGTCCACCGCGTTCTCTTTGTCTGCCATGGCAACATCTGCCGCTCGACGATGGCCGAGTCGGTGTTTACCGAGCTGGCGCACCGCGCCGGACGCGCGGGCGAGTTTGTCATTGATTCCGCTGCGACCTCGACCGAGGAGATCGGCAACCCGCCACACCACGGTACCGTTGCCAAGCTACGCGAGGTCGGGATTCCCGTCGTCGCACATCGCGCGCGTCAGGTGCGTCGCGCGGAGTATGGCGACTGGGACCACATTGTCTATATGGACGACGAGAACGCCCGCGGCCTGCACCGTATCTTTGGCAAGGACCCCGATGGCAAGATCTCGCGCCTGCTCGATTGGACCGAGCGCCCCGGCGACGTGGCCGACCCCTGGTACACCGGCAATTTCGATGCCACCTACCGCGACGTGCTCGACGGCTGCACCGCTATGCTCGAGCAGCTGTAGGCGCTCGGGCGGCGCGGATATACGGGCCACGCCATCGGTATAAAACGAGCGTGGATTTTCTCCCGCATATAAATTGAGCGTGGATAATCTCCCACTTTGAGCGTTCAAGGGCGCCCTAAACGGGAGAAAATCCACGCTCATTATCTCGGTGGAAGATTATCCACGCTCGGTTACTCGTCGACGATCTCGGCAAGCCAGACGTTCAACGTATCGACCTCGGGGCAGCAGAACTTTGCCGTACCGGGCTCGTTGCCAGGCACGGTTCCGCCGTAGCGCAGGATATCGATATAGGGAAAGCCCACGTGGCAGGCCATGGCGCACATCTTGCCGCGGTCTCGGTCGAAGTCAAAGACGTCGCCCGGCTTATGACCATGGTGGCAGCGACACACACCCAGCTGATCCACGCAGCTCACGCGGATACGCGGACGCTTGCCCCGCGACGCGCCGAGCGGCTTGTCCCCGCCCGCGGGCTTGGCACCGCCCTCGCCAGCGTTACTCATGGTCGATCACATCCAGGCAGGCCTCGATGGGAAGGCCGGCCGACTTGTCCTCTTGGTCGGCATTGCGCTCGATAAGCTCAGCCACCACACGCATGGCATCGGACGTCGCGCGCTGCAGACTCCAACCTGCCATAACGCGGCCGACGAGCACCGCCGAGAACGTGTCGCCCGTGCCCGGGAAGTAGACCGGAATGAGCTCAAAGGGAATCGTAAAGTACTCCCCCGCCACATGGTCGTAACCAATAACCGCGTTCGTGCCATTGACTACGGCGCTCGTAATGACCACAGACTTGGCACCCAGCTCACGCACGGCATCCACAAGGACGCGAGCCTCGTCGGGCGTAATTTGCTCGGCGATAGGCGTATCGGTGAGCAGACAGGCCTCGGTGTAGTTGGGCACCGCGTAGTCTGCGCACTCCAGCAGGTGCCGCATAAGGCCAATCGTGGACTCGGGCACGCCCGCATAGAGCTTGCCGTTGTCGCCCATGATGGGGTCGACGAACACCTTGGTGCCCTTTTGCGCACGGCGGTGGCAAAAGTCCGAGATGATGCGTGTCTCTTCCTCGGTCACGATAAAGCCGGTCGAGATAGCGTCGAACTCAAAGCCGAGCTCCTCCCAGATGGCGAGGCTTTGGCGCACGTACTCGGTGGTGTCGTGGATGTAGAACTTGGGGTAGTTGAGCGTGTCGGAAACGAGCGCCGTCGGCAGGTTATGGATACGGTAGCCCATGTGCGACAGCACCGGCAGCATGGCGGAAAGCGCGACCTTGCCGTAGCCGCACATATCGTTGATCAGCAGCAGCTGAGTGTTCTTCATGAGGGTCTCCCTTGGTTCGGGCGCGGCGCGGCAGCGCCACAGTGCGACTAAGTGTAGCGCAGGGGACGTTGCGAGCGGAGTCGAGCGGCACGAAGGGCAAATTGTTGCGGAAAGGTTTCGGAAACGAGGGGCTAGCTTGCTTCATTGCGGCTCATTTGCCGCCACTTATTCAGTGCCATTTCAAAACTATGCCGGATTACGGGGCTGAACCTGAATGAGCCAACCACACCCCTTATTTTCAAATCATAGCGAGCCTTCTACCTGCGGTTTTCTTTTTACCAATTTCGGCATGGTCGGCAATCCGTCGTTCAGCCCCGTAATCCGGCATAGTTTTTAAGTTAGTCGTTGGGGACGTTCTTAAATGACTAGGCAAACAAGAACGTCCCCAACGACTATCAGCACAAGGAGTGTCCCCAAGTGCCGGCACATAAGGAACGTCCCTAAGTGCCGCTTGAACATAATAAGTTTGGTACCTTGACAATCAATCTATGCGCTCCTAAATTAGTTAGGCACAAAACAATTTCTCTACCTAACTAAGGAAAGGAGCGAAGCTTAGATATGTGTGTTGAAGCACTCGTCCTTCCGCATGAGCCCGGCGGTGACCCGTCGCAACCGGTAGACATACCCGAAGCGGTCAGCGCTGAAGACAAACTCGCCAAGCGCATCCTGAGCGGCCTGGGCTTTTGCGGCCATTACATGCATTTTCATGGCGGAGGCGTGTCCGGCAAGGCGCCCATCATCTGCCTACTGGCCAAGCAGCCCGGCGGCGAGATGTCGCAGCAGGAACTCGGCATGCACTTTGACCTCAAGCCGGGGTCGCTTTCCGAGATCCTGTCCAAGCTCGAGGTCAACGGCCTCATCGAGCGCAGCCGTAACCCCAAGGATCGACGACAACTCACCATTCGCTTGACCGAAACCGGCCGGGAAAACGCCCGCATCGACCAGGCGGCCCGTATCCGCTTTAGAGAGCGCGCCTTTAGCGCGCTCACCCACGACGAGCGCGAGGACCTCGCCGAAATGCTCGATAAAATCCGCGTAACCTGGGAGGAACTGGATGATTAAAACCCTCATGGGCAGCATCCGCGACTATATGAAAGTCACTGTTGCCACGCCATTGCTCGTGCTTGGCGAGGTGCTCTGCGAGATGCTGATTCCATTTATCACCGCCAACCTGATCGACGCCATCAAAGACGGCGCCACCGTAGCCGAGATGCTTCCCACCGCGGGCTTTTTGGTGCTCATCGCGCTGACATCGCTTGCTTTTGGTGCCGCCGCCGGCGTCACCTGCAGCCATGCGAGCTGCGGCTTCGCCAAGAACCTGCGTCACGACCTGTTCTACAAGATCCAGACGTTCAGCTTTGCCAACATCGATGAGTTCTCGAGCTCCTCGCTCGTCACGCGCCTGACCACCGATATCAACAACGTGCAGCAGGCCTTTATGATGATCATCCGTATCGCCGTGCGCGCGCCGCTGGTATTGATCTTCGCCTTTACCATGGCGTTTATCATGGGCGGCAGCGTTGCCATGGTCTACCTGGTCATCATTCCGCTGCTGGGCTTTGGGCTGTTCTTTATCATCTTTAAGGTACGCCCCATCTTCTCGCGCGTGTTCCACAAGTACGACGCCCTTAACGAATCCGTCGAGGAAAACGTCACCGGCATGCGCGTGGTCAAGAGCTACGTGCGCGAAGACTTTGAGAAGGAGAAATTCGCGACCGCCGCACGCGACGTCCAGATGGACTTCACCCGCGCCGAGAAGCTGCTCGCCTTTAACAACCCCATGATGAACATCTGCGTCAACGGCGCGTTTGTCGTCATCATCTACCTGGGCTCCAAGCTCATCATCACGAGCCAGGGCACGCTGTTCGACGTGGGCCAGCTCTCCTCGATCTTTACCTATGGCTTCCAGATCCTTATGAGCCTAATGCAGCTGTCGATGATCTTTGTCATGGTGACCATGGCCGACGAATCGGCGCACCGCATTACCGAGGTGCTGGCCGCCGAGCCCACGATCGCCGATCCCGCCGAGCCCGTGCTCGAGGTCGCCGACGGTTCCATCGACTTTGACCACGTGAGCTTTAAGTATTCCGCGCATGCGAAGCGCCAGGCGCTCGACGATATCGACCTGCACATTAAGAGCGGCGAGACCATCGGCATCATCGGCGGCACCGGCTCGGCCAAGTCCACGCTTGTAAACCTCATCGCCCGCCTGTACGACGCCACCGAGGGCACCGTGCGCGTGGGCGGCGTGGATGTACGCGACTACGACTTGGACGCCTTGCGCCACCAAGTGGCCATGGTGCTACAGAAAAACGTGCTGTTTAGCGGCACCATCGCCGAGAATCTGCGCTGGGGCGACCCGAACGCCACCGACGAGGAGGTCCGCGAGGCGGCACATCTGGCCTGCGCCGACGAGTTTGTCGACGGCTTCCCCAAGGGCTATGACACCTGGATCGAACAGGGCGGCTCCAATGTCTCGGGCGGTCAGAAGCAGCGCCTGTGCATTGCGCGCGCCCTGCTGCGTCGCCCCAAGATCTTGATCCTGGACGACTCCACCAGCGCCGTCGACACCAAGACCGACGCCAAGATTCGCGCAGGGCTGGCAAGCTATCTGCCCAACACGACCAAGCTCATCATCGCCCAGCGCATTAGCTCCGTGCAGGACGCAGACCGCATCATCGTCATGGAGGGCGGCCGTATCGCGCAGATCGGTAACCACGACGAGCTGCTCAAGACGAGCGAGATCTACCGCGAGACCTTCACCTCGCAGAACAAGATGTCTGCCGAGGGCGAAGAGGCCGTCGAAGCCGACACCGAGGCATCCGCAACACAAGCTCAGACCCAGGAAGGAGGCGAGGCACATGAGTAAGGCAACGACCGCCGAGCGCGCGCTCAACCGCAAGGGTGGCACCATGTCGCGCCTCATCAAGACGCTCTTTGGCTTCTACCCCGTGCTTTTGCCCCTCGTCGTCGTCGGCGTGGTGCTCTGCGCCATCATCAACTCCATCGGCGCGACCTTCCTTCAGAGCGCCCTGCAGATTATTAGCGAATCGTGGCAGTCGGGCGATTGGGAAGCTGCACAGCCCAAGATCGCACAGCTCGTGACCACCCTCGCCTGCATCTACGGCGTCGGCATCCTGTCCTCGCTGTTCTGGAACCGCGCCATGGCCATCGTCACGCAGGGCTCGCTCGAGAAGCTGCGCGAGAAGATGTTCAACCGCATGCAGGACCTGCCGATCCGCTACTTCGACACGCACCAGCGCGGCGACATCATGAGCCACTACACCAACGACATCGACACGCTGCGCCAGATGATCAGCCAGTCGCTGCCCAACCTGCTCATGACGACCATCGTCATCGTCACGGTGTTCTTTATCATGCTGTACTACAGCGTTTGGATGTGCCTGGTCATTGTGGCAGGCGTCGCCTTTATGACCTTTATGACCAAGCTGCTCGGCTCCAACTCCGCGCGCTTCTTTATTGCGCAGCAGACCGAGCTCGGCGTTGTCGAGGGCCATATCGAGGAAGTCATGAACGGCCAGAAGGTCGTCAAGGCATTCTGCCACGAGTCTGCCGCCGAGGCCGATTTTGACGAGCGCAACGAAAAGCTCTTCGAGGTCTCGCAAAAGGCCAACATGTACGCCAACATCCTCATGCCCATCCTTATGAACCTGGGCAACCTGCTCTACGTGCTGGTCGCACTGGCAGGCGGCATTTTCCTGGCGCTGGGCGTGCCCAACCTGAGCATCTCGGGCATGGCACTGTCCATCGTCGTCGTGGTGCCGTTCCTCAACATGACCAAGCAGTTCTGCGGACAGATCGGCCAGATCTCGCAGCAGATCAACGCCGTGGTCATGGGCCTCGCCGGCGCCGACCGTATCTTTGAGCTTATCGACGAGAAGCCCGAGACTGACGAAGGCTACGTGACGCTCGTCAACGCGCAGGTGAACCCCGATACCTGGCAGCTCGAGGAAGCCGACCACCACACCGGCATGTGGGCGTGGAAACATCCGCACCGCGCAACCGGCGAGATCGAGTACGTGCCGCTGCGCGGCGACCTGGTCATGGACAACGTCGACTTTGGCTACACGCCCGACCACGAGGTGTTGCACGGCGTGTCCGTGTTTGCCAAGCCGGGCCAGAAGGTCGCGTTTGTCGGCGCCACCGGTGCCGGTAAGACGACCATCACCAACCTCATCAACCGCTTCTACGACATCGCCGACGGCAAGATCCGCTACGACGGCATCAACGTCAACAAGATCCGCAAGGCCGATCTGCGCCGCTCGCTGGGCGTCGTGCTGCAGGACGTGAACCTGTTCACCGGCACCGTGATGGATAACATCCGCTACGGAAACCTGGATGCGACCGACGAGGAGTGCATCGCGGCGGCCAAGCTCGCGGGCGCGGACGACTTTATCACCCGCCTGCCCGACGGCTACGACACCATGCTCACCGGCAACGGCGCACAGCTGTCGCAGGGCCAGCGCCAGCTGATCTCGATCGCACGCGCCGCCGTCGCCGATCCGCCGGCGATGATCCTGGACGAGGCCACGTCGAGCATCGATACCCGCACCGAGGCCATCGTGCAAGCCGGCATGGACAAGCTCATGGAAGGCCGCACGACGTTTGTCATCGCGCACCGCCTGTCCACCGTGCGCAACTCCGACGCGATCATCTGCCTGGACCACGGCCGCATCATCGAGCGCGGCAACCACGACGAGCTGATCGCCAAGCGCGGATATTACTACCAGCTCTATACCGGAGCGTTTGAGCTGGAGTAGTTCGGCTCGCCGAGATGGCCGATTTGCCGCTCATTCGTCGGGCATGACCCTAAGGTCAATGCCCTCCTCTTTCAGGGCAAATCGACTCATCTCAGCGACCCAAGCACAATGCGCCGCAACGAATAAAGCCCCCGCAGCACACTGAACTGCGCCCCAAATCTTGGACGCCCTAAATAGCGACTAGGCCGCGAGGGCC
>OLNW01000604.1_pt1 | contig 41210 bp, 23 predicted proteins | sample 1672121 | NCBI WGS metagenome assembly OLNW01 (sample SAMEA3136648, study PRJEB25190) | human gut metagenome
GCAATCCCCAAACTTACGCTGTTCCCAAGCGGGCATCGGCACTACATGAAGCAGGGCAGACGGGATACGAGTGGCTGGCCGAACATACGCAATACATCTACCGGCAACTTGGGCACTACCATTTCCGTTGTTAGCTACACTTATCGCGATAAGTGTAGCTAACAACGATTGAAGCGACACCTTACAAGCCATGAGAGGTAGAACCGGTCCCCTTCTATTTTGAAAAACTTGAATAAGTTAGTTTTTTTCAAAATAGGGATGCGTCGAAAAGACGCATAAACGCACGAAAAATGCGGGCATCCGATATGCAGTGTTCATTGAATCACTGTATATCGGATGCCCGCAATTGTTTCAGACCAATTGAAGAGCCTTAGCTCAGCATCAGCCTCACGCCTTGGCGACCTCAACGGCCAGCTCGGCACCTTCCTTCACTTCGAAGGAGGTAGCCAGCGTCTCACGGGCGATCAGATCCTTGAACTGCTCGACCTTGGCCACGTCGTCAGCAGGCACGGTCAGCACCAGCGAGATACGGTCCGCGATGTCCAGATCAGCAGCCTTACGTGCGTCCTGCACAGAACGAATCACGTCGCGGGCGTAGCCTTCGGCGAGCAAATCGGCATCCAGCGCGGTGTCGAGGATCACGAAGCCACCGGTCGGCAGAGCGGCGGAGACCGAAGCGGCGGCCTCGGTGGCGTTCTCCTCCTCCACGCGGTTGATCAGCTCGTACTCGCCTTCGACCAGCGCAAGGTCGCCGGACGGCGTGGAGACCACCGGCGCACCGGACGCAGCATCGACATGCCAGTCGCCGGACTTGGAGGCCTTGATGGCGAACTGCACCTGCTTGCCGAGGCGCGGACCCGCCGCACGGGCATTCACACGCAGCTCGTGAACAATCTTCAGACCGTGGGCGGAGGCGTCCTCCAGAGTCGAGAACTCAATATTCTTGATATTAAGTTCGGACTTCAGCAGCTCGTCGTAGGCTTTGACGGCGTCCACGTTCTCGACCACCACGGTGAGCTTGGAAAGCGGCTGGCGCACGCGGATCTTGGCGGCCTTGCGCAGGGACAGGGTGCCGGAAACAACCTCGCGCACCTTCTCCATCGCATCCACCAGGGCCGGGTCGTCGACCAGCACGCGGCCGAGTTCGGTGTCTTCACCGGTCTTCTCGTCCACCACGAACGGCCAATCGGCCAGGTGCACGGACTCGCCGCCGGTCAGGCCGCGCCACACGGACTCGGCTTCCATCGGGGCCAGCGGCGCAAGCACGCGCATGAACGCTTCAAGCACGGTGTACAGCGTGTTGAACGCGGACGCATCCTCGTTCCAGAAGCGGTCACGGGTGTTGCGGATGTACCAGTTGGTGAGCACGTCGATGAAGTCGGAGACCGCATCGCAGGCGTCGGAAATCGCGAACTCGTTCAGCGACTTCTCGGCGGCCAGCACCAGGCGGCGGGTACGGGCCAGCAGGTAGCGGTCCATCTCCGGCAGACCGGCGACCTCGTCCGCGCGCAGCTGGCGGGCGTCGAATCCGGCCCCGCCGTTGGCCGCGTTGGCGTACAGGGTGAAGAAGTAGTAGGAGCTCCACACCGGCAGCATGACCTGGCGCACGGTGTCGCGGATGCCATCGGCGGTGACGATCAGGTTGCCGCCGCGCAGAATCGGCGAAGACATAAGGAACCAGCGCATGGCGTCGGAACCGTACTTGTCAAACACGCCGTTCACGTCCGGGTAGTTGCGCAAGTGCTTAGACATCTTCTGGCCGTCGGAGCCGAGCACGATGCCGTGGCAGATCACGTTCTTGAACGCCGGGCGGTCGAACAGGGCGGTCGCCATGACGTGCAGCAGGTAGAACCAGCCGCGGGTCTGGCCGATGTATTCCACGATGTAGTCGGCCGGGAAGTGCTGCTCGAACTTCTCCTTGTTCTCGAACGGGTAGTGGAACTGCGCGAACGACATGGAACCGGACTCGAACCAGCAGTCGAGTACATCGGAAATACGGTGCATGTGCGACTTGCCGGTCGGGTCGTCCGGGTTGACGCGGACCAGGTTGTCGATCCACGGACGGTGCATGTTGATGTTGCCGTCCTTGTCGCGCGGGTAGTCACCGAAGTCGGCCTTGAGCTCTTCGAGAGAACCGTAAACGTCCACACGCGGGTACTTCGGATCGTCACTCACCCACACCGGAATCGGGGAACCCCAGAAGCGGTTGCGGGAGATGGACCAGTCGCGCGCGTTGGCGAGCCACTTGCCGAACTGGCCGTCCTTGACGTTACCCGGGATCCAGTTGATCTGCTGGTTCAATTCCAGCAGACGCGGCTTGATCTTGGTCACGGACACGAACCAGGAGGAGACCGGCTTGTAGATCAGCGGGGTGGCGCAGCGCCAGCAGTGCGGGTAGGAGTGCACGTAGCTCTTCTCCTGGAAGAGGATCGCGCGGCGCTCTTCCGGGATGGAAGCGAGCGGGCCGTCGCCGGCGCGCAGGTTGCGCAGGATCGGCAGGTTGGCGTCGAACACGAAATCGCCCTCGTAGTCGGGGCACTGCGCGGTGAAGCGGCAGCCATCGTCGAGCACGTCGGTGCTCTTGATGCCCTTGGCATTCAGCGTGTTCATATCGTCTTCACCGTAGGGGGCCTGGTGAACCAGACCGGTACCTTCGACGGTGTCGACGTAGTCGGCAGTGAAGATCGTGTAGCCGTTCGGGCCAGGCACGTGGCCTTCGGATTCGGCCTCGTCACCCGTGAAGTACGGGAAGACCGGGTAGTAGCGGCGGCCTTCCAGCTCGGAGCCCTTGAGCTCGCGCACGACCTCGTAGTTCTCGCCGAGTTCCTTCTCGTAGTGCGGCAGCAGGTCCTTGCCGAGGTAGAACTTCTTGCCAGCGAACTTGCCTTCGGTCGGGCGGACCTCGACGTAGTCGATGTCGGCGCCGACCACGATGGCGAAGTTGGTGGGCACGGTCCACGGGGTGGTGGTCCAGAAGACGGCGTAGGCGTCGTCTTCATCGCGCATCTTCACGGCCACGGACACGGTGGTGTCCTGGCGGTCCTGGTACACGTCGGCGTCCATGCGCAGCTCGTGCGCGCTCAGCGGCGTGCGGTCCTTCGGGCAGTACGGCAGCACGCGGTAGCCCTGGTAGGCCAGGCCCTTGTCGTAGAGCTGCTTGAAGGCCCACATCACGGATTCCATGTACGGGATGTTCAGGGTCTTGTAGCCGTGCTCGAAGTCCACCCAACGGGCCTGACGATGCACGTAGTTCTGCCATTCGTTGGTGTACTTCAGCACGGAAGCGCGGCAGGCGTCGTTGAACTTGTCGATGCCCATCTTCTCGATCTGGTCGACCGAGTCGATGCCGAGTTCCTTCTGCGCCTCAAGCTCGGCGGGCAGGCCGTGGGTGTCCCAGCCGAACACGCGGTTGACCTTGCGGCCCTTCATGGTCTGGTAGCGCGGGATCACGTCCTTGGCGTAGCCGGTCAGCAGGTGGCCGTAGTGCGGCAGACCGTTCGCAAAAGGCGGGCCATCGAAGAACACGAATTCGTTCTGGCTGTGGTCGCCGGAAGGGTTGCGTTCAACGGACTTCTGGAAGGTGTCGTCCTTGTCCCAGTAGTCGAGAACGGTCTCCTCCATGTCGGGGAAGCTGGGGTTCGGCGCGACGTGCGCGGTCTCGCCGCCCTCGTTCGCCTTGGGATATACGTTTTCGCTCACCGTAAATCTCCTGTTAGTACTGTGCACTGGTCCTACAGGAGCGTCATTGATGGCGATTGCCGGGCGCCGACGTGTGCCGGCTGGGTTCACGAATGTCACGTACCGAACCGTGGGGCCGATCGCGTCAATCGCCTCGCAGCCGGAACTGACTGTGTTCCGCCCGGAACAGCCCTGTCTGCCGTTCCTGCCTACGAGGACGATGACGGGCGCTGGTATGCGCTCCGCACCGCGGTACCACCTCGCTTATCGCACCGGTTGCGCCGCTCCGAACTGTTGCACTCGGAGCCGCGAGCCTGCGCGACCGCTTGTGTTCGGCTGTCTCGGGCCGATCCCGTCGGTTCTACTGGGCGATTGCCGCCGTTCTTCCGAAGACTCCCCGCTGATAACGGATCACTGCCTCACAACGGTGCATATCCTAACACGCCACGCGGTCAAATCGCCGCCCACGGCCACGGCACCGTCAGGAGCCCGATTTAGATTGGGACCGGCCACCACGGACCGAGAAAGGATTGTCGGACAATGACGTATGATTTCACGTCCATCATGAACAGGCATGGCATGGATTCGATCGCGGTCGACGGACTGGGCACCGACCCGGGATTCGCGCCGGACCCGCCACGCGAGGGTTTCGACGTCATCCCCATGTGGGTGGCGGACATGAACTTCCCGACCGTGCCCACGATCCCGCAGGCCATCATCGAACGGGCGAAGCATCCCGCCTACGGGTACTTCTCCCCCACCGACGACTATTACAGCTCCATCATCGACTGGCAGTCCACGCGCAACGGGGTCACCGGATTGACCCGGGAGGCGATCGGCTACGAGAACGGGGTCCTGGGCGGTGTGATCAGTGCGCTGACCGCGTTCGCCGCCCCCGGCGACGGCGTGCTGCTGCACAGCCCGACCTACATCGGGTTCACCCGGAGCATCGAAAACAACGGCTACCGCATCGTCCACAGTCCGCTCACGCTGGACGAGCACGGCGTATGGCGCATGGATTACGAGGATATGGATAAGAAGCTCAAGGAGCATCACATCCATGTGGCCGTGTTCTGCAGCCCTCACAATCCTTGCGGGCGCGTGTGGGAGCGTTGGGAAATCGAGAAGGCCATGGAAGTGTACAAGGCCAACGATTGCGTGGTCATTTCCGACGAGATTTGGTCCGATTTGACTCTGGGGAATCACCAGCACATCCCCACCCAGTCGGTCAGCGAGGACGCACGCAATAGAACCGCGGCGTTCTACGCGCCCAGCAAGACCTTCAACCTCGCCGGGCTCGTGGGCAGCTACCACATCATCTACAATCCCACACTCCGGGACCGCATCGTGGCCAAAAGCTCGAAATGCCACTACAACGACATGAACGTGCTTTCCATGCACGCGCTGATCGGCGCCTACCGGCCCGAAGGCCATGAGTGGCTCGACGAACTGAAGGCGGTGCTCACCGGCAACGTCGATTACGCCTACGACTACATCACCAAGCATTTCCAAGGAGTGAGTTTGGCCAAACCGGAAGGCACCTACATGCTGCTGCTCGACTGCGAGCAGTGGTGTAAGGCTCATGGTTTGACTTTGGCGGAATTGGAGAAGCGCGGCTGGGATGTGGGCGTCGATTGGCAGGACGGCAGCATGTTCCAGGCTCCCTACAGCATCCGTGTCAACCTTGCGTTGCCCTTAAGCCGCATCAAGGAGGCCATGCGCCGCCTTGACCAATACGTATTCAACGCGTAAACGGCATGCATCCGCGATTGCGGTGTCCTGGAAAGACGAATGCCGCCAACGAGGTTTGTGCCCGTTGGCGGCATTCGTCATAGAGAAGCCGAGCCAATCTACCTTCACAACTAATCGTCGAGGCTGTCCACACCGAGCTTCTCTTCCAGCTCGATGACAATGCGCTCGTGCATCTTTTCGTCGATCTTCACCGTGAACATGAAGACGAGAAGACTCAGCACGATGAAGGCAAGCGGGATGTAGAACGCGAAGGTCTCGAAGGTGCGCACGTTGGCGGCGGTCATGTCGGCGGCGGTGGCGGAGCCGACCATACCGGCGGCCACGGCCACGAAGCCGACGATGCCGTTGGACAGCGCGCCCGCGATCTTGTCGAGCATCGGACGCACGGAGAGGGTTACGGCCTCGTTGCGCTTGCCGGTCTTGAGCTGGCCGTATTCGATGGAATCGGTCAGGGAGAGGATCGCGGTCATCTGGATGAACGTGCCAGGCAGGTAGAACAGAATCAACGCCACGATCACCACGGGCAGGCTGGCCGAATCGAGAATGAACAGCACATAGCCGATTGCCATAAGTACCATGCCGCCGCAGAACAGGTATCGGCGCGGTATGCGGCGGTTCAGGGCCGGGTAGAGCGGCGCCATGACCAAGCCCGCGATCACGGGGATCACGCCGGTGATGGCGAAGGCATCCGGCAGGTTAAGCACGAACTTGAACAGATAGAACATCACGCCGTTGGTGGCCACATTCGCCACTGCATACAGCAGGTAGCTCAACGCCACCCACAGCAGCTGGTCATTTTTTACGATAGCGGCGAACGCCTGCAGCGGGTTGCCGCTCTGATCTGCCCTGGAACGTAGGACGCTTTCGTTTTCCTTGGTGCCGAACGCCACGGTCCATGCGGTCAGGATGCCGAGCAATGCGGTGATGATGCCGAATGCCGTCCAGCCCGACTGACTTTCGGCGCGAGAACCAGTGAACATGAAACTGAAAGTGGTCACGATCGGTACCACGACAATGGTGCTGCCGTTATAGCCAATCGAACCGGTGAACGTACCGAGCGCAGTATATACGCTGCGTTCGTGCGAGTCGGAGGAGATGGCGGGAATCATGCCCCAGTAGGAGATGTCACGCATCGAATAGAACACGTCGAGGACGATGAACACCACGACGAACAGCACGATGAACCAAGTCTGGTTCACGTTGACCAGCCCGAACAGACCGGTGTAGACCATGACGAGCAGCACGGCGGAGACCAAGCCGCCGATGAACTGCCACGGGCGGAACCGGCCGAAGCGGGTGTTGGTGTTGTCCACCAAGTTACCCAGTAACGGGTCAAGGAAGATCTCTGCGATACGGATTATCACGATAAGGCTTGTGATCAGTGCGATGAGTTTGGTGGCCAAGGCTTTCTCGACATTGACGAACAGCACGCTGGTCACGTAAACGACGAAATAGGTGCTCAGCGCGTTATAGAACGCCGACTGGCCTAGATTACCGAAAGCATAGGCGGCACGGCGCCTCAGAGTCTCTGCTTTGGTAGGACGATTTATCTGGCCGGATTCATCTCCGGCCGGATTCGGTGATTGGGATTCGCTCTCCGGTGACTGCGAAACGGACATTGACATTTTCTCCTTAGAGTCATTCTCGGTGAGGTCTTCTCCGACCTCGTTGGAGAGTGTACATCATTACCAAAATTTAATAAATCTTTTCACTAATTATTGTCAATAGAACCAATCTCAAAACCAACGTCGCAGCACTCGCAAAAATCGCAGAATTCCAACGAATACACACCTCTATCACCATATGAATTATCGACAGCGCGACACACCGCCACAGAAAATACCTCCAGCAACTTGCGATCTGCACCATCAGGTTTTACCATAATCAGTAAAGAGTTTTACCCTCTGAATCAACAATGTGGTTATCAACTCAAGGAAAGCGGTTATGCAGCATCCCATCCCCACCACCATCGCATCATCTGATTGGCTCACCGATCCGACCGTATTCGCCGTCAACCGCGAACCAGCCCATTCCGACCATCGCTTCTACGATCACGTACCGCAGCCGAACGAAACGATGAGCCTCAAGCAAAACCTTGACGGCTTGTGGAATGTCGCCGTGACGACCGCCCCGGTTTTCGGCTTCCCCATGAACGATTCCGGCAACGCTGAATCTCCGGATTTCACCGCAACCGATTATGACGACACCGGTTTCAGCCGCATCGCCGTTCCCTCAACACTGGAAACCAAGGGCTTGCTGAACCATAAGTACGTCAACGTGCAGTACCCCTGGGATGGCCACAGCGACCCCAAGGCTCCCAACATCCCCACTGATGGTCACGTAGCCATTTACCGCCGCACTTTCGAGACAAGCACCCCCGTCTCCGCCGCCATCGAAAACAAGCGCCGCATCACGCTGACCTTCCACGGCGCCTCCACCGCCATCTACGTCTGGCTCAACGGTTCCTTCGTCGGCTACGCCGAGGACTCCTACACACCCAGCGAATTCGACGTCACCGAGGCACTGATTTCCGGAACCAATACACTGGCCGTGGCCTGCTATGAATACGCCACCGCAAGTTGGCTGGAAGATCAGGACTTTTGGCGCATGCACGGTCTGTTCCGCTCCGTTGAACTCACCGCGCAACCCACTGTGCACATCGAAGACCTGCACATCACCGCCGATTTCGAGGCGACCACCCATGCCGGCACCATCGACGCCCATGCCGTGATCCGCAACATCGCCGACGCCAAGCAACTCAGCGCCGCACTCATGGATGCCAACGGCACGCCGGTCTGGCAGGATTCCTATGCCATGTCCGACATCGTCGACACCTCCGGCGTACCCTGCTGCGGCACCGCAGACGCCGCGATCGACAGCACCGCCGTGCAATTCCGCGCGAATCTGGCCAACATTCGTCCATGGAGCGCCGAAAAGCCCTACCTGTACACGCTGGCTCTCACCGTGCGCGCAGCAGACAACAGCATCATCGAAGTGGTGCCGCAACGTCTCGGCTTCCGCCATTTCGAAATCGTTGACGGCATTATGCGACTCAACGGCAAGCGCATCATCTTCCGCGGCGCCAACCGCCACGAGTTCGACGCGCGTTTGGGCCGTGCCATCACCGAGCAGGAGATGCTCACCGACATCATCACCTGCAAGCGCAACAATATCAACGCTATTCGCACCTCCCACTACCCGAATCAGACGCGATTCTACGAACTGTGCGATGAATACGGCCTGTACCTGATCGACGAGACGAACCTTGAGACCCACGGCAGCTGGACCATTCCCGGTGATGTGGAGACCCCTGAAACCGCCATTCCGGGCAGCAATCCCATCTGGGAAGGCCCTTGCGTGGACCGTATCGCCAGCATGATCGGGCGCGACCGCAATCATCCGAGCGTACTGATCTGGTCTCTGGGTAACGAATCGTACGCAGGCGAGGTGTTCCGCGCGATGTACCGCTTCGCTCACGCGGCCGACTCCACGCGACCCGTGCATTACGAAGGCGTGGTGCATGACCGCCCCTTTGACGACGTGACCGACATCGAGACCCGCATGTATGCCAAGCCCGCGGAAATCGAGGAATATCTGACCAATGATCCGAAGAAGCCCTATATCTCCTGCGAATATATGCACGCCATGGGCAATTCGGTCGGCGGCATGCATCTGTACACCGAGCTGGAGCGTTATCCGCATTATCAGGGCGGCTTTATCTGGGACTTCATCGATCAGGCCCTGTGGCAGCAGCTGGACGACGGCACCGAACGCCTGACCTACGGTGGCGACTGGGACGATCGTCCCTGCGACTATGAGTTCGCCGGCGACGGCCTAGTCTTCGCCGACCACTCTCCCTCACCGAAGCTGCAAGAGGTCAAGCGTCTGTACGCTCCCGTGGTACTGACCGTAAGCGACCACGATGTGACCATCGAAAACCGCAATCTGTTCGTCTCCACCATTGATTTCGCGTTCACGGCGAAACTGCTGGCGGACGGCAATGCCATCTGGCAGGCCGACTACCGCTTTGATGTGCCCGCCGGCGAGACCCGCACCTTCCCGATTGACTTCCCGTCGGTGGACGCCGCTGGCGAAATCACCTATGAGGTCGATCAGTCGCTGGCAACGGCAACACCGTGGGCACCAGCCGGCTATGAACTGGCGTTCGGCCAACACACCGTTCAGTCAGTCGTGCCGGCTTCCGCCGGAACCGATTCGACCGCGTGCGGCGCGGTTCCCTCCGCGGCTGATTCCGATACTTCCGATACCGGTACAGTAACGGTTGGCCGCTGGAACATCGGCGTGGTCAGCGGTGACGGACGTACCGAAGCGTTGCTTTCACGCACGCAGGGCGGCATGGTGTCATTCAAGCGTGACGGTCGCGAAATGGTGTTGCGCCGTCCGGCGATCACCTGCTTCCGCCCACTGACCGACAATGATCGCGGCAATGGCAGCGGCTTCGACCGCGTGCGCTGGTTCGGTGCCGGCCGTTATGCACGTATAGCGAATCAGCAGTTCTCGCAAACCGAGACTGGTGTCATCGCCGAATACACATATACGTTGGCCGAGCCGGGCGAAACCCAAGTTGCCGTGCGCTATGAGGTGGATGCCGCCAGCGGACGTGTACATCTGGCCGCCCGATATGCCGGTGCCACCGATGCGCCGACGCTGCCGGCATTCGGATTGGAATGGACACTTCCCAAGCAGTACGAGAACCTGCGCTTCTACGGCCTTGGCCCCGAGGAGACCTATCGCGACCGTCTGCACGGTGGCAAGCTCGGCATTTTCGAGCGCACCGCGGCCGAAGACAATGCACCGTATCTGGTGCCGCAGGAGACCGGCAACCATGAAGACGTGCGTTGGGCCGAAGTGCTTGACGCCCAAGGACACGGCATGCGTATCAGTCAGGCCGGCAGCGAACATTTCGCGGCGAGCCTGTTGCCGTACAGCTCGCTCATGCTGGAAGAGGCGACCCACCAGAACGAGTTGCCGCCGGTCCGTCACACGTTCCTGCGCCTGTTGGCCGCGCAAATGGGCGTGGGCGGCGACGATTCATGGGGCGCGCCCGTCCATGAGCAGTACCAGCTGCCCGCCGATCGCGCCTACACGCTCGACGTGAATCTGGAACTGTTCTAATAGCGATAAAGAAGCTCCCTCTGACGAGGGAGCTTCTTTATCGTGCTGGTACGAAACTGTCACGCACTACTAGGGTGGTGGAGACGAAGGTGTGGTGGTGCAGCGTGCGCCGACTGGAGATGGCCTCGGCAAGCATCGTAATCGCAGTATCGGCCAGCTCATTCTGATCGATATCGTAACTGGTCAATGTCGGCGAAGTGTACTGGGCGATGGCCTGGTTATTGATACTGATCACACTGGTATCGCGAGGCACCAGCACTCCCGCAGCGGTAAACGCCTGCAGTACGCCGACTGCAATCGTGTCCGCAGCCACGATGAACGCATCCGGCATGTCATCTCGATGATCGTTAGCCGCTTTCTCCCCTAGAGTGCGCCCGGTGTCCACAGTGAACGCGCCTTGCGCGTAAATCAGGCCTTCCGCATCCAGCCCCAAACGCTCGGTCCAATTGCGGAATGCGGTTAATCGGCCGTCTTCCGGATATTCGTGCAAACCCATCGTGAAGCCAGTACCGCCGATATAGCCGATGCGTCGTTTGCCCGAGGACACCAACATATCCAATGCGTCCAAAATGGTTTGGCTTAAATCCGGTTGTACCGAATCGAACAGGCTGGGCGCAGGATTGATGTCGATGAATACGCCATAGGGCAATACCAGATGGAGCTTCAACAGTCTATCCGAAGAGAGTACGGACGGTCCGATGGAGATGAAGCCGTCGAAATCACCGGCGTCGGCAATCAGATCGTCGATATGGGAAAACGACGTGAGTTCCATGTGCTGGGCTCTGGCATTGTCGCCGAGCACGGACCGTAGTTCATCGAAATAGGCGTCCGCCAGTTCTTCCTCGCGGGTGGCGTTGTCGAGTACGGCCACACGGCGTGGCAATGCGATACGGCGTGATCCGGTAGCGTAGCCAAGCTGCTCGCTGACCTCGATGATGCGACGTCGCGTCTCCTCTTTGACAGACAATGTCGGGTCCCCATTGAGCAGCCGGGATACCGTGGCCTGCGAGAAACCTGATTCCTGCGCGATTTCCTTCATCGTGACCATGACATCATCCCCTCAATGCAAACATTACGTAGTACTTCAGTAAATTACTTTACTACTTAGCGTAACGCGCAAAGCCCGCAACCGGAATACACCGGTCACGGGCTTTGCGATATCAATGTCACATCAGCAGACGATATGACCTGATGTCAGCTCTCGTCTTCGGCGACGCGGGAGCGGCTGTAGATCATCTTCATCGAGCAGATGAAGATAACCATCGCACCCAGGACGATGATGCCGCCGACCATGAAGACGTTGGCATAGGTCGAGGCCGGACCGGATTCGGTGCCGAACAGAGAGCCGCCGCTCATCGCGCCATTGGCCATGAGCTGGCCGAAGATCGCGACACCGACCGAACCGGTGATGGCCTGCATCAGATCGTTGAAGCCCAATGCACGTCCGGATTCCTCGGCCTCCACGGTCAGCGTTGCGGTATCCACAATCGGCTGGTAGAAGAACGAGGTGCCGAAGTAGTAGATGCACGGCGCCACGGCAAGAGCCCAGATCTGGCCCATCGGAATCAGGAACGCAACGGCGATCAGGCCACCGCCCATGCAGGCGAGCGCCAGAATGATGGAGGCCTTGCGGCCGATCTTCTGGATGATCGGGCCAGCGGCGAAGCCCATGATGGCGGCGAGGACGATCGACCACACCAGCAGGTTGGAGACCTGGGAGGAGTCGATGCCGTACACGTTCAGGCCGATGGCGTTGCAGCCGGCGTTCAGGGTGTAGCTGAAGAAGTAGCCGACAAAGATGACGATCATGGTCATCGCGAAGGCCGGGTTGGTGAGCATCTCCGGGGTGATGAACGGATCCGCGGCCTTGTTGATGTAGACCACGAAGGCCACGCCGGTGACCAGCACCGCGATACCCCAGAAGATGGTCATGTCGGTGAAGAACATGGTCACCGAGCCGGCGAACAGGCCAATGAGCGTGAAGCCGATCACGTCGACGCGCGCGCCCTTGGCATGCTCGTCAGGCAGGTTCTTGGCCAGGATCGGGATGAAGAACACCGCGATGATGCCGATACCGAAGAGGATGCGCCAATCGACAAGGGTCATGTAGCCGGCAAGGAAGACGCCCAGAGCCGCGGCGATACGGAACACGGCGACGAACACGCCGTACCAGATGACTCGCTTCTTCTTCTCGATGTACTTGGAGACGAGCACCAGGAAGATGGAGCCGGAGACCTGCCAGCCTGCGGACTGCACGGTACGGGCGGCGATGACGATCCAGATGCTCAGGTCGCCGAAGCAGCCGAGGATCGAACCGAGCACGAACACGATCGTGCCGAGAATCATCATCTTCTTCAGGGACACGAAGTCACCGAGAGAACCGTAGATCACGCACACGATGCCGAGCACGATGCCCGGAATCGAGGTGATCAACGGGGCGAGGTTGGCCTGGCCGAGCTGGTCGCCGATGTTCACATAGATCATGCCGAAAGCCTGCTGCTGCAGCACGCCCATGGTGAAGATGATCAGTACGATCGGAATGGCGATCTTTGCCATCTTGTTCATACGGGCAAACTCTTCGGTGCCCTCCTCAGGCACCGGGATACCGTTCGCCTTCTCCTTGACAGCGGTTTCTGCCATGGTGATTCCTTTCTATTGGTTTGAGTTTGGTGGAATGCCTTATGCGCGAGCGCAAGGAGTAAAAACAGCTACCTCCTCTCGCATGGGAATCGACGGCGCCGCGCCTCTTCTGGATACCGCGAGGGCCGAGGCCTTCGCGGCGAAATCAAGTGCATGGGCGATGGGTTCGCCGGACATCAGGTCGGCAAGGAGATAACCAGTGAAGGTGTCGCCGGCCGCCGTGGTGTCGACCGTGTCGACGAGATAAGCGGACTGCGTGACGACGTGGTCCCCACGCAAATACATCGAACCGCACTCGCCGAGGGTGAGGGCTATATCCGCCTGGGAGAAACGCGCACGCATCGCACGGATCAGTGTCTCCCCATCTTCTTCGGCCCCTGTGAGCATCGCCGCCTCGCCCTCATTGAGTACAAAACAGCCGATGGCATCAAGATCGACTTCGTCGAGCCGCGAGTCAGCCGGCGAGGGATTGAGCACGATGAACATGCCGCGGGCCTTGGCGCGGGACACGATATAGGGCAGTTCGCTGATTTCGTTCTGCAGCAGCAGCCAATCGCCCTTCCCATACCCGTCAAGCACCCGATCGACGAAATCACGGTCGATGGCACGGTTCGCGCCGGGGTACAGCACAATGCAGTTGTCGCCGCTGGCATCGTTTTGGATGATGGCGTTGCCGCTGCGCACATCATCGCGCACTACCACCGAGGTCACGCCCACCGCGCAGGATTCGAGCAGGTCGCGCAGGAACATGCCGTCCCGTCCTACCTGGCCGGCATGGTGCACATCGGCGCCGGCACGAGCCAATGCGATCGATTGATTCAGTCCCTTGCCTCCGGGGAACACGTCGAGCGCATGCGAGGTGATGGTCTGGCCTTTGGCCGCAAAATGATCCACCCCGTACACATAGTCGATGTTCAGCGAGCCGAAATTCAGTATGCGCATCAGGACTCCTTTCCCATGACGGGACCGGTGACAGCCAGTTCGTAGATGCGACGGCAATCGTCGCGATCAAGGCGGGCAATGGACCCGATGGTGGCGTCCGGCCCGTAGAAATCGATGTTGTCCAACATGCGTTCGATGCCGTCGCCCGGCAGATCGAAGTCCTTGAAGGAAACAGGCATGCCTAGCGAGCGGAAGAACGATTCCGTTGCGGCGATGCCACGCCGGGCCAGTTCGGTTTCGTTCATCGAGCCGGGCCTGATGCCGAATACCTCAGTGGCGTATCGCGCGAAACGGAACGGGGCCTTCTCGCTGGCCACGCGCATCCAAGATCCCATGATGATTGACAGGGTGGCCCCGTGAGGGGTGTCGTATAGCGCGCTCAGCTCGTTGGCAATCAGGTGGGTGGACCAGTCCTGTTCACGACCCACGCCGAGGGTGTTGTTCTGCGCGATGGTGGAGATCCACATGATTTGCGCTCGCAAGTCGTAATCGGCAAGGTCGGCCAACGATTTCGGGCCGACATCGACCAAGGTGCGCAATGCGCCTTCGGCCATACGGTCGATTACGCCGATCTCGTTGTCGGCGCTGAAATACCGTTCGCAGATGTGGGAGAACATGTCCACAATGCCGCAGGCAGTGGGGAACGCCGGCACCGTGACGCTGAGTTCGGGGTTCATGAACGCGAATGCCGGCCGGAGTACTGGTTCGCTCAGCGTGAGCTTGGAATGCTCATGCTCATTGTTGATGACGGCGACCTGGCTGGATTCGCTGCCCGATGCCGGGCACGTCAGTACCACCGCGACGGGAAGGGTGCGATTTACCGGCACTTTGCCGGTGAAATAATCCCATACGTCACGCTCTCCGGCGGCTCCCAGCGCGATTGCCTTGGCCGAATCGATGACGCTGCCTCCGCCGATGGCCACAACGGCGTCGACATTGCGGGCTTTGGCGATGGCGATGCCTTCACGCACCAGCGTCAGTCGGGGATTCGGCTTCACGCCGCCAAGCTCCGTATAGGAAATGCCGGCCCGTCCAAGGCTGCGGCGCACGGCATCTAGCAAGCCGCTGGTTTCCAGATATGCTCCGCCATCATGATGGATGAGCACGCGGGAAACGCCCTTTGCGCCCAGTTCGTCTCCCACTTTGGTTTCGGCGTCGCGCCCGAAAACGAAGGTGGTTCCGATGCATATGGTGAAATCCCTCATATCATGCTCCTTGCGTGTATGACGGTGTCCGTCATGATGTCGTTGAGTTCCGCGATGTCGTGCGCCACATATGCGGGGTTTCTGCTGAGCAACGCGATTTCGTCGCCATCCCCGTATGTGACCGCTATGCAGGAGATGCCGTTGGTCCGTGCAGCTTCGATGTCGCTGAAGGTGTCTCCCACATAGAGGCATTGTCTCGGCGCGATGCTATGCCGTCGAACGATTTCGGCTATCATTTCGACCTTCGTCGCCTCACGGCCGGGTATGGAATCGGGGCAGATCCAATCGTCGAACAGGTTCGCCCAGCCTTTGCTGCCGAGTATGCGCCTCAATGCGCCCTCCGGCTTGTTGGTGACGATGATATTGCGTACGCTATGTCCCTTCAGCTCATTCAGCATGCTCTGAATGCCCGGATAGAGTCTGGTGCGCGAAAAATCATTGAGCGTGCGGTAGTGTACGCGTACATCCTCATCAAATGTCTCCAGATACGCCTCCCCGGGATAGGGGATCACGTGCCGCATGATCTCATCCATCGGATCGGCCAGATTGGCGTCATCGCGCATGTACAGGTCATCGATCGCCCCGCCCGCACGACGCGCGGCGTACGTCAGGGAATTCCACACGTCGCTGCCAGTGTCGGCAAGGGTGCCATCGAAATCCCATAACAGGCATCGGTACTCCATTGGATTGCTCCTTTCGTTCATTCGCATGGCGGTGGTCGATGATTGGAGGCGAGATACCGCCGGCCGGCCAGAAGGGGTTGGAGTCGCCGGCCGGCGGTGGAGGGGGTTGTTCAGGGGCAAGACTCAGTCGTAGTTTTCGAGGGTGCTGTTCAGTAGGTCGACGAATCCGGGGAAGTCGAGTTCCAGCGCGGCTTCCGCATTCGGCTCTTCGCCGCGATAGCCCATCGTCGGCGTGCGTTCAAGATCCACGGCAGGCACGGTACCGCGCAGATGACGGTAGTCGCACACGGTCATACCGCGGGTAAGTGCGCCGTGCAGCTCGATATCGATATGCATCGGGACCGCAGTGATCAGCGACGGGTCGATAACCCATGCCACCGCGCATGCGTCGTGCATGGTGGCGCCCGTCAGCTCGGACTCCTCCTCGCATGCGCCGATGAAGAAATCGGTCAGATCGGCGGCCAGGTTCGCGGCCTTGGTGCCGATCTCACGGAACTTGGCTACGTGCTTGGCGGTCAGCTCGCATTGACGGGTCAGGTTGATGCCAGTCATCTTGACGTGCATACCGGAGTTGAACACGCGCGATGCCGCCTCGGGGTCGACGAAGATGTTGAATTCGGCGGCAGGGGTCCAGTTGCCGTAGGTGACGGACCCGCCCATGATGCACAGCTCCTTGACCCGTTCCACGATGCGCGGCTCACGGTTGATGGCGGAGGCGATGTTGGTCAGCGGACCGGTGGCGATCAGCGTCACGTCATCCGTGCTCATTACGGTGTCGACGATGAAGTCGACCGCATGCTTGTTCTGTGCGGCGTGCGTCGGCTCCGGCAGCACGGGACCGTCCAGACCAGTCTCGCCGTGGAACTGCGGTGCGGTGACCAGCGGTGCGACCATCGGGCAGCTGTGCCCCGGATATACGCCGATGCGGTCCGCCACGCCAAGGACCTCAAGCACCTTGATGGCATTGCGGGTCACGTTCTCCAGTGTGCAGTTGCCGCCAATGGTCGTGATACCCAGCACGTCGAGGTGCTGCACGGCGAGCATGATGCCGAACGCGTCATCGTGTCCGGGATCGCAGTCAAGGATGACCTTCTTCTTGTTTTCCATAGGGATACCTCCGTTGGTTGTGTTCTTTGGATTGGTCGATATTCGGGCATGGCGTTCAGCCGGTTTGCCCGGCGAGGAACTCGTGCAGCTGTGCAGCGTCCGGCGAGGAACGTGCCCCGCGACGGGCCACTTTGTATGCGGAGACGGCATTGCCCTCTCGCAATGATTCGGCGAGGGAGGCTCCGGCGAGTCTGGCAGCGATGAAACCGGCGTTATAGACGTCCCCCGCTCCGATGGTGTCTTCGACGTTCACCCGGAACGCCGGGCTTTCCGTCAGGCCGTCTTGCGTAAGACCGATCGATCCTCGGGCGCCGTCCCGGACGATGACGGTCCGGCCGTCCACCGCATAGGCCGTGGCGTTGCCCATCATGTCGTCGTCGCCTAAATAGGCGAACTCGTCCGGCCCTGATCCCAGCAGATAATCGACATTCGGAATAATGCGTTCGAGTGCAGCCGCGAAATCGGGGTCGAGCACGCCGTCGTCCACACGCAGGTTCAGGTCGAAAGATGTAGGGACTCCGGCATCGTGGGCCTGTTCGAAGATGCGGATGATCGTCTCCCTAGCGCTGGTGTCGTAGGTCAGGCACATGCCCGAGGAGTGGACCCAATCCGCCTCACGAATCATGTGCATCGGCACAAGGTTTTCGTCGAGCACCTTGAACGATTGCCGTTCGCGAGGCCATCCCCACAGGTACCTCTCTCCGCGGTCGTCCACGAAAGCGAATACGCCGACCGTGCTCAGGGTCGAATCCGCAACCAGCCCGGTCACGTCCACGCCCGCATCCTTGAAGTCCTGCATAACGAAACGCCCGTACTGATCATCTCCCACGGTGCCCACGAACGATACATCCAGGCCGAGCTTCGCCAACGCCACGGCCGTGTTCGCCGAGGTTCCTCCTCCCTCGATGCCGATCTGCGGATATTCGACCTGCGTGCGCTCCTCGTTGAGAAAACGCGGATAGGGCACGATGATATCCACATTGGCATCGCCGACGACAACGACCTTAGGCATCTTTGGCCGCCTTGATAAAAGCCTCGACCTTGGCCGGGTCCTTGCACCGATCCGTATCGGCGCGATCATCGTCGTAATTGGTCAGGGAGAACGAGTCGACGCCATACGGGTGCGTGGCATAAATCGCCTCGGCCACATTGGAGGCGTCCAGACCGCCGGCGATGATGCACGGCACGTCGGTGGCCTCGATGATGGCCCGGTCGATGGCCCGGTCATGGGTCAGGCCGGTCGCTCCGATGTCTCCGGCAGCAGGTGCTTTGGTGTCGATGAGGAAGAAGTCGGAAACCGGCTCATAGTCCTTCACATACTGCATGACCTTCTGTTCGTCGAGAGGCACTCCGGCTAGCACCGGGATGGCCTGCATGATCTTCAGTTCGGGGAACCGGCTCTTAAGTTCCGCCACTTCGGCCGGACTGATGCCTTCGATGTCGCCGGACAGGTGCAACACGTCGGGCATGGCTTCGCGCAGGTTCTCGCTGATTTCGTCGATGTCTTCGGCGACGGTCAGGCCTATGCGCACGGCTTGTGGTTGCACGCCTTCGAAGATTTCCCTGGCCCGTTCGCAATCGAGCTGACCGGGCGTCCGCTTGATTTTGCCGTAGGAGACGCCGATATGTTCGCCGCCCATGTCGATTACCATGCGAGCGTCCTCGACATTCCTTATTCCATAGATTTGAGCAATGACATCAGCCACGATGGTTCCTTTCCTGAGCAATGGCGTTGATGAACGCGGGGACGGAGAATACCGTCTCCTTGAGGCCTGCACCCTGAGCCACTCGGGTGACGGGCGGCGGCGTCACGAAGGAACGCCGAAGTGTGTCGGTCTGGGCAAACACCTCGCGGGCCTGGCCATCGAGCAGCACGCGGCCGTGGTACATCACGATGACACGGGAGAAGTTCGCGGTGACGAATTTCATGTCGTGCGAAATCGTGATGCAGAGTCTGCCTTGTGCTTTCAGACGTTCGATGATGCGTGCAAGGCGGGCGTTGCCCGACGCATCCTGACCGCACGTTGGCTCGTCGAAAATCACCACGGATGGGTCCATCATGATGACGGCACCGATTGTGCAGAATTTCTTCTCGGTGGGCGTCAGGTCGAATGGGTGCACGTCGAGCTTTTTGGTGAGACCTACCAGCTCGGCGATGCTGTCCACGCGATGCGCGATGTCCTGATCGCTCATGCCGATCTGGCGCGGACCGAATTCGAATTCCTTGCGGACGCTTTCCAGAAACAGCTGATCGTCGGGATTCTGAAAGACATAGCCCACGCTGCGAGACCATTCGGCGGTGCTGCGCTCATTGACGTCAATGCCATCAATCAGCACTTTGCCTCCGGTGGGGCGCAGAATGCCGTTGAAATGCTTGACCAGCGTGGTCTTCCCTGCACCGTTCTGCCCTATGATCGCCACCGGCTCGTTGCCGTCAAGTGTCAAGTCCACTCCGTCAAGGGCCTTGTCCCCTCCGGGATAGGCGTGCTCCAGTGCCTGCAACTCGATTTTCATGAGAGCGCCTCCTTGGCCATGCGGATGGCCGGCTCCTCGGTAATGGCAATCGGGCCACCGAGCGCACGGGTGATCTTCACGTAATCGGGCACTTCCACGCCATGCTCTTCGATCGCCGGATCGGAGAACACCTCCATCGGAGAGCCAAGGGCCACGACTTCACCTCGCTCGAGCACCATGACGGTATCCGCGTATCGTGCCACTCGCTCCATGTCATGGTCGACCATGATGACGGTGACGCCGTCCGCATTGAGCTGTTTGACGATGTCGAAAATCTCCTCGCTGCCCATCGGGTCGAGCTGCGTGGTGCACTCGTCAAGCACCAGAATGCGCGGTTCCATGATGAAAGTGGATCCGAAAGCCACACGCTGCACCTGTCCACCCGACAGTTCCAGCGGGTTCTTGTCTAGAATGTGGTCGATGCGCATCAATTTCGCCACAGCTTCGACGCGGTCGATCATCTGCGCTCTGGGCACACCGTGGTTGCCTAATCCGTAGGCCAGCTCTTCGGCGACGGTCCCGGCGGTGTAGGACAGCTGGTTGAACGGGTTCTGAAACACCAGGCCGATGGTCTTCGACAGTTCGGCGATGGTCGAATCGGCGACATCGGTCCCGTCAATTAGGATGTGTCCAGCCCCGGCCCCACGAAATAGTGCGGGATCAGGCCGACGAGCGCATTGCATAACGTGGATTTGCCTGCCCCATTCGCGCCGATGATGGTGAAGAAGCTGCCTTCCTCGACCTGGAAGTCCACGTGTTTGACGGCCCGACGCTTGGTGTCGCGGTACTTGAAGGAGAAATCCTTGACCTCTACTATCGGACTCATTCACTTGCCTCCCCACGAGACCGGCAACGGAATCACACCGATGCGGATGCATACGGAAACGGCGACCACGGCGATCAGAAACAGGACGAAGATCCAATTGAGTACCTTGTCGGCGGCATTCCAGCTGACCTTGACATAACTGGTCTGCTTCACTCCAGTAATGCCGAAGCCGCGAGTCTCCAGGGTCATACCCCGCTCCTGGGCGTCGGTCAGCGATGACATGACAACCGGACCAAGCAACGGGATATACGCCTTGATGCGGGCGATGACCCCACCCGATGCATCGAGTCCGCGAGCGGATTGCGCCTCCTGAATCACCGCCATACGTCGTTGCATCTGCGGCACGACATTCAGGCTGGCGAGCACCAGGTATCCGACCTTGGCGCTGAGCCCCACCGAAGTGAGCGCGGATACCATAGCACCGACATAGGTGGTTTTGTTCATGATGTAGAAGCTGCCAAGAAACACCAGCAGGCTCACCACCACTTTGGCCGCATACAGCACGCCTTCGAGCCCCAGTTGAGCGAAGCCAAAATCCAGTAATGCGGTACGGTTCTTGGGACTGTACAGCCCTTGGATGAACATGAGCATCACAGTGACGGGGATGCCGAAACCGAACATTATCTTGGCGAAATCACGCTGTATATGAGCCAAGAACGAGACCACAAGCAGCAACACCACGAGTATCAGACCAAGCGTGAAGTCAGGCCATGCCAATGCGGACAGACCCAAGGCGAACACGGCCGCTATCTTGGTGATCGGATTCAGCTTCCCAATTACGGTGTCATTGATGACCGGCATATGCGACGACATGTCTTACTCGTCTTCTTCTTCGTCATCATCACTCAGCGCATCATTGTCCGAGCCGCCCATGGAGTCGGCCGCATACTGGCTGAGAAAGCGACGGGGAATCTTCTGCACGATCACCCACGCGATGGCGACAGTGATGCCCTTGTCGAGGAGGTTCTCGATCAGCGACGAGGAGATCACCGAGGCGAGAATGTCTTTCATGGCCACGACCAGCGTTGCCGTCAGCACCGATGTACCGTTGACGCCGGTGGCACCGCCGTATACGAATGTGGTGATCAGCGATGCGGAGATCGCATTGACGAACGTGCACACCAGCCAGATGACCACGACGCCCCACTTCTTGTGGAACAGTCCGGCCTTGACCATATAGCCGACGACCAAACCGCACAATACCGACACCGCCGCATAGGGAAGATAGACCGGGTTGGCTACCAGTGCCAGGAAAAGATTGGTCAGCAGGCCGGTCAGGGCCGCGACCCATGGTCCAGACAGGCATGCGACGACGATGGTGCCGATCATGTCGAGGAACAGCGGCAGCTTGAGTGCGGAGCACAGAGTTCCGCCAATGAGATTGATTCCAACCGCGATCGGAATCAGCACCAGGCACTTTGTGGAGAATTGTGCCTTGATCCCTTCCCAGAACGACAGCTTCCTTGCCATGCTGGCCCTCCTTTATTTTCCAACCCTCGGTTTTCCGCAGTGTGCAATCTACATTGTTTGTCTTGCGGAATCTTAGGAAATCATTTTCCTAAAATGTTTTCTTGAGATAAGATTATAGGACGCCAACGTCAGTGTCAACACGGCGGGTCGAGGGTCAAGCAACCCGGACCGAACGGCCCACAATGGCGACGTAGCAAGGAACAGAACGCTACGCCCTTGTACACTGATACAGAGGAAAACAGGCAGGAGGGGAGACATGAACATCAGGGACATCGCACGCATCGCGGGCGTCTCCACCTCGACGGTCTCCAAAATCGTCAACGGCAAGGATTCCAGCATCAGCGAGGAAACCCGCAAGAAGGTCCTGACGATCGTCAAGGAATATCATTACAAGCCATATGCCTCCGCCTCACAGCGCACGCGTAGCTACACCATCGGAGTGCTGCTGCGCTCCCCCATCTCCTTCGATAGCACGCTGGACGGCATCATCCAGGCCGCCCAGAACGCCGGATACGCAACCGATGCCTACAACAGCTATTCCGATCCGGAACGCGAGCTCAAAAACATCGCAGCGATATGCGGCCGCAACGTCGACGGCGTCATCTGGGAACCGGCCACTCCGGACAGCCTCGCCTATGCCTCGCAATTCCCCGAAAGCACCCCACTGCTGACCATAGGACCCAACGGCGGCGACCAGTCACTGCTACTGCCTTATAAAGAAGCGGCCTACAAACTGACCAGCGAGCTCATCGAACGGGGGCACCAACACATCGCCTGCCTAATGACCAAGGGACGCCGCACGCAGGATTTTCTCGAAGGCTTTCGCTCCTGCCTGTTCGATCATCAGCTGCCTTATAGCGACGATCTGGTCTACTACGACCTCAACGACTCGCTGCCCGGCAAAATCGGAAGCCGGGACATCACCGGATTTGTCTCCTCGCATTACCGGCGAGCACTCGAGTTCACGCAGATGATCAGCCCCCTGCATTACCGGCTTCCAGAGGATGCTTCACTTGTCTCCATCAAAAACGACACCGCCGAAGCGCTGGCCTATCCCGGCAACACGGAAATATCTACCTACACCATCCGCAACTCCGACTTCGGCGCCTACCTCTGCGAGAAGCTCATTGCGCAGATAGAGCACGACAAAGAGCAGCATCCCTCGTTCGTACAGGATTTTCATCTCGACAACACCAGCACCATCGCAGCCCCGCCCACTTCCGCCATCAAACATGTGTTGGTCGTCGGCAGCATCAATATTGACCACTATCTGTCAGTGCCGCGGCTACCTCATATCGGGGGTACGGTATCCACCAAATCGGCGGCGCGATACCCCGGGGGCAAAGGGGTCAATCAGGCGATCGGCGCAGCCAAGCTCGGGCACCGCGTTACCCTTATCGGCAATGTCGGCGTCGACAATGGGTCCGATTACATCTTCAAGGCGATGGAACAGCATGGGGTCAATACGGCCGGTGTGCGACGCTGCGCCGGAGAGGACACCGGCTCATCGTTCATATTCCTCGCCCCCAACGGCGAATCGGTCATCGCGATTCTCTCCGGAGCCAACGCGTCGCTCACCCCGGATGACATCACCTCCAACGAACGCCTGTTCGACAATGCCGGATACTGCCTGATACAGACCGAAATACCGTTGGAATCAGCCAAAGTCACCGCGATCACCGCCCGACGGCACCATGCCAAAACCATTATCAAGCCCTCGTCATGCGACTATCTGCCCGACTCCATCGTCGCCAATGCCGACATTCTCGTGCCGAACGAGCACGAACTGGCGATCATCGAAACTGAGGGAAAAACAATGGAGGATAAGGCCGCGCATCTTCTCGAACGCGGCGCGGGCTGCGTCATCGTCACCCAAGGAGAACACGGCTGCTACCTGCGCGGCCAGAATGTCGAGTGCCACTATCCGGCCGCTGACTTCACCCCCGTAGACAGCACCGGAGCCGGCGACGCGTTCATCAGCGCGCTCGCCTCGTATCTGATGTACGGATACACCGTGCGGCAGGCGGTCGAAATCGCCACCTATGCCGCCGGGTACTCAATCACCCGCAAAGGCGTCATACCCTCGCTTATCGACCGGCTCTCGCTGGACGCCTACGTCCATCACAGCGAACAGTAGCGGCACGGGTATCTGTCTTAAGGCAGTTTCCACCGCAGACAATTAAGGGGAACCGCATCTAGTCTGCGGCTCCCCTCAGTCAGCTTCGCTGACAGCTCCCCTCTCTGAGGGGAGCCAAAAAGCACTACTCCAGTTCCACTGCACCGGTGTACAGCTGGTAGTACTCGCCCTTTTGCGCGATCAGCTCGTCATGCGAACCACGCTCGATGATGTTGCCGTGGTCGAGCACCATGATCACATCGGAATTGCGCACGGTGGACAGGCGGTGGGCGATGACGAAGACCGTACGGCCCTTCATCAGGTTATCCATACCAGCTTGCACAACCTCTTCAGTACGCGTATCAATCGAGGACGTGGCCTCGTCAAGGATCAGCGCGGGCGGATCGGCCACCGCCGCGCGAGCGATGGAGATCAGCTGGCGCTGGCCCTGGGACAGGCCGGAACCGTCGCCTTCCAGCACCGTGTTGTATCCCTCGGGCAGCATACGGATGAAGCTGTCCGCATTGACCAGACGCGCGGCCTCGATGCATTCCTCATCGGTGGCGTTCAGGCGGCCGTAACGGATGTTGTCCATCACGGTGCCGGTGAACAGGTTCACGTCCTGCAGCACGATGCCCAAAGACCTGCGCAGGTCAGGCTTCTTGATGCCGGCCACGGAGATGCCGTCGTACAGGATCTGGCCGTGCTGGATGTCGTAGAACCGGTTGATGAGGTTGGTCACGGTGGTCTTGCCGGCACCGGTGGCGCCGACGAGCGCGATCTTCTGGCCGGGCTTGGCGAACCAGGTGATGCCGTGCAGCACCGGCTTGTCCGGGTTGTAGCCGAAGGTCACGTTGGTGAAGCGCACGTCGCCGCGCAGCAGGGTCAGTCGGCCGTCGGGCGAGGTGATCGCCTGCTCCTTGGCCTTCATCGCCACCTCGCGGGCCGAGCCCTTGAGCTTTTCTGCGGCCTTCAGAGACCTCGTACCGTCGTCGCCGACCTCGCGCTTCCATGCCCAGTGGCCGGTCTCGTGGTCGACTTCGGTCATGGTGCGGCCATCCTCGCCAAGTTCCACGTTCACGAGCGTCACGGTGCCCTTGTCTTCCTCGATGGGCTCATCCATCAGCTTGAAGATACGGGAGGCACCGGCGAGCGCCATCATCACCATGGTCAGCTGCTGAGAGACCTGACCGATCGGGTTGATGAACGAGCGGGACAGGGTCAGCAGGGAGACGAGCGTGCCGAGGGTGAGCGGCTTGACGCCGGTCAGACCGATGTCGTTGACGCCGGCCAGCGAGACGGCGGCGCCGACGATGGCAAGCAGGATGTAGAGCAGGTAGCCCATGTTGCCGACGACCGGCATGGTGACGTTGCCCCAGGTGTTCGCTTCGGCGGACGCCTCGAAGAGTTCCTCGTTCTTCTCGTCGAAGGTCTTCTGGGTGGCGTCTTCATGGTTGAAGACCTTGATGACCTTCTGGCCGTTGACGGATTCCTCCACGAAGGCGTTCACGTCGCCGATCCACTGCTGCTGCTTGACAAAGTAGCGGCCGGAGCGGCTCACGATCTTGCGCACGATGAAGTAGAGCAGAACGGTGAACACGATTACGAACGCGGTGAATGGAATGGACAGCCACAGCATGGACAGCAGCGCCGCGACCGCGGAGATAATCGAGGAGAACATCTGCGGGAACGACTGCGAGATGGCCTGGCGCAGCGTATCGGTGTCGTTGGTGTAGTGGCTCATGATGTCGCCGTGCTCGTGGCTGTCGAAGTAGCGGATCGGCAGCTTCTGCTGGTGGGCGAACATGTCGTCACGAATCTTCTTGAGCGTGCCCTGCTCGACGGTGACGATCAGCCACTGCCACAGCCAGGACGCCACGATGCCGGCCACATACAGGCCCGCCATCAGGCTGATGGCCCGCAGCAGCGGGGCCCAGTCGGAGTTCGACTCCCCCACCATCGGCAGGATGTACGTGTCGATGAGCGACTGGAGGAACAGCGCGGAACCGGCCTGCGCGGCGGCACCGACCAAGATGCACACCACGATGGCGATGACACGCCACTTGTACTGGAAGATGTAGCTGAAGATGCGCTTGATGGTGCCAGGCTCGGCTTTGCCCATGGCGGGCTTGCGGTTCTTGAAACTCTGGTCGCTGCTCATCGTGCTTCTCCTTCCTTGGTATCGGCTGCATTGGCATCAGCTGCGCTGGTATCGGCCGTGGGCATGGTCACTGTCACCGTCACGGTTTCGGACGGCTCAGCGGTAGATGACTCAGCAGCCTGTTCGGCAGCGGCCAGTTCTTCGGGCTGGGCCTGGTTCTTGGTCTGGGATTCGTAGATGGAACGGTATTCATCGCAGGTGGCGAGCAGTTCGTCGTGTGTGCCGGACGCCATGATGCGGCCGGAATCCATCACCAGAATCATGTCGGATTCCTGCACGGAGGCCACGCGCTGGGCGATGATGATCTTCGTGGTGTCCGGAATCTCGTTGTGGAACGCGGAACGGATCAGCTTGTCCGTCTTGGTATCGACGGCGCTGGTCGAATCGTCGAGAATCAGAATCTTCGGCTTCTTCAGCAGCGCACGGGCGATGCACAGGCGCTGGCGCTGTCCGCCGGACACATTGGTACCGCCCTGCTCGATGTACGTGTCGTACTTATCGGGGAATTCCTGAACGAATCCATCGGCCTGCGCGAGCTGCGCAGCATGGCGAATCTCTTCATCGGTGGCGTTCGGGTTGCCCCACCTGAGGTTTTCGGCAATAGTGCCGGAGAACAGCACGTTCTTCTGCAACACCATGGCCACCTGATCGCGCAGCGCCTCGAGATCGTAGTCGCGTACATCCACGCCGCCGACCTTCAGCGAACCGGAGCTCACGTCGTACAGTCGCGGCACGAGCTGTACCAGAGACGACTTTGCCGAACCAGTACCGCCGACAATGCCGACGGTCATGCCGGAGCGGATCTTCAGGTTGATGTCGTCAAGCACGGGCTTTTCGGAACTGTCGGAGTAGCGGAAGGTGACATGGTCGAATTCGATGGAGCCGTCGGCCATGTCAGTCACCGGCTGTGCCGGGTTCTGCACCGTGCTTTCCTCCTGCAGCACCTGGCAGATACGCTCGGCAGAAGCCTGAGAAATAATCACCATGACGAAGATCATGGACAGCATCATCATGGCCATAAGGATCTGCATGGCGTAGGTGACCAGTGCGGTCAGGTCGCCGGTGGTCAGGCCCACGGCGGGGTTGTTGCCGGAGGCGACGATCTGCTGCGCGCCCATCCATGCGATGAGGATCATCGAACCGTAGATGCAGATCATCATCAGCGGGCTGTTGAAGCTCATGATGCGCTCAGCCTTGGTGAAGTCCTTGAAGATGCGCTGGGAGATGCGGCCGAACTTGGAGACCTCGAAGGATTCGCGGTTATAGGACTTGACCACGCGGATGCCCTGCAGGTTCTCGTCGACCACGTTGTTCAACGCATCGTAGGTGTGAAACACGCGCTCGAACACCGGATGCACGAGCACGGCCAGACCGCACAGGCCGATGGCCAGAATCGGGATGCAGGCCAGGAACACCATGGAAATCGACGGGGAGATACGGAACGAGAACAGCCAGGATACGACCACCATAATCGGGGCACGCACGCCCAGACGAATGATCATCATGTAGGCGTTCTGCAGGTTCGTCACGTCGGTGGTCAGTCGGGTCACGATCGAACCGGTGGAGAACCGGTCAATATTGGTGAAGCTGAAGCCCTGCACCTTCTCGAACTGGTCCTTGCGCAGGTTCTTGGCGAAGCCCGCGCCGGCCACGGCCGCGTACTTTCCGGACAGGAAGCCGGCACCCAGCGAAACCATCGAGCACACCAGCAGAATCACGCCGAACTTGACGGTGGCCGGCATGCTGCCACCGGTGATACCCTCATCGATCAGCGAAGCCATGATGGTCGGGATCAGGATCTCCAGGATGCCTTCGACCGTCACGAACACCGGAGCCAGGATGCTGGCTTTCTTGTATTCACGAATCGAATGGCCCAGCGTGCGCAGTACATGTTTGGGCTTGTCCGGTTCGACGGCTTTGCGCGCCTGCGCGATTGCCTCTGCGGTATCACTCATTCGTTCTCCTCCTTCGTGTTAGCAACCTCCGCTCCGTCTTGATCGGGAGCCATCACCACAGGTGACTGAGGGAGTGTTTGATGTTCAAATTCATGTTGTGCGCGGTCGATGTTCGCGCGCATGCGACTGACGTAGTCACGTAGGGCTGCTTTCTCGCTTTCGGAAAAGCCATCAACCAACAGACGTTCGACGCGTTCGCCGTTCGCTTTGAGATCGGCGACGATGGCGTCCGCCCTATCGGTCAGGACGATACGCTTGCAACGGGCATCATGCGCCACCGATTCGCGGGCAATAAGCCCTTTCTTTTCCATAAGCGCCAGCACGCGCGAAGCGGTGGAGCGGGTGATACAGAACTTCTGTTCGATGGTGTGCTGGTAGATTTCACGATTCCGGTTACGAGCCAGGAACATGATGATATGCGCGTTGCCGCCAGTGGTCTCCTTAGCGGAAAGCGGCATGCTCTCACCGAGATAGCGGTCGACGGCTTTGGTCACCGCTCGCATCTCAATGCTGAGAATATGCTGATCCATTGTCCTCCGTACCATGCGAGGCCATGCGCGTATGCGCCTTCACCCCACATTGTTGCATACGCAACAATTCATGATAAAGAGACCCATATACAACAGTTGCATATACAACAATCGGTGTGTTGCCTAGACAACGAATCCCACATATGCCCTATACACAAACTGGCTCCCTTCTCTGAATCTCAGAAAAGGGAGCTGGCAGTTTGCGTAGTATTACTTGCTCAGCTTGGCGTACTCGTCAACCATGAACTGGGCGATCTTCTTGCCGCCTTCGCCCAGCAGGGTGGGCAGCGAGTTGATGGGCATGGAGTTGAGGAACATGCGCATCATCGCATTATCCGGAAGCTTCGGCAGCTCGCCGGCGGCGGCCACGGCGGCCACGATCTTGGCGCCGAACGGATCGGCCTCCCACTCGCCGTAGGTGGACCATTCGGTGAGCGGCTGGGTCTTGCCGTCGCCATCGAGGGCCACGGCAACGGTGTCGGCAATGTCGCGGGAGCTCACGCCCACTTCGATGGCATATTCGCCGGCCTCCACGTGCCAGTCGTTGTATTTTTCAGACCAGTAGGCGAACGCGCGCTCGTCGAGGTCGATGGTCACGGTCTTGGATTCGCCGGCCTTGAGGAACACCTTGGTGAAGCCCTTGAGCTCGTGCTTCGGGCGGGCCACGTCGGCCTTGCCCGGAGCCACGTACACCTGCACGGTTTCGGCGGCATCCACATCGGAGGTGTTGGTCACGGTGGCGGTCACGGTGGCGGTGTTCGCGCCGGTCTTGGCGGCGGCGACGTCATCGATCTCGAATGTGGCGTAGCTCAGGCCGTAGCCGAACGGGTAGTCCACAACCTTGCCGTAGGTGTCGTAGTAGCGATAGCCGACGAACACGCCCTCGCCGTAGTCGACGTGGCCTTCCTCGCCCGGCCAGTTCAGCGTGCTCGGGTCATCGCTGATGTCCAGCGGAATCGACTGGGCGAGCTTGCCGGACGGGCTGACCTGGCCGAAGATCACATCGGCGAGCGCAGGGCCGCCGGCCTGGCCGAGCAGACAGGATTCGAGAATGCCCTTGGCGTTCTTGGCCCACGGGGCCACGGAGACGACGGAGCCGTTGGACAGCACGACCACGACGTTCTGGTTCGCGGCGGCGACCTGTTCGAGCAGGGCGATCTGCTTGGCGGGCATGTCGAGGGTTTCGCGATCGAAGCCCTCGATTCAAAGCATCCGGCGCACGACTATTTCGCGGACCGCGAGCGCCGCAGCGTGACGAACGCGCTCAACATCAACTGGTCAGTACCCGACGGCGCGAACGTGGAGCACGTGCTTCAGGCGGGCCTGTCGATGATGGACGGCATTCAGCTGCGCTGGCTGCGCTCTCCCGGTCGCGATCTCAACGCCATGTGGGTCGACTGCGAGGATGTGCTGTTCCCCTCCCCCTTATGGGACGGATACCGCTGACCCTTCCGTAAATCGCGCGTCTCGCACATCACCTCCGCCACCGCGTCATCAATCACCGTCATCCCGAACCATCACCCCATCCATCCCGCATGCCAGACATGCCGCAGATCCCAAGGGTCGAGGCGCGTGTCGTCCATCACGGCGGCGTCCCCGTCACCCATACCGGGCGCGGGAGGCGCGAGACGGTCAAACTCGCCGCGACCGCCGCGCAGTCGATAGCTCCAGTAGACCTGACCGGCGGAGACGTTCCACGCGTCGAGCTGCATGGCGGCGACGCGGAGGTAGACGGCGCGGCGGCGCGCGGCGGGCGACGGGACGCCGTCCCCGGCGTCGCCCGCGCGCGAACCGACGTCACCGGATGCGCCGTCTCCAACATCCGCACCGCCGTCACCGAACGCACCATATCCGTCGAACGCACCACCAGACGCATCAACGGACGCGACCTCACCTTGCGCCCCGCACTCCCCCATGCGCGCCGCAAGCCCGTTCGCCACGCACCACTCCCCCACCATGACCGGCGTAAAGCGCGCGGCACGGCGGATGCGGCGCGCGCCCCACGCCGCGAACAGCCGGTACCAGCGCATAAGCCATGCGTCCGGCAGTATGCGGAACAGCACCTCGGGCCGTTCCGACATGACGAGATACGCGTGCGTGTCGATGATGACGCCGCGCATGCCCTCACGTACGAACCAGCCGCGCCAGCGGTTCAGGCGGAATCCGTCATGGAACACGATGACCGGCCCGTCGCCCAGCACCGGGCGCAGCCATCGGTATGCCGCCCGATAGAACCGTTTGAGGAAGCGCATCGGAACGTGGCCGCTCCCCCGCGCCTCCCCCGGATCCTTCGCCCGGGAGCTCGACGGCGACATGAGATAAGTGAGACGGTCGACCGGCTCGTTGAGCACTTCGATGCCGTACAACGCAGGGCGGTCGCGGTAACGTCGCGCGAGACGCTCGAGCACGTCCAGTGCGAACGCAACCTGCCGCGGCGTCGTATGCCAGCGGACCACGCCGGTCAGGCCGCCATTGTCGAACCCGTTCTGCGACCCGGGCACGGTGTGCAGGTCGATGAGCACCTTAAGCCCGGCCCTCTCCGCCCAGTCGAACGCACGGTCGAGGTATTCGACGCATCCGGGATGCCCGGGCACGTCACCGAAGATGAAAAACGGCACGGGGATGCGCACAAGGTTCAGCCCGTGCGCGGAGATGGCGCGGAAGTCGTCCTCGGTGATGTACGTGTCGCGGTGACGGCGCAGCAGGCGCTCCAGTTCGGCCGGGTCCGTGGACCGGTGCAGCCAGATCTCGTCCTCCTCGCCGCTCGCACGGAACAGGCCGGGCGTCATCCACCGTTCCAATACCAGCCAGCCGCCGAGGTTCACTCCGTTGATTCGCCCATCGTCTTCCGGCATGGCCCTCTCATCAGTATTCCGCATCATTGCTCCGTTCCGCACAAACGACACCGCCCGCTCCAGCATACGACCGGAGCGGGCGGAAACATATGAGGCCCACACGAAACCGATTCACACGGGACCGGCTCACGCGAGAGCATCTCACGCAGAGCAGATTCACGCGACGGTGAAGGTGGTGCGCTTGAGGTCGTCGCGGCGCGACGAGTGGCCGATGAGCAGCTCGAACTCGCCGGGTTCGACGATGCGGTTCGCATCGGCGTCGGCGATGGTGCAGTCGCAGACCGGAATGTCGAACACGACGGTCGCGGTCTCGCCCGGTTCGAGCGTGACGCGGCGGAACGCCTTGAGTTCGCGGTCGGCCCAGCTGTATGAGGTGACGACGTCGCCCACGTACGCCTGCACGACCTCGGTGCCCGCGCGGCGCCCCGTGTTGGTGAGGGCGATCTCGGCGTGCACGGTGTCGGTCTGCGCGAACGTGCCGTCCGCGTTCGAGGCCCCGCCGACGATCGTCGGCTCACCGTACGCGAACGTCGTGTAGCCTTCGCCCTCGCCGAACGCGAACGCCGGGTCCTGCGTAAGGTCGGCGTAGCGGTTGCCGTGCTGGCCGCGGATCTGGTTGTAGTAGACCGGCAGCTGGCCCGCGTGGCACGGGAAGGTGATCGGGAGCCTGCCGGACGGGTTCACCTCGCCGAGGATGATCTCGGCGATGGCCTGTCCGCCCTCCATGCCCGGGTTCGGCGCCCACAGGATGGATCCGGCGCCGGACTTCGGATCGTTGCAACGGCCGGCGAGCACGCCGGAATCGCCCACGATGGAACGCGGCAGCACCTGTGGCTTGGAGCTCACCAGCACGGTGACCATCGGCTTGCCGGTCTCGCGGGAGACGTCGGCGAGTGCGTCGAGCAGCGCGTTCTGGCCGCCGAGCAGTTCAAGCGTGGCGGTGGAACAGGTCTCGCCGACCAGCTGCACCACATCGCCCACGACGGCGACGATGAGGTCGGCCTCGCGCGCGGCGGCGACGGCCTCGTCGAGCAGGGCCCGGTCAACGGGCGCGCTCACTCCGATCTTCGGGCGCGGCTGGCCGTCCGGGTAGAACTCACCCTCCGGGTCGGGCACGAGGTCGATGACGTTGGCACCGCGGGCGTAGGTAACCTCGCATCCGTCGCCGGCGAGCGCACGGAAGCCGTCGAGCACGGTGGTGATCATGCCGCGCGGATGACCGTCGGGCATCCAGCCGACTTGGCCGGAGCTGCCGGCCCAGTCGCCGAGCTGGTTCTGGGCGTCGTCGGCGAGCGGGCCGACCACGGCGATGCGCTTGCGCGCGGGCGCGTCACCGGAGCCGGGGATCGCTTCGGCCGGCGCCGCGTCGAACGGCAGTCCGCCGTCGTTGCGCAGCAGGGCAACGGCCTCGCGAGCGAGCTCGAGGTTCACGCGGCGGTGATCCTCGGAGCCGATGACGGCCTTGATGCGCTTCTCGTCCGGCAGACGCGGGTCCTCGAACAGGCCGAGGCGGAACTTGAGCGCAAGGATGCGCGCGACAGCCTCGTCGATGAGCGACTCGTCGAGCAGACCGGTGTGCACGGCCTCGATGGCGCCGTCGTAGAACCCCGGCGTGGTCATGACCAGATCGTTGCCGGCCTTGACCGCGTCGGCGGCGGCGTGCACGTAGTCGGGCTTGACCTTCTGCTCCCATACGGAACGGCCCACGTTGTCCCAGTCGGTGATGAGGGTGCCGTTGTACTTCCATGCGCCGCGCAGCTTGTCGGTGAGCAGCCACTTGTTGAACGTGACCGGTACGCCTTCGATGGACTCGTAGCCGAGCATGAACGTGCCGCAGCCCTCCTTGGCGATGCGTTCGAACGGCGGCAGGAACCAGGATTCAAGCTTGCGGTGGCTCAGGTCCGCTTCGGAGGCGTCACGGCCGCCCTGGGTCTCGGAGTATCCGGCGAAGTGCTTGGCGCAGGCGAGGATCGCGTCCTTCGGCAGCGTCTCGCCGGCCTGGGCACCGCCCTGATAGCCCTTGACCATGGCGGAGGCCATCTCACCGATGAGCATGGGGTCCTCGCCGAAGGTCTCGTCCACGCGACCCCAGCGGGTGTCGCGCGCGATGCACAGCACCGGGGAGAACGTCCAGTGCACGCCGGTCGAGGAGACTTCTTCGGCGGTGGCACGGCCGGCCGCTTCGACGGCCTTCGGGTCCCAGCTCAACGCCATGCCGAGCTGGGAGGGGAAGATCGTGGCGCCGGGCCAGAAGGAGTAGCCGTGGATGCAGTCGTCGCCGATGACGAGTGGGATGCCGAGACGGGTCTTGGTGTTCACGGTTTCGACGGCGCGCGGCAGGTCCTCGGGGCTGGTGTGCAGGATGGAGCCGACGTGCTTGTTCACGATGAGCTCGTCGAGGTCGCCACCGCGGGCGTCGAGCTGCATCATCTGGCCGACCTTCTCTTCGAGGGTCATGCGGGAGAGCAGGTCGGCGATGCGCTCGGAGGCGGGCAGGTCGGGGTTCTTGTAGGGCAGCGTTTCGACTGTGGTTTCCGGTGTGGTCGCGGTCATGGTTGTGTTCGCCTTTCTGGGTTCCGTGCGGTCACTCGATGACGAAGGTGTTGAAGGAGCGCGGGGCGAGCGTGGCCTTGAAGCCACGGGAGGCGTCGGCCGGGTCGGCGAACTCGAACGGGCGTTCGTCCTCCAGCGCGTTCTGGGTCACGACCACGATGGTGCCGTCCGGGTTGCGGAAGGCGATGGCCATGGAGTTGAAGTGGCTGGTGGTGCCGAGCACCTTCGCGCCGGGGCGCACGTACTTGGAGAAGTGGCGCATCACGTAGTATTCGGGGTTGTGGCGCACCTCGTGCGTGTCGGCGGTGATGGTGAACAGGGAGTTCTGGCGCGACCCCGGCCAGCCGACCACCGACCGGGGTTTTCGTAATCCTAGACCAAACACACCCGGCACCTGGCAGGCCGCGGCCGGTACGACAAGGGCCAGAACGCCCGCCAGGACGCTCCGGCCCGAATCACGGCCGGCATGGAACCCGGTCAGCGCTGGAACACGTCGGGGTGCTTCGGATCTCCGGGAATATCGTCGAGCAGGCCCTCGAGGCCGAGGAACTCACGCCAGAAGTCGAGCGGCTGGCCATACGGGTTGGATTCGCGGCCGTGCGCCTGGATGTTCGCCTTGGCTTCGAACACGTCTTCCTCGGTGAGCCCGTCGAAGTAGCTTTCGAGACGGATGCGGTTGGACGGCACGTAGTACAGGGACGCGATGATCTCGGTGAGCCGTTCGACGCGTTCGATCGGCAGCGAATCCCAGTGGCGGAACTCGATGAAGTTCTTGAGACGCACGTCGTTGAAATGCGTGGAGATGATGTGGTTGATTTCGTACGCGTTGAGCTCGCGGTCCGGGTAGACCTCGCCAGCGTTCTCACGGAAGGCGGCGCGATGCAGCTCCTTGCGGCTCAGCCCCGATTCCACCGCTTCGGGCGTGTGCGTCAGGTCGGCGAACATCAGCGGCGTGGACAGCACGTCACGCGCGTAGTCCTCCCAGCCGAAACGCTGGTCGAACAGGCCGGGGGTCACGTTGGTGCGCTGGAAGTCGAGGTAGTCCCACATGCGCTGGCGCAGCAGCGGATACGGGTTGAGACGGCCCTCGAAGTAGGGGGTGTTGCGGAAGAACCATGCGAGAATCGGCCCGATGGCGGTGCCGACGCGCATCTTATCGATCGAATCCTTCTCGTCGACATAGTCGATGCTCACCTGGGTGGAGGCGGAGCAGCGCATCATGCACGGACCGAACTGGCCGACGCGGCCAAGGAAGTCGGTCATCGCGTCATAGCGGCCTTTCGGATTGACCGGCACGTCGACGAAACTCGACTTCGGCTGGTATCCGTAGTTGACGAAACGGAAGCCCAGCTCCTCGAGGATCGGGTCCGCCTCACACCGGAAGTCGGCGTACAGGCCGTTGAGGTCGCCCGGCTCATGAAGCACGCCGATGGAAGCCTCCACCTGGCCGCCCGGTTCGAGCGACACCGCAACGCCTTCGCGCGCGAGTCCGACCAGATGGCCGTTCTCCCAGTATTCCTTGCTTTCGTCATAATACGGAGCGAGCCGTTTGAGGAACGCTTCGATGCCGTTCGGCTCGTAGTAGCTTACGGCCGTGTCGTCGGCGTCATGCACCGGCAGATGCTCAATCTCGACACCTAAACCACCGGTGCCGCGCTTGGAGCGCCCCGCCTCGAAGAACTTCAGAAGGCTCTCGACATGCTTCGGGTTCGGCTCGGCGAGCAGGTGCGCATAGCTGATTCTGGGAGTGACCATGAACGGTATCGTAGGCGAGTCGCGCGACGCGCGTCGCCGCGCGCCCGCGAATCGGCTATATCTTTTTCCGATAACCGGCACGTCGCCGGACATCCGCCATATCACGCCGCAACGCCGCACCGCGCCGTCGCACCACACCGCGCCGCCACGCCCCCATCACCGCACGCCACGCCTCCGCAACGCCGCGCCACACCGTACGGCTTTGCCGTTATGCGCGATGTCGGATACACTCATTGATTTGTAAACCTTGTTTACAGAAACGTCCGGCAGAGAGGCCGGACCACACCATCAACCCACCATCAACCCACGGCGAACAGCCGGAATAAAAGAAAAACAACAGAAAACAACAGAACACGGAAAACAGCAACAACCCATACAAAACACCGGCAACCATAAGCACGTCGGAAGCACACCGGAACGCACACCGAAGCGCACCGGCGACCGCTCCGGTTCCACACCGAAACCACGCCGAAGGCCATACCGGAAACGGACCGAGGACATATCGGACACGCCCGGCACCCCACCGGCACGCCGGTGCGCCACAATCGAAAGGAAGGAAAGCGGCATGACATCCCGTCAGGGCAGACAAGCCATAGCCGCGACGGCCGCAATGGGCGTGGCCGTCGCGCTGGCGTTGCCGACCGCTGCGTTCGCGCAGTCAGCAACGCAAGGAAAGGAGACCGCTACGACCACGTCATCAGGCACCACCTACTACGTGTCGTCGGCACACGGCGACGACGCCAACGCGGGCACCAGCGAAAACGCGCCCTGGAAGTCCCTGACCAAGGTCAACGACATCGCCTCGGACCTCGGTCCGGGCGATTCGGTGCTGCTGGAATACGGCTCCGAATTCAACGACCAGTACCTGCACATCAAGGACACCGCCGGCAACGCCGACGCGCCGATCACGATCTCCGCCTACGGCGACGCCGACGAAGGCAAGCCGGTCATCGCGTCGAACGGCGTCAAAGGCAGCCAGTGGGAGCAGGACTACCGTGCCAACGTCGGCAACCACAAGAACAAGGGCACCGTCTCAACCACGCTGCTACTCAAGGACGTGTCGTACATCACCGTCTCCAACCTGGAGATCACCAACGACGACGCGGACGTCTACGATCCGATCGACACGTGGAAGTGGACCGACACCCCTGATTCCGACGGCACAAAACTCGACCGCAGCGCCTCGCGCATGGACCGCACCGGCGTGGCCGGCATCGCCGAGAACGGCGCGACGATGAGCAACGTGACGCTCGACAACCTTTACATCCACGACGTGGACGGCAACATCTACAACAAGCACATGGCCAACGGCGGCATCTACTTCATGGCCCACTACCCCATGGAGAACACGAGCGCCGAAACCGACGTCTGGCTCAGGGAGCACGTCTCACGCTTCGACCACGTCACCATCAGAAACAGCACCGTCAAGGACGTGGATCGTTGGGGCATCGCCGTCGGCTACACCGCCTACCTCAACTACATCGACGCGAACTACGGCGACGGCTCCATCGACGACGCCCTCATCGCGAAGTACGGTTCCACCAACGTGCGCATCGAGAACAACTACGTCAAGGGCGCCGGCGGCGACGCCATCACCCTGATGTACTGCGACCGCCCGGTCATCGAACACAATGTGGGCGACAGCGTCTCGAAGCACATCAACACGCAGGACTACACGCAGCCCGGCTCCTACGGCGGACGCGTGGCGGCCGGCATCTGGCCGTGGCGTTGCAAGGATCCAGTGTTCCAGTACAACGAGATGTACAACAACCTCAACGCCGAGCACGGCAACGGCGACGGCCAGGCGTGGGACGCCGACTACGGCGACGGCACGCTGTACCAGTACAACTACTCGTACGGCAACAGCTTCGCCTCGCTGATGATCTGCAACTGGTACGCGGTTAACACCACGTTCCGATACAATATCTCGCAGAACGACCGTCAGGGCGTGTTCGACCTGCCGTCGAACGGCCCCGGCAACCACATCTACAACAACACCGTCTACGTGGACGCCGACAGCCAGGTGCTGACTAAGCGTTCCAACTCGCAGTCCCTGTTCGAGAACAACATCTTCATCAACGCGACCAACACGAAGAAGACGGAGACCTGGAACCGCGGCAGCCAGAACGGCGGCCAGACGTACGACAACAACATGTACGTCAACTACGCGAACAAGCCCACCTCCGACGCCAACGCCATCGAGGCCGACGACGTGTCCGCAGTGCTTGCGGGCGCCGGTTCGGCTCCGACATCCGCCCTCAAGAGCGGCGCCGAGCATGCGCGCACCGGCGAGAAAGCCGCGTTCGACGGCTACCGTCCGGTCGCGGGCTCGAAGGCGATCAACGCCGGCAAGGTCGTCTCCGACCTCAACGACTACGCGGTGGAGAACGACTTCCTCGGCAACGCAGTCAAGGGCAGGCCCGATCTGGGCGCCGTGGAAAGCGACGTGGTGTCCGTCACGATGGCCTCCTCCAAGTACGAGACCGGAACCGAAACCGATTCCGGGACCGGTGACAAGACCAAGGTCATCCACGTGACCTTCACCGACAAGAACCCGGTGACCGTCAAGGAACTGCTCTCCAACGTGTCCGCCGACAAGGGCGTGGACAAGGCCGTGTACCGAGTCGCCGACGCCAAGTCCGGCAAGTCCGCCGACGCCAGGTCCGCCGAGTCCGAACCGAACATGCTCGACCGCCTGCTCTCCCTGCTCCCAGGCTCCGACCGGAACGCCAAGGACGACGAGACGAAGCTCGCCGACTCCGAACCGGTCCGCGATGGCGACATCCTGCGCTTCTCCGCCGAAGGCACGGACGAGACCGACGAGTACACGATCCGCCAGCGCATCACGTGGGATTGGGTCGCGGACTACGAGCAAGGCGTCGCCGACTTCGACTGGAAGGCGCAGCGCCGCACGTCCGCCGGCGGCGAGTGGACCACCATCTCCGCATACGACGGCTCGTGGCCGAACACCGTGTACGACCAGTACTACGGTGTCGGCGTCAACGGCACCCTCGCCGAACTCTCCGGCGACCGCAAGCAGACGCACGGCCTGCTGATCGACAAGCCCGGCGACGGCCTGCCCACGGCCATGGCGTGGAAGGCGCCGGAGTCCGGCACCGTCATGCTGTCGCTCAAGACGTTCGCCGACAAGATCGCTGAACCGTACCTGCGTCAGAACGCGGACAACGCCGGCAAGAAGGTCACATTGTCGCTGATGCGCAACGACGAGACGCTCTGTTCGGCCGACGACCTGTCCGTCTATCAGAAGTCCTCCGAACAGTTCGCGCAGTGCCTCGCCGAGCACGGTTCGATCGACGTGCAGGAAGGCGACTGGATCCGCATCGTCGCCGACGCCGAGACCGGAGTCAAGGCGCCGTCGCTGCACATCAGCCCGGTCATCACATATGAGGACAAGGCGCCCGCCGCGCCGAAGCAGAACGTGCGCTACGACGTCTCGTACGCCGCGACGGACGCCGTCGTCGGCACGCAGTCGGCCGTCGCCGCCGCGTTCACCGCGGACGGCGGCGAGGCCGACGCGCCGGACGGCGTCGCGTTCGCCTTCAAGGACGGCGGCGATGAGGGCGAGGCCTCGCCCGTCATCGACGCGTCCACCGGCGCCGTCACCTTCACGCCCGCCGCCGGACAGTACGGCGCGACCGTCACCCGCACCGTCGTCGTCACGTACGCGGACGGTTCGAGCGACGAGACGACCGTCACGTTCCGTGTCGCGCAATCGCACGCGCAGCGTCTCAACGTGCTGTACCCGACCGTGCGCGGCGACGCCGGCACGGACCTGAAGCGCACGCCGAAGTTCACGCTGAAGGCGGACGGCGCGGCCGCGTCTGTGCCGGAAGGCACGACGTTCGCGCTCGGCGCGAACGCGCCGGCCGGCGCGAGTGTCGACATGGCGAACGGCACGGTCACGCTGAACAGCAGGGTCGGCGGCACCGTCACCGTGCCCGTCACGGTGACGTTCGCCGACGACGGCGCCAGCGTCTCCTCCACCGCCCGCTTCGAGGTGACCGCGCCCGCCGCGCTCGGCTCGTCCGAGTTGGAGACCGCGACTGTCGACGGTGTGAACGTCGTCTACGCGCCGTTCTCCGCCGACAGTCCGATGACCGTCGCGCAGCTGCTCGCCAAGGTGACGGCCGAACCGTCCGGCGCCGATAAGGGCGTGTACCGTGACGGCGTGCGGTTGGAGGCCGGCGCAGAACTCGCCGAGAACGACGTGCTCCGCTTCTCCGCGAAAGGTTCCACCGTGTCCGACGACTACGTGGTGAAGTCGAAGACCACGTGGGATTGGGTGAACGACTTCCAGGTGCGCGTGCAGGGTCCGATCTGGTACGGGCAGCGTCAGACCGAGGCCGACGGCGTGTGGTCGGATATCGCCGACTTCGACGCGACGTATCCGAACTGGATGTACGAGACCTACTACGGTCCGGGCGTGGACTACGCGAACCACAGCCTGCCCACCGACCGCTCCGCCATCCATGGCCTGATCAGCGATTCGCCCGCGTCCGCTGGTGGCTCCGCCATGGCGTGGAAGGCGCCGAAGGCCGGCACGGTGAAGGTGTCCATCCGCGAGGACGAGCCGTACCTGCGCCAGGACGGCAGCAACGGCAAGGCGTTGACGCTTCGTCTCATGCACGACGACAAGGTGGTGTGCTTCGCCGACCTGACCGTCTCCAAGCAGCGTTCCGAGGAGTTCGCCAACTGCGTCGCCGACAAGGGCGAGATCGCGGTCGAGGCGGGCGATTGGATCCGCGTCACCGCGACGTCCGCGTCCGGCATGAACAAGCCGTCCGCGCACATCTCCCCGGTCATCGCCTACATGGCCGCCTCCACGCCGGGCCCCGAACCCGTTCCGGTGGACAAGTCCACGCTGAAGGCCACGGTCGAGGAGGCTCTGGGATTGGCCGAGTCGGACTACACGGATGAGTCGTGGGCCGCGCTCGTCGCCGCGCGCGACGCCGCGCAGACCGTGCTGGACGACGATGCCGCCACCGCCGAACAGGTCGAGACCGCGCAGAACGCACTGCGTGACGCCATCGACGGATTGGAGAAGAAGCCGGTCGATCCGGACCCGAACCCGAAACCGGATCCGAACCCCGATCCCGATCCGACGCCCGACCCGGACCCCGACCCCGGCCCCGACACCAAGCCGGGTGACGGTTCCGGCAACGGTTCCGGCACGGGCAACGGTTCCGGTTCCGGCAACGGTTCCACCGGTTCCGGCAGCGACGGCGCGACCACCGGCGGCAAGCTGACCGCCACCGGCGCCGACGTGGCCGGCGCGGCCGCGATGGTCGCGCTGACCGCGTCGGCGCCGGTG
>OLNW01000606.1_pt1 | contig 41077 bp, 48 predicted proteins | sample 1672121 | NCBI WGS metagenome assembly OLNW01 (sample SAMEA3136648, study PRJEB25190) | human gut metagenome
TCTTATGCGAACTGTAAGATTATGCGTTCATCTGAGCTGCAACTTCAGCTGCGAAATCTTCATTTTTCTTTTCAAGACCTTCACCTGTCTCGAAACGAACGAATTTCTTCAGAGTGATAGTTGTTCCGTTAGCTTTTCCAACTTCGTCAAGGTATTTAGCTACAGACTGTTTTCCGTCTTCAGCTTTTACATATACCTGATCTAACAGACAGATTTCCTTCATCTCTTTGTTGATACGTCCGGAAATCATTCCCTGGATAACCTTTTCCGGTTTCTGAGATTCTTTCGGGTCGTTCATGATCTGAGCAAGAAGAATTTCTTTCTCATGTGCGATGTAATCAGCATCTACATCTGCCTGGCTTACATACTTAGCATTTAAAGCTGCTACCTGCATAGCTACGTTTTTCAGAGCTTCTTTAACAGCATCGTTAACAACTGCTGTATCAGCTTCTACAAGAACACCGATACGTCCGCCACCGTGAATGTAAGAAACTACACAGCCATCTGTAACGATCTTTTCGAATCTTCTGATGCTGAGCTTTTCTCCGATTACAGAAATCTTTTCTGTAAGTGCATCGTTAACTGTCTTAGAAGCATCTTCGTTCCAAGCTTCAGCCATGAATCCTTCCATATCTGTAGCTTTTGTAGTAAGTGCCTGATTAACAACTGCTTTTACGAATGCCTGGAAATCAGCGTTCTTAGCAACGAAGTCTGTCTCAGAGTTAACTTCTACGATAGCTGCTGTCTTATCTTCTTTAACGTCTGCCATAACAATACCTTCAGCTGCGATACGTCCGGCTTTCTTAACAGCCTTAGCTTCGCCGTTCTTTCTGAGGTATTCGATTGCTGCATCCATATCTCCGTTAGATTCGTTCAGAGCTTTTTTGCAGTCCATCATACCAGCGCCTGTCATTTCTCTTAATTCTTTTACCATGCTTGCTGTGATTGCCATGATTTTTTCCTCCATCTTTCAATATGATCTTTTGGATTGTTCGAATTATTCTTCTGTTGTTTCTTCAGCTGTTTCTACGTCTTCGCCTTCGTAAACTTCTTCTGCTTCGCCCTGGTTTGCTTCGATTACAGCATCAGCCATCTTGGATACGATAAGTTTTACAGCTCTGATAGCATCATCGTTTCCTGGAATTACATAATCAAGTTCTTCCGGATCACAGTTTGTATCAGCAATACCGATCAGCGGGATTCCAAGTGTGTGAGCTTCCTGAACACAGATTCTTTCTTTCTTAGGATCTACTACAAAGATAGCATCCGGGATTCTCTTCATTTCTTTGATTCCGCCAAGGTTCTTTTCAAGCTTTTCCCATTCTTTCTTGATTTCGATAACTTCTTTCTTCGGCAGTACATCGAATGTTCCGTCTTCTGACATAGCTTCGATTTCTTTCAGACGAGCGATTCTGCTCTGGATTGTCTTGAAGTTTGTAAGCATTCCTCCAAGCCATCTTTCGTTAACATAGTACATTCCGCAACGTTCTGCTTCTGTCTTGATAGCGTCCTGAGCCTGTTTCTTTGTTCCTACGAAAAGGATCTTTCCACCTTCTGCTGCGATGTCAGATACTGCCTGGTAAGCTTCATCTACTTTTCCTACAGATTTCTGAAGGTCGATGATGTAGATACCATTTCTCTCTGTGTAGATGTACTCTGCCATCTTAGGGTTCCATCTTCTTGTCTGATGTCCGAAATGAACACCTGCTTCTAAAAGTTGTTTCATTGAAATAACGCTCATGTTTCTTTCCTCCATTGGTTTTTTACTTCCGTGTGCTTATGTCCGCGAACCATGCTTGTCAGCTTTGGCACCACCGGGATAAACCACACACGTGTTTTTTTGCAACGTTAGCATTGTATCACAAAAGCCCTGCATACGCAAGGCTTTTTTCAGGGTTTCCCCTGCAGGTTCTCATATTTTTTCAAAATCAGCAGCAAAAAAGCTGATATCCGACAAGGAGGCACAGCAGAACGATCAGAATTCCGATAAATATGCTCGGAATGAACATCATGATCACCATACCAAGTGCCACAAAAAACAGTGCAAAACCAAATACCCGTTTCATCTTCGTTCCTGCTTTTTCCTCTTTTACAATAAATATATGCCAGAAACCTACGTCTATTCCTGATTTTCCGGAGAATCTGCTTCATTTAACAGATTTGCCACATCCTCTTCGGTCATTTTATCCTCAGATGGGGATTTAAAACGGTCGATCACATCCGGGACCATATCCAGGATCTTAGTCATGGTATCCTGATTCTTGATGTTGACCAGTCTGGTTGTTCCGTTCTGGATCACAAGCACCGCACTCGGGATCATCTTTCCGCCGAGTCCGCCGGCTCCTCTGTCCTTTTTGTCCGCATGAAATGCCCCTGCTCCGATTGCAAAAGATACATCAACAAGCGGAAGAATGATCGTATCTCCGATGTGGATTGCATCTCCTACAACGGTTTTGGATGATACCACACCGTTCATCCCTTTAAACAATGCATCTACTGTCTCTTTAAACTGATTATCTACTGCCATTTTTCGATTCCTCCTGTTATTTTCTATCGAATGCTTTACCATTTAAACTCCCTGATATCATGGTAAGTGCTGCGGATATTCTTATCCAACAGCATCTTTGCTGCAAATACTGCCATATGAACTGTTCTTAGTCTTCCTTTTACATAAACGGAACCTTCCAGTACCCGCTTTTCAAAATCCGGTTCCAGATCCATATTTTCTCCGATAAATGCATAAAACATTCCACAAAGTGCCAGTACCTGTCCGGTATGGTAAGGATCTTCAAAACCGAAATGCAGTTTTACGCGAAGCTTTTTCGGCTTCAGAAAACGCTTCACCCAGACCAGTTCCTTTTTGCCACGTGCAAAAGCTGCTTTATGATTTTCCTGTTCCAGGAACTCCAGAATTTTATCTTTTTTATCTGCGATATTTTTTATTTTATCACATAAATTCTTCCATGTACATTTGATCTTTTCCAGGATCTCACGAAGCTTCTGGCTGAGCTTCCGGATCAGTTTTCCAAATGCTTTGACTGGTTTCTTCCGCTTTCGTGGAGTTTTGTGAGCCTTTCCGGATCCTCTCTCGTCATGAACATCCCTTTTTTCTCTGGACTCACTTTCCTTTTCCGGTGTAGCATTCTCTTCTTTTTTTTCTGAAAATGTTTTCACCTTCGTGTCAGGACTTCCCTGTGTTTCTGTTTTGGACTTCTCATCTTTCACGTCCGCATGCTCTGGCTTTGCATACGTTCCGCTTTCGGCTCTCTTTTCCGGCAGCGTCTGCGGCTTCTTTACATCTGCCGCATCATTTCTTTCTGCCGTTCTCTCACTGGCATTCTCCGCACCGGCTTTTTTTCCGCCATCCGGCTTTTTCTCCTTCTTTCTCACCGGTTTATCTTCCGCTTCCAGAACATCTCCCAACTTCTTCCAGGCAATCCGCCCCTGCCATTTCACATCGCCGTTCCGATACTCCACTCTTCCTGCAATCAGATGAAGCAGCCATGAAATCTTAAGATTCCCCTCCGCATCTTCCAGCTTCCCCGGAAACTCGGCACGCAGTTCATACCTCAGCGGTACAAAGAGAAGGACACCGATCACAAGTAGCAGGATTCCAAGAATCACCAGAAGAAGAATCCCGATAATCTTCAAAATCAATCCAATGATATGTAGAATCATGCTTCTTCCCTCTCCCGCTCTCTGATGTAGGACCGGATATCCAGATCCCCTGTTTTTTCATAAACTTCCTTCGCAATCTCTTCTACCAGATACAGTGCATCATCATATCCACCCGCTATGCCGACAACGAAAATATCATCATCGATCACACTTCCCTGTCGGAACATCAACGTTGAATAAAATTCCAGCTGATTTTCCCCTTCTTCGATCAGCGCGATCACATAAGTATTCAACGGATACTTTTTTTTATTCAGTTTTGCAATCACTTTTTCTTTCTTTTTTGTCATGCTCTCGCTGACATAAAGATTTTTGTAAAACCTCATGTGCGCTGTCACCTTGACCTTTAATTATTATAGTAAGAATCAAACACCTGCTTTGCGACACTGACACCAGTAATGGTCGCCGTATCCGCATCCTCGACACAGACGCTGATCGCCAGCTCCGGATTATCCACATTGGAAAATCCGACAAACCAGGAATGTACTGTATTTCCATCTTCACTGACCTCGGCAGTTCCGGTTTTCCCTGCCACTGTATAAGACGCACCTGAAAGCGCAGCTCCGGTACCATAATCCACAACCGCCTTCATGTATTCCGTAAGCTGTGCAGCTTCAGATGATGTCATAAGCTCTTTGTAGCTTTCCGGCATATATTTTTTCACCGTTGTGCCTGCATAATTTGTAATCTTGTCCACCAGATACGGCTTCATCAGCTTTCCACCATTTGCGATCGCCGAAACGAGCATCGCCATATGGTACGGACTGACCTGTGTCTCTCCCTGACCAATTGCAGTCATCATCGTATCTGCATCTCCTGCATCTGTTTTCAGGCGGAAACTGCTTTCATTATATTTCACATCACCCGGAAGCTTGCTGTTAAACAGCATCTGTTTGGCAGTCTTTCTCCATTCTGCCTTATCCAGCTGCAGCCCGATATTTGAAAACGAAGAATTGCAGGAATTTGCAACCGAATCCGTCAGATTCTCTTCCCCATGGGCAGTACTGTTATAACAGTGGATCGTCGCCCCATTCTGTGAAAATTCTCCGTTACATTCAAACGAATAATTGTTATAATCTGGATTCTGCCGCATAAAAGCAAGTGTTGTCACCAGCTTGAATGTCGACCCCGGTGTATACTGTCCAAGTGTAGCTCTGTTAAGAAGCGAACTGTTCTCGTCATTGTTCAGTGCATCCCAGTTTTCCGAAACATTATTCGGATCAAAAGACGGCTTCGATACCATTGCCAGAATCTTCCCTGTACTTGGCTCCATCACGACAACTGCACCTTTGTTATCTCCCAGTGCATTATATGCTGCATTCTGCAGGTTCGCATCCAAGGTTGTAACCACCGTATCTCCCGTATTCTTCTGGTCTTTAAATTCATTCGCCAGCTTTTCCAGGAAAAAGGCATTTGAAGTCAGAAGATTGAAATTCTGTGAGGATTCCAGTCCGGATTTTCCTTTTGCGGCATATCCGACAACATGTGCAAACACTTCTCCTTCCGGATATTCCCGTGTTTCCGATCCATCGTCATTTGTCACAGTCTGTGCAAGCACTTCTCCATTTTTATCTGTAATACTGCCACGCAGCACACGGTCCGCAAGAAGATCCTGACGGATATTGTACGTGCTGTTGACAACCTCTTTACTTTTTACCACATTAAAATAAACCAGATATCCCATCAGTACCAAAAACAGTGTTACAAAAATATAAGTAACTCTCGTCAGTTCTTTATTGGTCATCTGCTTCTCTTTTTTCTTACTGGCTCCGCTTCTTTCTGCCTGTGTTTCTTTCGGACGACGCTGTCCGTTTTTTAGGCGGCTGCGTTCGGCCTTTTTCTTCGGTTCGCCATCCGTTCGTCTGCTGCGGCTTTTCCCTTCTGCCTTCTTCTTTTGGTCGTGATACCCGCTCTCGTCTGGCAGGCTCTCCAGCTGCTGATCCAGATCTGGAAGTTCGTCTTCTCTGTAATTTTTTTCTTTCAATGTCTTCTTCCTCGTCTTCTCTTAATACATACAGTCCCTGAATGATCGCAAACATAATGATCGTACTGAGGACGGAGGTTCCACCGTAGCTTACCAGTGGAAGTGTCACTCCGGTAGACGGAATGAACTTTGTCACACCTCCGATCGTCAGAAATGTCTGAAAAATATAACAGGTTCCAAGTCCCAGTGCCACCAGTTTATAAAAGCTGTCCCGAAGCTGCATCGCAATATTCAGAAACATCATATAAACACTGACACATACCAGTATCAGACCAAGTGCAAAAATCAATCCCATTTCCTCCGCAATTGCCGAAAAAATGAAATCTGACTCTGCAACAGGTATCTGATCTGCCGCCCCTTGAAAAAGTCCCATTCCAAACCAGCTTCCTGTGCCGATCGCCATCAAGGATTGTGCCACCTGATAACCACCTTCATTGTAAACGGTAAATGGATTCTTCCATACCAGTACACGCACACGGACGTGGTTAAATAATTTATATGCCACAACTGATGCCCCACTTCCTGCAATCAGCCCGACAAGTACATAAAGTGGCTGTCTGCTTGCCACATAAAGCATCACCAGATATACAGCAAAAATGATCAGCGCCGCACCAAGGTCTTTTGACAGAACCAAGATCAGCACATGCATTGCTGCCACTGCCGTTGTGATCACAATATTCTTAAATGAAGTATCAGTCTTCAGACTCGCCGCAACGAAAAATACAAAAATGATCTTCACAAGCTCAGATGGCTGAAGGGTAAAACCTCCGATTGCAACATTCAGCATCGCTCCTCCAGTCACACGTCCTACAATGATAACGACCCCAAGCATTACAACACCTGCAATTGCATAGAATATTTTCCATTCTGACAGAGCTTTTACCTTCCGGATGATGACCGGGATCACAAGACTTATCGCTACAGATGCACTGACAATGAGAAACTGCTTTACTGCAAGCGAATACGAAAGTCTGGTGATCATAATAAAGCCGATTGCCATCAGCATACACATATTATTTACAACCAGCCGCGACACCCGCGGGTAAATTATTGTATACAGCAAAATGACCGCCAGAAACAGTACCACCTGCATCCCGTAAAATCCGATCATTTTTGTTTCATTTGTCTGCAGATACATCACCAGAAATGCAATCATATGAAGCAGAAACATCAGCACATTCTGCTTTCTGAAAATACTTCTCTGTGTATACTCATCTGTGTAATTAAATACTGCAAAACATTCAAATGTATAGACCAGCATCAGGGCTATCATCAGATATTTTGACAGCTCTACAATTATATTGATCAAAATTCCACCTACTTTATTCCTCTTTTCCAGTGTCCCCTGGTGTACGTTCCCTCCGGAAGCTCTTTTCCTTCAAAATACGCACTTAAAATCTGCCTTACCTCCTGCTGCCTTTCAGTAGTAAACATCAGTCGGATCCGCCCAGGACCGATCTGATATACCTCTTCCATCCGGTCTCCCAGATATAATGGTACATAATTGTAAAGGATATTATAACAGTAATCACATTCATTTTTTACCACAAATGGATTACGATATCTGTCAGTTATTGTCGTCTGTCCGGATTTTTTCAGACATCCTCTGGTCGTTTTCTGAATACATCCTGCAGATATCATCATCGGAAGATAACCATATACGATCACTTCTCCATCCTTTACCCGGAGATCCTGGAGTTCTCTTTCTGTCAGTTCCACGGGCGCTGTAAATTCAAAAACTCCCTTTTCCTTCCAGAATTTCCTGCTTTCCTGATTAAATTCATACAGATTGTAATCGGTCATAATCCTTCCGGTATAACCATGCTCTTTCAGAAACGCAAAACTTTCATAATTGGCGATCAGAATGCCGTCCCATCCGGCTCCGAATATCCGGTTATATGCAGCTTCATACTGTTTTCGGGTTCTTTCCCGGAAAATATACGGCATGACCAGATAAATTTCTTTCCCTGCTGCATGTACTTTTGTAATCCACTCCACATAGCTGTCCTTCTCCCAGATGCGAGGGAACATGGTACAATCCACATAGATTCTTCCGATTGCTTCTTCTTCCAGAATCACTTCCATCTGTTCTGCGGTTCTTACCGATGCCGTCCATCCGGAAAGTACCTCTTCTTCCATTGAAAGCTCTGTCTTATCTTCTTCCGGATCTTTCACTTCACCACTTCTTCTGTATTTCTCACAGATCACTTTTTCCAGTGTCTCCAGTGCTTCCCTTCGAAGTTCGTTCAGGCTCTGCATCGGAAGAAATACTTTTTCTCCGATCTCGGCCTTTAAAAAGGAAAATTCAAATTCCGTATTTCCCGTCTTGCGCAGCTGCTTTTCAATCCGCTCTCTGCTCATCGGCTGGCTCAGTGCTTCCTGTGCTTTTTCACCGGCAACCGTAATCTCGGCATCCCGGCACTTCACCGTAAGCGTTGCCTTTTCCTGCGGATACAGCCGGAAAGTTCCGCAGATCCGTTCTTTTATTTTTCCATTTACAAATTCTTCACGCAGCGTGTCAATCAATGTGCTGTTTCTTGTACGCATCCAGATTTCATCCCTCTTGAACGGGGTATCTGCAAATACCGGGATCTGCACATTCATTCCTTTTCTGACTGCATCCTTACAGGTATAATTATCTGCTTTTTCCCTGCCTTTGCGCATCGGGAGTTCAATAATATCCTGCGGATACAGGTCTGTCAGTGCTTTTGCAGTCACATTTCTGCCTTTTTTAGAAAGTACCTTTACTGCCGGCACTCCTGCATGGTTCGGACGGTTTAAGGAAATCATCTCCCGTCCATTCTGTGTATGATAATAACCCGTATGGAAACCGCCACGGTTATAGAGATCCAGCAGCATCTGCCGATCCTCCTCGCGGACACGGTATTTCTTCATCGCATACGTTGCCGGATCCTCTTCTGCCGGACATTCTTCGTAATATTTCAGATAAAGATCGGCATATTTCCGGTACTGGAAAGCGACTGCTGCCGCATACTCCGGCTTCTTCATCCGGCCTTCAATCTTGAAAGAATAAATCCCGCTCTCGATCATCTCCGGGATCAGTTCCAATGTACAGATATCCTTAAGACTCAGCAGATACTGCGGTCTCTTTGCTTCCGGTGTCCGGTAAAGCAGTCTGCACGGCTGTGCGCACTGTCCACGGTTTCCACTTCTGCCGCCGATAAAACTGCTGAACAGGCACTGACCGGAATAGCAATAGCAGAGTGCACCATGTACAAAGCTTTCAATCTCGAGCTCTGTCTCATCGGCAATCTTCTTCACCTCTGCCATACTCAGTTCTCTGGATGTAACAATCCGCTGTGCACCTTCCTTTTCCAGAAACTTCGCCCCATCCACTCCCGTAAGCGTCATCTGGGTACTTGCGTGGATCGGAAGATCCGGAAAATACTTCCGGATAAAACGGAACAGTCCAATATCCTGCACGATCACCGCATCCAGCCCCTGCCGGTAATAAGGGAGCAGATAATCATACATCTGTTTTTCCATCTCACGGTCTTTGATCAGTGTATTCACGGTCAGATACAGTCTTCTTCCATGCAAATGCACATAATCAATTGCCTCTAAAAGTTCTTCCTCCGTCAGGTTATGTGCATAAGCACGTGCCCCGAAAAGGGCTCCCCCTGTATATACCGCATCAGCTCCTGCTGCAATTGCCGCTTTCAGGCACTCCATACTCCCTGCCGGTGCAAGGATTTCAACTCTGTCTTTCATATAACTCCTCTATCTTTAAATAACCTGTATACAAAGCCCCTGTGTTGCAGACATTTCTCTTTGTATACCGGAGTATCAAAAATAGACTGCCTCAGGACAGTCTATTTTGTACGGTGATTTTTCATTTCTGTTTCAAGCTGTACGATCTTCATCTGAAGTTCCTGGTTCTCTGCCTTGAGTTTATCCAGTGCTTTTTCAGCATTCTCATACTTGATCTGTACTGAGATCAGTTCATGCTTTAAATCGTACATCTCTTTGTCTTTTGCCTCGATGTCGCTTTCTAATGCGCCGCCCTGTTTCTTGGCTTTAAAATAATCATCTGCTATATTTAAAGCAAGAAGCACACTTCTGGCTTCCGCACTCTGCTTGCGATATCCATCGCTGCTTGTACATTCCTCGATTTTATGGTTCAGATAAGTGGATACCTTCTGCAGATAATCTTCGCTTTCAAATCCGCTCAGGGTGAATACTTTGCCGCCTATCAAAACTTCTGTATAATTTTTTGACGATGCCATAAAGAACCTCCTTGCCGCCTAATCCTTTTTTCATTATAAACTATATTCTGATAAAAACCAACCACTTTTCGATATTTTCAGCAGAAATTCTGTTTTATTCTTTATCAGCCAGCTCAAAATGATTCTTTCTGACCTTCAAAATCCCCTCTTTTTCCATTTTTTTCAACTCATGTGACAGCACACTCCGGTTGATCCCCAGATAATTTGCCATCTGTTCTCTGTTAAATTCAATATCAAAGGCATTGCTTTTATGGCGGCTTTGCTGAATTCTCAGATACTGCTCGATTCTTTCCCGGATTCCTCTGATCGACAGCAATTCAATCTTCCTGTACTTGCGGATATCTTCATTTGCAAGGAAATGAACCGCTTTCTTGTAAAACTCAATCCTCTCACGCAGATCCAGAACGCCCTCTTCTTCCATCGCCCGTACAGGAAACCAGAAAATGTGTGCCTGTTCCGATGCATAAACATCATAAGGACTCGTCTTTTTTTCACTGACCGCAATCTCCACTCCCACAACAAACGAGCTGACAAGCTTCTGGACCAGCTGTTCGGTTCCATCCCGGTAATACTGCACTTTACAGAGTACCCCGTCAAGCAGGATTCCGATATTGTTCAGTTTTTCTCTTTCTCTTATGATGATTTCGCCCTTGTCATAGGTTACGGTTCTGCCGTCTAACCGGTTAATGATCTCATCCGCCTTCTTCCGATCCATATCACAGAAGAAAATGCTCCGGTAAATTGCTTCCCTGTCTTGTTCTTTCTGCATTTATGCTGCCACCTTCTGCCCGTTTTCTCTATTTGTCCATTATAGCATCTGCCACGCTATCCTTCAAGGAACAGCACTTTTTCTTCCGGAAATGCGAGTGCATCCGGCATTCCTTTTTCTTCCAGAGTGGCAGAAATCTCTCTTTGGACAAACCAGCAGAAGTCCTCACATCCCGACTCGCATTGGATAAAATATTTTCGTTCAAATGGATAATCCACACTTTTCCATTCTTTAACTTTCAGCATAGCTCCGGATATCGTTCCATACACCGGAATCAGATCATGAGCTCGGATCCCGATTGCCTTCACATTCTCCGGCACACTGCGTCCTTTAAAAATCAGCTGCACATCCCAGTCTTTCACATACACCGTCTGCGCATCCATCCGGTAAACATCTGCAATATTTTTACATCCGGTAAGTCTTGCCGCTGTCTTATAGCGCGGTGCATTAAATACTTCTTTTACCGGACCCAGGCGGATTCCATGTCCATCTTCAATTACCAGAACCTCTTCACTGAAGCTATAGATTTCATCCCTGCTGTGGGACACCATGATCACCGTACCTTCATAATCACTCAGCATTTCCATCAGCTCGGTCAGCATCCGCTCCCGAAGATACGCATCCAGTGCCGAAAATGGTTCATCCAGAAGGATCACATCCGGCTCATATGCCATAATCCGTGCCAGTGCCGTTCTCTGCTGCTGTCCGCCGGAAAGCTTTGACGGATAAAGCTTTTCCAGTCCGTCCAGCTGGAAATGATGGATCAACTGTTCTACCATTTTCTGCTTATCTTCTTTGTTTCCGGTAAATCCAATCCCGATATTCTGCTCCACGGTCATGTTCGGAAACAACGCATAATTCTGAAAAAGATAACCGACTTTCCTTTTTTGTGGCTTCAGAAAAATCTTTTTTCCGGCATCAAAAAGGGTAACTCCGTCAATCACGATCCGCCCTTTTTCCGGTCTTTCGATCCCGGCAATACTTTTCAAGGTCAGGCTTTTCCCACATCCGGAAGCGCCCAGGATTCCGATCCGCTTTTTTTCACTTTTAAAGGCAACATCCAGCCTGAATTTTTCATACTTTTTTTTTATCTCTAGTTCTACCATTGCTTTGTATGTTTCATTCCCTTTCCAAATGCCAGATTCATAAGTACTACTATTCCGAATGCGATCAGGATTACAATTCCGACCCACACGCCTGCCGTCTGATAATCACCGTCCTGGATGACCATTGCAATCCTCTGGGAAATGGTTGCCGTCTTTCCTGGAATATTGCCCGCAAGCATGGAGGTCGCACCATATTCTCCAAGCGCTCTTGCAAATGCAAGAATTGTACCGGATGCAACTCCAGGACCTGCCGCCGGCATGATCACCCTCCAGAAAATCTTCCACTCCGGCATACCGAGCGTCTGCGCCGCATAGATCAGGTTCACATCCACCTGTTCAAATGCTGCTCTTGCATTCCGGTACATCAGTGGAAATGCAATCACAGTTGCCGCGATCACGCATCCTGCCCAGGACTGTACGATCTTGATATCAAATGTCGTATAAAGATACGATCCAACGGTTCTTCTCGTACTGAAAATGAGCAGCAGGAAAAATCCTGCAACCGTCGGCGGAAGCACCAGCGGCAGTGTCAGAATCCCATCCAGCACAGCCCTGAGACCCGTCTTCGCTTTCAGCACCTTTCTTGCTGCCCATATTCCCAGGAAGAATGACACAATCGTTGCTGCGATTCCTGTTTTGATTGAAATGAAAAGCGGACTCCAGTCAAGTCCTGCAAGGATCTGTCTTATTTCTTCCATATTGTTCCTCTTTTACTCTACGTTTGTATCGAAATAGTAGCTGTCAAAGATCTTCTTTGCGTCATCGGATGTTACATATGTAAGGAAATCATCGGATGCTTTTTTCTTTGCATCATCTGCCTCTTTATTTTCCACACGGCAGATCGTATAAATCACGTTACCTGTCAGATCATAGTTTACTGTCTGAAGGATCTTGATCTGATCCTCATATCCGTATGTATCAGAATAATAAGTTGTTCCAACTTCGCATGCACCCTCTGTAACGGCGATCAGCACCTTGCTTACATTTGCCTGCTCACTGATTTCTGCTCCACCAAGAGCTTCAGAAACCTGTTCTGTTGTGATGGTAGACGCATCGTCTACTTTGTCCAGAATTCCGAGATTCATCAACGCCTGACGGGTGTATTTTCCAACTGGTACACTTCCGCCTGCAAGTGCAATGCTCTTTGCCTCATTTAAGTTTTCAAGCCCGGTTACTGCTGTATCACTGTCCTTTAATGTGATAACAACTACCTGATTGTTCACTACATTATGGCGGGTTCCTTCTACTACCAGTCCGTCAGCCTCAAGCTGATCCATCTGTTTCTGTGCTGCAGAGAAGAACAGGTCACACTCATATCCTTCTTCGATCTGTGTCAGCAGAGTTCCTGAGCTGTCTGCATTGTAGACAATCTTCACATTCGGATGCTCTTTTTCATAACGCTCTGCAATATCTGTCATTGCCGTATTCAGGCTGGCTGCGATAAATACCTGAAGCTCTACATCCTCTTCTTTGTCAGCCTTTGTTTCTGTCTTTTTGTCTTCTGTTTTTGTGTCGGTCTTTTTACCGTCACATGCAGCAAGTGATGCTGTCATCAGCAGAACCAGACCTGCTGCCACTGTTTTCTTAAATAAGTTATTCTTTCTCATGATTTTAATATCCTCCTTTTCCAAATCCACAGTTTGGAAAAGTACACACCGGACAGGACAGACAAAGTCCTCCCTGTCCAAGAAGCCGGAAATCTTTTTCATGCAGCTTTTCATCACACATAATCCTCGGAAGAACCAGATCAAAAATCGTCCGTTTTGCATACATCACGCATCCCGGAAGACCCATGACCGGAATCTGTCTGCCTTCTTTTTCACAATAAGCAAGCATAAACATGGCTCCCGGAAGAACCGGTGCCCCATAAGTCACCACTTCCGTACAGGCATTTTTGATCGCAAGCGGAGTCCTGTCATCCGGATCTACACTCATTCCACCGGTACAGACGATCAGGTCAGAACCATCCTCGATCAGAGTCTGGATTGCTTCCGTAATCATCTCATGATCATCGTTGCACTGGATCTGCTTCACCTCTGTAACGCCACATTCTTTCAGTTTTTCGATCACAACCGGAGTAAATTTATCCTCGATCCGGTGATAATACACTTCGCTTCCCGTCGTTACGATTCCCGCTTTTTTCTTCTGGTACGGAAGAATCCGGAAAATCGGTTCTTTTCCTGCCACTTCACAGGCCTTCTGCATCTTTTCTTCTTCGATCACAAGCGGAATGATCCTTGTTCCTGCAATCTTATCTCCGGTTTTCACCGGAAAATTTCCATGTCTGGATGCGATCATCATCTCACCAAGACTGTTCACCGCATTCAGCTTTTCGGTATTGATCTTCAATACCCCTTCACAGTCGGCGATCAGTTCGATTTTTCCTTCCTTCACTTCGGAAGGATGCATATGCTCACCCTGACAGATCTGACGCAAGATCTCAGCTGCCTCATTTTCATGAAGCATACCTTCCTGTTTTTCCCAGATATAAAGATTCTCTTTTCCCACAGATAAAAGTACCGGAATGTCTTCTTCGGTAACAATATGTCCCTTCCGGAAAACAGCATCCTTTACAACTCCCGGAATAATCTGTGTAATGTCATGGCACAGCACCTGCCCCACTGCATCTTCTGTTCTTACCAGTTTCATTTTTTGTTCCTCACTTTATATGGATTATGGCATAAAAATACCTGCCGTCACTGCGGCAGGTATTCTGCCCAAACCTTTTTATATTTTACCATAAAAAGGATGGATAAATAAGTTGTCCAGACAACTTTTTTATTTTGTTTTATAGACAAGATCGATTGCTTCCGCAACTCCGTTTCCGATCTTTCGTGCTTTATCCGAAATCGTATAACAAAGTTTTCCCTCTATCCTTGCATCCACATCTCCGATCTTCAATCCTTTTTTGACCGGTACACCTTCCTGGAGCATCCCACGGACAATCCCGTGGAGCCTCGCATAGACAGGTTCATCTCCGCACCTTGCAACAATCTGCCCTTTTTTCACCACATCACCAATTCTCGCGACCGGATGCATGATTCCGTCTGCGGATGCCTTTAAAAGGCGTTCCACCGTATAGCCGCCAATATTTCCCGGAATTCCGGTGTTGGGGATTGCACTTCCCTCGCGGATCACTTCGCCCAGATGCTCACCTCTTTGCGTTTCAATCACAAAATGGCAGTCTCCGGCTGCCGTAAAGCCCGGTCCGATACCGATAACAAGAGGAGCGTCACTGATCCGGGTCCCAAGATTCTTTTTTGCCATGATCCCGTCAACCAGTACATCCGGCAGATATTCTTTCCGCACTTCTGCTTTTTCATCCACCATGACAGCAATTTTCCGCGTTGCCATAATTGTTTCTGCTTCTTCAAAATTTTCGGCAAGAACTGCTTCCATTCCTTCTACCACTGCATGTTCTTCGTACACCGCTCTTGAAAATGCCACCTCACGTCTGACGGTGAGTGGGATGGCAACATCCGTCATCAGGATCTGATGTCCTCTTTCCCACAGCTCTGCCGCAATTCCCGTGGCAAGATCCCCGGCTCCTCTTATCAGGATCTTCATTTACTCTTCTTTCTCCTTTGGTAAAACCAGATTCAGGAACACTGCAACCAGAGTAGACAGTGCAACCGGTGATTTACCGAAAATGGTTGTTACCCATGCAGGGAGCTGTGCAAGTGCTGCATTTGCCTGTGTCACACCCATTCCAAGCGCAATGGCAAGTCCTACGATGGATGTATTTCTATAATTCATCTTTGAATTATTGATCAGTTTGATACCCGTCATGGAAATCATTGCAAATACAGAGATTGTTGCGCCTCCAAGCACACATGACGGAATAGTTAGAAGAATGTATGCGATCTTTGGCATGATTCCTGCAACCAGCATGATCATCGCTGCAATTCCAAATACTCTCTTTGCTACTACTTTCGTAGAACTTACGATTCCGACATTCTGACTGTAGGTTGCTGTCGGGAGTCCGCTGAAAAATGCGCAGACAATATTGCTGACTCCATAACCAATGATACCACCGCTTAATTCCTCATCCGTCGGCATACGGTCCATTCCTCCGGTCGTCGTTGCTGAAAAGTCTCCGATTGCCTGAATAGAGCTGATTGCGAACAATACCGCAATCGCAACACATGAGGATGGCTCGAATTTAATTCCGAAATGCATCGGCTGTGGGAACTGTACCCATTTTGCCGTTAATACGGAAGAAAAATCCACCATTCCAAAGCCAAGCGCAACTACATATCCAACTATGATTCCGATCAGAACGGAAGAAAGCTTTAAAAAGCCCTTTCCAAAATGATTCAGTCCTGTTACGACTACCAGTGTGATGATCGCAACAAGCCAGTTCTGCCATGAACCATAATCCGCACTTCCTGCTCCACCTGCCATATAATTGACTGCGGTCGGATACAGCGAAAGTCCGATTGCAAATACAACCGTTCCCGTAACCAGCGGCGGGAAAAGATGACGGATCTGCTTGATAAATATTCCTACAATAATCGCAACAATACCGCCCACGATCTGTGCACCAAGTATTGTTCCAACATCTGCATCCTGTGCAATTGACTGCATGATCGGCACATACGCAAAGCTGATTCCCATAATAACCGGAAGCCCGGCTCCTATCTGATAAGACTTAAATTTGATAAACGGAAAAAGCTGGATGAATGTCGAAATCGCTGACATTGCAAGAGATGCCTGAATCAGGACAACCGTGTCTGATTCTGAAAGTCCGGACACACCGGCAAGAATGATCGCCGGTGCAACACAGCCAATGATCATCGCCACTACATGCTGGAATGCCAGCGGAAGTGCCTGACCAAAGGATGGTTTTCCGTTAAGGTTAAATAGTTCCTGTGAAGTATTACTATTCTTCGTACCCACTTTTTTGCCTCCTTCTCTACCCACTTACAACTTTCGTTGTCAAAGCTATCGTATCTATGATAGCACGAATAGTTTTCAATGACAATTCGGCAATGTTCCATTTTTCAACACACAATTGCTTTATTTTTCCAAAATATTAACGAAACGATGTGATCCGTACTTTTTCACCAGAATCTCGTTCTACTCTTAAGGCGATTCTCTCTGCCATTTTCAGACGTTTTTCGTCATCTGCTTTGTTTAGCACAATATAGAAATCCATTTCCGGCAGGACATTCTTTTTCCCGCCTTTTGCCGAAACAGCCAGCCCTGCCAGATCCTCCTCCGTCAGAACCTCTTCCACTGCTTTTCCAAGTACCTGTGCCACAAGCTCAGGTCGGAAACAGCAGTCTTTTATCCTTTGTCCGATGGCATCAAGTCCATATACAGAAAGGACTATCTGGATCTGCTTTGGAATAACCGGTTCTTTCTCCCCCGGCACTTTCGCCGGAAGCATCCGTGCACCATCCGCTTCCACAAGAACCGGCGCAGGAAGCTCCCAGATCTTTTCCATTACCGGTACAGAAAGGCTTTTGATCCTGCCTCCTCCTGCATCCAGACCGGCGATCACCATGCCTTCTCTTTTATGCACTTCCAGAATTTTTCCGATAGAATCCTCCATTACAAAATAAGGGGCAGTCTCTTTTTTCATATGGGTTGTAGTCACCAGAACCGGGAGGGCACCCTTCTCTTGGTATTCAGCAAGCAGCTGTTTCAAAAGAGAAGTCTTACCTCCCGCACCCACGGCAGCAATTCTCGGTACCATCTGCTCCGTAAGTCCAAGTGCCATAAGCAAAGACTCTTTCCTTTGAAGCTTTCCATTTTCGATAACATATACATGGAAAGTTTTCTCTGTGCCTCCTTCTGTTATCCGCATTTTTTCTATTTCCGGCATATAATCAATATCTTCCAGCTCTTTTTCCAGGCTCACCTCGTAAAATACTGCTTTTTCCCGGTATCTGCGGAACACCTTTCTTCCTCCGGCATCTCCTTCCAGTTCCAGAAGTTCTTTCCCGTACTTTGCCGGAAACCAGACTGGATTGCCTTCCTGTCCATTCCAGGTCACACATCCCGGTACAACTTTTGCCTCCCGCTCCATCTTTTCCAGGAATCCTTCCACGCTTTCTTCTGTAAAATAAGGCTGATCCGCCACAAAAAATGCATAGGCATCAGCATCTCCTGCCGCACGGATCCCTGCTTTTACCGAATAGGCTGCTCCTTTATAGCTGTCTTTTGAAATCACTGTTTTTACCGGGAAACGTTCACCTTGCTGCTCGTTTTCCTGAAGTGCTTTTACCTGATGCTCAATCTCCGGATACTGTGTTACCACAATCATTTCCCATTCCGGATGCCTTTGACAGACTTTTACCAGACGGTCGAATAAATAGCGGAACATCGGCTTTTCACCCAACAGATAAAGCAGTTTGTTCTCTGCTTCTGATTGTGGCGGTTCTGTATTTTGCATCCTTTGGCTGTTAAAACGGCGGCTGTTTCCAGCCGCCAGATAAATCAGTTTAATTTTCATTTTCCATAATTCCCATTGCAATCTGTTCACTTGTAATCGGAAGTTCACGGAACCACAGACCTGTTGCATTTGCGATTGCATGCGTCAATGCCGGAGCCGGTGTATTGATGACGATTTCGCCAATCGATTTTGCACCAAACGGTCCGGTCGGCTCATAGCTGCTCTCAAATTCCACATGCAGATTTCCCATATCCATTCGGGTCGGAATCTTGTACTGCATAAATGAATTGTTCAGAAGCTGTCCTTTTTCCGTGTACTGAATATTCTCATAAAGAGTCATGCCGATTCCTTGCACGATTCCGCCTTCCGCCTGTACCCTCGCAAGATTCGGGTTAATAACAGTTCCGCAGTCAACCACTGCATAGTAATCCAGGATCTCGACATGTCCTGTCTCCGGATCCAATTCGATTTCAACAGCGCCTGCCATATAAGGCGGCGGAGATACCGGCGAACTGTGGCTTTCTGTTACCTGAAGCGCAATATCACTTCCACACATTGCCCCTGCTCCGATTGCCGCAAGTGTCACCTCTTCTCCGGTCTTATCGCTTCTTGCAATGTGTCCATCGAAATCAACCTCATCCACTTCGCATTTCAGCATCTTCGCTGCCTGTCTGACGATCCGCTTTTTCAGTTCCTCACCGGCTCTTGTCACCGCCATACCGGTCACATAAGTCGTACTTGATGCATAAGAGCCTGAATCATACGGCGAAGTATCGGTATCTGCTCCGGATACTGCAATATCATCCAGATCACAGTCCAGACATTCTGCTGCCATCTGTGCAAGAATCGTATCACACCCGGTTCCCATGTCCGCTGCCGCGATTGACATATTGTAGACACCATCCTCGCCCAGTTTGATCGTTGCCGATCCGACATCTACATTGGAAATGCAGGATCCCTGCATGGCAAGTGCTACTCCGACGCTGCGGATTTTGCCATCCGGCATAACTTTTCTTGGATACTTTTCATCCCATCCGGACATTTCTTTTACTCTCGCAAGGCATTTATCAAGTGCACAGCTATTCGCTGTCTCCCCATAATATGCCGGCATGAACTGTCCTTCTTTGACCATATTCTTCATACGGATCTCCATCGGATCCATGCCAAGTTTTTCTGCCAGTTCGTTAACAGATGTCTCAACCGCAAAGATTCCCTGCGTCGCTCCATATCCACGATAAGCTCCTGCTGCCATCCGGTTGGTATAGACCACATCGTAACGGAACCGGTATGCATCTAATGAACCATAAAGCGGAATCGCCTTATGTCCGGAAAGTCCGACCGTTGTCGGTCCATGTTCCCCGTATGCTCCTGTGTTAGAAAGTGTATACAGATCAATTGCCCGGATATTTCCCTCTTTATCTGCTCCCATGCGAACCGTCACCGCCATATCATGACGCGGTGAGGATGCAATCTGGGATTCCTCTCTTGTAAATACAATTTTCGATGGCTTTCCGGTTTTCCAGGTTACAAACGCCGGATAAACCTCACTTACCGCCGTCTGTTTTGCCCCAAATCCACCACCGATTCTCGGTTTAAACGCACGGATCTTGGATTTTGGTATGCCAAGTGCATTGGAAACAATACGGCGCACATGGTAAACGATCTGCGTAGAACTCATCACATTCAGTCTTCCATACATATCCATAAAGCAGACCGTCTGAAATGGTTCCATCATTGCCTGCTGTGCCGCTTTGACATGATATGTATGTTCTACAACAACATCGCATTCTGCAAGAACTTTCTCTACATCCCCATGTCCATCTTCTGCCTGTGCACAAAGATTCCGCTTGTTATCTGCTCCTACCGGGCACAATGCCTTCCAGCTGTCCTCCGGATGCACCAGGATTGGACCATCCAGCGCTTCCTCAGGATCTAATACTGCCGGAAGTACCTCGTATTTGACCTTGATCATCTTCATTGCACGTTCTACGCAGGCTTCATTTTCTCCGGCAATGATCGCTACCGGATCTCCTACAAAGCGAACATGCTGGTCCAGGATCAGCCGGTCATACGGACTAGGCTCCGGCCAGGTCTGTCCTGCAATTGTAAAACGCTGCTGCGGTACATCCTTCCAGGTATAGATTGCTTCAATTCCCGGCACACGCATTGCCACATCTGTCTTGATCTCCTGGATCATCGCATTGGCATGCGGACTTCTTAGAAGCTTAACGATCAGACAATCCTTTGGTGCCAGATCATTTGTATATACCGGCTTTCCAGTCACCAGTGCTTTCGCATCTTTTTTTACAAATGGTACTCCTACTGCTTTCATCTGGCTCCTCCTTTTCTTTTGTACTCCAGAAAATCATGGATTCCTCTGAGCTGTCCCTCGTAGCCTGAACAGCGGCAGAGATTCCCCGCAAGGTATTCCCGGATCTCGTCATCACTTGGATCCGGATTCTCGCGGAAAAGTGCGATTGCATTCATGATCATACCCGGATTACAGAATCCGCACTGCTCCGCCCCCTGTCCTGCGATAAAAGAGCCAAATTCTTCTGCTTCCTCCTGCAGTCCTTCCAACGTATCTACCTTGTGCCCATCTGCTCTTGCAGCAAGCACGGAACAGGAAAGTACCGGCTTCTCATCTAAAAATACGGTACAAAGTCCACAGTTGGAAGTCTCACAGCCGCGCTTTACGCTGTAACATCCATGATTTCTCACGAAATCGATCAGAAGCAGATCAGCTGCGATCTCTTCTGTAATCTTTTTTCCATTCAGTGTCAGACTAATCTGCATTCTTTTCACCTCCGTTTGTGATTCTCTCTAACGCTCTGCGGATCAGAGTCTCTGCAAGATGGGTACGATACGCTGCACTTCCACGCATATTGCTTCCCATCGGCACCTGGGCTGCAAGCTCTTTTGCAAATTTTTTCAGATCTGTGCACGCATCCAGCTGTTCTGCCGGAACGTGAATACAGACTGCTTTCATCGGTCTTGCCCCAACTGCCACCTTCAGTTCATCTCCATAACGGTCAGCAGCAACCGCCAGTACCGGAAAATCCGTCTTGGTATTACGGTGTGACTGATAGCTTCCCTTTCCCGGTGTTTTCTTTACGATCACACGGACAAGGATATCATTATCTCTCTCCATCTTTGCAAACTCTTCCAGAGAAATGATCCCACCTTTATAAAGTTCTACTTCTGTATCCAGTGCAAGGAAACAGGTCAGTACATCCGAAAATCCAAACCGTCCGAAAATACTTCCGCCGATCGTCGCAAGATTCCGGAACTGTACACCGACAATACTTCTCACACTTTCTCTGATCATGTTGCAGCTCAATTCATTTAATCCTTCGTGTAACTCCAGATCACGAAGGGATACCATACATCCAATCTTCCATGCATCCTCCGTCTCTTCAATCTGATCCAGTCCGAGTCCGGACAGATCGATCGCAATCTGGATCTGCGCAGTACTCATTTTCAGCCAGAGCATTCCACCGACGATCCGGTTCGTCTTTTTCTGGTTCAGTTCATACGCCTGCTCCAGACTCTCTGCTTTCACATATTGTTTTATCTTCAGCATCGTCTCTTTCCTTTCTATTCTTCGTTCTTGTCAAATCCAAGATGGGTATACGCAAGATCTGTGACCACCCTTCCTCTTGGTGTTCTCTGTAAAAAGCCATTCTTCAGAAGATATGGCTCATAGACATCTTCTACGGTTCCGGCATCTTCCCCGATCGCTGCCGCAAGGGTATCCAGTCCTACCGGACCTCCCTGAAATTTTTCAATCATGGTCGTCAAAAGATTACGGTCTACATGATCAAGTCCAAGCCGGTCCACATCCAGAAGATCCAGTGCCTGCCTTGCCACCTCTTCGGTGATCACCCCCTCGTATTTGACCTGGGCAAAATCCCGGACTCTTTTCAAAAGCCGGTTGGCAAGCCTTGGCGTTCCTCTGGAACGTCTTGCCATCTCAAGGGCTCCCTTTTCATCGATCTCCACATCCAGCACGCCTGCTGAACGGATGATGATGGTCTGCAGTTCTTTTTCCGTATAAAATTCCAGACGGTTCACAACCCCGAAACGATCCCGGAGCGGAGCTGTCAGCATTCCGGCACGGGTGGTTGCCCCTACCAGTGTAAAATGCGGCAGATCCAGACGGATCGACCTTGCCGAAGCCCCTTTTCCGATCATAATATCGATTGCAAAATCTTCCATCGCCGGATAAAGTACTTCCTCCACCTGCCGGTTCAGCCGGTGGATCTCATCTACAAAAAGCACATCTCCTTCCTGAAGATTATTAAGGATTGCCGCCATTTCCCCGGGTTTCTCGATCGCAGGGCCTGACGTGATCTTGATATTTACGCCCATTTCATTCGCAATGATCCCGGCGAGAGTTGTCTTTCCAAGTCCCGGAGGACCGTAAAACAACACATGATCCAGTGCCTCTCCCCTGCTTTTTGCCGCTTCTATATAAATCTTAAGAGTCTCTTTTGCCTTCGCCTGTCCAATATAATCTTCCAGAAGCTGAGGTCTTAAATGGCTCTCAATTTTTACATCCTCTTCCAGATTCTCTGTGGTAATAATTCTTCTTCCCATCCTAATCCTCTTATATCAAATATTTGAGTGCACCCTTCAGCAGATCTTCCACCGTCGTGCTCTCATCCATTTCCACTTTTCGTACTGCCTGCAGTGCCTCAGTACTTCCATAGCCAAGCGCCGTAAGTGCCTGTACCGCATCTGCCTGAAGTCCTTGTGCATTTACCGTATCTTCAGCGGCTCCATTTGCCGCTTCCACCTGGTGATCCAGTACGTCCTCAATCTTCAGCTTATCCTTCAGTTCCACGATCAGCTTCTCCGCCGTCTTCTTGCCAATTCCCGGTGCTGCTGAAATTGCCTTGATGTCCTTCGACATCACGGCAAATCGAAGTTCGTCCGGTGTAAGCTGCGCCAGAATCCCAAGACCTCCTTTCGGTCCGATCCCACTGACACCGATCAGAAGCTTGAACACAGAAAGCGCATCACGGTTTAAAAATCCATACAGCTGCATGGCATCTTCTTTGACATTCAGATAGGTGTGGATCTTCACTTTACTCCCAACCGGCGGAAGCTGTCCCATCGCCTGTCCGGACATAAAAATCCCGTAGCCCACGCCGCCTACATCTACGATCACTTTATCTTCTTCGAGAGCTACAAGCTCCCCTCTTATATATGAAATCATCTCTTCCTCCCATGCTATGACAATACGATGCTGCCAAGTCTTTTGAGCATTTCATTTGCCACAACTCCGATAATAAATCCGGTGATCACTCCTGCGATCAGAAGCACCGGCACATAATAGGCGACGCTGAATGTCTCCACGACCAGCATCGCTACGATCAGCTGACCGACATTATGAAAGACACCACCTGCCATGCTGACTCCAAAAACACTGAATGATCCCCGCTTTTTCAAAATCACCATCGCTGCAAGGCTTAAAAGTCCACCTGCCAGACTGTATAAAATACTAAACAGACTGGCAAAAATAAATCCGGACAACACGATGCGCGTCACCGAAAGCAACAGGGCATCCTTTCCACCCATCTTGTACAGTGCCACCACAACGATCAGATTCGCCAGTCCAAGCTTAACCCCCGGAATCCCGATCTGAAACGGGATCAGAGTCTCTACATAACTAAATATCAGCGCAAGGGCAGTAAATACACCAAACCACGCTATTCTGACTGTATTTTTCTTCATATCTTAATTCGTCACCGCATCCAGTTCGGCTTCTTCTCCATCGACAATTTTCAGAACGATCTTATTCGGAAGGCAGATAATACTCTCTCCGTTCCTTGAAATTGCTTTCTGGTGTACACAGATCTGATCCGGACAGTTGGCCGCTGCCATTTTCACTTTTCCGTTCTCGATCTGCACGGTGTTCGTTCCTCCGTTGATCTTAAATGCACGCTCTTTCTGCAGATCCAGTGTCTCTACCACTTTCCCGTCAATCTGTATTTCTACAACGCCTGCGCTTTTCTGGCTCGTGAATAGATGTCCTGCAAAAAAAATGCCTGCTACAGCAAATACAAGGAGGACAAGAATCAGATCATTCTTTTTGAAACCGGATGCTTTCTCCTCATGGCTCTTATTTTCTTTATGGCTCATAGGGTTCTCCTTTTTCTTTGTTTATTCTAACACATCATTTTATCTAATGCAATCAAGTGTTCGATTGATTTTTTTCATAGGGGAACGTATAATGGGGTAATTGGCGAAATGGACGGTCTGTGGGGAAAAATGGAATAGAGACGCCGAGGGAGGAAATGGAAGTGTGCAGCTCTCAAGTTGTGCAAACCATTCCGATGAACCTCTTAGGGCGAAAATCGTGTTCAGCAATGGCTTCCACGATTTTTGAGTTTCATCTCCATTGCACAAAATAGAGAACTGCACACTTCCATTTCCTCCCTCGGCTGGTTATTGACTTTTTGCACAGACCTGAGATTCGCAAATTTTCATTATGTTGTTTGTTGAAGGTTTATGAAAAAAATAATGCTGTGGATTATGTTTTGATAAATTTTACTGTATTGGGAAATTTTTATGTAATTAGTGTTTTAATGGTAGGAGGTTTGCGATGAAAATAAGAAGTTTTGGAATTGGTATTTGTTTGAGTTTGTTTGGGACTTTTTGTCTGGGTGGATGTTCTGGGAGTTCGCCGCAGCCGGTGTCGCGGACGGTGACGGTGTTTGATACGGTGGTGACGATTACGGTTTATGATAAGGATTCAGAGGATGTTCTGGATGCTTGTGTGGCGAAATGCGAGGATTATAATGCGCGGTTTAGCCGGACTTCGGAAGGAAGCGAGATTTATGAGCTGAACCATGCAAACGGGGAGCCTGTGACACTTTCGGGTGATACGGTGGATTTGATTCAGAAAGGCGTGGAATACAGCCGTCTGGCAGATGGAAAGTTTGATATTACGATCGCTCCACTTAGTGACTTGTGGGATTTTAAGAATAATACGGGGACCGTTCCGGATGATGCGGCGATTCAGGAAGCGAAAAGTCATATCGGATATGAGAATGTGAGGGTTGATGGAAATACGGTTCAGCTTCTGGATCCGGAGGCGGCTATTGATCTTGGCGGAATTGCAAAGGGATATATTGCGGATCAGCTGAAAGCATATCTGAAAGAGCAGAATGTATCCCATGCGCTGATCAATCTGGGCGGAAATGTGCTGGCTCTTGACGGCAAACCGGATGGCTCGGATTATAATATCGGGATCCAGAAGCCGTTTGCACAGAATGGAGAAGCGATCACCAGTGTAAAGATCAAGGATCAATCTGTGGTTTCTTCCGGTATTTATGAGCGGTATTTTAAGGTGGACGACAAGATTTATCACCATATCTTAGATCCGAAAACCGGGTATCCTTATGAAAATGATCTGCTTGGGGTGAGTATTGTCTGTGACTCTTCTACGGAAGCGGACGCACTTAGTACGACCTGCTTTGCGATGGGGTTAGATGATGGATTGAAATATATCGAAGGAATCAAGGGGGCAGAGGCACTCTTTATCACGGATGATTATGAGATTCATTACTCCAGCGGATTTCCAAAGTAAAAAAGTTGAATGATGTAGGTTGTGAGACAAATCAGAAAAATAAATGGTACCAGATTCAGTTATAAAAAAAATTGAATCCGGTACCATTTATTTTTCTTATGCTTCCTGCTTCACTGTCTCTTCTCCTGGCAAAGCCCAGCGGATTTCGGCTTTGAAGAGGTCTGCTTCGGTTTCGATATGGAAGCTTCCACCCTGGAGACCTACAAAGCTTTTTACGATTGCAAGGCCAAGACCGGAGCCTTCGGTATTGCGGGACTCATCTCCGCGGACGAAGCGTTCTGTAATTTCTTCCGGATTGAAGGTGAGCTCGGTTGCGGAAATATTTTTCAGGCGGATAAATACATCTTTCTCCGTCTTTTCGATTTCCACATAAACTCTTGTTCCCGGAAGTGCATATTTTACAATGTTATTCAGAAGATTCTCAAAGATCCGGTAGGTCTTCTGACTGTCCAGACAAAGAATCACTTTTTCTTCCGGGAAAGTGGTCCTGAACTCCAGACCTTTTTCTTCGAACTTATCTTCCAGCTCAAATTTTACCTGTTTAAACAGATTGACGATATCCACGTTCATCAAATTCAGCTTTACATTCTGGCTGCTTGCTTTGCTGATCTCAAAGAGGTCTTCGATCAGGACTTTCAGGCGCATAGATTTGCGTTCCAGAATATCAATATAATCCTTTCGCTTTTCCTCATCTTTCTCGTCTTTCAACAGATTCACATAGGTTATGATCGCAGTCAGCGGTGTTTTCAGATCATGTGATACGTTTGTGATCAGTTCTGTTTTCATACGCTGGCTTTTTACTTCTTCCTTTACCGCTTTCTTAAATCCGGTCTGGATCTTCTGGATTTCATTACGGAACGGACTGAACACACCAAGATCACCTTCAATCTCTACATCCAGATTTCCGTCTGCAATTTTATTGGTTGCCTCCAAAAGCAATGCATATTTTTTCCGGAGATCATTAAAATATTTTTGCAGGATCAGGAACAGGATTACAGAATATACGATCAGTCCTGCAATTCCGTAATACCAGAATGAACAGATCACCAGCAGTATTGCGAAATTGAACAGCACGATTTTCAAAATAATCTTATTATTCTTTTCCTTGAAATTGAACTGATCCAGAGAATGATAAAATGCTTCGATCTTATCCTTGCACCAGTGAATACCGCCTCGGATTCCGTTTCCGAATCTTCTCCAGATCCAGATCAGCAGAACTCTTTTTTTCACATATTCCTTTACTCCAAGAAGCCGGATCTGGCGTACACAGCCGGATACCCAGTACATGACTGCAAAGAAAACAAACCAGACCAGAAAATCGATTGGCCACACATTTCCTTTCGCGTGCATAATCAGTTCTCCAAGATAGCTGAAAATCAGGCTAATTCCAGTAATACCAGTCGCTATCGCAATTTCAAACGGTACATGGAAAATTTTTTCATCTCCTGTATGCAGATCTTTCTTCATCGGAATCAGCCATGCCAGAAGTGCGACAAACAATATAAGGGTCAAGATTGTATAAACCGCCGCGTTTCCCACCATTGAAGTAATCGGATATACCCGCATAACATAAGCATTCAGCTTTGTTTCCGTCATCATGAAATAATAGGTCCTGTCTTTTGGTGAAATATTTTCAATCTCACTTTCATCTTCATATTCAAATATTTTTTCCGGCAGATTTGAGGTCAGGATCTTCAGAACAGCTTCCTGTTTGGTTACTTCCGTTCCCATCACCTGATCAATCTTGATTTCACCGTTTTTGTCAAACGAGATCTTAATCCCAAGAGCATAATCTGCAAGCTCGGTATCTTTCACTTTTTCCCAGGAATCTCTATTCGACCGGTATCCATCGATTACCTCTCCGTTTGCATCCTGCACCTGGTAATTCATATATGCAATCTGCCGGTTAAATTTCTCATCAAATTCCGGATAATAATCATCCAGAAACTTTACGTTATATTCGTTTCCGGATTCTTTGGAATACAATACATAGCAGTCCCGGATAAATGTCTTCATAAAGGACTCACTCGTCCGGTAGTTCTGTGTCAGACTGTCCTGCTCCTTTTTTGCATTCTTATAAAAAGTATTATAGTTTCCTAACACGATCACCGTCGCAAGTAAGATTACACCTAAAATCAGGACAATCCCTATTTTATGCCTGTTTTTCGATTTTGTATCCAACGCCCCACACCACCTTTAAATATTTTGGTTCTTTCGGGCAGCTCTCAATTTTTTCACGGATATTCCGGATATGGACCATGATCGTATCGGTATTGATCGCTTTTTCATTCCATACACGCTCGTAAATTTCCTCTGCCGAAAAAACTCTTCCAGGACTCTTCATAAGGAGAAGCAGGATTTTGTACTCAATCGGTGTCAGGCGCACCGGCTCTCCGTCAACCGATACCTCCACCGTATCTTCATTCAGCTCCAGACCGCCGATCACATGGATATTCTGATTTTCTTCACGGTCTCTCAGCTTCTCTGCAAACATCCGGTATCTTCTGAGCTGTGAATTCACCCTTGCAAGAAGCTCCATCGGTGTAAATGGCTTCGTCACATAATCATCTGCCCCGATATTCAGTCCCATGATCTTATCCACTTCCTCTGATTTTGCTGACAGCATGATCACCGGAAAATCATATTCTTCCCGAAGCTTCATCGTCATACGGATTCCATCCATCCGCGGCATCATAATATCGACGATTGCAAGATGGATTTCCTCTTTCTCGATCACTTCCAGACCTTCAATCCCATCTGCCGCCTGAAATACTTCGTATCCCTGACTTTTCAGGTATATTTCCACACCTTCTCTGATTTCCTTGTCGTCTTCAACGACCAGTACATGATTCATTTCCATAACTGCTTTTCTCCTCTTTTTCTCATCCTTGACTATAGTCTATCTCCTAAAGCTAAAGAGAACCGGAATAGATTTCTAAAGAATTTCTAAAAAAACGAAAAAGCTTTTCAGCAAAGCACTGCTGCCTTGCCGAAAAGCCTGCCAGATACTTATTTAATAACCATAATAGCTTACTCTGCCGATCGCTGCGATGATAACAAAGAAAATCACAAGCACATAGGAAATCACCTGAAGGATCAGGGATGCTCTGCAGTAGTTGCGCCGGTTCAGATTGCCACTATTACCAAACGCCCAGATAATATACAGAATCAGTCCCGCACATGGAATAATTCCGACAATCATCGTTAAAAGCCATTCTCCGGTAGAAAGTGGAGATAGATCCATCTGCTTTGGCGGCATCTGATAATTGTTCTGGCTATTGTAATTGTTATTGTAGCCGCTCGCGTTAAATCCGGTATTATAACCGCTATTCTGATACCGGTTGTCAGAGTACCCATTGGTATAAGCTCCGCTCTGATTGGTTCCGTTATAATACGAATTTCCGTTGTAAGTATTATTTTCATAAGTTCCATCCGAAGTTCCGGAATGGCAAGCGCTTTCGCCCGATGCTGACTGTCCGTAGCCGCTTCCGTTTTCTGACTTTGGCATTTCACCGTAAGTATATGCCGGATGACTTTTTTCTTCCTGCTTTAAATTATCGTCCGCTGCCTCTTTTGGCACGCTATTGTCATTCTTTGCCTGCGGCTCTGCTTCTGTATATCCTGCATTGGGATCGGTGTAAGAAGATGGACTCTTTTCCTCCCCTTCACTATTCTCAGTTGTCTGGTTATTTAAGTTATTATCCATATCCCAAAACCTCCTGTGTATTCATTTTTTTCATCATAGCACACCAAAAAGCTGAAAACAATAGCTCTTTTTGCCAAATTGCCGAATTCAAAGACCAGATTCTGAATATCAAATCTATTAGCCGGTTATTTGATTCGCAGCCTCTGACCGACATAAATCAGATTCGGATTTTGTAGTTTGTTCAACCTTGCGATTTCCTGATAAGATGTTCCGTATATCGCTGCAATTTTCGAAAGCGTATCCCCGGATTTGACGATATGATACTTGTTTTCTTCGGCATTGACTCTGCTTTGTACTTCTTCATACCGTTTCCCCAGAACCGTTTTCCGCACTTCCCCGTTTCCATATTTCCCGGCACGCACTTCCTTTGCCAGTGTCTCTGTACTGGCACCGGAAATATAGTCGATCATCCCCTGCACTTCTCCATATCTGGTTCCAAGCCAGCTTTTCCGTTCTTCCCCATTTCCAAATTCTCCACGCATCGTCCAAAAAACCAGATCCAGCGTAGTTCCTTCCTGGTTTTCTTCCTCTTCAGAAGGTTTCTCTGGAGTTGTCTGGTTTCCTTTTCCAGCATACCGGCTCCACGCCTGCCGGTCTCCATAGAATTTATTCAAATCCAGATTGCCATTCCATCCGCTTAATCTTCCCGAAGAACTGTACTGCCGCATCACACAGGCATATGCACCCTCATTCCATGGATTTTCCTGGTACCCGATTGGCTCCATACTCGCGTACTGCGCTACCCACAGTCCATAGTTTCCGATATTCTGCAACCGGCTCATCATACTTTGCTGCACATAAACCACAGGATTGACGCTGGTCTTTGTTGAAATATAATTACACCAGGCTTTCACCCATTCCCGGTCATTCACACCAAATGCCGGATTGGACCGCCCTTCCCAGTCCAGCACAAGCATTGCCTCCCCCACACGGCTCCCTGCATTCTTCAGAAAATATTCTGCCTCCGCCTGTATATTTTCACCAGACGCATAGTGATAAATGCCTAGGCATTTCCCTGCTGTTTTCGCCTGACGGTAGGCTCTTTCGTAATCCGGATTTACATAACCGGTTCCTTCTGTCGCCTTAATCACCACAAAATCACACGGGACAACCGCAAGATTGATCCCACTTTGCCAGTTGCTGATGTCAATTCCATTTAATGCCATACCACTTCTACTCCTACTCTTCTTTTCCTGCCTGCTTGATGATCTGATGGATGTAGGTACTCAGTCCTGCAACAACAATGCCCTGCGTTACGGATGCGAAAACTGCGGTCAACACATCCTGTGCTCCTGCGAAATGTGCGGTAGATGTCACCCAGATCCCGCAGATGATAATGCCTGTCGCCCCAAGCGTGATCGGAATGTATTTATCTTTGATAAATTCTGCTTGTTTAAGTGCAATTCCGAAAAAGTATAGAACTGCGGTCACAATAAGCAGTTCCGGTTTTACATAATCCATAAGTTGCTCCATTATCTGGATAGCCTGCCTTTCTTTTTTAGAACTTTAAGGAAGATTTTATATATAAACGATTCAATCAGATGTGATATTAGTATATGTGAGAAATAGGATTTGGTGTCAAAAGAAAGATTTGATATAAAATAATCGGACCGGCAGGTTCTTCTTTGATTTGTATATGCAAAGGGAGAGGCGCTACGCCTCTCCCTGTAAATAAATTTCTTAGAATTTACCAGCTTTGTGAGCTTCCTCAATGGAAACTGTAGCCCCTGTATTTACAGCTCTTTTCGTACTATTTGTTAGTTACGTGCTTCTTACCTGTGGTATTCCGTATACTCTGTGGCTTATTTATTCCCACTGACCGCGTAGCGTCTCTACCGCTTCCCTTACCTTATTTAATGCAATCTTTTCTTGGCATAGCCCCTGCTGCGTAAGTCTCTTTCTTTCTTCATTGTACAGCGGGCACATTTTGCACCCGTCTACAAGCTGGCAAGCTGCATATGCCGTAACGATCTGCTTTGCTTCTTTTTCTTCCATGCGTTTATTATACCTCTAATACCCAGCCTACACAAATAAAATTAGCTGTAATCTTCGGGTATTTTTTCTTATTTTTCTGTACAATAGTATTTACTGTTGTTCCGTATGCTTTTGCAATCTTTGTAAGATTATCATTTTTCTTTACTGTATAGCTCCGGCTCTGCTTCTTTGTCACGCTTCCGCCGTTTATGATCTTCTGTACTTCGTCGTGTCTGTTCCCTAATACGGCTTTTCTAATTGGGTCATTTCCGTATTTTCCTGCTTTGGTTTCTTCCGCCAGTGTTGCAGCAGATGCACTGTTAATATGGTTAATCATATTCTGCACTTCGTCGTATCTGTTTCCCAGTGCTGCCTTTCTTGCGTCCCCGTCGCCGTACTGCTTTGTCATTACACCATATACCAGCTCTAAAGTTGTCCCGGTCGGTGTTCCGTTTGGCTGCTCTTTCTCTTCCTGCTTCGCTCCGGCTTCTCCCGCTGCGTATTTGTCCCATGCTGCAGCGTCCATGTAAGCTATGTTAATATCCAGATCGGCGTTATATCCGCTTAATCTTCCATGACTACTATACTGGAAAATCGCCGGGCTGCTCCATGCTCCGTAGCCGTTTTTATCCGTCCACGGGTCGCTCTGGTAGCCTGTCTGGTTGTTGTTCGCATACTGAGCCACCCATAACCCGTAGTATTTTGCTACTGCCGTCCAATCGTGCTGCCGTGTAACTGATTTAGACATATAAATAAGTGGGCGCACTCCTGTAAGTTCGTATACTCGATTGAGCCATGCAAGCGGGTACTCGATTCCAGTACCAAACTTGCTGTTTTGGTCTTTTTCCCAATCCAGTACTAAGATAGCCTCTTTAAGATATGGTTTTACTTTACTTACAAAAAATTCCGCCTCTTCTTTTGCTCCGCTTCCGTTCGCATAGTGATAGATTCCCAGCTTTTTACCTAAACTCTTTGCCTGCTTTGCCTGCCGTTCATAGTCCGCACTTGTAAAGCCCGTTCCCTGCGTCGCTTTTACGATCACGAAATCACAGTCTATTTTTGATAAGTCTATACCTTTCTGCCAGCCGCTTACATCAATGCCGTTCATACTCATATTATTGTCCTCTCTTTCTATATCTGGCTTAAGAATAATCCTAAGCCCGTGCACTCTTTACGCCTGTTTTTTATTGTCTTTATCCTGCTGCAGCATATCCACCGCTTTTGTAATCACGGCAGGCATTGGCACGCCCATAAGTCCGGCGTTCTCAATAATACTCAATGCTTCATTTGCTACAAATGCCAATATAACCATATCTCTTATGTATGTAGTACCTGCCGTTAAATCCAGCCTGTATGCGATCAGCACCGCTAATAGTATCATGCCCTTTTTCGCCAGCCCCTTTGCTCCGGCAATACTCTTTAAACTTCCTGTCTCTGTTTTCTTTGACTTATGGAAGATTCCAGCCACCGCTACACCTGTCGCATAATCAGCCACCATAAAAATAATAAGTGTCTGTAATGCTGTGTCCCAGCCGCCCAGTGCTGCTGCGATCATTCCCCCCATTACTCCAAATAAACTGCATAATTTTACTTTCATATCCTTTTCCCCTTTGTCTCTACGCTTCGTCTTCATGTTTCTTTCCTGTGATTTCTTCGTAATCCTCTGCTGTGATCTTGTTTTTAAGTACCATGTTCCATAACATTTCCTCATTATACCAGCCTGCATTGTAGTATCTTTCGTACTTCTCTTTATTTGTTTCCTTACTCTTCGCCATGTTCTAAACCCTCGCTTTCCACATTTTCTGTAGGTATGTCAATGTCCGCCATTGTCGCTACATATTCCAGTAGTGCTCCCTGTTTTTCAATCTCTGCCCGGCTTCTTTCCTCTGCTCTCTGTTCGGCAATACTTCTTTTTAATTTCTGAAAAAACATTTATGCTTCCCCTTTCCATAAAGCTGAATCCTGCCTGATTGTTTCCAACGATAGAAATTCTAATATCTCCGTCTTCCGAATCCTTGTGTACAAAATGGATAAAGTACTTTTTATTTGTCTGGTTCGATGTTCCACCGATTTTAACAATACGCTTATTTGCGCTTGTGGTTACTCTTGCTGTGCTGCAGATCTTCTCTAATGTTTCCCCGCACCATGTAATCAAGCCAGATTTTAAAATAGCCGCTTCCTCTGTCAAGATAGTTTTCTTTACTTTTCCCAAATCGTCTTTAGCTTCTGTAAATGTTGGCGTATACTCAATGGTCGCGCCACCTTTAATATAGCCCAGTCTGTTGTCTTCCTTTTCCACTTCCTCATTACTTGGCAGCTCTGCGCCGTCTGTGAACTCTGTAATATACAAATCTCCACTGCCTAATACAATACTCTTTTTATCCATGTTGGCTCCTTTCTGCTACTCGTATATCCTCTCTGCTTTCGGTACTTTCTCTGTAACTACAAAATTGTAAGCAGTCTGTACCAAATCTTCACCCTCTACTGGTGCTTGGTATTTTTTATGCCCTATGTCAAAAAATACTTTTTGCTCTATTTTTTTCTCAAGCGCCTTATCTACTACCTTGTCCGTATACAGTTCAAGTACCATATTACGCTTTTTTATCAGCACCGCCTTATCTGCGCCACTGTTTAAAGATTCGTCCTCATACCATATGATATATGGCGGGTCTGGTAGTGGGTTCTCTTTAGTCTTCTTAAACTCATTTTCTGCAATCGGAAGCCCTAAAGCTTCTGCCCTGCTTATGATCTCCGCTACTCTCATTTAACCTTTTGCAACCTTTTTTATTTTTTCTTCTAAATCCTTAATCATTTGCTGCTCCACTGGTGCTATGTGCACTCTTGGTGCTGTAGTTGGTGTTCGTGACGTATGCGTAACTCCTGCTCTGTCTGTATTCTTTCTTCTGTGCCCTTTTTCCAGCAGGTGTGTAAGCTGGTGCTTTTTCGCATTATATACGGTGTTCTGTTTTTTAGCTCTTGTTTCGTATATCTGCTTTTTCCGCCAGCCTTTCGCGTACGCTCCGCTACGCTTTGGCGACTTGCTTTTTAAAGCGTCTACGGTTTCGTCTGATTGCTCGTCAATAACCTCTTTCATTGCATCCGCTACATCTTGGTCATACTCAGTTAATGCCTGCGCCAGCTTTGCAGCCATATTGTCAATATTTGCTATGTCTGCCACCGTTTACCGCCTCTTTCTTCTGTATACAGCTCTATCCTGCCGTCTTCCTTTGGGTAAGTCCTGTATACTGTCAATCGTTTCCCGTTGTACTTAATATCTGTCTGCCCGTCGTACTCAAACTGCCAGATTTCAAACTTGTACGCTGGTTTTATGTCTTGTTTTCCTGCTGCCACGTATTCGCTTTGCGTTACGCTATACACTTCTGCGTATACGGTTATTTCTTCTACTTTTTCGTCGTTGATAGGTTCTATAAGCGTTATTTCTCCGTACATTTAGCGCCCCCTATTCTATAACTCTGCATATTTCCCGTATCGCATAACCCTCTACGGCTCCGTCTTTCTCTCTTGCTACGCCTATGTAATACCTGTGCTGCTCCGGGTCAAGTAGCTCTTTCACATACATTTTAGCTGCTGCCTTTGTAATACTCTTTCTGTAGCTGTCTATCTCCGTATATATCGTTCCGCTCACAATAACCGTAGCGCCTACTGTTATTTCCGGCGGCACTGGTACTTCTGTATGCTTCCCGGACAGCGATAAAGATAGCTTAATACTTTCATACGCTTTTTTATATTCGTCCGCTTTGTCTGAACTTCCAAAATACCCTTTACAATACTGTTTTACTGCGCTTATGATAAGCGGGTCTTTTTCGTCTATTGTATTTACTCCGGCAAGCTGCAAATCTGCTATACATGACTCTATGAGGTCTTTTATTTCGTCCTCTATATCCTCATTATTGCTTTTAATTCGCAACGCCGTTTTTGCTTTTTTTAGCAGCTCTGCGCTTGCTTCCATATAATTTTCCTCTTTTACACTTTTTCTACAAGTCTTTTCTTTTCCAGTGTGTCAGCTCTTCCCGGTGTTACGTCCCACACCTCGCCCGCTTCTCTGATCTGCTGCGCCTGCAGGTCTTCAAATCTTTCAATACATTTTACCTGTACTGTTCCCTCTGCCTTTGCGCTTGCTTCCTCAGCTTCTTTTTTTGCTTCCTCTTCTGCCTCTGCTTCTCTAATTGCTTTCACTTCTTCCGGCGTAAGCTCTGCCTCGTCCGGCACTCCTACTTCAATCTGACAAATACGGTCAATAATTTCTTCTTTTTTTCCGTCGCAACTTGCGCCCAGTTCCTTCGCCAGTGCTTTTACTTCGTCTGCTTTCCAATCTTTTTTGCGTCGTTATCATTCATCAGCATTACTTTTGTAAATTTTTCTTTTTGCTTCTTTGTTCTTCCTATTTTTTCAAATTCTTGCCGTTCTTGTCGTGCCGCGCTTTCGTCCCAGCGCACACCTGTTGCTATGTATCTGTTTTTGCAACCTGTTTCTTTTAATATCTGACAACAATATCTTTTTGTTCGTGTCGGCGGGCTTAGCTTTATCGGTATTAACTGCCACATACTTGTACGTTTCCCTTTGTGCATCGGCATTTCAATTTCGCATTTTATCCCGTGTTCTTCTAGCCTTTGAAATTTCTTTCGTATATGTCTCACTGTTTCCGGCGCGTCTGCTGTTGTATGATTGTTATGTACTTCAAACGGTATTCCAGATCGTATAAATAGTTCTAACATTACATCTGAATCTTTTCCGCCAGAATATGTGCATATAAGCGGCTTCCCGTAATGATGTAGGCTCATTTCTGACGCCATTTTTATTCTTTCTATTGCTTTATGCTCTAAATCCATGATTACCTCTTTCATTTAAGCTCTAGTGCTGCGACAACTGCTATTTGCTTTTCATTGGTATCGGGTACCCATCTGGCAGTGCGTTTATTAAATTCTTTGTTGTTCTAAGTCCTATTCTTCTTGCTGCTACGAACGCTGTAGGCTTGCAAGTATTTAACTTTCCTAACTCTTTTTCTATTGTTTCGTTTATTCCCTGCCGTAACTCCGGCGTTAATGGTTCGTAATATTCCATATCGTTTCTGCTCTTTCGTCTATCTCTTTTCTTATATCTTCGCTTTTTCTGCTATACCAGCCGTCTACGTTGTATCTTAAATACCTTATGTATGCTCCTGTACTTCCTTTTTCTTTCTTGTACGGGTTTCTCTTTATTGCCTCTTCTAATGTCATTTTTTCGTTCTGCCTGCCTTTCTGTGGTATAATTGCTTTAGAAAGGTGGTGTTTTTATGAATCCTAACAAACTTACTAATAAGCAATATAGATTTCTAAAGCTTTTATACTCTGGTAGTGTCTCGCGTTCCGAATTGGAAAGGAAGTTTCCCGGTTACGCGCATGATCCAGACCTTTTAGATGGTGCTTTTCAGAACTATTTTTATCGCTCTGGCGATAATTTTTATATTAGCGTCTCTGGCAAGTCGCTTTTTGAAAATCGCCAGCGTGAAGATTTTCGTTTTAGGATTCCCTGTATTATCTCTGCTATTGCTCTTGGCGTTTCTATCTTTTCTATCGTAGCTCAAATTCTTAAGTTATTTTAAGAGCACAGATATTAACAGCGATAATATGGCAATTCCGGCGGCTATGCCAGAAACAACGTAGGCTTGCCGCCTCATTTTTCTAGCCTCTTCTTTTTTTTCTTCTGCTTCTCGCAATATTAAAGATGTTCTATCATCTTTGTATTCTTTGGTTATTCCATTTAGTTTAAAATGTTCTTTCGTTTTAAGTGCGCAATTTATATACTCTGGCAATAGCGATACCGTATATTCGCTGTAATGCCTTTCCTCTGCAATATTCAGTATCGTATTGCACAGCATAACTGCGTCCATTTCCTGCCATTCTTTCTGCTTTTCGTCTAGCATTTTTTCTCCTTTCGCTTACGCGTACCCCGCTAGTACTTTTTGTGAGTGTATTTCCTCTCGTTGAGATTATAATAACTCTCGTAGTCAACCTTTGTCAACAACTTTTTTTATTTTTTATTGACTATGAGAGTTTTTAGCGATATTATTAAGTTGCAAATCATAAATAAAGGTGGTGTAATTGATGAAAGATAGAATTAAGCAGGTGCGTAAGGCTGTCGGACTTACGCAAGTTGAATATGGCAAACGTCTTGGCGTAGCAGGTAATACCATTACAAATTATGAAAACGGTATGCGTGAGCCGTCGAATGCTGTTATAACTGCTATATGTCGCGAGTTTAATGTTAACGAGGAATGGCTTAGAACTGGAAGCGGGCATATGCTTGTAGATATGAGCCGCTCGGAACTTGCAGCTAAAGTAGTTGGTAAGCTTTTGTCTGATACAGACGACGAGTTTATACTTAATACTTTTATCGCTCTTGGACAGTTAAGCCCTCAAGAGTGGCAAGTAATCAAAGACTTTGTACATAAAATAAAGGGTTAAAGTATATCGTACGAAAGAGGTGTTTTTATGTTTATAAATATTGGTATTGATGAAACTGGCAAACCTTATGTTTCTATCGAAAAAGGAAATAGCTGTAGAATTGTAAGAGATAAAGGCAAAAGCTTATTGGAGTTTCCAGAGTGTTTTACTGTTGTTGATATAGAGACTACGGGCTTAGACGCTGCATACTCCGAAATAATAGAAATAGCAGCTATTAAATATGCAGACTGTAACCAAGTTGCTACTTTTTCTAAACTTGTGAAGCCGTCGGAGCCTATAGACGATTTTATTACCAACTTAACTGGTATTACTAACGATATGCTCTCTAGCGCTTCTTCTATAAATGAGGTTTTGCCAGATTTTTTAGCATTTGTTGGCGAAGACGTTGTTATAGGGCATAACGTAAATTTTGATGTTAATTTTATCTATGATAACTGCGAACTCTTAGGGCTTTCCCGATTTGCAAATAATTTCGTAGATACAATGCGTATAGCAAGAAAGCTTATGCCAGAATTGAAAAACCACAAATTAGAAACGATTTCTAATGCCTTAAATGTAACGCACGAAAGTGCGCACCGTGCTTTGTCGGATTGTGAAACTACGGCCGCTTGTTATTTTTCTATTCGTAATATGGTATTAGAAAAGTATGGCACTTTTGAGGAATTTACAAAGCAACACTCTGGCAAGCAAATTAGTGCAAAAGACATAACAACTACTGTAACCGATTTTGATACAGAGCACCCGCTATATGGTAAAGTATGTTGCTTTACCGGCGCACTCGATAATATGGTTAGAAAAGACGCCATGCAACTTGTGGCAGACTTGGGTGGGTCTTGTTCCGATAGTGTCACGAAAAAAACTAATTATTTGGTACTGGGTAATACTGACTACTGCACTAACGTAAAAGGCAATAAGACTTCTAAGACGCTGAAAGCAGAAAAAGCCAAACTTGCTGGGCAGGATATAGAAATAATATCCGAAAACATATTTTTTGAAATGGTAGGCGTTCGCTAGGACGAAAAAGAGCAGCTTACCTGCTGCCCTTAATTCCTAGTATAAACTGTAATATTATTTTTAGTTTTCGCTTATCCGTTATACTTTTCACGGCGTCGCAGATCTGTTTATGTATATCCTGCATGGTTGCTGCTCCTTTCTCTGTCGTAGCTCCTATTATAGCAATTATCCTGCTGCCGTGAACTATTTTTACTGTTTTGTCCGTTATAACGGACGTCTTGCCCAGATATATTGCAAGCGGTAACTAACAAAGTTATACTTTAAAAAGTTCCGTAAGTTTTACGCCAAGTGCTGCGGCCAATAATTCCAAGGTTGCTACGGTTGGGTTTGCGCTCCCGTTCTCTATGTCGTTTATCTGGGTTTTGCTTACGCCGCTTCGTTCTTCCAGTTGGCGTAGTGTTAAGTTTTGAGCTGTACGCAGCTCCCATACTAAATAGATCAAATCCTTGCTTCCTTTCTATGTTTTTGTACATAGAAATTATAAGGCTAAATTATAACTTAATAAAAAGCCGCCCTTGTTGGTAGCAAGAACGGCTTGTAGATACTTATAAACCAAACTACTGCTTAGCTTATTCGTACCCCGCAAGTACTATTATAGCATAAGCCGTGGTTATTTTCCATAGGCTTATTTTTTGTACCCAAAATAAGCCTCACTAAAGAAAGGCTGGTGCTATATATGAAAATGGCAAATGGTATGGGTAGCGTATATAAGCTATCCGGCAAGCGTCGTAATCCTTGGATAGCCAGAAAAACGAAAGGCTGGGATATAGACGAAAAAACGGGAAAGGCAAAGCAGCTCTATATTACGATTGGATATTATAGCAGCAGATCAGACGCACTGGCGGCGCTTATTAACTACAACGAAAACCCTTACGACATAGATTCTAAGTCTATCACATTTTCGGAAGTCTACGAACGCTGGTCTAAAGTCCACTTTGAAACGATCGTGCGTAGTGCACAGCGTACATGGATCAGCGCCTTTAATCATTCCGCCCCACTTCACAAAATGCGTATGCGTGACATTCGGGCGAACCATTTAGAGGGAACTATACAAGACGCCGACGTAGGTGCCAGTACCAAACAGCGTATGAAAAGCTTATATAATCAGCTTTACAAATATGCTCTTAAGTATGAGATTGTCGACAAGGATTACGCCGCCCTGTGTGATAGTATTAAACGCGGCAAGCCTAAAATTGTACGTGTCCCGTTCTCTGAATCAGAAATACAGCTTTTATGGGATAACAATACATTTCCTTTTGTTGATATGGTATTGATTGGGATTTATTCCGGCTGGCGTCCGCAAGAGCTGGCAATACTAAAGATTGAAGATATAGACTTAGCGGCATGGACTTTTTACGGCGGTCTTAAGACCGATGCCGGACGTAACCGTTGCGTACCTATCCACCCTGCTATACGTGATCTGGTTAAAAGAAATTACGATAAGGCTATAGAGCTTGGCAGTGATTACCTGTTTAATGATGAAAACGGGCAACAAGGTACCAGCATGACATACGACAAGTACCGCGGACGTTTTAATAAAATCAATAAAAAGTTTGGTCTATCCCACCGTCCACACGATACACGGCATACATTTATTACTATGGCTAAAAATGCTAACATGAATGAATATATACTAAAGCTTATCGTAGGTCACGCAATAGAGGACGTTACAGAAAAGGTATATACGCATAGAACTATGGAACAACTGCAGCAGGAAATACTTAAAATTAAATAGCCTGTAAATGTCCGTTACTTCCCCTGCATTTGTACGCAATAAAAAAGAGGGTTGCTGTCCTATACTATGGACTGCTGCCCTCTTTTCTTTGTTAGTTACGTGTGTTAGTTACGTGTTAGTTATTTGTTAGTTACACATACTTTTTCACACTTTTTCATGCTTACGCATTTCCTTATTTTACGCGGTTTCTTAGAATTTACCAGCCTTTGCAGCTTCCTCTACGCTTACAGCAACAGCGACTGTCATTCCGACCATCGGGTTGTTACCTGCACCGATAAGACCCATCATTTCTACGTGAGCCGGTACAGATGAAGATCCTGCGAACTGTGCATCAGAGTGCATACGTCCGAGTGTATCTGTCATACCGTAAGAAGCCGGTCCTGCTGCCATGTTGTCCGGGTGAAGT
>OLNW01000607.1_pt1 | contig 41013 bp, 41 predicted proteins | sample 1672121 | NCBI WGS metagenome assembly OLNW01 (sample SAMEA3136648, study PRJEB25190) | human gut metagenome
TTTTCAGTAGCTGTATCAATTTACTTTGTATTTCTTTTTACTTTGTAGTCTAACACACTACAACACTTTTTTAGCCTAACGGCAAAAAGTATTAGTGTGGCATGGAAAATAAATTTTTCCCCACACCCCTTTTTCTGAAAAATACCAACATATTTTTTAGGTTTTTAGAATAAATTTGCTATTCGCAACTTTATTCTAAAAAATCAGCCACTAAAGTAGTTTGTCTACCGCCGTCGCTGATTTTCTATATGCAAATGCTTATTATTTTGTTAGCATATCTGAATTTGCATATAGTTTAGCAAAGTCATAGCCAGTATAATCTCGTTCTTCAAAGTTAGCCTTACTCTTTTTGTAAATTTTGTTGTTGCTATTATATTTATATTTTTATTATTATCCTTAAACTTTTCTTCAATAGTGGTATTGAAGTTTTGTTGGAGAAGGTATTTAACTTTTGTTAAATAGGTATCATTATTTTTTACTATTAGCATTAGTTTTCTCATTTCTATTTGTTTGCTATTTTCTTTGTAAATCAATTCAATGCTAATATAATTCTTATCTTTTAATGAATTTACTAATTTTGATACTTGGTGTTATTGATATATTTAATAGTTCACTTATAGATTTATTAGTTAGATAACAATAATTGTTTTCTTTGCTTAAATATAAAATTATTGCATATATATACTTTTCTTTATCACTTAACTTATTATCTGTTAATATTTCTATTGGTATCCATACAGCTTTTAAATTTAAATTAGACATTCCATCACCTTCTTCCTCTCATTCGCTTCATTTTTAATTTTTAGCCTTTTTTAATTGTTTTTGGTATAACTTTTATATCTTTTTTTATGTATATAAAAAATTTCCATTAAAAAATCGCTTTAGATATTTTTAATCTAAAACGATTTTTTATTTTTTAAATTGTCCAGACGTCTGGATGATTCAAAATATTTCATTCTTTTTCATCTTCATTTTCATTTATTACTTTTTCCACTTGTGCAATTAATTCTTCTTTATCTGGCATATAGTATGTATAATTTGACGCAAACAAATTTTTCTTTTTTCTCAACATATTTATTCCCTTCTTTTGTGCTTATTTTTTGCATTTTGCTTACATTTTATACATATGCATTTCCAGTTTTTCTTTAAACTCTATGCTTCATTTATTTTTTTCTACTTCATATTATCATACTTGCATTTTCTTTGCAAGTAAAAGTAGGTGCATAATATCATATTTTAATATATTTTTCTTTTCACTAATTATCACGTTGCTTAATATAATACTCTAGGTGAGGTTATGTTTAACGTAAATAATTTGAATGGTTGTGAATTAGTAACTTTGGCAAATATTATTGCAATTACTATTTCACAAGGTTTAACTTCAGAAGAACTTGCTTCTTATGCTGCTTTTTTTACTATTATTGGAGATAGTTTAGCTGCTCTTTCTATTAATCCTACTTGTAATCAATAAAAAGTCACAATTGGGGACTGTCCCTAATTGTGACTTTTTTATAATTCTCTTCTTCCTTCTAAGGCTTTGCTTAATGTTACTTCATCTGTATATTCTAAATCTCCACCTACAGGAATTCCATGTGCTATTCTAGTAACTTTTACTCCTAATGGTTTTACTAATTTTGAAATATACATTGCTGTTGCTTCTCCTTCTACCCTAGGGTTTGTGGCTAAAATAATTTCTTTTACATTGCCTTCCATAAGTCTTGATAAAAGTTCTTTTATTTTTATATCATCTGGCCCTACTCCATTCATTGGTGAAATTGAACCATGCAATACATGATATAAACCTTTAAATTCATGTGTTCTTTCCATTGCAATTACATCTTTTACATCTTCTACAACACATATAGTACTTGAATCTCTTTTAGGATTTCCACAAATATTACATGGATCTGTGTCTGATATGTTAAAGCATTTTGAGCAATATTTTAAATTCTTTTTTGCATTTACAATTGCTGAAACAAATTCATTTACCTCTTCTTCTGACCTATCTAACATGTAAAATGCAAGTCTTGCAGCTGTTTTATTTCCTATGCTAGGCAATCGCTCAAATGCTTCTATTAGCTTTTCAATTGATGGTGAATAATATGACATTTTTATGCTCCTTTTTTTGTTACATTAATCCCGGAATGTTGTATTTGCCTAAACTTGCAGCTTGTGCACTATCTACTTTTCTTAAAGCTTCATTTACGCAGGTTAAAATTAAATCTTGCAACATTTCTACATCATCTGCATCTACTACTTCTTTTTTTATATTTATTTCTTTTATTTCTTTATTTCCTGATACTTTAACTAAAACTGCTCCTCCCCCTGCTGTTGCTTCAAATTCTTTTGCTCCTAATTCTTCTTGTGATTTTTCCATATCAGCTTGCATTTTTTTTGCTTCTTTCATTAATTGATTTAGATTCATTCCTCCAAATCCTCCCATGCCTCCTGGGAATCCTCCTCTTTTTGACATTTTATTTTCTCCTCGTTTTGTTATATTTAGGTTTTAAAGGTCACCTATAGCCTTTTTAATCTATGATATTAAAAGGTAAATCCATATTCTGTGCTAATGCTTCAAATTCACTTGCTTGTGGCTTTTCTTCCCTTTTAATTTCTGCCATGTTTTCTATATATTTTACTCTCATTGGTTTTCCATATTGCATAGAAATTCTTTTTTCTAGCTCTTGAACATTTTCACTTTTTTCTAAAATGGTTTTTCCAAATGGAGTTAATCCTTTAGGAAATGTAATTCCTATTGTCATATCGTTTAATTCTTCTGCATTAGAAGTCATTAAATTTGTATATAACATTATTTTTCCATCTTGTTTTAAATTTGCAACAATTTCTGGCCACGCTTTAATTCCATTTCCTGCTTTTATATTATAGCTTTGTTTTATTTCTTTTGGCTTTTCTTCTTTTTTTATTTCAGAATTTACTGAATATTTAGGTGAGTTATCCACATTTTGTGTTTTTGTGTGGATAACTCCTCTTGTAATTTGTTTTATTTGACTTTCTAAAGCTGCTATTTTATTTTTTAATTCATTAATTTGTGAATTATCTACATTTCCTGAGCTACTGCTTACTTCACCTGCACACAATTTTAATATTCCTACTTGAAATAAAATTGTTTTTTGTGTAGACCATTTCATTTCATTTTCTAAGTTTGAAAGCTCATAAATTATATTTAATAATCTATCTTTTTCAACTTTTTCAGATAATTCATTTATTTTTTCTATTTCTTCTTTATTGTAAATAGATGTATTTTTACTGGTTTTATATATTAAAATATCTCTTACATATTTTATTGTTTCCCACAATAAATTTGTTAAATCTTTTCCTTCTTTAATAACATCTTCCATTGCTTTTAATGCTTCTTCTGAATTATATTCTATTATTGCTTTTGTTATTTGATAAATATATGTTAATTTTGGTATGCCTACTAAATCTTTTACTTTTTCTTCATCTATTTTTGAATCGCCATCTTGAATGCACCTTTCTAATATACTTAATGCATCCCTCATAGCTCCTTCTGCTAAAAATGCTATTACTTTAAGTGCTTCTTCTGTAATTTCTATATTGCTTTCTTTGCAAACTATTTTTAATCTTTTTTCTATATTTTCTTCTGATATTTTTTTGAAATCAAAACGTTGACATCTTGAAAGTATTGTCGCTGGTATTTTTTGTGGCTCTGTTGTTGCTAAAATAAATTTTACATGTTCTGGTGGTTCTTCTAGTGTTTTCAAAAGTGCATTAAAAGCTCCTGTTGAAAGCATATGAACCTCATCTATAATATATACTCTATATTTTGCTTTAGTTGGCAAAAAGTTTACTTCATCACGTATTTGTCTAATATCTTCTACGCTATTGTTTGAAGCAGCATCCATTTCAACTATATCTGTTAGGCTTCCATTTATAGCTTCCCTGCAAATTTCACATTCATTACATGGCTCGCCATCCTTAGGATTTAAGCAGTTTATTGCCCTTGCCAAAATTTTAGCTGTAGATGTTTTTCCTGTTCCTCTACCACCATTTAACAAATACGCATGTCCAACTCTTCCTGCAATTATTTGATTTCTTAATGTTTTAGTTATATGTTCTTGCCCAACTATTTCTTCAAAAGTTGTTGGCCTAAATTTTCTATATAATGCTGTATATGCCATTTTTTCACCCCTATAAAAAACTATAGTAAAGAATTTTTTATTTAAATTTCTAATCACTAGCACATTTATTGTTCTAATTTTTAAAAAGGTATAAGAATTTTTTATTTTCGTTTCTCTATGGAAGATATTTCACACATAAGTAACTACTTATTGCTGCTTCCTTCCGGACCTGACAAGATTCATAGGCTTACATTGAATATCCTCCATACAAAAACGAATTAAATTCTTATACCTTTTGTATTATATACTTTTTTTCTATTATTGACAAGTATTTTTTATTTAATTTTTGCTTACACACGTTTTTTATCTATTATTTACTACTCTTTTAAAAATAAAATTATCTTTAATTTCTTTGCTGCTAGTGCCTTCTTGTGTTAAATTTTCAGTGCAAGGCATTGTTAGCAATATTTTTGAAACATAACTTTTTTCTCTTAAATTAATTACAAAATCAAAGCTAACTGTAAATTTTAAATCTTCATCTTTTGCTTCTGTTTTTGCAATTAAGCTTCCATCATGTACTATCTGCTCATCTTCATTTGAAGCATAATTTCCAAGGTCTGTGTTTGCAAATCTCACTACTGCTGTTCCACCTTGATTTCCTATTTCCAAGGTTTTTGAGTTACTTTTGCTAGCGCCTTTAAAAGTTAATTTTCCTTCTTGAACTATGTATTCATCTTTCATCGCAAAAGTTCTTCCTTCTGAACTATTTGGCATATAAGTTATTATTTTTCCTACCTTTGGCTCATCTACAATTTGTATATTTTCTATTGATATACTTTGGATTATTTCATCTTCTTTATTGTTTTCATTTTTTTCTATTGAAAAATAAACGTCATTATTTTGGAAAATTGAAAAATTCCATTTTTCTTCTGTCTGCTCGTTTTCAATGCCTTCTGCCGTACTAACTATAGTTATTTTTGAAAGTTTAAAAGGCATATTTTTTTCCCCTTCAATATTATATTTAAAATTAATTAAAACTACTACTATTATAACTAATATAATACTTGCTATCGCAACAGAAGCTTTTATTATTTCCTTTTTTCTATTTTCGTCCAAATTAATTACCTCGCATTTTCTTTAGTTATATATATTCACAACTTTGTCCTTTTATGATTTATTATTTTTCTTTTTTCTTAATTCTTTAAAGAAATCTTGTAAAATTTTTTCACATTCTTCTTTTAAAATTCCACTTTCACACTCTACTTTATGATTAAAAGTGTAATCTTCTAATAAATTAAAAACACTTCCACATGCGCCAGTTTTATAATCCATAGTGCCTATATATACTTTTTTTATTCTTGCTTGTATTAATGCACCTGCGCACATAGAGCATGGCTCTAATGTTACATACATTTCACAATTTTCTAAACGCCAACTATTTAATTTTTTACTTGCTTTTTTTATTGCTAAAATTTCTGCATGACATGTCGTATCTTTTTCAGTTTCTTTTAAATTATGTGCTTTTGCAATTATTTTACCTTCTTTTACAATTACAACTCCTACTGGTACTTCTTCTTTTTTATATGCTTTTTTTGCCTCATTTAAAGCTGCTCTCATATATTCTTTTTGCATCAAGTTCCCCCATTATTTTTAGCTTTTAAAAAGTCTCTTAAATTAATTTTGGTGTTCCAGAAGGGAATCGAACCCCCGACCTGCAGTTTAGGAAACTGTCGCTCTATCCTACTGAGCTACTGGAACATATCTATTTCATATAGCATCTATAATTTTACTATACTTTTTTTTAAAAAGCAATTAATTTTTTCAAATTTTTTCACCTGTTTTTGTGGACGGAACAAAAAACAGGTAAAGCTCCATTATGGACGTTTCCGTTTTATTAATCTGACCCTTTTGGTACATACCAATTAATAGAAAGTTGAGGTCAGAAATCTGATGTCTGAAATCGGAAAATAGTTAATTTGGCAATTGGAATCAACAAAAAAATACAAATAAATTGAACTTTATAAATAAGAGTATATATATTATTTGCAATACCGCGGTATAAAAATAATATATATACTCTTATTGAATTTTATTTATTGTAACACAAAATGGACTTTATGACGCATTTAGAAACGTCCTAAATAGCGTCACCTGTTTTTTGGCTCTGTCCCTAAAAACAAGTAAAATTTTTCAAGCATTTTATCTGCTTCTTCTTGGCTTGTTCCTTTAACACCAATATAATATTTAATTTTTGGTTCTGTTCCTGAAGGTCTAACTGCAAGCCACGCATCTTTTGAAAGTTCATAATATAATACATTAGATTTTGGCATATTAATTTTTTCTATTTTTTTTGTTTTTATATCTAATATTGTTTGTTTTTCATAATCTTTAATTTTTTCCACTTTATATTCTCCAAAATTTTCAGGTGGATTTTTTCTTAATTTCTCCATTGTTTCTTTTATTTTTTCTGCTCCATCTATTCCTTCTAAAGTTATTTGTTTAATTCCTTCTTTATAAAATCCATATTTTTTATAAATATTTTGCATTTGCTCCCATAAAGAAACTCCTTTTTCTTTATAATATGCTGCTGCTTCGCATAGTAAAACTACGGCTGCAACGCCATCTTTATCTCTTGCATATGTACCTGCTAAACATCCATAACTTTCTTCGTAACCGAAAATAAAATTATATTCTTTTATTTTTTCATATTCTTTTATTTTTTCACCGATATATTTAAACCCTGTTAATACTTCTTCTAACTTTACATTATAAAAATCTGCCATTGGTTTTACCATTGTTGAAGAAACTATACTTTTTACTACTACTGGATTTTCTGGCATTATATTTTTTTCACTTTTTTGAGATAAAATATATTCTAATATTAAAAGAGCTGACATATTTCCTGTTAAAGGAATATATGTATTTTCATTTTTTACAAATACACCTAATCTATCCGCATCTGGGTCTGTTGCTAAAACGATTTCTCCTTCAACTTTTTTAGCTAATTCTAGCGCTAAATTAAATGCATTTTTATCTTCTGGATTTGGATATTGTACTGTTGGAAAATTTCCGTTTGGCATTTCTTGTTCTTTTACCACATGAACATTTTTGAAGCCAATTTCTTTTAATATTCTTTGTACTAAAATACTTCCAGTACCATGTAGTGGTGTATACACTATGCTAAAGTCTTCTTGATTTTTTATTACTTCCTTATTTAATAATAATTTTTTCACTTCTTCTATGTAACATGTATGTATTTCTTCACCAATAATATTATACAATTTATTTTTTATCGCTTCTTCTTTAGTTATTTGTTTTATTTGTCCAAAATCTTTTATTTTTTTTACTTCTTTCATTATTTCTTTATCTTCCGGAAAAACTACTTGAGCTCCATCTTCTCCATACACTTTATATCCATTATATTTTGCTGGATTGTGGCTCGCTGTTATCATTATTCCTGCTATGCAATTTAATTTTCTTACAGCATAAGATAATTCAGGAACAGGAGATAATCTATCAAATACATATGTTTTTATTCCATTTGCATTTAAGCATAATGCTGCAATTTCACTAAATTCTTTTGAATTATTTCTTGAATCATACGAAATTGCAACCCCTCTTTGTTCTTCTTTTTTATTTTTTATAAAATTTGCTAACCCTTGTGTTGCTTTTCCTACTGTATATTTATTCATTCTATTTAGGCCAGCTCCCATTATTCCTCTTAACCCTGCTGTTCCAAATTCTAACTCTTTATAAAATCTATCTTCTATTTCTTTTTCATCTTTTTCTATTTTTAATAATTCCTCTTTTGTTTGCTCATCAAATTCTGGACTTTTACACCATTGTTTATATTTTTCTTTATAATTCATTTTCTTCTACATTTAATAACCAATTTCTAAAACTTTTTATTGATTAATTCCTTTCTTTTATTTTTTATAAAATTTTTTATATAATTTTATTGCTGTTTCTGGACTATCAATTCCTTCTGCATTTTTTATTGGTGCAAATTCATCTTCTCTTTTTACTCTAAATATTGCTATTTCATCTAACATTTTAAATGCATCAAATATAAATGCTTCAAATTTATACGCATTTGGCTTTTCTGGTTTTACTACTTCTCCACTTTTATTTAAATATTCTACTTTTTTATATGCACTATGGTATGGTAATTTATTTTTGCTTATTTTTTCAATTATATTTATATTAAATAAATTACAATTTATATGCGATTCTGAATATACTAGCTCTCCTTTTTCGTTTTTCATTTCTGACATTTCTTTTGAAATTTCTGTATATTCTATAACATCTGGCTTTCCATCTTTTTTACAAAATACTCCTACTCTTTCTTCTGGATATCCTTTTATTATGCTTTTTCCTCCTGCTAGTACATTTTTATCTTGGCATATTCCTGCAAAAATTGGATCCACCATTTTTACTAAAATATTATCTACTGGTCCTATAAATACCCATTTGATTCCTCTTTTTTTCATATTTTGTATTATATCTTCTTTTTCCATGGAAATGAAAACTCCACCATGTCCATCAGCAGCAGTATTTATATTTCCATTTTTATCCAACATTAATTTTCCTTGTTCATTTAATACTGGTAATTCTCCTTGTTTAAAAAAATAAATATTTTCTTTTGGATAATTAAAATAATTATTTTCTTCAAAAAATTTAATTGTATCTTCATTATTTTGCTTACTTGTCATTATATACCAAGGTATATATACATTATATTTTTCATATGCTTCTTTTAATCTTTCACATAATATTTCAAAAATACTTTTATCTTTTTCTAATTTAAGCTTGTAAGAACCTTTAGGTCCATCATGCCCTAATCTACTTCCTTGTCCACCTGCCATTGTTACCACTGCATATTCATTATTTTTTATTATATTTTCACCTATTTTTTCATAGTGTTCTTTTTCTTCTTTGCTTAATTTATCCTTTTCCACACATGAAATTGGTGCTATTTTACTATTTACTATTTTTTCATCTTTTATTGCTTTATCGTATAAATCTTTTAATTGTTCAAAATTAATTTTTAATACCTCTTGTGCAAATTCTTCTTTGTTGTTAATTGGATACTCTAATATTTGCTCTTGATTTTGCTTTTTTAATAATTCAACTACTTTTTCAAAATTTTCTTCCATATTTAGTTTCATTCCTTTCTAAAAGCTTAAAATCGGTCAAAAAATTTTTTCAATTATAATTATTTTTCAACCTTCTTTTTCTATTTTTTTAATAATATCTTATTATTCTATTTTAGTCAATTTTATTTTTTATTTTTTTCCTGTTTTTTGGGACGGAGCCAAAAAAACACTTACCTTTTTACACCTGTTTTTTGCTCCGTCCCCAAAAACAGCTATAATATTTATAAAAAAAATAGAGGTACAGCAACTTTTTTGCTATACTTCTATTATTCTATTTTTTATTTTTTTTATTCTTTTTTATTAAACTACTTTTTCTTTTGGTATAATTTTTTCACTTTTTTTATAATCTTCAAAAATTTCATTAATTTCTTTTTCTCCTGATGTATTTAATATTTTATCATGTTCATCTAATATTTCATTAATGCTTCCTTCTAATTCTATTACTTCATAACAATTAATTATTTTTATTGCTCCATTAATAAAATGTGTAGAAAAATATTTTTCTAACCTTTCATTTTGTTTTTTTATAAATTCTCTATTACCATTAACTATTATTATTAATTCTTGATTTTTCCCTACTGTATGTAAATTTTGTTTTTCTGTTCTAACTTTTTTCCAATTTAAATTTAAAATTTTTTCTGCATTTTTTAAATTTAATTTTTCAACTAATGTTTTTACATTTTCTTGAATATCATTTTCTAGGATTGTGGCTATTTTTGCTTGTTCATTTATTTTTTTATTTATATAAGGAAGTAACATTGTTACCAAATGCCAATCACTTACATAAAAACTACATAATTTTGTAAAATTATTTTCTTGAACTTCCATCCTTTAGCCTCCTCATTTGTTTTCTTTTGGTAAATTTTACCATTATTTTACAAATATGTCAATCATATTACAAATAAACTTTTCCCTATTTTTCGACGTTTTTCACCTCTTTTTTTCTTGTAAATTTTGTATGCAAATAAATTTTTTCCAAATATGTATATAATTTTTTTATTTGTAAATACTTAAATTATAAAGAAATGAAATACATTTTTGGAGGATTGTAATATGAAAACTATATTATCTATTATATGCAATAAGAAAGTAAAAAATTCCTTAATTTTACTATTTTTATTATTTTTGTATATTTCAATATCTGCTATCTCTTACGTAAATGCGGTTTCTAGCAATATTGAAAGTAGTGTTTTTCGCCTTCATGTTATTGCAAATAGCGATTCAAAGGAGGACCAAGATTTAAAATATAAAGTAAGAGATAGTTTAATTGAATATATGAACTCTATTTGTTCAAACGTAAAATCTAAAGAAGAAGCTATAATTTTGGCAAAATTACATGAGCAAAATTTTTTAGATATTGCAAATAAAACTATTAAAGAAAATGGATATTCTTATCCTGTAACTATAGAGTTTGGTAACTTTTCTTTTCCTACCAAAACTTACGGAGATGTAGAGCTTCCTGCTGGATATTATGATGCTCTTAGAGTAAAAATAGGCGATGCTAAAGGACAAAACTGGTGGTGTGTGATGTTTCCTCCTTTATGCTTTGTAAATGTTACTTCTGGAATAGTCCCAGATGATTCTAAAGAACTTATTAAACAGGAGCTAAATGATGAAGAATATTCTATTGTTACAAATGAAAATTCACCTGAAATAAAATTTAAAATTGCTTTAATAGAATGGTTTATGAATAATGACTTATTAACTGCAAAAAAATAGTTGTAAATTCTAATAAAATATGATATAAATGTTATGTAAAAAATAGAATATGTTATTATATTCTATTTTTTATTTGAAAAGTAATAATTGAATGAAATAAATAACTTGGAGGTAATTCTTTTGGATAAGTTAGTAATACATGGCGGTACACGCCTTAAGGGAGAAGTAATAATAAGTGGAGCAAAAAATGCTGCGGTCGCAATAATACCAGCTACATTATTAATAGATGGTATTTGTACAATTTCTAATATTCCTGCTATAAGTGATGTAAAAATTTCGTGTAAAATATTACAAGAATTAGGAGCAAAATTAACTTGGAATACTCCTAACGAAGTTACTATAGATACTAGAAATATTACTTGTGCAAATGCTCCTATAGATATGACTAGCAAATTTCGTGCTTCATACTATTTAATCGGTTCATTGCTTGGTAGATGTAAATCTGCTGTTGTTGGTCTACCTGGCGGATGTAACTTGGGTGCAAGGCCTATTGACCAACATATAAAAGGTTTTGAAGCTTTAGGAGCAAATGTTGAAGTTTCCCAAGGTAAAATTACAGCAACCGCTAAAAAGCTTGTTGGTACTTCTATTTACCTTGATATGGTTTCTGTTGGAGCAACTATAAATATTATGCTTGCTAGTGTTTTAGCACAAGGCACAACTATTATAGAAAATGCTGCAAAAGAACCTCATATTGTTGATGTGGCTAACTTTTTAAATGCTATGGGTGCTGATATTCGTGGTGCTGGAACTGATGTTATAAAAATAAATGGTGTAGAAAAACTTGTTGGAAATACTTCTTATAGTGTTGTGCCAGACCAAATTGAAGCCGGAACTTTTATGCTTGCAGCAGTTGCAACTAAAGGTGATTTATTAATAAAAAATTGCATTCCTGAACATTTAGATTGTTTAACTGCAAAAATATTAGAAATGGGTGCAAATGTAGAATATAATGATGATTCTATTCATGTTTTTGCAAATAAAAGACCAAATAAGGCTAATATAAAAACTATGCCATATCCTGGTTTTCCAACAGACCTTCAACCTCAAATTGGTGTATGCTTAGCTTTAGCTAATGGTACAAGCATTATAAATGAAGGTATATGGGATTCACGTTTTCAATACACTGCTGAGCTTAATAAAATGGGGGCTAATATTACAGCACAAGGAAAATCTGCTATTTTTGAAGGTGTAAAAGAATTATATGGTGCACCTGTTGAAGCGACAGACTTACGTGCTGGTGCAGCTCTAATTATTGCTGGAATAGTAGCAAAAGGTGAAACAAGTATAACAAACCTTGTACATATAGACCGTGGCTATGAAAATATAGAGGAAAAATTTAGAGGTATTGGTGCAAATATTCAAAGAGTAGTTGATGAAGAGATTTAAGAGGTAAAAATAAAATGTTTCAATTTTGTAGTTTATATAGTGGTAGTACAGGAAATTCTTCTATTGTACAAAGTAATACAACAAAAATATTAGTAGATATTGGAGAAAGTGCAAAAAAAATTACAGAGGCTCTTGCAAAAATTAATGTTGACCCATATTCAATAGATGCCATTTTAATTACACATGAGCATTCAGACCATGTAAAAGGATTATCTGTTTTTTCTAAAAAATATAATGTTCCTGTTTATGCAAATGTAGAAACTTGGAATGCTATGCCAAAACATAAAGAAAAGATGAATGAGGAACATATTAAAACCTTTACATTTAATAAATTTAAAATTGGAGATATTGAAGTAAATCCTTTTCATATTCCTCATGATGCTGCAAACCCTTGTGGCTTTAACCTTTTTCATGATAATAAAAAAATGAGCATTGCAACAGATGTTGGCCATATGAATAAAGAAATAATTACAAATTTAAGTAATAGTTCTTTTCTTTTGTTAGAAGCAAATTATGAACCTGAAATTTTAAAATGTTCTCCATATCCATATGTTTTAAAAGAACGTATTAAAGGGCCTAATGGCCATCTTTCTAATTCTGATGCAGGAAAAACTATTTCATATTTAACAAACCATGGCTTAAATAAGGTAATGCTTGGGCATTTAAGTAAAGAAAATAATTTTCCAGAACTTGCTTATAAAACTGTTGTGGAGGAGCTTATTGAACATAATTATAATGAAAATAATTTAAGTTTAAGTATTGCAAATCGTTATGAAGTAAGTCCTATTATAGATGTTAGTTAAAGGAAAGGAGCATTATGTTACATATAGATATTGTTTGTGTTGGAAAAATACGTGAAAGTTATTTAAAAGATGCAATTGCAGAATACCAAAAACGTCTTTCAAAATATTGTATTTTAAATATTATTGAGCTTCCTGATGAAAAACTTCCTTCTAAATTAAATGATAGTCTATCTTTTGAAATAAAACAAAAAGAAAGTAATTTAATTTTATCTCATATAAAAAAAGATAGTTATATTATTGCTTTAGATTTAAAAGGAAAAAATTATACTTCTACTCAATTTTCAGAAAAAATACAAAATTTATCCCTAATTACTTCACATATTACGTTTTTAATTGGAGGTACATTAGGCATGACAGATGAACTTTTAGCTAATGCAAAAGAATTAATATGTTTTTCTAAAATGACTTTTCCTCATCCATTAATTCGTTTATTTTTATTAGAGCAATTATTTAGGGGTTTTAAAATAATGAATGGTGAAAATTATCATCACTAATTTATATAATTTAAGTTGTAGAGGGATATGGACGGGTTTGTAAGTAATTCATCGTTTACGTATCTTTATTTGTTAAATATTTAGGGGCTTAATCTAAATAATATTTTTAAACAAAAGAGAGTTTTATTTTTTATTTTTTTATATTAATGGGGGGATTAATATGCTTTTTTAAAATTATCCCTCTACAAGAGTAATAACATTTTTAGATAATTTTTCAAGATAAAATTAATAAACATTATTTGTTTATTTTTTTTTGGATTTTTTTAGACAAAATTAAGATAATAATTTTTCGAATAAAAAAATATAATAAAATTAATAATAAAATTTGAATAAACATTTTTTAACTTCCTTGAATAAATTATGTACACATAATACACTATTATTTTTAATTTGTCAAGAAAAACTTTACGACAAAAATCCCCATATTCCTACAGAAATCAACATCCCGACCACATCTCCTATTAAAGCAGCAGCTAATACAAATTTAATTTTCTTTACTCCCACTGCACTTGTATAAATTGCAATAGTATATAAAGTTGTTTCTGTAGACCCCATAAGGGTAGAAGCAATTAAACCTATTTTTGAATCCACTCCACACTTACTTATTATATCTGTTGCCACAGCTGTGGAAGCACTCCCAGAAATTGGCCTTACTATTGCAAGTGGCATAATTTCCCCCGGAATATTTAATATATTTGTTATTGGAGAAATTATTTTTATAATAAAATCTAAAACTCCTGAACTTCTTAATACTCCAACTGCAACAAAAATTCCAAGTAAAGTTGGAAATAATTTTACAACTATTTCCATACCTTCTTTTGCGCCATCTATAAAAGTATCATATACTTTATTTTTTTCTATTAAACCATAAATAATTATTAATACCATTATAATTGGTATTGCTGCTGATGATATATAATTAATAAATTTCAAATTAAATTCATCTCTTTTCTTTACTTAAATAATATTTTTTTCAATTACTTATTTTTTCTAAAAATATTTTCATTTTTCTTTTTGTCAAAATAAATAAATATTTTGGTAGCCGTTACTGCTGCTATAAATGCTCCTATTGTTGCCACCCACACAGGAAGGATAATTTGTGTAGAATTTGTAGAATTAAAAGAATTTCTTATTGCAATTACTGTTGTAGGAATTAATTGCATAGAAGCTGTATTTATTACTATAAACATTGCCATAGAATTTGAAACTGTATCTCTTTTTTCATTATCTTTTTGCAAAGTTTTCATGGCTTTTAAACCTAATGGTGTTGCTGCATTTCCAAGACCTAATATATTTGCAACCATATTCATAGAAATTTCTTTTTTAGCTTTTTCATTATTTTTGCAATCTGGAAATAAAAAATTAATAAATGGTTTTAAAATATTGGTTAATTTATTAACAAAGGTAGTTTCTTGTGCTATTTTCATAATTCCTGTCCATAAACAAATAGTTCCTAAAAAAGTAATACAAAGTTCTACTGCACTTGCAGCTGAGGAAAAAATAGAATTATTCATCTCATTTAAATTTCCATTTAATATCGCATAAATAAATGATATTAATATAAATACAGGCCATATAATATTTAACATTTTCTCTCCTTGTTTTTATACTTAGCAAAGCTTATTTATTTTTTAGAAAATAAATAAATTACAGATTTTACCTTTTCTTTTTTATATTATTCTTTCTATTATGCTATTATTCATTAATGCTGTATTTTTTATTTTACAGATTTTTACAAATTTTTTCATTTTTTTACATTTTTTTATTGCCTTTTACTTGCAAGTATGTTATTATTGATATAGTAATTTTGTCGAAAATTGACGAATAAAGGAGGAAAATAAAAAAATGAAGTCAACAGGAATTGTTAGAAAAGTAGATGAATTAGGAAGAGTTGTTATACCTATAGAATTAAGAACACAATTTCAAATTGCAGAAAAAGATCCTATTGAAATTTTCGTAGACGGAACTTCTATTGTATTAAAAAAATATGAAAAATCTTGTCTTTTCTGTGGAAATACTAAAAAGTTATCTAACTATAAAGACAAGTTAATTTGTAATAAATGTTTAAGACAAATTAAAACTTTAAATGAAGAAGAGCAATAAAAAGCTTAAACAAAAAAATAAATTAATTAAAATAAAAAAATTATTTTAATTAATTTATTTTTTTGATTTTTCATAAAATTATTTTATTAATTTATTTAAATAATTTTTTTCTAATTCATTTTTTATTAATTATTTAAATGATTATTTTTTTATTTTAAATAAATAATTTATAAATTTCATTTTTATTAACACCTTTATCTTTTGCAATTTTTTTAATTATTTCATTTTTTGAAAAACCTTTATTTTCATAATATTTATAATGTTCTTCTATTGTCATATTATTTATTTTTAATTTTTCTTCGTCTTCTTGTTTAATAGGATTTGCTTCTATTATAATAACATGTTCTCCCTTTGGCTCTGTATATTTTTCTAATATTTCTTTTGCTGTACCTTTTATAAATTCTTCATGTATTTTTGTTAATTCTCTAGCAATTACAATTTTTCTATTTTCTAGTATTTCTTCTAAATCTTCTAATGTATTTTTTAATTTATGAGGTGCTTCATATAAAATAATTGTTTTATTTTCTTTTTTTATTTGTTCCAATTTTTCTTTTCTTATTTTTTTATTAATAGATAAAAATCCATAAAAAACAAATTCTTTTGTATCAAGTCCAGAAGCAACTAAGGCATTAACAAAAGCACATGCCCCAGGAATTGGAATTACTTTAATATTTTCTTTTAAGGCTCCTTTTACTATTACCTCACCTGGATCACAAATAGCAGGTGTTCCCGCATCTGAAACAACAGCAATATTTTGACCCTTTTTTAATTTTTCAATTAATCCCTCTACTTTTATTTCTTCATTATGCCTATGGTAACTAATTAATGGTTTACTAATTTCATAATGATTTAATAATTTTAATGTATGTCTTGTATCTTCTGCTACAATTAAATCTACTTCTTTTAAAATATTAATTGCTCTAAATGTAATATCTTCTAAATTTCCAATTGGTGTTGCTACCAAATATAATATTCCGCTCATTTCTTCCTCCTATACTCCTTTAGGGAACGTCCTTTCTGGTACTTAAAATTCATAATATTCTATTTTTTATTATATATTTTTAATATTTCATCTGTATAATTTCCATCTTCCTTATATACGAATAATGGCTTTTCTATTTTTAAAAATTCTTTTGCATTTTTTACAGCTTTAATTAAAACTAATTTGGGTTCACTTTTAATATTTGAATATACAAATTTAATTATTTTGGGTTCTAATTTATTTTGTTTTAATTTATAAATGATTTCTGCTAATCTTTCTGGTCTATGTACCATATAAAATGAACCTTTATCTTTTAATAAATTAAAACTAATTTTTATAAAGTCATCTAATGAAGCTGTTATTTCATGTCTTGAAATTAATTTATTTTCTTTTTCATTTTTTTCACCTGTATTTATTTTTTTATATGGTGGATTTGTAACTATAGCATCAAAAGAATTTTTTTCAAAAATATTTTCTATATCTTTAATGTTTTTATTTACTATTTCAATTCTATTTTCTAAATTATTTAACTTAACACTCCTTCCAGCCATAGTTGCTACTTCTTTTTGAATTTCTATTCCATATATTTTATTTAACTTTGTTTTTCCACATAATAAAATAGGTAAGATTCCTGTGCCTGTACCTAAGTCTAATACTTTACTATTATTTTTTATTTTTTTTGCAAAATCCGATAAAAGTACTGCATCTATTCCAAAACAAAATCCTTCTGTATTTTGAATTATTTTTAATCCTTTATATTCTAAATCATCTATTCTTTCATTTTCTTTTATTTCTACATCCATATTTTTTCTCCTATTTAATATATTTTTTATTATACTATAAAATAATAAAAAAATAAAGCGTTATATTTTATTAGTATTTTTGAACTAATTTATTTTTTTTACATATAATATTATAAATAATAAATTAATTAAAAACATTTAAATTAATTTTTATTTTTTATTCTCTATTAAATATTTTATTAAATTTTATTTTTCCATCTTTAAATTCTTTATTTTCTTCGCCATTTATTTTTATTTTAATTCCATTTATTTCTGTTAATTCTGTTACTGTTTTTACTATAGCTTCAATTGTTAATTTTTCTTCTATTTCTCCACCTATATGATTTTCTATAAATTCTTGAGAAAAATCTATAATTAAAATTTCTCCTTCTTTTTCTATTTTATTTATTTTTGTACCTTCTGGAATTACTTTTTGTAAATTTTCATTTTTTGGACCTTGTATTAGCATATTTAATATTTTTTCATATGGATTTTCTATTAATTCTTTTACATCTATTAATCTTACTTCTGGAATTAATCCATTATTATTTTTAAAATATAAAGATACCATTGTTTGCCTCATTTGCTCTTCTGTTATTTCTTCTTGCGGAGTATATTCTACTATTTCTTTTTTTTCGTTTTTATTTTTTACTACAAAATATACTCCTGTTATAATTCCAATAATCAAAATAATAAAAATTAAAATAATTATAATTCTTTTCCAATCTAACATTTTATTTTCTCCTTTTTCTTTTTTTAATTTTTATGCTAGACAAGTTTATTTTAGAACAAATGTAATCCAGATTAATATTTAAAAAACTTTTCATGCCTCGCCTCTTTTTGCCTACCAAATTTTATGTAATAAAATTTGTACAAAATATTTAATTTCAAAAATTTTTTTATAAATTCATTTTAAATTTTAATTTTGCCATATTTTCCCTTTGTGAATTTTCTGTTAAAACGTTTGACAAAATGCCAATTTCCGTATAAAATGAGTGGAGAATTTTATATGATTTTTAATAAAAAGAGGGAGAAAAAAATGGAAAAAATATTACATGTTGGATTAGACGTTGGTTCTACAACAGTAAAAATCGTCGTAATGGATGAAGATTTAAATATTATATATAGAAATTACCAAAGGCATTTTTCAGACACCAAAAATACTATTTGCAATGTTTTAGAAGATTTAATAAATACATATAAAGATTGCCTATTTACAGTTGCTTTAACTGGTTCTGGTGCAATGTCTGCAGCCAAATTTTTAGACCTACCTTTTATTCAAGAAGTTGTTTCTTGTAAAAGAGCAGTAGAAAAATATATTCCACAGACAGATGTTGTAATAGAACTTGGTGGAGAAGATGCAAAAATTATATATTTTGACAAATCAATAGAACAACGTATGAATGGTACTTGCGCAGGTGGTACAGGAGCATTTATAGACCAAATGGCTTCACTTTTAAATACAGATACAGCTGGTTTAAATGAACTTGCTAAAAATTATAAAATGATTTACCCAATAGCTTCTCGTTGTGGTGTATTTGCAAAAACTGATATACAACCATTACTTAATGAAGGCGCTGCAAAAGAAGATATTGCTGTTTCTATTTTTCAAGCAGTTGTAAATCAAACAATAAGTGGTTTAGCCTGTGGTAGGCCAATACGTGGAACAGTAGCATTTTTAGGTGGTCCTTTAAACTATTTACCTGAACTTAGAAATAGATTTATTGAAACTTTACATTTAGATGTCAATCACGTTGTTGTTCCAGAAGAAGCTCATTTACTAGTTGCAAAAGGAGCAGCATTAGATTCATTAAATACAAAACCTATTTCTAATGAAAAATTAAAAAGTAAAATAGAAGTATTAAGAAATTCACATGATGACACTACAAATCCACTAGCTCCTTTATTTAAAACTGATGTTGAATATGAGGAATTTAAAACAAGACATGAAAAAGATAAAGTAAAAAAAGCTAACTTAAAAGATTTTAGTGGAGATGTTTTTATAGGAATTGATGCAGGTTCTACTACTACAAAATTAGTAGTAATAGATAATGAAGGAACTTTATTATATTCTTTATATGGAAGTAATGAAGGAAATCCTCTTCAAAGTGTTATAAAAATGCTAAAAAAACTATATGCTGAATTGCCTGAAACTTGCACTATTAGATATAGTGGCGTTACAGGTTATGGTGAAAAACTAATACAAACTGCTTTAAATGTAGATTTAAATGAGATAGAAACAATAGCTCATTATACAGCTGCAAAAGAGTTTATGCCAAATGTAACTAGTATAGTTGACATTGGCGGTCAAGACATGAAATATATAAAAATGAAAAATGGTGCTATAGATAATATTATGCTTAATGAAGCTTGTTCTTCAGGATGTGGTTCTTTTATAGAAACATTTGCAAAAAGCTTAAATCTTTCTATTGAAGAATTTGTTGAAAGTGCATTAGAAGCAAGAAAACCTGTAGATTTAGGTTCTCGTTGTACAGTATTTATGAATTCTAAAATTAAACAAGCACAAAAAGAAGGATATAGTGTTGGAGATATATCTGCTGGACTTTCTTATTCAGTAATAAAAAATGCTATTCAAAAAGTTATGAAAGTTAGAGATGTCAAAACACTTGGTGCACACATAGTTGTTCAAGGTGGAACATTCTATAATGATGCTGTTCTTCGTGCTTTCGAATTAATAGTTGGAAGAAATGTTGTAAGACCAGATATTGCAGGTTTAATGGGAGCTTATGGAGCCGCACTTCTTTCTAAAGAACAATATGAAGCAAATTTAGATATGGAATATCACTCAACTATTTTAGGTTTAGAAGATTTAGATAAACTAGAAATAACAACTTCACATGTACGTTGCAATGGATGTGAAAATCATTGTTTACTTACAATAAATAAATTTAGCAATGGTTCAAAATATATTTCTGGAAATCGTTGTGAAAAAGGTGCTGGAAACTTTTCAGAGAAAAAAGATTTACCAAATGTAATGAAATATAAATATGAAAGATTATTTGGTTATGAACCTTTACCAGAAGAAAAAGCAACACGTGGAACAATAGGTATCCCTAGGGTTTTAAATATGTATGAAGATTATCCATTTTGGTTTACTTTCCTTACAAATTTAGGATTTAGGGTAATACTTTCAGAAAAGAGTAATAGAAAAACATACGAAAAAGGTATGGAATCTATGCCTTCTGAATCTGTATGTTTCCCTGCTAAACTTTCACATGGACACATTATAAGCTTAATAAAACAAGGAATTAATACAATTTTTTACCCTTGCATACCATATTCAAGAAAAGAATATGAAAAAGCTGACAACCATTATAATTGTCCTATAGTAATTTCATATTCTGAAGTATTAAAAAATAATGTAGAAGAATTAAAAGATAAAAATATTAAATTTTTAAATCCTTTTTTGCCTTTTGAAGCAAAAACTTTAGCTGAAACATTAATGGATTTACCTGAATTTAAAGAATATAATTTTACTAAAAAAGAATTATTACAAGCAGCTCGAAAAGCCGAAGAAGAATATCAAAATTACAAAAATGACATACGTAAAAAAGGTGAAGAAACATTAAAATATATTAATGAAAATAAATTGCATGGCATCGTATTAGCAGGAAGACCTTATCATACAGACCCTGAAATAAATCATGGAATTGATACCTTAATTACTTCTTTAGGGCTATGTGTGTTAACAGAAGATAGTATTTCTCATTTAGCGGAAGCAAAGCGTCCTTTAAGAGTTGTTGACCAATGGGTATATCATGCACGTTTATATGCTGCTGCAGACTTTGTTGGAAAACAAGACAATTTAGAATTAGTACAATTAAATTCCTTTGGTTGTGGCGTAGATGCTGTTACAACAGACCAAGTTGAAGAAATCTTATCAAGCTATAATAAAATGTATACTTTAATTAAAATAGATGAAATTAATAATTTAGGTGCTGTACGTATTCGTATTCGTTCACTTTTAGCTAGTATGAAAAAACGTGAAAGCCTACAAAAAGAAGTTTCAAATGGAAATTATGAATGTAATAAAGTAATATTTACAAAAGATATGAAAAAAGATTACACAATATTAATTCCTCAAATGGCTCCAATTCATTTTGAATTAATTGAAGCTGCCGTACGCTCTTGTGGTTATAAAGTAGAACTTTTAAGGAATTGTACAGACCATACTGTAGAAACAGGTTTAAAATACGTAAATAATGACGCTTGTTATCCTTCAATTTTAACAACTGGTCAAATGATAGAAGCTCTTCAATCTGGAAAATATGATTTAAATAGAACTGCTTTAATAATGTCACAAACAGGTGGCGGATGTAGAGCGACAAACTATATAGGATTTATTCGTAAAGCATTAAAAGATGCTGGCTTCGAAAAAGTCCCTGTTATATCATTTAATGTTGTTGGTATGGAAAAAATGCCAGGATTTAAAATAACAATTCCACTTGTTGAAAGATTATTAAAATGTGTTATTTATGCAGATTTACTTCAGAAAATGCTTACAAAAAATAGAGCATATGAAGTAAATAAAGGTGAAACTGAAAAATTATTTAACACATGGATGGATAAATGCAAAAAAATGGTAGAAAAATCTACCATGAAAGAATTTAAACAAAGTATTTATGATATTGTAAACGACTTTGAAAAAATAGAATTAGATACTTCAGTGGAAAAACCTAAAGTAGGTATTGTCGGAGAAGTATTAATTAAATATCATCCTTTTGGAAATAACTTTGTTACAAACAAATTAGAAGAAGAAGGTGCAGAAGTAATTTTACCTGACTTTATGGGATTTATAAAATTTATTGCAACGCACAAAATTACATTTAATCAATTAATAAAAACAGATAAATTTAAAGCAAAAGTATTTAAAACAGCAATTAAATTAATTGACATTTTAGAAAAAGATATGAGATTAGCATTAGCTAGTTCTAAAAAAGGTTATATGCAACCTTGTGATATATGGCATTTAGAAGAACAAGTAAAAGATGTTTTATCTATAGGGAATCAAACTGGTGAAGGTTGGTTTTTAACAGCTGAAATGATTGAATATATGGAACATGGCATTACAAATATAGTTTGTGTTCAACCATTTGCTTGTCTTCCAAACCATGTTGTAGGAAAAGGTGTTATAAAAACTATTAGAAACAAATACCCTGAAGCAAATATCTCACCTATAGATTATGACCCAGGTGCTAGTGAAGCAAATCAAACAAATAGAATTAAATTATTAATGACTGTAGCAAAAGATAATCTAAAAAATAAACAATTTTCAAAAAATGCAATTAATAAAGAAAATGTTACAGAAGAAACTGCTAAAAAAGAAAAAATAACAAAATAAAAACTTCCCCTCTCTATAGTATTTTGGTACTATTGAGGGGAAGTTTCCTTTTTCCTACATTTGCCTGCTGGCATTAGATATCTGAGTTCAGATATCAGACCTCCGACATCAGACTTCTGTCATCTGACTTCTTGTCATTTGTTTACTAGGACTGCGCGGAAGCCATTAAAGTAGATACTGTCCCCAGTACCGCGGTAGAACGCACACACACCAGCACGTGAACCGTCCCATAAGTGTCCACCTCTACCAAAGAACGAATAGTTCAAGGCTGGAAAATAAGAGTTGTCGCTCGACCATGAACTGTAGTATCAATCGCTAGCTGATGTTCCAGCTTTCCCACTATTTGTTTCTCTTACTGCATCTCCATATATTTTTGAATTTGCTACATATGCTGATGTTCTTTCCCACACTGTTCCAGACATATCATATACTCCATATATAGTTCCAGTGGTACTTGAGGCTTGGCCATTTTTCTCTTTCTAAAATATTTTATTCTTTCACTAAAACTACTTGTGTGTGCGCGCGTATACAGCCTCAAGGCTTTCACTTTTCATCTTTTCTACATTTTCTCTTGTTTTTTTCATATTTATTTCTCCTATCTCAAATTCTTCATCAATAATCAGAAAATCCTTTTTACAATCAGACTTTCTCCCTATGATTTCAGATGCTAGAGATCTGAGGTCTGATTTCCGACCTCAGTCTTCCGATATCTGACCTCCGTTTTTTGTCTACTCTTAGTCAAATATTCGATTTTTAAAGGAGTGTCCCTTGTGTTCCGAAATCGGAACGAAAAAGACCGTCCCTTCTGTTCCATTTTAAAATTCTTATATTATCATTTACAATATTTGCAATTTCTTCATTATAGTTATAACTATATATTCTAATTTTTCTATTTTCTTCGAAACTATATTTAACGTTCTTTTCTTCTAAAAATTTTATTAACTTTCTTTCATTTTCACTATATTCTTCGCCTATACAACTAATTTGTAATTTCCACCCGTCTAAATCTAAATAATTTTCTAGTATTATGCCAAAAGCTTTAATTTCTACCACACATATTTTATAAAGTTTCTTATTAATATTTTTACTGTCTTCTTCACTTAATATGTATATTTTATTTATAAAATCGAATTTGTTAGATTCCTCTTTTAATTTTTCTTTAAATATTTCTACTTTTTCATTCAGTTCACTTTCTAAAGCACCAACATATTCGTACAATTTATCTATTTCTTCCTGACTTCTATTTTCCAAATTCACTATCTTTTCATCCATTAGATGTTCTACCCCCTCGCAAGTGTTTTTCACTTTTACCTTTCACTTTTTCTATTATTTTTTTCACAAAAAAAAGATACAAAGACTATACATCTTCATATCTTATGGCGGAAGCTGAGGGATTTGAACCCTCGCGGCCCTTGCGAACCCTAACAGTTTAGCAAACTGTCCCCTTCAGCCACTTGGGTAAGCCTCCATTTACTTTTTATATTCATTTAATAAAAAAATGGCGCAGAGGGTGGGATTCGAACCCACGGTACGCTACAAACGCACGCCAATTTTCAAGACTGGTGCCATAAACCAACTCGACCACCTCTGCACATTGTTACCTCACTTGGTAACAGGTATATATTAACATACTTGCGTTCACTTTGTCAATACAAATTTTAAATTTTTTCAGAAATTTCCCACAAAAAAGGCTTAAAGTAAAGCTTTGTTCCAATTTTACTTTAAGCTCTTTATACAATTATCTATTTATTAAATCAAGTATTCTTTCTAGGTCATCATTTGATGAATATTTAATAATTATTTTTCCACTTCTTATTCCTGCATCTAATTTTACTTTTGTACCAAAAAAGCCTTGAAATCTATCTTCTATATCTCTATATATTGCCTCATATTTTTTTCTGTCTTCTTTTGAATTTTTGCTTACATTCTTTTTGTTTTTTAAGCTTCTTTCTATATCTCTAACTGTTTGCCCTGTTTCTACTATTTTTAATGCCATTTGATATTGTTGCTCTGGGTCTTCAAAACCAAGTAATGAACGACAATGTCCTTCTGTTAATTTTCCATCCATTGCTAAATCTATAACTCTAGGGTCTAAATTTAAAATACGTAAACAGTTTGTAACTGTACATCTATTCATTCCCATTATATCTGCTAATTCTTGTTGTTTTAAGCCATATTCATCTATTAATTGTTTAAATCCTCTTGCTTTTTCTATCGGGTTTAAGTCTTCCCTTTGTATATTTTCAATTAATGCTATTTCTTTTGATTTTCTTTCGTCATCATTTCTTACTATACATGGAATTTCTGTTAAACCAGCCTTTTTAGAAGCTCTCCATCTTCTTTCTCCTGCAACTATTTCATAATATCCATCTTTTGGATTAACAATTATAGGTTGAATTACACCATATATTTTTATTGATTCAGCAAGCTCTTCTATAGATTCCATGTCAAACTTCCTTCTTGGTTGATTTCTATTTGGTTCTATATCTACTATTTTTATTTGTTGGATTTTTTCTCCATCTTTTTCTACTGTTTTTTCTACTTCTTTTATTATTTTTTCTTCATTAAATAATGCATTTAATCCTTTACCTAACCCTGTATTTTTAGCCATTTTTTATTCCCCCTATCTACTTTTCTTTTGCCAATCTTCATTTTTCTTTAAAAGCTCTTTTGCAAACTTTTCATAAGCTTTTGCTCCTTTTGACCTTGGGTCATATACAGTAATTGGCATTCCATAACTTGGAGCCTCGCTAAGCCTTACATTTCTTGGTATTACTGTTTTATAAACTTTATTTTCAAAATATTTGCTTACTTCTTTTACTACTTGATTAGATAAGTTTGTCCTAATGTCAAACATTGTAAGTAATGCTCCTTCTATTTCCAAGTCCTTATTTAAATGTTTTTTTACCAAATTTATAGTATTAATAAGTTGACCTAATCCCTCTAATGCATAATACTCGCATTGTACAGGAATTAATACACTATCTGAAGCTGTAAATGCATTTAATGTAATTAACCCTAAAGATGGTGGACAATCTATTATAATAAAATCGTACTTGTCTTTTTGGTTATCTATTTTTTCTTTTAATCTGTACTCCCTAGACATCATTGAAACAAGCTCTACTTCTGCTCCTGCTAAGTTTATATTTGAAGGACACACATCTAAATTTTTTATCATTGTGGCTTGTACTGTATTTTCTATTTCAATATCATTTATAATTACATCATATACTGAAAAGTTAACATTTTTGTCTATTCCTAACCCACTCGTTCCATTTCCTTGTGGGTCTGTGTCTATCATTAAAACTTTTTTACCTTTTTTTGCTAATATTGTACTTAAATTTACTGCTGTTGTAGTTTTTCCAACCCCACCTTTTTGATTTGCTATTGATATTACTTTTCCCACTAATATTACCTCCATTTTTTTTACATATTAATAATATATAACTATGTAAAAAAAGTCAATGATTATTGAAAGATTTTATTAAAATTTAAGTAAATTATTAGGGACAACAATTTAATTTTATAATAATAAAAACATATGAATTTTCAAAAAATGCTCGTTCAAGCTAAGTAGCGCAGAAATTATAATCGAATTTTGTGGCACTCTTCCATTTAAAAAATGAACTCTTTCCACAAATTTCTCAATAATTTCTAACTTACTTACTTTCAATCCGCTTTTTTTCAAATTAATATGTTTTTATTTTACAAATGTCTTTAATTATTCTATATTTTAAATTTCAATAAACTACTAAACTATTAGTTTTAGCCATAATACTTTACTTAAAATTTAAAGTGGCTCTTTGCTTGGTATTCCTGCCTTTCTTGGATATTTTGCAGGTGTTTTATTTACTTTTTTTACTATAATAATATTTCTTTTTATGTCACTATTTGGAAGAGTAATCTCTTCTATTTTTTCTATTTTTCCTCCTAGTATTTCCAATGCTTTTTTAGAATTTTCTATTTCTTCTATATTAGAACCTTTCATGCATATTGCTTTTCCTCCTACTTTTACTAAAGGAAGTAGATATTCTAGCAATATGTTCAAAGGCGCTACAGCTCTTGAAGTTGCTATTTCATAGCTTTCTCTTTCTTTTTTGTTTTTTCCAAGTTCTTCTGCTCTGCCATGTACTGTCTTTATATTTTCCAATTTTAATTTTTCTTTTACTTCCTCTAAAAATTTTATTCTTTTGTTTAAAGAATCTAGTAATATTATATTATTTTTTTCTTTTACTATTGCTAATGGTATTCCTGGAAAACCTGCTCCTGTGCCTACATCTACCATATTATCATTTTCTTTAACATATTTTGCAATTGTTAAGGAATCTACAAAATGCTTTAATATTATCTCTTTTGGCTCTACAATTGCTGTTAAATTAATTTTTTCGTTCCATTTTAGTAGTAAATTCATATAATTATAGTACTTTTCTATTTGCTTATTTGTTAATTCTATTTCTATTTGCTTTGCCGTATTTTTTAATTCTTCTGAAAATATTTCAAATTCCATATTTCCTCCTCTTATTTTTATTGCTGTATTTGCCTTTAAATGGCTATTTACAAGCTTTTTGTTGGTTTTTATTATATGTTTCTAAATATATTAAAAGTACAGATATATCTGCTGGAGATACTCCTGAGATTCTTGAGGCTTGTCCTACTGAATTTGGTCTTATTTTGTTTAGTTTTTGCCTAGCTTCTAGCCTTAGACCTTTAATATCTTCATAATCTATGTCTTCAGGTAGTAGTTTTTGCTCTAATTTTTTAAATTTTTCTACTTGCTGAGCTTGTAATTTTATATATCCTTCATATTTTAGCTCGATTCCTACTTCTTTTATTACTTGTTCTTCCAATTCTGGTCTATTAGGGTCTATTTCTTTTAAATTTTCGTATGTTAGCTCTGTTCTTTTTACTAAATCTGCCAAACTCGCTCCAGTAGTAAGTTCTGAGGAATTATATCTTTTCAGAAATTCATTTACTTCTTTCGTTGGTTTTATAATTACGCCCCTTACTCTCTCTATTTCTTCTTCTATACTTTGCTTTTTCTTTAAGAATTTTTGGTATCTTTCCTCTGGTATAAGTCCTACTTTGTAACCAATTTCTAATAGCCTTAAATCTGCATTGTCTTGCCTTAGTAAAAGCCTGTATTCTGCCCTAGAAGTCATCATTCTGTAAGGCTCGTTCGTTCCTTTTGTTACAATATCATCTATTAAAACTCCTATATATCCTTGTGTTCTGTCTAATATAATAGGCTTTTTTCCTTTTAATTTTAGGCTAGCATTTATTCCTGCCATTAATCCTTGGCAAGCTGCTTCTTCATACCCTGATGTTCCGTTTGTTTGCCCTGCAAAGAATAATCCATCTATTTTTTTGTATTCCAATGATAATTTTAAATCTGCAGGATTAATACAGTCATATTCTATTGCATATGCAGGCCTTGTAAATTCAGCATGCTCTAAACCAGGAATAGTCCTATACATGGCTATTTGTACGTCTTCTGGAAGAGATGAACTCATTCCTTGAATATACATTTCGTCCGTATTTCTGCCTATAGGCTCTACAAATATTTGATGTCTTTCTTTATCTGCAAAACGAACTACTTTATCTTCTATAGAAGGACAATATCGTGGGCCTGTTCCCACTATTTCTCCACCATACAAAGGTGAACGATGTAAGTTTTTACGTATTATTTCGTGTGTTTTTTCGTTTGTATATGTTAAATAACATGGTAATTGTTCTATATTTTCATCGATTTTATCTTCAAAAGAAAAGGCCTCCGGATGCTTATCTCCTTCTTGTATCTCCATTTTTGAAAAATCTATACTATTTTTATTTATTCTGGCAGGTGTACCCGTTTTAAATCTAACTAGGTCTACACCTTCTCTTTTTAGAGCTTCTGATAATCTATTTGCTGGGAATACTCCATCTGGTCCACTTTCAAAAGAGACTTCTCCTATAAATATCTTTCCTTTTAGATATGTACCTGTGGCTATAATAAGACAATCTACCTCATATATTGCGCCTATATTTGTTTCTATAGACTTAATTTTGCCGTTTTCTACCGTAAAATCTACTATCTCGGCTTGTTTAATATATAAATTCTCTTGTTTTTCCAATGTATGTTTCATTTCCTCTTGATATCTCTTCCTATCAGCCTGCGCTCTTAAAGAATATACTGCTGGTCCTTTAGATGTGTTTAACATACGAAGTTGCGTATAAGTTTTGTCAATGTTTTTCCCCATTTCTCCCCCAAGGCAATCTATTTCTCTTACTAAATGACCTTTAGAACTTCCTCCTATGTGTGGATTACATGGCATATTCGCAACCGCCTCTAAACTAATAGAAAACATTAAAGTTTTCATGCCCATTCGTGCACAAGCAAGCGCTGCTTCACAGCCTGCATGCCCTGCTCCAATTACTGCTATATCATATTTTCCTGCATTATATTTCATTTTTTACTCCTTTCGTGACGCTATTTAGGACATTTCTTTTTGCGTCATATGTCCTTTTTGCTTCGCATCTTCTTTTTTAGAAACTTTATTCATTGGTGTTAAATTTTTCTGTTCCATGACACACTCCAAAAGGAAACTTTCCCAAAGGTTAAGAAAGGCCCTTTTGGTAATTTTTTTGCCTGTGAAACACTTTTTTCAGTTCTTTATGAAACTTGAATTTATGTTTCGTTGTTATTTTGCCAATACTAATTTCTATTTATTTATTTTTCAACATCTTTGTGTGTTTGTTTGTCTTTTTGTCAATTCTCGTATTTTATCATTTGTTCGCCTATATCCTTTGTATCCCTTGCCGTTGTAAGGTTACAGCTATTATTTTTTAGAATATATAGGTTTAATTTTGTTTGTTTTTTAATATATAGGTTTATAAAATATTTTTTCTAATTTTTCTTTTCAGGTTTGATTTTAAGGCATTTTAATTTTACAAACTACATGTTATATTCTTTCGTGTGCTTTTTGTCTTATTTTTCATTTTCATTCGTTTCTGCTATTTTCCCAAGCAGAATTTAGAAAATATTTCATTTATAATGTCTTCTGATACATTTGCTCCTGTTATTTTTCCTAAATCCTCCAAAGTTTGTTTTATAGAAATTGAAATTATATCTATTGGTAAATTATTATTTACCGCTTTAATTGCTTCATTTATATTTTTTAATCCGTTTTCAATTTGATTTTTGTGTCTTATATTTGTAATTATTATTTCTCCATCTGTTTCTAAATTTTCAATTTGGAACATTTTCTCTATTTCATTATATAGCTCTTCTATTCCATTTCCATTTTTAGCAGAAATTTTTATTATTTTTTTATTTATTTTTTTCACTTCTTCATTTTCTTCTAAATTATTTTCTTTTAAATCTACTTTATTTAATAATATTATCGAATTCTTATTTTCTGCTATTTTTAAAATTTCTTTATCTTCTTTTGTTAACTCTTTTGTATTATCTAGTATAACTAATACTAATTCTGCTTCTTTTGCTATTTCTAATGCTTTTTTTACACCTATTTCTTCTATTTTGTCTACGGTTTGCCTTATTCCTGCTGTATCTATTATTTTTAATGGAATGCCTTTTATTGTTATAAATTCTTCTATAGTATCCCTTGTTGTTCCTTCTATTTCGCTTACTATAGCCCTTTCTTCCCTAAGTATTTGGTTTAGTAGTGAAGATTTTCCTGCATTTGGTCTGCCTATAATTGCAGTTTTTATACCTTCTTTTAATATTTTTCCACTCCTAAAGCTATCTTTTAGTGCTTCTAATTTATTTTTAGTTTTCTCCAAAACCTCTAAAGTCCTACTATTTGTAACTTCTTCTAGGTCATATTCAGGATAATCTATTTGTGCTTCTATATCTGCCATTATATCTAATAAATCATGTCTTATTTCGTTTATTTTGTTTGACAAATCACCTTGCAATTGGTTTATAGATGCTTTTGATTCTTTTTCGGTTTTGCTATTTATTAAGTCCATTATTGATTCTGCCTGTGATAAATCTATTCTTCCATTTAAAAATGCTCTTTTTGTAAATTCTCCTGGTTCCGCAAGAATTGCGCCATTTTTCAGGCATTGCTCTAATATTTGCTTTTCTACTACCATTCCTCCATGTGAATTTATTTCACACATATCTTCCCTAGTATAACTTTTAGGATTTTTAAAAAATGAAACTAAAACTTCATCTATTTTTTCATTTGTTTTTGCATCTACTATTGTTCCATATTGAATGGTATATCCTTTTATTTTATTTAAATCTATTTTCTCATTTTTATTATTTCTAAATATTTTTTGTAATATTTCAAAAGATTCTTTACCACTCATACGAATAATTCCAATTCCGCCATTCCCTATTGCCGTAGATATTGCTGCTATTGTTTCCATATTTTTTCTCCTTTTTTATTAATTATATTATAAGCTTAAAAAAGCCAAAGTAATAGATTAATATAAATATATTTTCATATACTTAAATTAAAATCTTCACTTTGACTTCAGATTTTTATATTAAATTATCTTGCTATAGAAATAACTACTCTTCTGTTATCTCCTTCTCCTATGCTATGTGTTTCTATTTTGGCATTTTCTTGTAATTTGCTATGTATTATTTTTCTTTCATATGCTGACATTGGTTCTAATGCGATTGATTTTCCTGTTTTTAATACTGTTTTAGAAACTTTTTGTGCTAATTCTTCTAATGTTTTTTCTCTTTTTTGACGATAGTTTTCTATGTCTAATATTATTCTAATTTTGCTATTAAATCCTCTATTTCCTATTGTAGATAGTATTGTTTGCATAGAATTTAAAGTTTCGCCTCTATATCCTATTAATGTTCCTGCTGCATTTCCCTTGATTTCTACATATAAAACATAATTTTCTTCTTTTATTGTATGTTCTAATGTATTATCAACTTTTGGTAACCAAGTTTTTAAAAATTCTTCTATTCTTTTTTTAGCTACTGCTATTTCTTCTTCATTACAGTCATACTCTCTTTTGTTTTTTTCTTCTCTGCTTATTTGTTCTTTTACTGTTAATTGTACTTTTACAACTCTTGGTGTTAATATACTAAAAAAGCTTTTTTTGTTTTCATTTTCTAATACTTTTATTTCAACTCTATCTTTAGATATTTTTAGTTCTTTTAAACCATTTTCTATAGCTTCATTGGTTGTTTTTCCTTCTGCTATAATAGAATTACTCATTGTCTTCTTCCTCCTTAGCGCCCATTATTTTATTTATAATTAATCTTTCAAATATCATTAAAATATTGCTTACTAACCAATATAATGCAAGTCCAAGTGGTGCAATAATTGCAATTGATATAGACATTATTGGAGTCATGTATAACATTGTATTATTCATTTGGTTCATGCTTTCTGTAAATTCATCATCACTTGTTTTTTCTTCAGAACTATTTTTGCTATTCTTTTTTTGTTGTTTCTTTTGAGCATTCATTGTTATTTTTATAGAAATAAATGATGTTGCTATGTATAATAGTGGTATAACATATACTTTCCAGTCATTTAAGCTTTGTGTTGGTACTTTGCTTAAATCTAACCCTAAAAATTGCATATTTATTCTTAATTTATTTATTTCTTCTTTTCTATTTTCTAGTTCTTCCCTATTTTCTACGTTTTCTTGTTGTAACTGATTTTCTATATCTTTGTAGTCTGATTCTGCTAAGTCTATAATTCCTATTTCTTTATACCTTATGCTTGAATTTTCATCTGCTTTTTGTTTATATTCTTTATATATTTCTGTATTTTGTACATTTTTCATATATGTAAGTGGTTGGCTTACAAGCCAAAATACTGAAAGAATTATTATTATTTGTAATATTCCTGTTAAACATCCACTAAAAGGACTCATTTTTTCTGTTTTATATAAATTTATTGTTTCTTGATTTAGTTTTTCAGGGTTATTTTTATATTTTGCCTGAATTTCTTTCATTTTTTCTTGCACTTTTGCAGATTTTTTTATTGATTTTTGTTGTTTTATTGTTATAGGAATTAATATTATCCTTAATAAAACTGAAAAAATTATAATTGCCAAACCATAGTTATTTAGCAAATTATAAAAAAAGTTTAATACATATCCAAAAATACTTGATATTACTCCCAATTTTTAAAATTCCTCTACTTTCTATTTATTTTAAAGGGTCATATCCACCTTTGCTAAAAGGATTGCATTTTATAATCCTTTTAAATCCTAAAAAACATCCTTTTACTAAGCCATATTTTTCTATGGCTTGTTTTGTATATTCCGAACAAGTTGGATAATATTTGCAGTTTACTCCCTTAAACTTAAATAATTTTGAAACATATTTCTGATAGAAATTTATTAATATGATTCCTATTTTTTTCATTTAAGTAGTCCTGCCTTTTTCAAAAGAATATACATATCTTTTTGTATTTGCTCACATTTGCAATTTATAAAAGTATTTCTATTCCATAAAAATACTATATTATACCCTTTTTCTAATTCATTTCTTTTTAGGTAGTAACTTTCCCTAATTAAACGCTTTATTCTGTTCCTTTTAACTGCTTTTCCTATTTTTTTGCTTACTGCAACGCCTATTACGTTTTTTTCTTTCTTATTTTTTGAAATGTATATTGTTATATATTTTCCTCGATAAAATTTACCTTTATCTAATACATTTTTAAATTCATAGTTTTTCTTTAATGTATCGACTTTTCGCATTTTGCTACCCCTTTATATAAAGAACTTACAATAAAAAAAGTAAAATTGCAAAAAAGACCACATTTTTTATTTCGTGGCCTTCTATTTAAGCACTTATTTTTTTTCTTCCTTTTGCACGTCTTGCTTTTAATACGTTTCTTCCTGCTCTAGTTTTCATTCTTTTCATGAAGCCATGTTCTTTTTGTTCTTGTCTTTTTTTAGGTTGAAATGTTCTTTTCATTTTTTAGCACCTCCTGTATTTATTTAAACCGATAACGGATTTTCTCTTCTTTTAATAAGCCTCATAATTATATATTATAACGGCTGTTATGTCAATACTTTGCTTTAAATTTAATTATTTTTTTTATTTGTATTGACTATTTAAGTTCGTTTTTGATATGATAAGGAAACAATAGGAAAAAAGGAGTTTTTATGTATAATTTAAATGTATAATTCATTTTCCTAAGAAAATTTTATATTTTTGGAAGGACTGAAAAAAATGCAACAAAAAGAATTAGATGAACTTCTTACAAAAGCAAAAGAACTCTTAAAAGAGGAAATGACTCAAATTTCATATGATACATGGATTAAAGAAATAGAAATTCAAAGTATGGAAAATGGAAATATTACTTTACTTGTTTCTAATGTCTTTAATAAAGATTCTGTTGATGCTAGGTATCATTCTCTTTTAGTTAATACTTTTAATTATTTAACTAATAAAGAATGTAGTGTTTCCATCCTTTCAAAAGAAGAGTTACAAAATCAACCAAATAATAAAAGTGAGAATATAAATATCGGTTCTTTAAATCCTACTTTAAACCCAAAATATACTTTTGAAAGTTTTGTTGTAGGAAATAATAACCGTTTTGCTCATGCTGCTTCTTTAGCAGTAGCAGAGGCTCCTGCAACTTCTTACAATCCTTTATTTATTTACGGGGGTGTAGGTTTAGGCAAAACTCACTTAATGCATGCAATTGGTAATGAAATTTTAAGAAATAACAAAAATGCAACTATTTTATATGTTACTTCTGAAAATTTTACTAACCAGCTTATTAATGCTATAAAAGATAATAAAAATGAACAATTTCGTACTAAGTACCGCAATATTGATGTCCTTCTTATAGATGATATCCAATTTATTGCGGGAAAAGAGAGAGTTCAAGAAGAGTTTTTTCACACTTTTAATACTCTTCATGAAAACGGAAAGCAAGTCATTATATCTAGTGATAGACCTCCAAAAGATATTAATCTACTAGAAGATAGATTAAAATCAAGATTTGAATGGGGTCTTATTGCCGATATTTCTAATGCTGACTATGAAACTCGTTTAGCTATTTTAAGAAAAAAAGCACAATTAGATAATATTATTATTGATGATGAAATTCTTGCTAATATTGCTAATAGAATTGACACAAATATTAGGGAATTAGAGGGTGCTTTAAATAAATTAATAGCTAGAGCTTCATTAATAAATAGTCCTATTACTATGGAAATGTCTGAATGGGCTATTAATGAAATTGTTTCTTCAAAAGATAAAGTAATTTCTTCAAGTTTTATTCAAGAAACTGTTGCTAAGTACTTTAATATAGATGCAAGGGATTTGGCAAGTGGAAAACGTTCTAATGATGTTGTTTTTCCAAGGCAAATTGCAATGTATCTTTGTAGGACTGTGCCACAACTTTCTCTTCCTCAAATTGGTAGGGATTTCGGCAACAGAGACCATACAACAGTAATGCATGCTTGTAATAAAATAGAAAAAGAAATTAAGGAAAATAAAAACACAAGATTAATTGTGGAAAGTGTTAAAAACATTTTACTAGCAGACCAATAGTTTAAATATAAACGAAAATTTATATTTTTTAAAAAAGGTGTTTGTAAAAATGATTGTTCGAAAAACATTATTCAAGTTCTTCTTAGGCAATAGCTTCATTAGATATCCACAGGTGGGTGTGAATTATGTGTAGATAAACTGTTAATAACTTAGTTATACACATATAAAATTTTAAACTGTTAATAACTTTCATACTTATCCACCATTTTATCAACATGAAAAACCTAAGGGAAATAAATAATTCACATAGTTTTCCACATAATCCACAGCACCTATTACTACTACTACTAAAATTATTTATTATATTATAAAGGAGTTTGATGAAAAAATGAAAATCGTTTGCGAAAAGGAAAAAATACTAAAAGCTATTAATTCCGTAACAAAAGCTGTTGCTTCTAAAACAACAATGCCTATATTGGAAGGAATACTAATTCAAACAAATGATAAAGAAGTAAAATTAACAACTTACGATTTAGAAATAGGAATAGAATATATTATAGATGCAGATGTTGTAGAACAAGGAGCTACAGTAGTTAATGCTATAATGTTTAGTGAAATAATAAGAAAATTACCAGATACAGAAATTAATATTTCTTTAAATGAAAAAAATTTATTAGTTATAGAATGTGAAGGTTCTTTATATAAATTAGCAACTATGAATCCTGAAGAATTTCCAGAACTTCCACAAATAAATGTGGAAAATTCTATAGATATAGAACAAAATGTTTTAAAAGAAATGATAAGAAAAACAATTTTTGCAGTAAGCAATGAAGAAAATAGACCTATTTTTACAGGATGTTTATTTGAAATTAAAAATAATAAATTAAATGTTGTTGCTGTTGATGGTTTTAGACTAGCATGGAAATCTAAATTTTTACAAAATAGTAGCAATGATTTTACAGCAGTTATTCCTGGAAGAACTTTAAATGAGGTAAATAAAATTATATTAGATTCATTTGATAATATAAAAATAGGAGTTGCTAAAAACCAAGCATTATTTGAAATGGAAAATTGTAAACTAGTAACTAGACTATTAGATGGTGAATTTTTAAATTATGCAAGTGTTATTCCAGAAAATTGGGAAACAAGAGTTAGGGTAAATAAAAATGCTCTTCAAAATTGTTTTGAAAGAATTAGTTTAATTTCAGCATCTAGCATAGAAAAAGAAAAGAAATATCCAGTTAAAGTTTCTGTAGATATAGGAAAAGTTACAATTTCTTGTACAAATCAAACAGGTGATGCTAAAGAAGAGATGTATGTTTCTACAGAAGGTCAAAACTTAGAAGCAGGATTTAATCCAAAATATTTCTTAGATGCTCTTCGCGCAATAGATGATGAAGAAATTTTTGTGGATTTTGGTACAAGCATTTCACCTTGCATAATAAGACCAGTTGATGATGGAGATTATATTTATATGATTTTACCAATAAGACTTAAAGATTAGAAAGGGGGTTGGAAATTAGAAGTTAGAAGGCAGAAATTAGAAAAAGTAAAAAAATAACTAAAAATAAGAAAAAAGAGAAAAGTTATCCACAGTTTATTAGCAAAATGTGGATAACTATATGGAAAACTTTTAATTTTTCTAACTTCTAACCTAAAATTTCTAATCTCGATATGTATATAAATAAAATAAAATTATTAAATTTTAGAAATTATGAAGAACAAGAAATTTTATTAAATCCTAGCATAAATATTTTTTATGGTGATAATGCACAAGGAAAAACAAATATAATAGAGGCTATATTTTTATGTGCAATAGGTAAATCTTTTAGAACATCAAAAGATAAGGAAATGATAAATTTTAATAAAGAAAATGCATCTGTTTATATAGAATATAAAAAAGTAGACAGAGAAGGAAATATAAAAATTGAAATAGATAATAAAAAAAATATATATATTAATGGAATAAAAATAAAAAAATTAAGTGAATTATTAGGAAAAATAAATATTGTTATTTTTACTCCAGATGATATACAAATTTTAAAAGAAGGACCTCAAAAAAGAAGAAGGTTTTTAGATATAATGATTGGCCAATTAAGACCAAATTATGTACATATATTAAATTTATATAATAAAACTTTAGAACAAAGAAATAATTATTTAAAACAAATAAAAATAGAAAATAAGCCAGAAGAAATGTTAGAAATTTGGGATGAAAAACTTGCAGAATATGGTGAAAAAATATTTTTATATAGAAATGAATTTATAGAAAAATTAAAAGAAAAAATAAATGATATTCATTCGGAAATTACAGAAAATAAAGAAATTTTAAAAATAGAATATGAGTCTGATTGCAAAAATAAAGATGAATATTTAAAATTGCTAAAAGAAAGAAGAAAATTAGATATTATAAAAGGTTTTTCAACAAAGGGTGTACATCGTGATGATTTTGTGATATATATTAATAATGAGTTAGTTAATATATATGGTTCACAAGGGCAAAATAGAACTGTAATTCTTTCATTAAAAATTGCAGAAATGCAAGTTATATATGATGAAATAGGGGAATATCCTATTTTACTATTAGATGATTTTATGTCAGAGCTAGACGAAAAAAGAAGAAAAAATTTTTTGGAGAAAATAGAAAATAAACAAGTAATTATTACTTGTACAGATAAAATAGAAAATATAAATAATGAATTTAAGTTATTTAAAGTAAAAAAAGGAGTTATTTAAATATATGTATGTTCATATAGGAAAAGATACAATTATTCCTTCTAAAAATATTATTGCAATAATTAATTTAGAAAAATTATTAAATAATAAAAGTATGGAAGAAATAAAAAAAGAAATTAATTTGGAAAAAATAATAGATATTTCACTTGGAAATAAAAAGTCTTTGTTAATTGCAAAAAATAAAGAAAAAACAGAGGGATATATATCTAATATATCATCTACAACATTAGCAAAAAGATTTCAAAAAGAAATATTATAATCCACAATTAATTAATAATATGTGGATAACTTTTATAAAATTTAGAAAAAGGAAGGTTTAAAAATGGAAAAATTTGAACATGAATATAGTGCAGAGCAAATTCAAGTATTAGATGGGCTAGAACATGTAAGAAAAAGACCTGGTATGTATATAGGTAGTGTTTCAGTAAGAGGACTTCACCATTTAGTATATGAAATAGTAGATAACTGTGTAGATGAAGCTTTAGCTGGTTATTGTACACATATACAAGTAAAAATAGAGCCAGGAAATGTTATTAGTGTAGAAGATGATGGTAGAGGAATACCAGTAGATATACATCCCAAAACACATATTTCAGCTGCTGAAACAGTTTATACAAAATTAAATGCCGGTGGAAAATTTGGTGGAGATAGTGGATATAAAGTTTCTGGAGGTCTTCATGGCGTTGGTGCATCTGTTGTAAACGCATTATCTACATGGTGTGAAGTAACTATTCAAAGAGATGGCGGAATATATGAAATGAAATTTGAAAGAGGAAAAACAGTAGAGCCATTAACAAGAATAGGAGATTCTAAAAAAACAGGTACTAAGGTTAGATTTTTAGCAGACGATACTATTTTTGAAACCTTAGAATATGAATATGATATACTAGAAAATAGATTTAGAGAGATGGCATTTTTAACAAAAGGTTTAAAAATTAGTATTGAAGATTTAAGAGAAGAAACTCCTAAAAAAGCAGAATTTCATTTTGAAGGTGGATTAAATTCTTTTGTTGAATTTTTAAATAAAAATAAAGAAAAATTACATCCAAATCCAATATATATTGAAAAAACAGATGGGGAAGTTCCAGTAGAAATAGCTTTCCAATATACATCAGCATATTCAGAAAATATATATACATTTGTAAATAATATTAATACAATAGAGGGTGGAACTCACTTAGAAGGATTTAAAAGAGCATTAACAAAAACTTTTAATGATTATGCAAGAAGTCATAATTTAATAAAAGAAAAAGATGCAAATTTACAAGGTGAAGATATTCGTGAAGGAATAACAGCAGTTGTTTCTGTTAAAGTAAAAGAGCCACAATTTGAAGGACAAACTAAAACAAAATTAGGAAATAGTAATGTAACAGGTATTGTTCAAAGTATGGTAAATGAAGCTTTAGGAAACTTCTTAGAGGAAAATCCATCAGTAGCAAAAGCTATTTTGGAAAAATGTATAAATGCCTCAAGAGCAAGGGAAGCAGCAAGAAAAGCAAGAGAATTAGTAAGAAGAAAAAATGCATTAGAAACAACAACATTGCCAGGAAAATTAGCAGACTGTAGTAGCAAAAATCCAGCTGAATGTGAAGTATATATAGTCGAAGGGGACTCTGCTGGAGGAAGTGCAAAACAAGGTAGAGATAGAAGATTCCAAGCTATACTTCCACTTTGGGGTAAAATGCTTAATGTTGAAAAAGCAAGAGCTGATAAAATATATGGAAATGATAAGTTAAATCCTGTTATATTGGCTGTTGGTGCTGGTATAGGTGCAGATTTTGATGTATCTAAAATAAGATATGGAAAAGTTATTATTATGGCAGATGCCGATGTTGATGGTGCACATATTAGAACACTTTTACTTACATTTTTCTTTAGATATATGAGACCATTAATCGAAAATGGAAATGTATATTTAGCACAACCACCACTATATAAATTATCTAAAAAGGGTATGCAAGATGTATATTGCTATACTGATGAAGATTTAGATAAAGCTTATAAAGAATTAGCAGAAAAAGGAATAGAAAGAGAGCAATTAGGTCTTCAAAGATATAAAGGTCTTGGAGAGATGAACCCAGAACAATTATGGGAAACAACAATGGATCCAGCAAATAGAATTTTAGTAAAAGTAACTATGGAAGATGCTATAAAAGCAGATGAAATATTTACAATTCTTATGGGTGACGAGATTGAACCAAGAAGAGAATTTATAGAGCAAAATGCTAAATATGTTAAAAATCTTGATATATAATTTTAAAAAATTAATAGCACGTAATAGATAAAAACTATTACGTGCTATTATCATATAAAGCTAATATTAACTTTAGGCTAAGACTAATATTCCTAATTTTTTCACCTAATATATATTACTATATAAATAAGCAATAAACCAAAAATAAGAATCAGTCGCTCGACTATAAATACACACGTAACAACCATATTCATCCTTATAGATAGGACTATTAATGACCGTAGCAATATATAAATATAATCTTAACTCAAATATATTACCTATCATTTAACCATATATAAAATACAAAATATAATAAAAATATAGCTTACAAACAAATAATATACTCTTCATCTTAAACATACTATAACCCAAGTATAACTTAAGCTATAATATATTGTAGATTAAATAATAAAAAGCTTTTTTCAAAACCTAATATTACTTTTCGTCAGGCTAATATTAACCTTATGCTAGTATTATGTTCTTTTTTGTTTTTCTTATTCAAAAAATTAAAAAAATTATTAAATATTATTTTTTTATTTACTTATATAATTATAAGGATTTTTATAAAAAAGTAATAAATAATTTTTTTTATAATAAAAATATAAAAAATAATTAAAATAAAAAAGGAGAATATTTTTGAAGAATAAAATAATAAAAATAAATAAAAAATATAATTATGATAGTTTAAAAAATGATATGTTATTTTTAAACTATGAAT